>Ga0209972_10001955_pt1 | contig 17310 bp, 12 predicted proteins | sample NOAtaG_7_FD_187302 | JGI IMG/M metagenome (GOLD analysis project Ga0209972, IMG submission 187302) | Freshwater lake microbial communities from Lake Erie, under a cyanobacterial bloom - NOAA_Erie_Diel1S_2200h metaG (SPAdes) (version 2) | ecosystem: Environmental > Aquatic > Freshwater > Lake ... | reverse complement strand
GCTAGAGGGGAGGGTATAGGCGATTAGGGATTCGGGCAGTTTGCAGCGTAGGGTCATTTGCAAATGGGAAATCAGCAAAGAATTTAATAGCTTTTGAAGACTGCGTTTTGATGAATCAAAGCCCGTACATTCTTTAACAATTTCCCAAAATGCTGTATCTAAATTAAATTTCTGAAACTCTAACCAGTGTTTATTATCGGACTCTAGCAATCCTGCGGAGAGGACTTGCCGCAATAACATATCGGCGTTGGCAACTTTGATTCCTGCTAAAACTGAGAGCATAGCGAGTAGGAACTCGCGATCGCTAGTGTCAACATCTAAGCGCATATTGAAGATTGCATCTTTGCGTCTATCACTCTTAAAAAATTTAAGGTGATTGCGAATGATATTTTCTAAGCTGCGTTGATGGAAGTTGAGATCGGCAAATAGGAGAGCGGCAGGATCGGCGGAAAAGGTTTGGCTATAGAGTTGGATGTCAATTAACCAGTTATCTTCAGGGGCTGGCTCTTTAAAGGGAGCATAAATTAAAAAGTTTTGATCGGGATGTTTGATTAATAGATGATATTTAGTCGTAAAGGCGTTGTCCCCAAGTTGATATTTAATTATTTCAGGTGTAGTTTCAGCCGTACTTTCAGACGTGAATTGCAGTTGATCGAAAATATCTTGAAATTGCTTTTCAGGGTCATACCAAAATACAATCCGCCGTGATTTGTATGGTTGGTGTGACCATCGGCGATCTTCTTGAAAAATATTTTCGATGCTGGTTTTGATGCGATCGCTGTTCATGAATTAGCAAATTAGGTTTGAGGAAATAGAAGACTAATAGCAGATCTGAGTTCAGTTTCTAAGGTTTGAAAAGCAGTTAGATTTTGTAACGGTGAGAAATTATCAATATTATCAACAACTCTTTGAATAGGAATAATTTCTTGGCGGCGTTTGGGTAAATTGGTGGCGGTTTTGAGTAACTCTTGCAATAAGGCTTTAGGATCTGGGATTGTCTCTAATCTGTTTATAGCAGGCATTGATAATATTTGCTTACCTCTAGGGTTACCTGCGGCAGTTTTGATCGCTTTTTCATCAATCAATAACCATGCTTCAGTCATGCGTATTGGGATCACGGGAACCGTTGTGATAGAGTCAATAATCTTTGACTGGACAATCACCATTGCACTATTAATCTCTTCAATTCGAGCATTTATAGGTTCTCTTTCGGCATCTCGATGGATAAAGAGTAGATCACACGGATAAAGGTCTAGGGCAGCAACAATGCGATCGCTTAGAGTTTTAGGCGGTTTGGGCAGTCTGCCTAAATTTGCCCATTGTGACTGAATCGGCATATGGGGCAAATAAATTCGTAACAACCAATCTAAAATTCTTGCCAGCGCTCGATCAGAGCTACCGTCGGTGAGTAATGTATATCGCAGTTCATTCATGACTAAAGGTAAGGGATAGTTGCTGCATATCAGGGCGATCAATAACCCGTTTCGATTTAATAGGCTTTAATAATTGTTCAGATAGTAAGTTATCTTGGTAATCGTCTTTTTCAATAATTTCTGAAGAAATTGCCACGGGATTGAGATAGCTCAATAATTTTCCCTTGGAAACAGTACTTACCGATTTACCTAACTTTACTGATTTAGATCGCCATGTATTTGGTAAACAGCTAAAGTGGGCAGCCTTGAAGCGTATGCCTTCAGAATTAAGCATTTCTTTCAATTCTGCAATAATCAGACTATCTTCGGGAACCTGTTGGACAACAGCAGGGGAGTGAGTATTAATAATCACTTGGCGCAGGGGATTACTAAAACTAATGCTTTCATTTATGTCCGTGGCAAGATTTTGTAATAGTTGCAAAATTGCGGGGATACGTTCTGGGTGAATACCATTTTCAGGCTCTTCAAGGCACAGCAAGCCCTGAGTTTCAGGGTCACGCTGAAGGATAGCTAAGGCTAAAAATCTTAGCGTGCCATCACTCAATGCTCTAGCAGGATGCACGGTTCCATCTCGTCCTGTGACCTGAAGAGTCAGTAACTCTCGCTTTTCATCACGATCTACACTAATCGATCTCACGTCTTCAATTAGTTCAGATAGGCTATTGGCAACTTGGCTATAAACTTGGGCGACGGATGCTTCAGGATCGGTAGGATCGCGATCAATCGCGTGGTGGGCTAATCGATAGAGAGTAGCAGGTAGGTGGGAACCATCTTCACCAAGTTTACTAGAAGACACAAATTGATCGGGTTTACGAAGGGCTGATGGTTCTAGTTGCAGGATGCGCCATGATTGCATTTCTCTCCTGACGAGGAGCGCTGTCCGTCCTTCGGCGGAATTGGTGTCAGAGAGGACTGTGCGCGGTAAATTGATCGCTAGGAGACGGCGTGGTTTTCCGCCCATGCCCCCACGTTTGCGTCCACCTGTGCCACTATCTTGGTGTAAGCGGATCACCCGATCGCTGCCTGAGCCTTCGGTGGAGATAAAGGCAACGCTGCGTCCTTGCACTTGAAAGACTGAATCGATCCAATCTTGAGAACGGGGAAACAGAAGGTGATGAGAAAGATCGGTTTTATTGATATGAACGAGTTCTTCTTTGAGAATTTCTAGCGAACCGATGGTGCGGAGATAGGTTTGGTCGGGACGATAGCCGAGGATGAGGGTATAGCGCAGAAAGGTGCTGCTGGCTTGGGCTTCTTGTCCGAGATCGTCAACGCCTGATTTTGGGATTAGCATTTCGGCTTCAAAGCTCATTTGTTCGACATAGCGATCGCCAACTCGATGAAAGAGGCTACGAATGTCAGTGGTGCGTCCTCCTTCGTCTCGAATTGATAGGGCGGCATCGATGAGGGGGCGATCGCTAAGGGCGCTTAGAAACTGAATGGCATCGAAAAGATTAGATTTGCCAACGCCGTTTGAGCCTGCGATACAGGTAAATGGGGAAAAAGACAAATCTATGTCAACGAGATTTTTAAAGCCTGATATTTTGAGTCTTGTGAGCATGATTGTTATTTTTTGGGCTTTTAGCTGTTAGCTTTTGGTTGGTCTGAGTTGGGTGATCGCCTCTATGTCCAACACTGTGGTGCGGCTGATGGTGTGGTTGCCTTCGTAGAGGATGGCATTGAGAAAGCTAATCAAAATATCATGGCTTTGTTCGGAACCAAAGATTTTTTTAAAGGCGTAGGCGGTTTTGGGGTTGATAAAGCGCATGGTTTTTAGCTGAAATTTGTTATGATGACTAAAAACTATTGTAAATTTTCGTAATTTTTTGAAGCGTGACGGATCTAGATATAGAGACTGTCGAGATATATCGATCTGTCAGTAAAGCGGAATTAGATGATCTTAAAGGTTTTGGTCAGTTTCGGGTATGCCCTTCGGGATGCTCAATGGAAAGTAAATGGTTTGCTTTGCGGTTTGAGGATGCGATCGCATGGGGTAGTCTTTTTTATGAAAAACAGGGAATAAATCTATTTTATGTGGTCACAGCAACTATGCCCCGTCAACTGGCTAATAAGATGTTTTATCAGGATAAACTGGATAATATAGGCAAAGCCATTTGTATTGATGAGGATTTTTTAGATCAGGTTAAGCCGATTAAAGTAACGCAGGTTAGGAGAAAGTAAGGTTATGTCTAACAATATGTCTAACAAGCTAATGGTCAAGGTGGCACTAATGTGGCGCAGTGCAGAAGAGGGTGGGAGAAAACGCCCGATCGCTACTGCTGACTATGCGGCTACTGCCTATTTTGTTGATGGAGATCGGCAGCTATTTAGTGTGGTTTTACATTTTCCAAGTACTTTACAAAATGGGGTAAAAGTACCGCAGTTACTAGATCGTGCTGATATGGATATTCTTGTGCCAGAGGTGATTAAGGGGCAATTAAAGCAGGGAGCTAGCTTTTATGTAACAGAAGGTGCAAGGGTGGTGGCTGAGGGCAAGATATCTGGTTTGGAGATTAATGCGCTTAGAGATCACGCATCTGTAAATACGAGAAGCAAGAAATCAAGGATGCAAAGAAAGGTCGCTAAAAAGGTAGCCCCAAAATTAGTCCATTACCAAGTAGTTAGTCCTGTGGTAAAGGAGGGTGATTTTTCATCCAGTCTGGAATATGAGGAATTTCATATTTAAAATTCGATGTCTTCGTAGATTTGGGCGATCGCTAGTTCACAGGGAAGCGACTGAAGCGAAATTAGATCGCTGATGTTTTCATATTCTGTTAATAACCATTTGGTATCAACTTTGGCATAGTGCAGGATTTGGGGATGAGATTGCTCGATGAGAAGATATTCGCGCAGGGTGGGGATGGTGCGATAATAACCAAATTTTTCGCCGAGGTCGTAGTTGCGGGTGGATTTGGAGAGAACTTCAACGATCAGGGTGGGATTGGTGACGATGGTTTGATTTTGGCTTTGATAAATGGGCTGGTCGCTAATCACCATGAGGTCGGGATAGGTGTAAAAGCGATCGCGATCGATCCATAGACGCACATCGTTCATGAATACTTTGTAGGGTTGACCTTTGAGGGCAAGTTTGAGTAATAGGGCTGTATTTAGGGTGATGGTGTTGTGGTTGGTTGTGCCTCCTGTCATGGGGATAATTTCTCCGTTGTGATATTCGTTTTTTGATGCCGATTGTTCTTCTAGTTCAAGGTATTCGGCGGTGGTGTAGTGTTTTGTTAGGGTTTGGATAGTCATGGGTTTATAAGGAATTGTTTTAATGCTAGTTAAGATTTATAATTCTTTGTACTTCATCGATAAACTTTTGAGCATTGGCGATCGCGGCTTCGGCTGTGGCTTGGTCGGCAATAAAAGCAGTGTTATTTCATTCATAACAGGATTCCTTCTTTTTTGACGACTCTGATTAGGGAAATGGAAGAGGCGAGAAAACTGGATTTGCTAGTGGGGATGATGGAGATTAGTTCGCCATTTTGATTGAGAAAGTGATGGCAAATGTCTGAGGTGCGATTGATTTCGGCAAGGACATTTACGGGATCTTCAAGGACTGTCATGATATCAATGTCGGAGTCTGCATTGGCTTCGCCTCTTGCCTGTGAGCCAAAGAGAATTAATGCGTACAATCGCTGACCATAGAGGTTTTGTAATTTAACTTTTAACTCTTGCAGGAGCAGAGATAGATTTTGATTTTTTTCAAGTGTTTGGAGCATTGGGTTTAGTTCCTATGGATTTTTTCGTTTCCATTCTGACTTTTTCTTTAGATCTGCCATTTTTAACTCTGCGCCTTCATAGACTAAACCTTCAAATAGGGTGTAGTTATAGGCTACGCCGTCATCTAGATCGATCGCTATACGCTTATCGGCGGCGTGTTGGAGTTTGGCTTGATATTCACGGAGTTCGAGTTGTTGGTCTTGCAGGTCTTTGATTAGTTTTTGGCTGGCTTTTTTGGCGGTGGTGGTGGTGAGGAGTGCGAGGTTTTGTTGTTCGCGTTGAATCTCGCTGTCGAGTTTGCGTTGGAGTTCGAGGACGTAATCGGTGCGGAGTCGGGCGAGGGTGGTGGTGTCGTAGCGATGTAGGTAGACGAGTGCGCCGAAGGCTTTCTTTTTGCCACTGGTAAAGTACCAATAGATCGGGCGTTTTTTGTAGGTTTGGATGTGGTCTTTGACAAATTCATCGAGGAAGTAGCGACGGATTCTATCCCTTGAGTTTTCGCCTGTTTTGAGGGTGAGGGCGTTGGCGATGTAGTCGAGGTTGGCTTGGAGGTGTTGGGGGCTGTAGGCGGTTTTGAGAAATTCGATGATCTGGTCTACGATGTCATCGGTGAAGTAGGCTTGGGAGGTAATGGGGATGATGGCTGATGATGGGAGATCCCCCCCAGCCCCCCTTAAAAAGGGGGGAGAAGAGTTTTCTTCTTTTTCTTTCTTTTCTTCTTCTTTTTGAATGGAAACTTGAAGATCATCTTTTCCCCCCTTTTTAAGGGGGGTTAGGGGGGATCTTATTCCCTCTCTCTCTAACGCATAGCGCCCCATGATGCAACCTACTGCATAGGAGAGCAGGGATTTAATATCGCGGGTGAGGTCGGCGCGGCGGATGGTGATTTGTGCGTCGGGGACTTCGGGGGTGAGTTCGTCTTGCAGTCCGTAGGCGGCGATCCAATAACGGTTGTTTTCTTCTTCGAGTTGTTTGAGTTGTTGAAATGCGCTTTCTGTTTCTTGTTGCCAGTTCTCAAATGCTTGTTGGATCAGGTTTGTTTTATATCGGGTTAATGGATGGGTTTTAAAGTCCCATGAGGTTTCAAAGTTGTCCCAATCTTGGCGAGAGATAGAAATACATTTTAAACATAGCAACTTAATATTTTCTAAATCGTTAATATTAGATTTAATAAAAGGGATAGATCTATAATTACCGACTTTAAAGTGCATTGTGGGATTAATAATCTTTACAATGCTATTAACAAACTTGGTATTGAGATAAGAAAGTATCTGAAATATTAGGTCAGGATCATCAGACGATGCACACGGACTTGAACTATCAAAAAGATGATCAACAGGTTTTAATCTTGCAGAGTAATGGCTAGAAGTAATATCTGACCAAATAGCTCCATCTCTAGAAAATGATTGAACTCCTTGAATACCAGAGCCAGAGAAATTTTTCAGATCTTCTCCATTGTTATACCAATAAACTACATACTCAAGATTCCCATACCATTTTCTAAATTCTCCGCCTTTATGGTGAAATCTCCATTTAGGATTATTTAAAGTTAGTATTTGAGAAGTATTAGAAGATATTTCAAACCAGAATCTCATAAATCGATCATTGTTGCCTGTTTTAATTCCTTCAGAAGCAAACGTATATTTTCCAAGAGGCTCACTTTTTGAAAAGACTTCTAAAACTTTCTCGCTAACCCAATAAGCGATCGCACTCGATGGAATCTTGCCAAAATCTCTAGACTTTGCATGATACAGATAACCACAATTAGGATTTTTAATTGCTTCTAAAAGTTTAGGCTCTTGATTTTGATGCCCTTTAAAATCTGACAATTTAACATAAGTTCCCAATTCATCCTTATTAACAGGTTTCTTGAGCGTAAAAGTACAGACAGGAACGCAAGCAGGTTCAAACGCATTATATTCAAGTTGAACTAAAGAGCTTATCGTAAAACTATCTAAAACATTAGCGCGGAACTTTTCATAGGAAGATAAAAACATCCAAACAAACGGCATAATGCAACCAACCGCACTATCCTGAGTTGTCATTTTATCGACTCTCTCAATAAACATTGCAAACAAATCAGACTTCGCATCAGGATGAAACTTATCCGCAAAAGCCTTAACCTTTGGATCAAAAGAAGAACTTCCCATATAAGGCGGATTCGCCACAACTACCCGAAACTGTCGGCGCAAAAACACCGCTTGACGCACAACATCCCGCAACACCCCAAAATCATCCCGATAAATCGGAAAACTCAACTCCAACCGATCTAACTCCCCATAAATGCGATCCGCGTCAAACACAGGCGGCCCAATCAAACTACCCAAATGATCCGCATCCACAAACGCCCGCAAAATTGCCAACAACTCCCCTGAAATTGCTCTATTCTCAGTTAAAAAACTCACCAACGAACCCCGCACTATAGGCGCAACATAACCCAAAGGCAACTGCTCCGCCATCCCCAACCCCAAAGACATCTGATGATCAGCGATCGCCCCTTGCCCAACGCCAGCCAACTCCCTCTCATTAAAAAACTGCCGCGTATTCCGCACCCACAAAATATTTAACCTCGCGCCACTCGCCACCCGCCGCAAAAAACGCTTATCCCTAGCCCGCGCCTTCATCAAAATCGCAAAACTAGCCAACTGCACCGCGCGATCGTCAATATCCAAACCAAACAAATTATGCTCAAGAATTAAAGCAGGAATCTCGCGATCGCTATACCCCTGCTCCCGATAAATCTCAAACAACAAATCAAAGGCATAAACCAAAATATGCCCACTCCCACAAGCAGGATCGCAAACAGTGAGGTCTTGAGGGGTAAGAGATCCCCCTAAATCCCCCTTATAAAGGGGGACTTGAAGAGCATCTTTTCCCCCCTTTTCAAGGGGGGTTAGGGGGGATCTTACTTCCATTTGATTTAACGATCCCCCTAAATCCCCCTTAATAAGGGGGACTTGAAGAGCATCTTTTCCCCCCTTTTCAAGGGGGGCTAGGGGGGATCTTACTTCCATTTGATTTAACGATCCCCCTAAATCCCCCTTAATAAGGGGGACTTGAAGAGCATCTTTCCCCCCCTTTTCAAGGGGGGCTAGGGGGGATCTCTCCAAATAATACGGCATCTTCTCCCGCAAACTTGACTCAGGATGTGCCTCCAACCACAACCGCCCCAGCGAATTCTCCACCATATAGCGCACAATCCAATGGGGCGTAAACAACTGCGTCGCCGCAGGAATATCTTCCGCTTTCACCTTCGACTTCGCTCCGATCACCTCATCCTTCTTCTCAGAAATATAAAACTGATACAGCCAACCGACAATCTCAATATCTAGCCAATCCTCCTCCGCGATCGCACTCACCAACTTTTTGAGAATGGAATCACTATTTAACAAATTTGGCGGCAAAAATAACAACGTGTAATCCTTATCGCGATCGAACAAACAGGCGATCGACTTCGACAAATCGCGACATTGCAATAACAATAACTTGCGATATAACCACTCATCAGGATTCGGTTGACTCGCCGCCAACTCGCGCCATACCGTCAACTTCGCAAAATCCAACTCCTCAAAATCTCCTGCCGCCGCGATCGCTCCCACCTCACGCAAGATATCAGGATCGACCAAATTCGGATCACTACTACTCAAACACCGATAACTGAGATAACCATTCACCTCCATATACCGCAACGCCGCCAAACGGTTAAACCAAATATAGGCAATCTCTTCGGTAATCTTGGTAATCAGCGCCGCCCCCGTTAAGCCGCTGTGATCAATCAGCGATTTTAATTGATGATAATGATCGGCATCCTCACCATTGAGCGTCTGCCCATTCACCACAATTCCCCCCGCCACATTTTGCGCTGGAACAATCCCCTTTTCGGTGATACCAAAACTATGCAAACGCGATCGCACCTGCTCGATCAAAGTAGTTCTCGCCCAAGTCGCAAAATTACGGATCGCAGTACGGTTCATCGGTTCTCTTAGTTAATTATTGGATTTACGAAAAAATGTTGTAGGGGCGAAGCATTTGCGCCACAATTTTAAAACTGATCACAGAAATCTCCATCCGCAAATGCTACGCCCTCTTTGTAGCATTTGCGCCACAATTTTAAAACACATCACAGAAATCTCGATCTGCAAATGCTACGCCCTCTTTGCCTTTGCAAACAATTTGTCCCCGCGTTGTGAGGTTTTGGGCAGAGCATTCCCAAAAATAGGTTATCTAAAAATTATAGATTGTCGCGGGAATGCTCTGCCCCTACGACTGTATTTTATGCATCTATTCTAAACGCACCCGTTTACCCTGCCGAATCTCCTTGATCATCATCCGTCCCAAATTATTAAGATATTCTTTCACATCTTCCTCAGTTTCCAAAATCGGCTTAGTCACCGCCGAAGTTGCCCGAATCACAGCGATCGGCTTGACAGTCGGCAAAGGCTGAGGAACAAGGGAACCGCTTTTCCCTTGTTCCTCTTCCCTTTTTCCTTCCCAATCGGCAGCTTGTAACTGTTGCTGCAAAGATTCCGCCTGTCGATCGATGCGATTAATCAGGGTGCTATACAAATTCGCTAACTCACTGCTGCGGGCGATCGCCGCATCAATAGTTGCCGATTGATTAGCAGTTGTGACTACCCGATCTAGTTCCGCCGTCGCCATCTTTAGATCAAGGCGATCGCCTAAATCTCCATGCGCCTGCGTGACATAAACCTGTACCTGTTCGCGGAGTTTCTGGCTTTGTTGCTGCACTTGGGCAATCTGCGATCGTAAAACCTCCTGCACTCTCAACTGCACAGGCTGAAGCAAAGTCTTTAACTCTGGAATCCGCTTAGTCGGATCGCTAAGAGCAAGAATTTGCTGTGCCGTTTCCACTCGTTGCCGCAATTCCTGTTCTTGAATATGATGCAGATCGGGTTGTAAGGCTTTGATTTGGGCGATCACCTCTTGGAAAATACTTACCTGACTGCCAAAGAAAGACTTTAACTTATCGCGATCGTCAATATATTTTTCAAGCGACCCTTCAGCATTTTGAATCGCTTTAAAGAAATTTGCCGCGCCATCATGGTCTAACAAATTTTGGATTAATTGCTGATAGGTTTTTAACTCACTCACAAAGGGCAAGCGATCGCGCTCTGCTTGAGTCAGCCAACCTTGCAACGCCGCGATCTGTTTCTTAAAGGATTCACGGTACTGTTCATAGAGTTTTTGCCAATCCGAGGCAGGATTTTGATCGAATAGCTCACTTGCCAAATCCCGCGCTACTTTCACTGTCGCCAGATTCACCTCTTCGGTTAACCTGATCAGATATTCTTCTTTGCCTACTTTTGAGGTCAGTTTTTTAACTAAATCCTTCTCTCGCGGATCTTTAGGATTCACCACCTCGGTGTGATGACGCAGTTCGGCTTTACCTTGATTGATCACCTCCGCCAAAATTCCTAAAATGTCAAAATCATCCCAACCATAGGGACGTACCCGAAACTTGTCGAGCAAATTGCGAATACTCACCCGCCGATGCGATCGCACTTCATCTGTCAAATAGGAAATCAGATCGGCATGGGCGGCAGCATTAGGATGATTGGGATCGAGCAGATTTTGCTGCTCCGTATCACGGGTAAAGGCAGTCATAATTTGCGCCTCATCCTTAAAGACGCTCTGCACATAGCCCAATTTGCTATAAAGATTGGTGACTAAATAGCGCAAACCTTCCGTAATGACAGTTTTTGCATCCCTAGAAGCAATATTTACCTTGTTACCACAGGCAAAGACATCAGCTTCAGCAATTTGCGATCGCAGGATGCTAGTTATATCCTCTCTCCGTTTACTATTTTGTTCACTCCGCGCATCCAAAATCTTTTGAATACTCATACTCAAACCCAACCGACTTTTTTTATTGATATATTCGGCTGTTCTGACTAGCTCATCAAGTTCATCTTGCAAACGCTGATTGTCAGGCAAACGTACGATCACTTCCTGTTGTGAATGCGTCATCATCAAGCAAGCCGTATCGTCTTGCATTTCGCCATAGCGATCGTAATTTGGCGTAATCAGATGCAAAGTGAAATCATATTGCTGATTACCAGAGGCGCGATCGTCGATCTTACGGTTAAATTCATATTGATGGCGATCGTCATAGCGATATTTCTTGTCAACAAAAATACTATTCCAAATTGATGCCTGTAGCTGCTCAATTACTGCATCATTGTTAATATTGATTTTCTTAATCTCGCGCCCAATTTCCTGCTCTTCCTGCGTCAAAAATATATAAATATCGCCTTCCCGTTGGATTAAAGTCTGACGCTCCAATCTCTCCAAAGAAGATTTCAGGCGATCGCGCAGGGCTATTTTATCTTGATCAATGTGACTGAGACAGAGTGTGGTCAAGTTGTCCAAATTAGCGCGAATGGACTGGACATACTTGATCATAAATAGAGTTTTGAGTACAGGCAGATCATCTGCTTCCTGTAGTTGTCGATTTTCTGCCGCTTGAGCGATGGCACGTTTCACTGACGTATCCAAAAATCCTTCAATCGCCGCATAAAAGCGATCGAAAGGTACTAATATCCCAGTTTCACTATGAGCCACATCCTTAGCCGCAATTTGAAAAGCATCTAGTAGCGATCGCTCTCCCATCGCCAAATGCTTACCTGCGGCTCCCGTCAGCCTAATCTGTTCAAATACTTTTTGCAGTAATTTAAACTGATAAGGCACAAAGGGATAGGTCGATGCAAACTCATGGCGATCGCGATAACCCAACAACTCTGCACAGTCTTCGCTAAATGTAATTTGGTTCTTGAGAACGGCTTCTTTTTGGACATATAAATCTTCCAAATATGTATTAGCAATCTCGGACTTGACCAATAGCCGTAAACGAATCACTTCATCGGTATTCGCTGAGGAAAGGCTAATCGGACGACCAAACCGCCCCACAATTTTAGAAAAATCATTACCCTTAATCCGATTTTTGGTAATCTCGTCCATCGCCTCCTGTGATGTGACGATCACCCAAGCCCGCCCCTTGCAATGAATCCCCAAATCCTCCACCACAGTTTGTAGGTTAAGCATCAAGTCAGAATTAGAGCCAATATACTGCCCCACTTCATCGACCATAAACATAATTTGATGATGCTTACCCTTTTGATCGAGATATTCCCTAACCGATCGCGCAAATTTTTCGGGGCTAATCTCCACCGCCTGATTGCTAAATGCTTCCACCATCAGACGCGCTTCATCTTCAGTCATCCCCGTCACTGTCTGCAAAGCTTCTTGAATGGTTGACTGTTCAAAATGCCAACTATTACGCTCCGATTCCCAACTACTACCATTTAAAGCTTGAAACGCATTTTTAAAAGGAATGTAAAGCCCCCTTTGATCGAGCCGTCGTTCAAACTCCGCGATCGCAGGTATGGCTCCAAAGTATCCCAACTTTTCATCAAAAACTTTCTGAAAAACCTTGACGATGCTATCCTTCTGCGACTTGCTACCCGCATCAGCCTTAGAATCGATATTAAATAAAATTACATCTGCATCTGTATTCACCGATCTCTGAATATTGGCCCTCAATACGCCATCAGGAATCCGCCGATCATCAAAAAAATCAAAGGCTTTTTTACCCTTCACCTCTCGATTTTCTAGCAAATATGCCAAGATTTTTAAAAAGTGTGATTTCCCCGATCCAAAGAACCCCGCAATCCATACCCCCATTTTGTCAGTAGGGTGATCGAGGGCGATGTTATGGCGATCAAAGAAAGTCCGAAAATGTCCATCTAGCTCACGGGTAATGACATATTCATCCAACTCTTGATAAATATTAGCGTCATCATCCTGACCGACCTTAATCACCCCATTGATCGGACGATTGATGTCTTTAGAAAACAATTCTTGAATTTGCATATTTTCTCTCTCCTTACGACTTATAGATAAATTTTTGAAAAGGCGGCTCCTCCACCTTTTCAAAAATTTATCTAGTTTTTAATTACGCACTAATGAAAAAGCTCTGTAATAATTATCGTCTTTAAACAGGTTAAACAACCGTAATTCTCGCCCATCGTAAACCCCAGGGAAAAACATCACTAAAGGCTTGCGATCTAAAGCCGAATGCAAATTATTTAAAATCGTATGCGATCGTAACAACGGATAACTAGCACCCACACCCGTAATAAAAAACAAGTCCTCATCACCTTGCAGTAAATTTTTGATATGAGCGATAATTTCTTCAGGTAATAATAATGGTCTAATCGCTTTTTCTAACTTCCCATTACCTTGTGAATCTTCCATCTTGAACGCCTTGTGCAGTAGATTTTTTGCTTCGAGAATATTAATCATGGTTCGATACAAATTAAACTCTCTGACTTTAAACCCTTGCTCAGCCAAGCTTAACTGCAACTTGGGCAGATGTTCGGCAACAATTAGTTCATCCTTGGGATCGTAATCAAAAATATAAAATCCAATCTCATTACCAATTCCCTGATTATTAAGCAGTTGCGGATCTCTAATTGCCGCATCCAATTGTTTCAGTCGATGTTCTACTGTCAAAACAAACCCCTAAAATCTCAAATCAGTTACTAATTATTACCATAATTCAAAGCCGACTAGCAGCCAAGCTAGAGAGTAAATACACCAAATTAACTAACGAGCGATGCAATCCTATTAGGAATTGCCTTGCTCTTTAAATTGAGAACAAGCCTATGATTAGCTGTCCCTTAAAATTCCGCAATATCCTCGAAGAGCTGACTGTCTTAAAACTCTCGCTTGAAGATTTCCTTTAGTATGCTTTGATGCTGCTTCAGGGAAGCTAGGGAGTTAGCCAGAATTTCACCACTGGCGGCAACCGCAGGCAATCCAATCCCAGGAAAGGTGGAATCGCCGCAACAATATAGTTTTGATATGGGAGTATTGGCGTTGGGGAATATTCCCTGCCCTGCGGCGATCGCGGGTCCATAGCTGCCCCGATCTCTTCTCAGGAATCTGGCGTGGGTTAAGGGTGTACCAATGAGGGTAACTTCGCAACGATTTCTCACATCAGGGATATACCGCTCTATCCCTTGCCATAGGATTTCAGCACGTTCTTGTTTCAATTGCTGATAGGCTTCGGATTTTCGGTCTAAGCCTGCCCATAGCTCAAAGGGTTCAGTGGCGGGTGTATAGGCATGGATTATATGCTTGCCTGTGGGCGCAAGGGATGGATCTAGTACCGATGGCATCGATACAGCGACGACGTTCTGTGGGGCTTCGACTCCTATTTCCCAATCGTTGACGACTAGCCAATGACAGGGTAAATCTTTGGGCAAGTCCGATGCTTCTATACCTAGATGTAGATGCATAAAGCTAGGACAAGCGGGAATGGCTTGACGCTCTCGGTGTAATTGATGTAATTCTTTGGGCGATCGCTCGCTTAGGGGGAGTAATTTCAAGGTATCCCATATCGATGCTCCTGAGATGACGGCTCGCTTGGCGTGGATAATCTCGCCGTTGACGAGTCTCACGCCCGTTGCATTTGTTCCATTTAAAGTAATTTCCTGCACATGGCTATTGAGTCGCAATTCTCCTCCATACTTTTGCAGCCCCCTCACCAATGCTTCGACGAGGGTTCCGACTCCGCCTTTGGGGTAGTCAAGTTGGACTTCGGGACGATACCAATCGGCAAACATGAAGGCAATCTCGGCAGTGAGTGTGCCATTGGCGGGTAGTCCTGACAGCATGAAGCAGAGCAGGTTCATCCAGTTCAAGATAAAGGGATCGCTTACTTCTACTTCGAGGATTTTGGAAAAGGGTTGGGTCAGCATGGTCAGTTGTGGCAGATCTCTCAGCATTTTCCAGAGATATTTTCCTGCTGATAGCGCTACTTGCCAGTCATTGCGAAGTGCGATCGGTGGTAAAGCAGTGGCGGCTCTCCCCAAGGGCAACATGACTGTTTGTAATCTTTGCCATTCCTTGACGGCTTCTTTGTTTCTCAGTTTGGTTAAGATTTCGATAAAGGATTCGTTACCAACGGCGGCAAAGAATTGTCCTTCGGGCATGGCACAGCCCCAACCTTCGTAGGTAAGCCATTCTATGTTTTCTTCTAATGCGTCAAGCACATGGGCGAGGGGATTGGTCGATGGTCGGACAGACATTCCTGAAAATAGCGATGGTCCTGAGTCGAAGGTATATCCTTGTCGGCTAAAGCTATGGGCGGCTCCCCCTGCGATGCTATGGCTTTCACAAACTATGACCTTAATTCCATATTTCGCCAGCATTCCCGCACAGCATAATCCTCCGATACCACTGCCGATTACCACTACCTCTGTTTCTTGATTCATATTTTTTGCTTTGAGTTACTTACATTTATTTGATGTAAGTTAGCATAATCAATCTCTTTGACATTAAGGCGATCGCGTCTAATCTCACAACTACACAAATCAACGCAAAATAAAGAACGCGCAAGTAAATACATAATGATCGCAGGATCTTCAAAAACAGCAATGATTACTCAGGAAAACCTTAAGATGAAATGTCCGCACTGCCAAAGTGAACAGGTGGTCAAAAATGGCAGAGATTACCACCAAGACGGCAAAGCAATCCAAAATTATTTATGCAAAGGATGTGGCAAGCGATTCAACGAACGGACAGGAACAGCGATGTCAAGGCTAAGAACACCCGCAAGTATCGTGTCCTATGCGCTGAAAATGAGGACAGAGGGGATGGGAATCAGAGCAAGTGGGAGAGTGCTAGAAAAATCGCACACCAGCATCATGAGATGGGAGGAAAAACTGGCGAACCAGTCACAGTAATGGAGTCCAGATGCGCCAGCAGGAGGAGATGTAACCATCGAAGGAGATGAAATTTATACTCACATAGGCGAGAACCTTCCCACCCAGAGAATCAAAAGGGTGGACAGTGATATTTATCGAACGTAACAGTCGCTATTGGATTGAGGCAAAGGTAGGAAGCTAAACCACTGAACTATCTTGGTGATGATGTCTGTTTCAGGATCGAGATGTTCATGGGCGTGCCATGTCCAGACAATCTCGTTTGTGGGAGTGACTTCGTAAAGCACATCAGAGTAAATATCTGTGCCATTGACTTCGCTATTGGGAACGCCACCTTGGATTTTGGGAACTAGCTCGGCGGGAACCTTCTCGATCGCTAAAATGATCGTGTTGCCATTTTTCAAGCGACGCGCATCGTGATGATGATCGGGATGTTGATATTCCCAAACAATCTTCCCTGAAGGATCAACCTCAGCAACTACACCACCCTTAAAGTTTTGCCATGCAGAAAACCTTGGTGGATTTTCTACGGTTTTGCCGTTATAGAACAGATTACCATTAGGTAAAAAGTAGGCATAGAGTCCGGGAGCATAGGGTAATTTCCATTCATGGACAAGATTGCCTTCGATATCAATCAAATAGATTTCGCCTTGTCCTGTTAAGGGAGTGAATAGGGTATAGCCCTTGAAAGCCTTAGCAGGATTGTAACCGCGAAGCCCTGTCCCACGACGGCGGACGGTGTTTTGATCAACGGGTTGATTAATTTCGTTCTGTTGATTAGGCTTTTCGAGTGCGATCATCATTGTTGTCTCTCTTTTATTCTCTCTGTCTACGTTTCAAGGTGTAGATCCCCCTCAATCCCCCTTAAAAAGGGGGAAGAAGAAAAAAATATGCTCCCCCCTTTTTAAGGGGGGCTGGGGGGGATCTTTAATAACTCATGAGCCTTACAGGGAAGTTATGGGCGAAGTGGTGAGGGAATTTAAACCGTTACCAATTCTTTCTTCTCAACCTTGACCGACTGAGGATCAGGCTTGACCCACACTTGATCGAGACCACCGCTAAGCAAGCGATAATGCTGAGTAGCATCTTGCTTGTTGAAATCAGTCCGACGGTGCATACCACGAGTTTCAGTACGTGCTAAACCACTGTTATACATCCATCTCGCTGTTGCCACCATCGATGCAGCTTCACGGGCGCGGACAACTTGATCCTTTGCCTGTGCGCCACTGTTGCGGATTTCATTCCATAGATGGTCGAGATTTTGGAGAGAAGATTTGAGAGTAGTTTCCGAACGGAACCAGTTGCGATCATAGGGGAAGACTTCGCCTTGGGTGGCGGCGATCGCTTTTTCAGGATTGAAGGCTTTGCGTCCATCCTGTTGTAGCCCCGCATCACCGACCGCACGG
>Ga0209972_10001950_pt1 | contig 17346 bp, 18 predicted proteins | sample NOAtaG_7_FD_187302 | JGI IMG/M metagenome (GOLD analysis project Ga0209972, IMG submission 187302) | Freshwater lake microbial communities from Lake Erie, under a cyanobacterial bloom - NOAA_Erie_Diel1S_2200h metaG (SPAdes) (version 2) | ecosystem: Environmental > Aquatic > Freshwater > Lake ... | reverse complement strand
AAGAAGAATTGTTTGAATATTGTTGTTATTACAATCACATGAGAAGGCATCAAGGTATTGGAAACATTACCCCCTATGAGAAACTTAATTCTGTAACCGAATAATTTGACATATACAATCCTGAACTTGTTTCAGGATCAAAAATGGTGCAATCCGACACTGCTTATTTAATTTCGGTAAAATGTGAGTTAGAATCCAAAACGATAATCGACATTGTCATCAAAAACATACTATTCATATCATCCTGAATTTGGAGACTGGGAGTCTCCGCTACTCCCCTACACTGTTGTTTCAGAATTACAAACGATGAACGACACCTACAAAGCTTTTGACATTAGATACTCTATAGTTAATCTTTAAGATATGGTTTTCCTTGAAGCTTCGCATATTAGTTTGATACAATTTTATTTGTGTCAGAAAGACCAGCGAAATTTTTTAGAGGAATTAGAAAATAATAAATTTAACATTATTAGAGGTAAAATAGAAAGCTGGAATGAGCTAAACAATTTTATTGGTGAAGGCGATATTTTTTCCAATGAAAAGCAAAATACTTTAATAGATTTACAAGATTTACAGCCAAGTATCGGCATATCGGATATTCTTGGGGATGAAGATAATACACTTTATTTCTTCTCATCTAGCTTAAGAAGTTGGCCAGCAGCGACTCAAAAAATATGGACAAGTATGGGTGGAGAATATATTAAACTAGCTTTTCAAAATAACATCGCTACAGATATTTATCTTAGTTTATCAAGAAAGTTAGAGCTACATCTATCCAGTTTGCAGATAAACAAATTAATTTCTTCGTGTACCGATTACCAAGAATTAATAGATAAAATTGAACTGTTGCATTTAAGCCCAAATAAAGAAAAATTTTTGGATTGGATTTCACCAGAAATTTCGCAGGAATTATTCACACTTCAACTTAGTCCAAACAATTTACAACAAGATCTGCAAAAATGGCTTACCCTTGTAAAACCAGACGATATTCAATTGGCCCTTAGTTTACTTTGGACAAAAGCTAATAAAATTGGCAATTCTGAATTAAAAAATTTGGTATTAAAATGCGATCAGGATATAAAAACTAAATCAAAAATTTCACCCTCAATGCAATACAAAAAACTTCTGTTCAGCATTGGCTTAATTAAATTTTAATATGGCTTTACCAAAAACAGTTTTCGTTTGTTCTTCCTGCGGTTTTAAAACCGGAAAATGGGTTGGGAAATGCCCAAGTTGCGAAGAATGGAATACCTTTGTTGAAGAAACAATTTCAAGTACTGCCGTAACCGGAAAAAAACAACCTTCGATTCAGAATAATCAATTAACCCCTTTGGGAAGTTTGTACACCAAAATAGATAATGTTCAGGAGCAAAAGATTTTTAATTTCGAAGCTAAACTATTAAATCAATTCTGGGGAGGTGGATTAGTACCCGCCAGTTTAACTTTGTTAGCCGGAGAACCAGGGCTTGGAAAATCAACCCTGGCTTTGCAACTAGTTCGTTCTTTATTACTTAATCCAAACAATCAAAATTTAAATATTTGTTATTTAACTGCTGAAGAATCGGCCATGGAAATTGCCAAAAGGGCAAAAAGATTAAGCATACCGGAAAACTTAAGCATATTGCAAACCAATTCTTTTGAAGAAATGGAAGTGAAGTTAGCTGGTCAAAACATCGACATGTTGGTTGTAGATTCTATTCAAACAATTTTTACAGCCAATTTAGAAACTGCCCCAGGTTCGGTAAGCCAAGTTACCACCCTAGCCAGCCACTTGCTAGCTTTAAGCAAGAATAAAAATATGGCGGTGCTAATTATTGGGCATGTTACCAAGGAAGGGCAAATAGCAGGACCAAAAACTTTAGAGCATCTTGTAGATTCAGTTCTAATTTTAGAAAATGCCAATGTTGGTTCTTACCGAAGTTTAAGGTTTAGCAAACACAGATACGGCCCAACCACCCCTACACTTTTAATGAACATGGGTGCAACCGGATTAGAGATTATTACAAACCCAAGCTTAGCTTTACTTGGTAACACAGAGAGCGGAATTGGAATTGCCTACGGCCTAGGTTTAGACGGAGACTTGCCTTTAGTAGTAGAAATACAAGCCTTAGTAACCCCAGCCAAAGCAACAGGTTCTGGTAACTTTTTTGGAAGAAGAGAAGCTTTAGGAATGAAAACAGCCAAGCTTAATACTATTGTAGCCATCTGCGAAAAATACCTGAATTTAGATTTAACCGGCAGGGACATTTACCTACAAATTGCAGGATGGCCAAACACAAGCCCAGACGAAAGTTTAGATTTGCCAATAATGGTCGCCATACTTTCTTCGGCTTTTAACCTGGATGTAAAAAAATGGTTTAAATCACAGCAATTACCAATTTTTTCAGGAAGGCTGACTTTAAGCGGAAATATAAGGCAACCAACCATGGTTGAGATAAGACAAAAATCTGCAACGGGCTTAAAAATGAACCTAAACCCAGAAATCCTTTTTTCCAAAATTTCGGATATTGGGGTGTTTAGGAAAGGGTAAGTTTATGGACTTAGTTCAGCCCAAATTATTTACTGGAAAATGGAATTATAAACCCATCGTAAAAAATAAAGCAATATTAGATTTCAGCAATTTCTTAGCAATTGGTGCTTGTGACTCGAAATATATTACAAACACGCTTTGTGAAAACTTGATAAGCAAAAATTATAACTTGTGGGATATTTTCCATAATCCATTCTCAATCCAGCATGAACTTGAAAGAATTATAGGTAGTAACGAGTGGGAAAATAATACTTACTCATATTTTAAAGACGGCGACAATATCTTTAAGGATCCATGGAGAAATAATGTAGCTGGTAAGAGTATGCATGAACTAAGAAAATTAAATCATAAATTTACTGCTTCAGCATTATCAGAGATTAAAAATGCAACAACTATATTAATAAACTTTAGTTTGTCTGAAGTCTGGTATCATAAAAATCAGCCTGAAATAATTTTGAATCGAGTGCCAATAGAAGTTTTTAATACTCATGAAGACTACTTTGAATTTGAATCAAAAATTGCTGAACCTGAAGAAATTGCTACATCAATAATTAAGAGTATTGAACTGTTAAAGAAATTAAATATAAATATCAAAATCCTATTGTCTGTATCGCCAATACCTCTAAAATATACTTCATCAAAAAGACCAATTTTAGAATCAAATATGGTTTCTAAGGCAAATCTTATCTTGGGAATTAACAAAATAATTTCGAAAGATTTCAAAAATGTTTATTATTTTCCATATTATGAATATTACAATCAAATAAGTAGATTAAATGTTCTCACACAAACTGATGGTAGACATTTAAATCCTCTGGCTTATAAACTTATTTGCGAGAATTTATTATTAACTTTCTCTGATACAAAGCCTAATTTAAGTAGTTGCAAGGTTAAAAAAGTTGATGAAAGTGGTACAATAATTGGCTATTTATAATTGTTCTAAATGTTGTCTATTTCTGATAATATCCTTCCCCAAACTTCCCTATGTTTCTGATTATCTCTTCCATGAATAGTTCTGTTATTTAATATAGATACTACAGTCTGTGTTTCTAGGTCTAAAGCTAGCAACCCGCCAGTGAAACCTGAATGTGATAGAAACCTATTATTATAATTTGGTAGAGATGGAATTCTAAGCCAAAAACCAAGCGACTGGGGGCTAGCTTCATCATAGTTTTTTAGAATATTTCTTTCAAAAAATTCTTGAGATACAATTTCGTAATCCATCCACTTTTGACCAAACAAAGCAACATCTTGGGAAGTACTAAATATTCCAGCATGGCCCGCAACTCCATTCATCAATCTTGCAGTTTCGTCATGCGTAATTCCTCTTATCATTCTCCCATCCACAATTTCAGTTGGTGCAAATTGCTTTTGTATTGGTAAATTATCACCAGCAAAAGTATTTTTTAGACCATGCTCTCCAAAGAAGCTTCTAAATACATCGCCAAGATTATTTCCATAAATTTGTTCAATAATAATACCAAGATGTATAAATCCTAAATTGTTATAATTAGTTTTACCAAGTGGTTTAACTGAAACATCTAATTTAGCAATTTCGGAATAGAAATTATCACCAAATTCTTTACGAAGTTGACCGACAGGAAAACCATAATCTACATTATGGCTTAATAAATCAATAAATTTTAAATCTGACCCTTTATAGTTAGGAAGGAAATTTTCAATTTCTTGTTGAAGATCAAGTGTATTATTTTCAGCTAACCTTAGGATAATTGCAGTTGTGTATAATTTAGTTATTGATGCTAAATCAAATAATTTTTCCTGAGACTCTTTCAAAGATAAACTGATTTGATCAAGGTTCGGTTTTAATATAGTTAAACTAGCATGACTATAGGCATTATTTTTGTAACCTTGAAGCAAAATTGATTCGTATTTTTTCATATCGTTTTGCTCGTAATAACTTTCTTGGTTCATTTTAATTCCTAATTGTTTAAAGTTAATTTCAGCAAGCTTTCAATCCAATTTTGTGTCAAATTACAGAAGTTGAAGACAACTTAATTAAATTAAAAATTGAGGCTAAAAACGGAGATGAGACCCTCCCCAAAATTTCATTGACCAAGTAAAAATGATATGATAGATTCGGCTATGAATGTTGGTAACAATCCTCTAGAACAACAAAAAAATCAGGTGGAAAAACCAGAAGGTACAACCTTAGTTAAGGAAGCTAGAAGCTTCGGTAGGACTTTTTTTGACAACGACGAATACTCTCTAACCGTTGCTCACTCTGATGGCAGGAAAATGAAAAGCCAAAATGAAACTTATTTTTCTATGGAAACGATAGAAGAAATTAAAAAATACTTTAAATATTTAGATTCATTTAAAGCATTAATAAATATAGCTAGGACCAAAGATGCTTTTGTGTATGATTCTAAATTATCTTCTTCTTTTGCTAATAAGTTAGGTGTAATTATTAATAATCCAAACGATCTTCAAGAATTAAAAGTTTTTTGGAGTGAAACTGTATTTCCTCTTATCGATAAAATTATTGAGGATACGGAAAAATGGAGTGCTTTATTTGAAACTAAAATGGATCAAAATATAGTGGATAAAGAAAAAATCACAAATGAATTGAATTCTATTAAGTTTCTAATTTTAACTCAAGAAAAACTATCTCTTATTCCAGTCCGTCCACCTAAAGTTGTATCAGATTCATATGGATATCACATTGATATTAACAACACAACAATTTTTACCCATGATGATAGTATAATTGTCCCAAAGATAAAGATAGAAAAGGAAGTAGAATTTAAACAGCTAGAATTGTTTGATATCAATTTTATGATTGAATGGGAAGAGTACAAAAATAAATTAGAAGAGTTTGTTTCGAAACTAAATAATTTAAATTTACAATTAGAAAAATACCATAAGATTCTTAGAGGTTTCAATATATTAATCATTAGTGATAATAGTTTATTAAGCTTAGAAAGCATTGAAATCGCTTGCAAAATTATTGGCTACGATCCTTCATCAAAAAAACAAGTTGCAAATAACCAAATTTCGATGATACCGGCATTAATAAGTCTATGGGAAGAAAAACCTGAAAAAGACACTGAAAAATTTGAAAATTGGGCTAAAAGTTTTTGGTTAATTTTCATTAGATTTTTAGAAGTGTATATGGACTCACCAGAATTAGATTCTGCAGTTAAAACTATGAAAACCTTTAATAAAGTGGAAGATGTAAATTCAGAGTATAAATACCCATTTTTTGATAAAACTATGATACAAGGTTATATTAGTGATATTAAAGAAGAGATAAGTTTTAAAGATGAGATAACTTCATAAATCACTTTTAAATGTTGCATAAGCTTTACAAACAAAATTATTTAAGTGAAGTTGAAAAAGTGAAATATACCCAGGTTACCCCGAGCATACATTTGTTAACCCACAGCATGGATAGGCAGAAAAGCCAGTTAGATATAATTTTAACCAGTGGTGGAAGTTGGTTTGAAAGTAAAGAAAATTTAGGGCGCAGGCACTTAATGGAACACTGCGTTGTAGCAAGAACAAACAGCCTTAATTTCAATGAATTAAAGGATTATGCTTTTAAAAATAACCTTGGTTTAAATGCCTATACTTCGCCCTTAGATATGGGCTTTGATGGCTTTTCTCATCATTCTGATTTTAATAAAATGTTGGATATTCTTTTGGAAACCAGCTTGAAACCAAATTTTGTGGAAGAAGATTTGCTGCGTGAAAGAGAAATAGTTTTAAGGGAAATAAGTGAAAGAAGAGGAGATCCAAATTACAAGTTATACTACCAGGTTTGTGATCAAATTTTTACCAAAGAAAGCATCGCTAACCACCAAGTTTTAGGCGATGAAGAATTGGTCGCAAAAACTACACTTCCAGATTTTTCTAAACTTTATGCACAGGCTACAAAACAAAGCCATTTAATTATTAAAGCTGCCGGTGGAGGAATTGATGACAAGATAATAATTGAAAAACTACAAAGTTATTTAAGTAATACAAATTCAGAATGGATTAAAAATCTTTCCAATATGGAAGAAAAAATTGCCCTGGATTATTCACCAAAAAATGAAATGCAAGAATTTAGTTTTAAAACTTTTCAAAGTGAAATAGCCCATAAACATGCTGAAATTTCAATCTTCCTAAGCTGCCCAGTAAATTTTGAATCTCGAACTGTTTTACCTTATCTTGCAAACTTATATTTTAAATATGGTGGAATTTTATATGACAGACTTCGAGATGAATTAGGTTTAGTTTATGGTTTTTCATCATATTTTCAACAAGATACAAACCAGATTGAACTGCAGCTTTCTTGTGAATTAAAATATGTAAATAAAATTATTGATGAAACCATTGCAGTTTTTAGCAACTTCGAAAAATATTTTAAGCCTTATAAATTTGAAGAATTTAAACAAATTCTAACCAAAAAGCAAGATCTAGCCACAGACACAATTGGGGCAGAAATTAACCATACCTATAAAACTTTAAGAGACTATGGGGTTATAGAAACTTATCAAGAGTTTAGCAAAAAAATATCTGAAATTACCCAGGCAGATTTTGAAAAGTTATACGAGTATATTCATTCAAATTTGGATAGAATGAAAGTTATGGTAGTAAGCCAAGACGAAAAAGTAAATAGCTTATCCAGAGTATAACGGAGATTCTGTAGCGGAGACCCCTGGTCTCAATATTTGGGTGACTTTATCGGACCTAAGCGCTAAATAAATCTACAACTTTGGCGTTTTCTATTCCATAATTACCAATCTGGGAATTCGGCATAACCAATAATTTACGATTATCCTGAGGACCAACACTGCTAGTTTCTAGGCCTTTAATCTCTGCTAAAATTCCATGGACTAATTTTCTTTCGTATCCACTTAAACCAACTAAAATTACGGTTAGCCCTTGTTTCAAAACAATATCTTGAGCTAGAACAGGAATTCTTTCATTTATTTTTTGCTCTCTTCCCTTCTTAGCACCGGCTACATCTAATAGAAAATGTGCCTTTTCTTCTGGAAAAGTGTGGTGAGCCAGAACTCTTACTAAATGTTGAAGGCTAAAAATAAAATTTGGCTCGGTTGGGATTGGCCCAGTTTTAGAGTTAATGGTTACTCTATATTGGTCACTTTCTTTTTCAATTGTAAATTCAGGGTCTATGCCCATCGGCTTAACTAAATTGCCAATAACTTCCAATAAAAAATTTTGGTAGTCTTGATTCATACCGCACTATAGCAACTTTTAGTAAATTATTTGTCAAGGAATTTAACCTTTTGTACAACTTGATTTACTGCAAATTTATGGTTATCAAAACTTAATATTTCAACAGCCTGACTTGCACTAATAATTCTAATTTCTTCATGTTCGTGACTTGCATTAGCCAAATTTATGTTGTTAACTCTTGTGCCAAACATATAATTTCCTTGAAGCTGACCTTTTGGATTAGTAAAAGTTCTAAGCCCTAAAAATTCCATTTCTGAGGTAATTAGACCAGTTTCTTCAAACAATTCACGCTTGGCTTCCGCTATCAAATCGCTTTCAATACTTACTTTATCAAGCTCAATTCCACCACCAGGCAATTCCCAACTACCTGCACCCTCATCATTACTATGTCTTTTTAAGATTATAATATCACCTTCTTGGTTGTAAGGAACTATTGTAGTTTTAGCTTTCACAAAAGTATGAAGATTTCCAAAGGCAATAGATAGAGTTTCAAACATAAAAATTTTTAAAATGAGGATGCCTTATAAATATGACATCCTGGTTGTGTTACTTTACTGCTTTATAACATGTAGTAACTGGTGGATTGTAACCGTTAAATGATATATCAGGTACTAAAACGATTGCCACATTAGGAATCATATCTGACACCTTTTTGCAATGATGATCCACATCTAGAACATTATCAACATGTCGGTCAACAAAATTGACGAGAATTTTTGATTTTGCTCTACTCATCGCACCCATCTGAGACCCTGCCACAACCAACCCTAGCTTATGAAACTCATAAAATTCGTTATCGATTGAACCTCCTAAATTCACTAAATATAAGTCTTTATTAACCTTATCACCAGCATCCGATCCAATTGCATTATTACCAATTTTTACTTGATAACCGTCAGCTCCTGGTATTTCCATAATTGCATCAATATGCAAACCCTGCTTTAATCCGAACCACTGCTGTGCGATTTGAGGATAGCAATCCTCAACAGACTCACCAATAGCAAACACGACATCGTGAACTTCAAGATGAGCACCCTTCGCTTTACCACCCAAATAAAATGCAAACAATTTTGACATACTAGTTCCTTTCGCTTGATAAATTGAGAATCAATTTCAGAATCTCATATTTTGTTGATACACAATTCCAGCTCATAGTGTCAATACTCACACTTCCAACAGTTGAGTCGAATGAAATTTGCCCATCTTTGTATGCATGAACATGAACCCCATCCTCTTCTGGAATACTTGATGACCAAACTATAGCTGGACCGCATGCCAAAATAGCAACGCCAGAAAAATCCTTCTGATCAAGTGCAAGATGATTAGTCTGTGGTACTGTTTCTGAATCCAAACAACCCATACTTCGTCTAATATGTTTAATATTATTAGACACGCAGTAGAACTCACTTAGGAAATTTGCTCCGCAATGTTCACAAGAATGAAGCTTGTGGGGTATGACTGCGTACTTATCCTCATCGTGATGGCGTTGTAAGCATGCGGGACATACCAAACTATCAATTTCATTTTTAAGAATTGTAGCTATCAGGTAGTCAACACAGTTTGAATAAGTCAATCGATATGTTTGACTTTCATATTTAACTTCTACCAAATCAAAAGTATCATCAACAATTTTAGGCTGATTTACTCTAGTTCTTGCATGAACATGAATTCCAGGAACTTGATTAGGATCATCAAAGTCTTGCACAGTTGAGAATAGTGCTGGAATTGCAACCCAACAAGCATAGATTCGATTAATCTCAGTGTCTAATACTAATTTTTTCATGTTTTTACAAATAAAACACCATTAAAAGGGTGAAAACATTATATTAATCTGTCAATTTGCAAGTTAAACCTGTCGCCAATCGCCTATCTAAAGAATAATACCAGACAAAAATAACTTTCAAATTCTACCCTATAGGTTTATTGTAGATACAGCATAGATTTATCTGATAAGCAAATTCAATATTGAGAACAACTCTTCCTTAGCCCAGAAAAACTAAACCAGGTAAGTATAGCCAGCATCATTTATTAAAGAATACTGCATTTACTTAAAAATGGTTGTCAGTGAAGGTTGATTCAATTAACAAGGATTTGGGAGGTTGGAGCTTAAATTTTTGAAACTTTAGTCTAACCAAGTTAGTTAGCGATTGATTTAGGAAAATTAAAGCTGATTTAGAGTTAGGAAGTTGGCAACAGATTATTTACCACAAACTTAAATTCTTAAAATTAACTAATTTATTGTCTTTTAAACAAAACTGATATTTATCAAGAACATTGGTAAAACAAGATGCATCTGAAATCCAGGTTACTGGAAAATATTTAGTAATATTTTTATTGAAAATTTCTTTATCAAACCAAACTGAATAAACCTTGTTTGGTGTATATATTAAAACCCTATTCCAAGGTGCATAATAAACAATATTTATGTCTTCTGGTTTATCTTTAATATCTAGAACAGAAATAGTTTCCCATTGTTTCAAGAACAAATTATAGCTAAAAAGTGTATTTGAACTATCAATCCAGAAAACGCTATTACCAGCTGTGGTAAAATTATTAACATTCGTAGCTATCTTTTCCCAATCATTTGGCTTATTATCTGGAATATAGTATAGTTCATTATATAATTGAATTAATAAACCTTGATACAGACTGCCAATATTCATAGTTTTCCAGGCTGGTAAATCTGAACTTAAAAATGTTGTATTATCTGGAAATTCGGTATAAACTTTATCAGACAAATTGAAATTGTTTGATTCTTGTAAAGTTCTATTCAGCCTGTGTAATTTTTTATTTTTTCTTATCCAAATATTATCTGGGGTTTGGGTAAAACTTAGATTTTGAATATTTGAATCCAAGAAAGTGTAAGTCTGGTTGTTTAGATCAATTTGCCACAATGCTCCTTGGTCATCCAATCCTAAAAAGTAATTGTTATCTATGCTAACTACAGAGGTAAATTTAACTGTAAAAATATTTAAATTATAGATACTCCAATTATTATTCTTTGCCACAAGTAAATTCTTGTCAGGATTCCAAAACGAATTTTCAGATAACTTTATCCAATTTTTATTAGGAATTTCATCATCAACTTTTCCAAAAACATCAAGCTGTACTGGTGCACCCTGCAAGCCCGTAAAGGTATATTGTTGAATAAAATAATTATCTTTATCTTTTAAAAGAAGCTGAAAGTCAGACAGAAATACAACATTCAAATTTTCATCAAAACTTTTTATTTCATCGTGTTTTTCTGGAAGCAAAGCAAGTCTTGTAATTCTAGCCGAAGTATTTTCCTTTGGCGGAGCCCAAATTATGAATTTTTCAGACTTAAAATTAGGAAGCGAGATATCTAGAGGGATCAACTGATTGTCTTTTGCCCTTAATTCCCTAGGGGTTTCCAATATTTTTTTTCCTGAATTTGAGATGTCAGCGCCTCTGGGCAAGGTTTCAATATTAATGGATATTGTGTTACTTAATTGACGATCAGCCAAGTTTAAATCGAAGCCTAAAGAATAAACCACTACAAAAGGCACTGCAATGAAGAAGAATATAGCGAAAATGCGAAAAATGTTTTGCCTGTAACTTGGCATATTGCTTACACTTATTCCTTCAGATATAGAAATTGTCAACAAATTAAACAATAGCCTTTATTGACAAAAGCCCAGCTTGAAAATAGTTGTATATTAACCGATGACACAAATTATTGATAAATATAAATATCTTTGGCTAACTTTGTTAGGTCTATTATTTTTTATTTCAGTAGGAATAATGTTCATAGGAATAAATTGGATTTTGTTATTCGCCAAGACAATATAAATATGAATGAGTTATTATTAGATCAAGTATTAATTGAAGCAGCTAAAATATTTACTTTCACAGCAGTGTCTTACCTATTAGCAATTTGGTGGGCTCCAGCCTTAATTGATTTACTAGTTTTCCTTAAATTTTGGAAGAAAAAAAGTAGAACAGCCACCATGACAGGTGAAGCTTTAACAGTTACCAAAGAATTTTATTTAAAAGACGAATCTAAAATGCAAGTTCCAAGAGCTGGAGGGCTTTTAATTTGGATTACAGCTATTTCATTTGCCATATTATTATGGTTACTTTTAAAAATTGAACCTACTGTATTGTTGGGATTAGAAAAAGATAACAAAACTTTTGAATTCCTTAATTTCATTTCCAGAAGGCAGACCTTTATTCCTATTGCTACCCTTTTCTTTGCTTCAGTGCTTGGTTTTATCGACGACGCCTTGGCCGTTATGCAGAATGGTGGCAACTATTTCGCTGGAGGATTAAAACTTAACTATAGAATTTTTGGAATGCTTGGACTAAGTATTGGGGTTGGTTTGTGGTTTCATTTAAGGCTTAATTTAAACCAAATCAGTGTTTTTGGTTATCATTTAAACTTAAGCGAATTGAATCTTCCTTTTGGAATAAACGGCGGATGGCTGATGGTTTTGGTTTCTATAGGAGTATTGATGGGATTGTGGGGAAGTTCAATGATTGATGGCTTTGATGGCATGAGCGCTGGAGTTTTTATCCCAATTTACCTTTGTTTTGCAGCAATATCATTCTCTAAAGGTTTTTACGATATTTCCACATTCCTAATGGTAATGGTAGGATCTATGGCAGCCTATTTATGGTATAATATTCCACCAGCCAAATTTTATATGGGGGATACGGGAACCATGGGTATTTTGGCTACTTTGGGTGTTGTGGCCATAATGACCGACACAATTTACATTCTACCGATTGCTGGTTCTATTTTACTTATTACTGAATTATCGGTTATTATTCAGACTATTTCCAAAAAATTGTTTAAGAAAAAAGTATTTTTAGCCGCCCCTCTTCATCATCATTTAGAAGCCATTGGATGGACCAAAAGCCAAATTACAATGAGATATTGGTTAATTTCAATAATGTCTTCAGTGCTTGCTTTGGCAGTTGCTTTGTTGTATAAATAAACTTCTTATCTTATGAACAGCCTCATTTTAAAAAGATTATTAAAATACAGTTGGATAATAATTTCAGTTACAATAATTAGCTTAATAGGGTCTTTCAGTCTATTAAATTCAATTAAATACGAAGCCAACATTACCCTTGGTTTAAGTTTTAATAACCCCAAATTGATGGAAACTGGTATCGATCCGGTTAATGTGGAAACCCCAAATTTTATTGAAAAACAGGGAAAATTATCCAGATTTTTGGAAAACAGATTAGCCTCTGTTGAAAGCCAGCAAATGGTAATCGACCAATTGCAACTTGGGCAAACTAATTTAAGTGCAGATAAACCAATCTACAAATTAAAAGATCAGGAGATGGGTTTTATTTCAATTACTTACACAGCAAGCTCAGAATCTGAAGCGGAAAAATTCAATAAAGTAATGTACGAAGAGGTTTATAGATCGATAATTAATCAATGGAACGATTCTAAAATAGAAAATTTTCAAATTACTGGAATTCAAAAACCTGTGCAAAGTGTGCAAGTTAAAACAGTAACTTTGCAGGAAAAACTTATAGCCCCAATTTCGGTGTTTATTCTTTCAATTCTTTTAACAATAACTTGGCCTGAACCAAAAAATAATAAAAAATAATTTCTTATGGATATAGCTTTAATTTTAATTAGCATGAATGTTTTAGCATTTGTTTTACCCTACATTTTTGATTTTAGTAAATTCCCCTACACCAGCCATGATAGCTTCCTACAACTTGGTTGGAAAGATAACTCTGCGATTAAAGATGGCGAATGGTACAGACTTCTAAGTTCAAACTTTCTTCACGCCGATTTCTGGCATTTACTGTTTAACATGTATGCCCTATTCAATCTTTCACCGATTGTAAGCACAATATTCAGGCCTTGGGGATTTTTATTAATCTATTTATTAAGCGGAATATCAGGTTCTTTGTTTTCCTTCTGGTTTAATTCAAACCCAAGCATTGGGGCCAGCGGTGCCATATTTGGCTTAGTTGGTGCTTTGGTAGCCTATGCAATTCTTAGCCAAGATTTTAGCTTACTTTCGCAATTAGTTTTGATTGTAGTAATCAATGTTGGTTACGGATTTTTAAACACCCAAATTGATAATTTCGGTCACTTAGGCGGATTTGTAGCAGGTTTCGGTATAGCTTTTGGGTTACTAACCTATGTCCTCTAATTTTTATTCTAGTTTAAGTTAAACATCGGATACACCCCAGTCTTAAAAAAGTTCAAAGAAAAAAAACTAGGGTAAATTGTTATTGTTTTAGACACGAAAATTCCTCAATCTATGGCCTTTTGCTTTATTAAAAAATAATGAACTAAACTTTATAATTAGCAACCATAGGTAGAGGTTGACAAAATTAAAAAAGTTATAAAAATATTTTTTATCAGAGCATTTTATCTTTTAAGAATAAAAATTGGCTTTGATTATTAACTTTTAAGTAAAAAATTATATATTTATGTCTAATATAATAACTTTAATGGACCAACTTTTAGATGACAGTTTCCGCCCACTTAGTGTTCGTGGAATAACCAAATCTAGTTTAAACCCCGCCCTAAATGTTTCTGAATTTAAAGATCATTACAAAGTCTCTGCGGCTATTCCAGGTATAGATTCAGACAAAGTAAAAGTAGAATTAAGAGACAATATTCTTAACATCAGCTATCAGCATCAAGACAATAAAGAAGATAAAGATGAGGAAATTCTAAGAGAAGAATATTCATACTATAGTTTTTCTAGAAGTGTCTCTTTGCCTAAAGATATTGATCAATCTTCTGTAAAAGCGTCTTCTAAAAAAGGTATGCTATACATTACTATAAACAAAATTCCAGAGTCTGCCCCTAAAGTAATACAAATAGAAAAGCATGATTAGCAAGATAGCCCCCATTTGGGGGTTGTTTATTTGAATAAATCTAATAGATTTACATTTTTTTAGGTTGACATTACTTTAACTAAACTAAATTATTAAACTAAAATCAAACAAAATTTCCAATGTCTAATACTGAATTTGATAATAACATTCATCTTGTTTCTCTAAAAAACACCCGCAATTTTAACGAGCAATTAAATAGTTGGCCTGAAACAATAAATAGCCCTGAAGATTTTTTTGGACTTTGCCTTAGTTTGGCTTCCAAAATGGAGGATGCTGGTTTGGATGGTATAAACTTAACCTTAGGCAGTCTTGGGGAAATAAGCATGGAAAATTTTCTAAATTTAATTTTATTCCTGCGTGAAACAAATTACGACGATTTTAACCGAGTATCCCAAAAAACCCTAAAAACTGATTTAGCCGATTTAGATAAAAGCATTAACAGTTTTTTCAAACACTTCGATTTAGTTTTAAACAGTTCAGTTCAATCACCTAAAATATACGCCCTAGCTCAAACTGCCCTAGCTAACTTGTTGCTAGATTTGTTCGAAATTAAATTAAAATAATATGTTATCCGTCGGTCTTGTTGGTCTTCCGAACGCAGGAAAATCCACCCTATTCAATCTTTTAACTAAACGCAATGTTTCAGCTGAAAACTATCCATTCTGCACTATTGAACCTAACACTGGGGTGGTTGAAGTTCCTGATTCCAGGGTTTTAGAATTATCTAAATTGGTTAACGCCAAGAAAGAAGTTTATTCTTTAATTGAATTCAAAGATATTGCTGGGCTTGTAAAAAACGCCAGTCAAGGTGCTGGTCTTGGTAATCAGTTTTTAAGCCATATTGCCGAAACCGATTTAATTTTACTTGTAGTTAGAACTTTCCAAAACGACGACATTGTTCATGTTGAAAACAGAATAAATCCAGCCGATGACGAAGAAATTTTATTACTAGAGCTTGTTTTACGCGATCAAGCTTCGCTTGAAAAACAAATGAACAGATTGGAAAAAGACATGAAAACCAATCAATTGTTAGGCGCTGAAAAACTTAGTTTAGCCAAAGAAATTCTTTCAGCCTTAGTAGATAACAAATTAGCCAGCACTGTTGTAACCCCAAAAGTTGGAGAGGAAGAATTAACCAAATTCAGAAAGTCTTTAAACCTGGTAACCGATAAGCCAATTTTAAGATTAGCCAATATCAATTTGGACGGTAAAAACGAAGCCTACAACAGCGATTTCGATTTAGATATTTTATTGGAATCTGGAATGCAAGATATGTCCACCAGCGACAGACTAGAGCTTGGTTTAAACGAACACACTGGGCTGGATCAATTAATTAGGGCTTGTTATTCTAAACTTGGTTTAAGTACATATTTAACCGTTGGCGAAGTGGAAGCAAGAAGCTGGACTTTTAAAACAGGTTCTACAGCACCACAATGTGCCGGGGTTATTCACACCGATTTTGAAAAAAAGTTTATTAAAGCCGAAGTTGTAAAATACCCAGACTTTGTTGAGGCCGGAAGCTGGAAAGAATGTTTCGAAAAAGGAATGGTCAAAACCCTTGGCAAAGACTACATCATGGAAGACGGAGATGTAGTAGAATTTAAGATTGGCGGGTAAGTTCAAGATGCAACTTAGCTTTTTTAAATTATTTTAGCTGTTTTCGGTCTGATTCAACAACTAGATAAAAAGATATTTTCTCTACCTTAGAGCTACTTACTTCCCATTGCATAGATGTTTCTTTCTCTTTTGTATTTTTAGCAATTTGAGCAATAAAATCATTCATATTTACTTCATTAGTTTTCATTGTTTTCTGCATCAATTTAATAACTTCAACCAAACACTGCTTAATCAGCAATGGAACTCTATCAGCCAAGTATCTAGATCTATTTATAGAATTCGTTTTAAAACCAAAAAATTCTCTGTCTAAACTAATATTTCTTATTGTAAAGCTATGATCTAGAATAACTACAAGTGGTATTTGATTGGTGCCTATTTCGTTATTTTCCAATACTTCATATCCTGCTCTATCATTATGCCAAATACTATCTTTTTTTAGCTGTTCAATTTCATACTCGTTCAAAATGATAAGTATGATATTGAATTTTTCAACTTCACTCTTAAATTCTGAGCTGATTTTTATATTAAAATATTTGAGCATAATTTAATTGTTTCTACCTAAACCCTCTAACCCTGAAAGATCAGTTTCCCCATGTGTAGCATAAAAAGCTATTTCTTTTCCTTCTTCATCAACGCTTTTTAAATTCATCCACAACCCTTTATTTTCATGATTTAGAATTATTCTATCAATATAATCTTTCATTGAAATTTCATGATTTTGTAATTTTTTTTGAATAGATTTTAAAATAACTTTTGTAGCCATGTTTATTGCTTGTAAGGTTAAATCTTGTAGTTTATCAAAGTCATTGTTTTTTACTACCAGTTTTAGAAAATCTTGGTCAAACTCTATTTTTCTTAGAATAAGAGTGGAATCCATTGCTGCGATAACTTTTACATCATCAGAAAAACCAATTTCAATTGGGCTAATTTCCTGTAATAATGAATCTTTTAACTTCAAATTATTTTCCCACCTGCCGCTTTCTTTTAGTTCAGGAATTTCTTTATCAAGAAACAAAACACCCACCATAAAATCTTTATATTTTCCATCAAAAATGTGAAAGTCTGTTGATTTATAGAAGCTGTGCATGCACGGATAATTAAGAATTTCTTGACAAGTGTCAACTATAAATATATATATATATATTATTTGT
>Ga0209972_10001946_pt1 | contig 17365 bp, 34 predicted proteins | sample NOAtaG_7_FD_187302 | JGI IMG/M metagenome (GOLD analysis project Ga0209972, IMG submission 187302) | Freshwater lake microbial communities from Lake Erie, under a cyanobacterial bloom - NOAA_Erie_Diel1S_2200h metaG (SPAdes) (version 2) | ecosystem: Environmental > Aquatic > Freshwater > Lake ... | reverse complement strand
AGATCGTGTTCGTCCGTGGCATCCATACGGCAAAGAGCATACTTGCTGCCTACACTGAGCAGACTGGAAAGAAGACCCTCAAGTGGAGTGAGTGGACGATTGTTGGGCTGGCTGATGACGAATCAATGGGTCTGTCAACTGCATTACCATACCATCCTCCTGATGCTGAAAGAGAAGCCGTTGGGTTCAAAATCCCAAAGAAAAAGTAGAATGTACTACCCTGCTGGAATCATCCACCTTGCCGAGGTGGACGGGAAGCCTGCCCGCGTCTATCTGACCATTGACTCCATCACCGAGGACAAGGCTCCCCGTTGGAGGTATGCCCCGGGCGAGGAGAACCAGCACGAGCTCATTGAAAAGAAAACGCCCGTTCGGATTATCGAACGGGAGTTTCGCTTCTCGATGAATATGGCCCGCTACAAGAGGGCTTAGGGGTTGGCGTACATCGCCACTCCCGTACACTCCAGCCACAGGCAGTTGGTCTGACCAGAGATACCCGACCCGAACAGGGTTGCGATGCTCTGTGCAGTGGCAAATGTGATGATGATGTCCTGCGGGACTGCATTGGGCGTAAACGACCCGATGGAGATACTGCTATTGGTTCCCGTTTGGAAGAACTGGCGGCTGTTGTTGGTCCGCGTCCTGTCGTTCAGGTACTTGAATCCCGGGGTCTCGGCAGAGTCGCTCTTGATCACTGCGTTCTTCAGGACGATCTTACGCACTCCAGCAATAGGAGTAGTGAACCGCTGAAGCGTATTGTACGCAGTAGAGTTACCGAAACGGGTGCTGTATACTGCGCCAGTCAGCGTACCAGCCTTCCAGTTTTGGCTTGCAGGGATGGCCTGACAACCCGGGAGGGACAGGATGTTCTGCCCAACGAAGTCCACATCATACAGCGGCGGGTTGGGCGGAGGGACGGGGACGGCATTGACCGTCAGCGTAGCATTGCCAAATGCAGAACCCTGCGTGTATCGCACCACAACGCTTCCGGCACCGCTTGGGGTGACCAGCCCGCCACCGCTGATGGTAGCAGGCCCGCTGACGATGCTCCACGTACCGGACAGGGGCATCAGCCCGCCGAACTGGTCAAGCACCGTAGCAGCAGCCTGCGAAGTGGCATTGCTCAGGATGGTGGTAGGGCTAAGGGTAACCGTCACCGTGGTCGGAACCGATGGAGATTGAGCGGACACCGTCAGGGTAGCTTCACCGAAAGCAGCGCCTTGGGTATATCGAACCACGATCGACCCGGCTGTACCGCCCGGAGTTACCAATCCTCCGGTGCTAACGGTACCGTTTCCGCTGGTGATGCTCCACGTACCAGCGTTGGTCATGGGCAGACCATTCTGATCGAACACCACAGCCGTAGCCTGCGAAGGAGAGGTTCCGGTAGTGGATGCGGGGTTAAGGGTCACGGTGACCGTAGTGGGCACAGAAGGAGCCGGAGGAGTGGGCGTAGACCCATCCAAGTAGACGATGTTCGTGAAGGCAGGAGGAGCAACGATGATTTCACGGTACGGAGTAGCCGTGGGACTCATGTTGATCGGAGCCAGCGAACCAACCTGATGGTTCACACGGAACGTAGCCAATCCGGTGGTCGGGGTAATTGACTGGTTGCCGGTCCACCAAGCAGAGCTATTCGTACCGGTTGTGCCAGCGGAGTCGAACTCGAAGCTGTGAGCTTGGTAGTCCCCGATCTTGGGGAATGCCCGACCCAAGCGAATGTCGTGCAGGATGTTTTGGAAGTTGAATCCCTTCATGGACCCAATCTTCAGATGACCGCGCTGGGGGTTTCCATTGCTCAGTCGGCTGTCAGCCACGAACAGAGCAGGGAGCAGACCCTGACCAACCGCGCCTGAAAGAACCCCGATATTGACGGCGAACTGACCACGCAGTACACCCACCACCTGACCACGGAACGAACGTCCGGCAGAGGCTACCATCGTCTCGTTCTTGATGGCCCCGATGTTGATCGTGCCACCCTGCTCTGCACCAGCCAAGGCGTACATCTCGAACATCGCACCGCAGGCATCGCTGCTCAGTACATCAATGTTCATGGTAGCGCCCCAGCTTCCAGCCAGCCCAAGGCCAGCCTGTACGCACTGGAATGCGCTGATATTCCCCATGTAGCTCGGAGTAGCTCCAAAGTACTCAAAGCCGTAGGTCCGGAAGTTCTCAGCCCATGCTGCGTCGATACCAGTTACTTCACCGGGCTTCCACTGACGCAGGGCGGTGGAGTAGAACGCATCGTTGATAATCGTGGTAGAGGCATCCTGACGGCCATCAAATCGCCATCCACCCTCGAACCACGTACCTTCTACATACCCTTGGTTGCCTGAAAGACCCCAGCTACCGCTCACGAACAGGTGACGCTCAGTAGGGGAACCAAGCCATTGCTCGTGCCACGGAGCAAAACGGGAGTTGTTGGCATCGTTGCCGCTACCAATTGTGGGGCTGACAAACCCAGTCCCATTGGCCTTGTACCGACCCGCAGAGAACTCCGCAGGAATTGTCATGTAGTAGTATCCCTTGGGTACAATGACCCCATTTTGACTGTTCAGGTAACCGGTGGTGATGTTCTGACCACCGCCCAAGCCGCTCCACACAGCTTCACCCCAGCAGGCATCGAACCAGCTAAGTTGGAGGAACTCTGAGCTAGTCAGGGGCTGACCCTTGAAGATTGGCCCCCGGGTCGTCATCCGGGTGTAGAATGTCGGGAACAGAGCCTGCGCTGCGGCAAGGTTCATGTCCTGTCCGATGGTGCGAACACCCTTGGTGTAATCAAGCCCGTAGGCCGCCTGAAGGTCGATGGTTGCGCGTGGCATATCTTGCTGGGAAAGAGACAGCTAAGATACGGCGCATTCTACCCTATCGGACGCTGGCAATCTGCTCCACAACCACCCCAACGACTACCAAGGAACCGGTCACCACGAACACCTTTCCGATAGTGGCCCAAGGACGCAGCTTGGCATTCTTCTTTAGCAGGTCAAGATTGACATCTGCCATCTCTTGAATCTGCTCCAGTTGAAGGTTGATAGTCTCGTTCTTGGTGGCGATAAGCTGGTTAGCTTTCATCAGCGCAGCCCGGGCTTTGTTAGCCTCCTCTCTGAGGGAAGTAATCTCAATGGCTGCGTATCGCTTCTGCTTGCGCTCGGTGATACGGTAGGAGGCGATGCTCTTGAAGGAGTCATAGCTACCCAGCACGGAGGTGTCGGCCACGGTGATCAGGCGGTTCTTCTGCGGGTACAGAATACGCCAATCCCTATGCTCACTCTGGGACTGCGAGAACGCTGTCAACCACAGAATTGAAGCCAGCAGAGTTAACGTAACGGATCGCATTGTAGAGCGTGGGTTTGGTCTTTGGGCGGTTGGCGGCAATGCTGGCGTTGAGCTTCTTCATCTCCTCCAGCTCGCCCATGGTCATGTACAGGGCGTTGCTCAGGCTGTCGGACTTGTCCATGGACTTCTTCAGGGAGTCGGACAGAACAATGACGCGCTCCGAACTATCTGCCGGGCACTTCTTGATGCGATACCCAATAAGGCCACCACCCACTGCCGAAACGAGCAGGACGCCGATGATGACGAGGACAAGGTTCTTCAGGTCTGTCATAAGCCAAAGATACACAGAAAAGCAATCACTATCTCCACGCCATAGGCGGTAGTCCCAGCCAAGCGAATGTCGCCTGCGGCGATGCCAATAAACACCCTGTCGTAGATATTGGACTCAGAGACGTACCACCAATCCAGCCCACGGAGATTGTTCAGCTTGTATCTGAATAGCGATGAGAATACGAACGCTGCTGCAATTACCTTGAGCGGCCCAAAGAGCAAAAGCCATGGAACTCCAATTACAAGCGCCCGGACAATCCACTGCTCCGTGTGATTGACTGGATGGTTTTGCGCTATCTGTTCTGCGTCATCGTGAGCACAGACAATGGCATAGACAACAGTGAATAGGGAAAGAAGGGCGAACAGTATCATTTCCATTTTCCAATGTAGTTCATGTAAGTGCCATACCACAGGGTTACAGGGGCCATCAGGCCCAGCAAAGCCCACGGGCTATCCGTGAACGCCATCACAATCGAGGCAATGCCGAAGGAGTGGATGAGGATAGCCGCAGGCCACGGAGTATACCCGAACCCACTTCGCTGAGTAACAAACTCAAGGAGTGACTTCTTCTTTTTTTTCGCCATCTTTGTTTGCTTGTTTTGCCACAGATTTTTTAACATCCGTGTTTCGTGGTTCATTTGGTGGGTAAACTTCCTCCCAAAGATCGTCATACTTTGAGAAGAATGTACTCCATCTTTTGACTTCCCTCATCTCGTTCCCGTAGTTGTGCCACTTCATGTGACACCTATCGCATTGGAGGACAATGTTTCTTTCGTCCAAGCGATACTCGGGGTACTTGCCCTTGGGCAGCAGGTGAGAGAAGTTGATGGCCCTCCCCTCTGAGATATGCACCCCACAGGTCAGGCACTTGGCGTTTCCGTCAGCGGCATCCCATATCCGGCGGAATACTTCCTTCTCCCCTGTGGCCTTGCGCTTCTTGGTGAATGTAGACTTCTTCAGGGTACTGGCCTTGGCAACCAGCCCCTTCTCCTTGAGCTTGTCGATGATGGCTGGGTCATCCCCTTTGATGATGTCCAGCAGCTTCTTCTTGGGGGCAGACTTGCTCTTGAGCGGAGTCTTGCGCTTGAGTGGTGTTCGTTTCATTTATTTGGGTCTTTTTTGAACTTTGGAACAACATCAACCACTTTGTATTCTCCTGACCCAAGTCTCCCGTACCACGTAACGCGTTCTCGTTCCGATGCAGGAAGCACATCGCCATCGCTCCACATATTCATTGCCACCCAGATCATGCGATTGTCTTTGGAATCAGCAACAACGAGGTCGCCGTTCTCCATCTTGATTTCGGGGTTGATTTTGTCGTTGCTCATGATCTTTTAATCCTGTTGCTGCTTTTCAGTAGTGTCTTGCGTTTCAGAGGTGTTCGTTTCATTTCGTCTTGTTCATTTGAATTGCGTCATAAAGGCTGCGGATAGACTTTATGTCGTAGTCCACTCCATCCTTGCTCCATCCCATCTTCTTCTTGCCCATGTCGCATTCCCACAGCCAATAGCCTATCCAGTCATCTTCATCTCCGACAGCTTCTTGCAGTATCTTGGTGTATGCTGCTGCTAGCTCAGAGCCAAAGTCCATAATGTTCCCATCCATGCACAACACCCTGCACAGGGTCTTTCCGGCCTCGTCTTGCTTCTTGTAGAAGTCAACCAGAACTTCAATGCGGCGTTTGAATTCTTGGTAGTTCATTTCCTTGGGTCTTTACCAGCAAGCATAGATACATACCACAGAGCCTTCTCGTAGTCTTCCTTCCCGTTCTTCATTTCGGCACGGGAGAGGTACTTGATTGCATTGCCCTTGAGGAATCCACGGAACTCCTCTTCGCTCATCTTGGCCCTCATGTAGTCTATTGGCTGAATGTCCCCGGACTTGTAGTGGTCGGGGTTGATTTTGTCGTCGCTCATTTAGTCAGTTGTTTGAAGTCAGTTACAGGGATGTGTACCACGGGCTCGATGTCCTGCCAGTCCCCTCTGTCCTTCCTGCCTCCGAACCCTATCTCCCCCACCTTGTCTATCTTGCTCCAGTAGATGCCATCGTTCCACTCGACCACGACCACGAAGGGAATACCGGTGGCCCTGTACATCTCCACCCCGTGCATCACCTTGGACAAACTTAGGAGAAGCGTTGGATATGTGCAAGAGTCGTTCATTCTTTTCTTGCACTCGCACCAGCAGACTATCTTCCCCTTGGACAAGGCCCAGTCCACGCGGTACTGCTTGGGCAGCTTCTGATAGGTAACACCCCACACCTGAGCGACCCTGATAATAGTCTGCTCCTCAGCAGCCAACGACTGCTGGTTCTCGTATGTAGGTCTCATTCCTGCTCTTCTGTGGCAGATGAACCGCTAAGGACCACCGCAGAAGCAAGCGTAGCCGCATCATACGGCCACGGAGAGGTTTGAACATCATCTCCCTCCCGAACAGGGCGCAGGACAATGATGGTCTTTTGGTCCCTTACCGTTGGAACTTTGTACTGCTTGGCCCTGTTGTCAACGACATGGAACAGCGAGTCGTCATTCAAGACCTCTGCATTGACCAAGGCATCCATCGGTAGCTTGCTTGCAGATACGGCAGAGTCAGCATCAAGTGGTTGCTTGGCATAGAACCGTGCTGTTATTGCGATGCACGGCATTGGTGCTTTGGGCACACCCATATCCCTGAACACCTTTGTCCACCACTGGCGCTTTGAGGCATACTTCGTTGGCCCCATTCGCAGCAGTCCTTCGGGACCGTTCGTTGCTGGAAAGAGCGTGTGTACGGTGATGATGATTGTCCCATCCTCAAGAACCTTGAATGATGGTGATTTGCTTGTTATCATTCCTCAAGTAATTCAGGGTTCTCGAACACATTGCCAATAACCTCGGAGCTCTGCGCCAATTCCCACACCAGCACCCTGTGATTGCTTGTTATCGGAACAATTGCGCACTCGAAATCATCCCACATGATTCTCACTACAAGGTCTCCGTATTTGATGAAATCTCCTTCGTAAATCTCCTTGCCGTTCTTATCCTTCAGCCCCGTGTACTGCATGATGATAGTCTCCGGGTCATCATCGTCGTACTGCTCTGTGACAATCGGCAAATCTTGGTCTACCCTCCACCCACAGTCGTATCCTGCCGCAATGTCATGTAGCGTGAACGGATCCTTCATAACCTTCTCCGCGTTGTCCCAAGCCCGAAATTTCAGTTCTCGTTGTTTCATGTTATTCCCAGTCTTTGATTATCCGTGAAACTTGCTTCTTGAGGGTGTTGTACCTCTTGCTGTCAATCAGCTCAACCACCACATAAGGGTGGTACTTCTTCATGCGCTTGAGCTTTGTCTTGCTCCTGTCATCCATCCAGCCCTTTACCTCAACGTAGTAGATGGAGCCATCGTTCTTGGTCACCCTGAAGTCCGGCAGGTAGCTGACCGTGCCTCGCTTAACACCACTGAACCAAAAGGTCTCCGGCTCATGCTCCCACTTTGCTATCTCTCCCCTTGACCTCATCCACTCCAAGTACCGGGCGTAGTTCGCTTCCCACCGGGAGCGGTAGTACTTCTTGATTCCGCCTATCTCCCTCCAAGCTGCTTTCCAAGTGGTCTTCTCTCGGTTGTTCGGAACAAGCGTACCTTGGTTTGCAAGTCTTGACTTGAGCTGTTTCATAAGAAGCTCTTGCTTTCTCGACTTTGGAATAGCCTTCCATGCTTTGATGCGGGTATCGGACATATTTTCCCGAGCTTCCAAGCTATGGTTCTTGCCAAGCATACCTCGCGGATGGCCATTCTTGGCAATGGCTTCCTTCGAAATCTTGCTTTTGAGTTCCTTTAATTCTTCGTCAGTCTTTGTCTTCCTTCGGGCTAATTGAACGCGCTTCTTGGCCGGAAGGTGGCTCATGTCCCTGTACTTGGTCCTGATACCATTACTTCCCGTGATGCCAAGCTCACTTGCCTTTAGGGCCACAGACATTCGTGGTCTGCCAATCCTTGCGGCTATCTCATCAAGGTCAATTGGGGCCACTGGGTCTTGTTCGTATGCTGCGCGAAGAATTGAAACCTCTTGCTCTGACCACTGATCAACCCTCTTCTTCAGCCCTTGCTTATTGATGGAGTTGTGTACAGACGACCGGGAGCATCCAATCTCAAATGCTATCTCCATGATAGGCTTGCCGCTCAAATACATCTGAGCTATCTTATCGTGGTCAATTGTGATCATGTGCTTGTTTGTTTATGCGTTCTCCAATCCATCTCATGCAAGGTACTGCCATGCTGTTGCCCAGCGCCTTGTAGCGCGGACCATCGGGGCAATCCTCTGCTGGCTTCTTCTTCCACGGAATGCGCGTGTAGCCGTCGGGAAAGCCTTGGAGACGCTCGCACTCGACGGGCGTGAGGCGGCGGACTTGCATGGCTGTTGACAGCACTTGGTCATTGCTCGTTGCCAGCGTCAGGCTCATCTCTTCGCTGATCAGCGGACCTTTGCCACCACCATCCTTCCCTTCACGCTGACGCATCAGGATTGGAATGCAGTTGCCACCATCCTGCGCCCCTTGCTGCAAAGCCTCTGCTCCCTTGCTCCACTTGGCTGTCACGGTGTCTGTGCAACTTGGAGCAACGCTTGCTTCAGCATTGGTGGCAAGTCTTTGCCCCTTCTCTCTGCTCGGCGCAGGATGCCTTGACACGCTTTCGGACTCAAAAAGAACCGCTGCGGCACTTCGCTGGTCTCCAAGACATCCGACAACGAACACACGTCTGCGTCTTTGGGCCACTCCGAACCATTGAGCGTCCAGTACCCGATAGGCCCACCCGTACCCCAGCTCCCCCAACGCTGCGAGGAAGGTACCAAAATCCTTTCCTCCGTTTGATGACAGAACACCGGGGACATTTTCCCAGACAATCCACTTAGGCCGGTAACGGTCAGCGATTCCAAGAAACGTGAGCATGAGGTTGCCTCTTGGGTCTTCAAGTCCCTTTCGCAGTCCGGCGATAGAGAAGGACTGACAGGGAGTGCCTCCAACGAGAAGATTGATAGTTGCATCGGGCCAAGTTTTGTATTGTGTCATGTCCCCCCAGTTAGGGACGTTAGGGTAGTGATGTTGCAGAACCGCGCTGGGGAACGGCTCTATCTCAGAGAAGGCCACAGGCTCCCATCCAAGGTGATGCCAGCCCTGTGTGGCTGCTTCAATCCCTGCACAGACGCTTAGGTACTTCATTCGTCCTTGGGTTCGTCAAACTTGAAGTACTCGCAGATCGCGCCTCTGACAGCGGTGTCGATGTGGTCCTTGATGGTGTCCTCGTGGTCAAACAGCCAGTCCCTTACTTCCTCAGGAAGGTCCATGTGCTTGAACGCTCTGGCCCACCCTCTGTTCACTCCATTCTCCACGCAGTCGGAGAGAATCATGTACTCGTTTGCTTTCATCGTTTAATCTTGTTGCCGCATCCGGGGCAGAACTTTATTACCCTAATGCGTCCATGCTTTGAATGCTTGGTGTGCCTATCAAATACGGTCTGACAATTTGAGCAACCGAAGACTTCTTTTGCTATTGGATACGGCGACATAAAATTGTCTACCTCCTCCATTACCCGCAGCTTGCCTTCGGTGATAAGGTGCTCGTAATGGTCGCGGACCATCTCAGCGGCATCACGCGGACCGATGCTCTCCATGGCAAATGTGTAGCACTCATCATCGCTCAACAGCGGTTTTCGTTTACTGTCGCTCATGGTACAAGGAATTCGTCTTTGGTTCCATCCCAGTCTTGAAGCATCAAAAGCCGGATGCGCCCACTTGTCATGACGGCCCACTTCACCCGGTCCTTCGATGCTCGCTCCCATCTTGAGTACACCATACTGCTTTGCGGGGCCGACCTAACTCGCAACTCCATGTAGATGGGGTCTTTCCCGGGCTTGTCAACTCGCTTGATGATGACGGTGTGCTTGCTCATTTGCTCATGGCTTTAGAGAGGTCGATATGCCCAAGATGCTTGTAGCTATTGGGGTCTTTGTGGTACTTCTCCGAGTCAATCCACATAGACTCCCAGTGCGATTCTTCGTACTTGGCCTCGTGGACCTTGACCCCGCCCCAATAAAAAGTGTCACCATCTCCAGCGGAGTCAAGCTGGTGGAACGTGATTAACACCGCGTGGCCATCAATATCGAAGATGTCTCCGATACGAGGCTCTGGGCGCTTAACCTTTACCTCGAATCCATTGCGCTCAAGAAGGCGCTTTGCTGCTGTGATGTCTTTTTTGCTTGTCATTTGTCAGGCTTTAGGTTAGGTGTCTTCAGTCCATCGTCTGAGATGTCAGGCATCTCCAAGAGTTCTTGGATGACACGAGATGCCCACTTGAGAGATACCCTCTTCTTGTCCAAGAGGGCCATAATCATCCCAATCTGCGAGTCTGTTATCTCTGCATCCATGGTAGCAAAGGTAGAAACTACTTTGAAGTATGCAAGTAGTTTGGCTCTGTTCTCTATTTGTATTAGAGATGAATGGTTACCAAAGAAAGGAAGGAAAGGAAAAGCGAAGTCCCCAGAACTCCTAAAGGAAAGGAAGGAAAGAAAAGCCCCCCCCCAAGAATCTTTCCCGCCTTTCGGCCTTTACGCGGTCCAAGGTGTGATGCTCACCAAGTCGCTCCTCTCTCACCCGCCTATGGCATTGCGGGGTGGTACGCAGGGCGCTATGTGTGGAAAGCACGAAGGCCATGCAGGTCACAGCTGCACAGCCCTCGCTTGAAGCGCGCAAGCGCGCTAAGTGTCGTTAAGTTAGTCATCTGTGACATGACGGGGGCAAAGCTAATCAATCCTTTGAACCTTGCAAGGGTGGTGGTGGATATTTTTTTGGTTCCCCACACCTGTCGCACTGGTAGCACTTCAAGTCCTTGTGCAGTGGCGTGTTGAATGGACCTTTCTCCATTGGCCTACGCAGGGAGACGTCCCAATACCCAGCGTACAGACCATGTCCATGGCAGTAGGGGCACTTGTTCTTGTTTCTCATAGTGACCTGATGGTTGCTTGAGATACGTCTATGTCCATCTCTTGGATGAACGCTGCAATGTTAGGCTTTTGAATGAACTTGTCCAATGGTGACTGATGGACCTTTGGCACGTAAGTCTCAGGTTCGTCCACAATCTCCCTTGGTTGGAACAACTCAAGCCCCATTGCTGCAATGGCATTGATTGGAACCAACCAGTCTGCGATGTCGTCCCCTTCGGGAGCGCCAACACATTCCAGTATGTCGCTGACCACACAGGTCTTGGCCACCACGTCGATGGACATGGCCGAGTCAACCCACTGGTGGTAGCACCCGCTGTCGGGGAAGATGGTCACATCCCTCCCTGCCAAGCACTGGGACTTCTCTGCGCTAATCATGTTACTTCCACCCGTGGCCAGCCACACATAGCTCTTATACAGGGCAGCGCAGATCATCGCAGTCTTCTCGCTCTCGACAAGTGCTACGGGGTCGTATGGCCTGTCCTTGAGCAGATGCGTACCGAAGTACACCTGAGCGCACCCAAGTTCGTCCATTGACTGCTTGGTCACCACCGTGTGCATCCACATGGCCTTGAGTTCCTTTACCCTCTTGCCTGTTTGTTTGTCGTACTGGATGACCTTGCCGCTCCTCTCCTTGCCGTCCATCCCTATCTGCCAAAAGACCATCGCCCCTTCGTACTGCGGGTAGTTCTTCCCCTTGGGAAAAGTACCCACCCTGTACTGACGCTCGACGTCAGTAGGGCCAATGTTTCTTGAAAACCACAATAGGAGGTTGTTTGGTATCTGTTGATGCGTATGAGCAACAAAGTGCTCAGGGCATCTCCAGTCCGTCCTGCGTGGTGGGGGAGGGGGAAGGTGAACACGCTCGGTGTTGTCCACCATCCCACCATCCTTGATCCACTGGGCTGCTGTGTAGCTGTAAGCGCAGTTGTTCTCCCGGTCACACACTCCAACGTGCTCAGGCAGATGCACCCCGGTGTGGCGGTCGATGTACAGTCTGAACGTCCTACGGTGACCACACGCTGGGCAGTCTGCCTTGCGCTGCTTGTGGTCGAGGACGAACCTTGCGTTAGGGTTTGTAAGGCTCATTTGCCTTGTGCTTTGGCGATGAGGCGGGCGCGGAGGTCGCTCCAGTCCTTTTCGTCCGGCGCAACCCGCTCGCACCAGTCGAGGCACCACTCCTTGACCACCTGCTCGGCATCCCCCACGCTCAACCCGCCCATGTAGCCGTTGTCGCGGAACTTGATGAGCGCGCGGCGTATTTCAGTAGAGTATGGATGCGTGTATGTGCGTGCGTAGCTATCAATCTCCTCATCCGTCAACCGCTTGGGCTGCTGCTGCGCTGGCGCGGCGGACTTGGCAGCTTCCCATTCCTCCACGTAGCTGAAGGATGGGCGGTTCGCGCCAAGGTCCAATGCGCGAAGTCGCTTGATGCAATCGACCATCGCATCCCCAGCCTCAATCAGCTTGGCGATGTCTGCCTGCTGTGGATTGGTGTAGAGCGGGATATTTGTATGCCCTGTTGCGTGGAGCCAGAATGCACCGCCAGAAATCTGCCCGCTTTGGGCGGTGGCTATCTCTTCCTTGTTGGTGTATCCAACGGGTTGCGCCTGTGCCTGCTGCGCCTCCAGTTGGTCGAGGGCGGCGATGGCGTCTTTGAAAATATCCCACGTAGGAAAGACCCTTCGCGCCTCTTCCAGCGCCTCGCGTATCGTGCTCAGTAGTTCCTTGTTCGTGTTCATGGCTTGGTGTATTTGGCGAGGATTGCACCAGCTTTTTCCCGTGCATAGTATGGCATGGGACCATTAAATGACGAGTCAAGACATAGCTTCAACACCTCCCGCAACTCATCCCGCTCATCAGCGATGGGCTGGGCAACTTCAACGATGGCGACATAGTAGGCCAGTTGCTTTTGATGCTCATCCCAAGATGGTTCATCGTCGGGCAATGGATACCGCTTCGCGGCCAGTTCCTCGGCGTTCAGTTTGGTGCTCATGGCTGGGGGTATTGTTGTACTCGTTTTGCGCTCAATGCTTGTTGCTGTACTCGTTTTACGTCACTTGTACCTATTCTCGGTCAAAACAGAGGCTCTTCAGCCTTCGGTGCTACTTTGATGAGAGGCTCGTTCGTGTAGAAGTTTACCGGCGGTTGGGATGAGAGCGTGTACTTGGTGAGTTCCTTGTGCTCGTCATCGGACTCCTTCCACAGGGCGTGGCGAATGACCTGATGCATCTCAAATAGAGAGTCGGCATCCGTGTGATACCCCACCCCCTTGTTGGACTCGGGGTGCTTGATGCCCCACCCGATCATCTTGACCACGTCCATCAGTGCATCAAGCTGGTCTCGGCGCTTGAGCCAATCCTTGATCGTCCCACTATCCATCTCCTTGTGGCTCATGGCGGCCTGTGGCCAGCTTATGGTCCCGCAGTCGCCCATGATCCACCGGGAGGTGAACTCTACCGCTTCATTGAGCAGCCGAAGCTGCTTTTCGTTCAGTTCAATGGTGTAGGTTTTCATAGGTGTGCGAGGATGTAGAGTGATGCAGCCGCAATAGCTGCGTTGATGATGTTGATCTTTGCGTTACCACGCCTCCTCCACAGAACAATGACCATGTTCAGTAGCTGGAGCAGGAAGACAAGTCCGGTGATGAACGCGATGAGTGACAGGATGATCTTGATCAGGAGTTCCATGGGTTTCCAGCTTTTTTGTGTCGGTCCTTACGTATCTTCAGCAGTCGCTTCTGCACTTTGTTCTCATCCGTTTCGGACAGCAGAACAAGCGCAAGCAGTTGAGCGCAGTCCCCATCACTGCACAGGGGTATGCCGAAGATGTCCATGTCAGGGGAAATCGTCTTGTTGGCCACGTTGCCGCAGATGTAGCAGTTCATTCGTTTGGCTTTATGCCGAACATATCCTCGGCCTTTGTGAGTATCTCTCCAAGTTCGGGGTCGAATGTCACCGCATGGATGCGGGCGATGTATTCAATGGCATCCTTGAACACCTGACGCATCGAACACATCTCGTGCTCAATGTTGGTCATGGCAGCAAGGCCATCGATGGCAAGGTCTGCCAGTCGCTCCGAGTCGTTCAGCTTGTTGGACACCATCAGCAGTTCCTCTACTGCGTGTCGTGCGTATTCCAAGTCTCGCTTCATGGTATTTGGGGTTGTGGTTTGTCGTACTCAATGACCATGGGGACGAGAGCTGAGTTCAGGTTGGGAATCAGCCCATCAATGATGGCATCAATCTCCCTGCTGGCTTTGCCAGTGACCTCAATGCGATACTCGACCTGCTCTGACTCAATGTCGATGATCTCGACGTAGGTGTGGTTCATGGTTGCGAAGGTATCAAAATGTTTGAACTTCAAAAGGGGGTGTCTTCTTTTGCCTCCCCTCTGACCATCTTATACCCAGAGTGGTAGATGCGCTGGGTGGGTCCATGCAAGGTAAGAGGCTCGCAGAAGAACCTACCCTTGCGATTTTTTACCGCCTCGCAGACAATCTGCTTCTCGTCGCTGTAGATGTCATCGGTGGGCTGGGGCGTGATGATGACCACCGTGTGTGCATCGTGACCAATCTGCCCAGAGTGCTTCAGGTGGTCCAATCCCTTCTTGGACGACCCTTGGTCCCGGGCCAGCACAGATAGCGCAACCGTGGCCACGCCAGTAGCCTTGGTGAGGGCTGTGATGGTCTCCGATGCGTGGCTCACTTCATCCATCTTGCTCTTGACGGTTTTGTCACGGCTCTTGATGCGTTGGATGTAGTCGATGAACACCACCTCGCAGTTGTACTGGGTGACTAGTTCGTTGTAGACGCCCGGCAATTCCTCCGCTCCGATGAACGCAGGGTCGATGACGTGGATCTTCTCGTAGAGTTCGGAGTTGTTCAGCAACGTAGCCTCCACCATCTGCCGCTCCACATCACCCATCTCGTTGTCCTCGATGTGGGAGTGAAGTACCCCGGCCTCTACAGCAGCAGCACGGTAGGTGAGTTCGTCGGTGGACATCTCGATGGAGATGACCCCAACGTGGCTACCCTGACGGGCGATGGACAGAACCATGTTCACCAACAGCGCGGTCTTGCCACTGCCTGAATCCCCACCTATCACCGTGTAGGAACCCTTGCGGATTTTCCAGTAGTCGTCCAGCTTTCCAAGCCCCGGGGTCCACACCTTGGCTGGTTCTGTTCGGCCAAGGGACCGGGCCATTGCCTCACGCAGGGACTCGGGCTTCTTGGCAGAGACTTGGTGGTTGTTGACCACGAAGTCGTTGATACGCGCCACAGCACCAGCCATCCCGTTCTTGATGGCCTCAGGGGTCTGAAGGAAGTCCACCAGTTCACTGAGCATATTCTGCGCTTGGATACGGCCCAGCCCCTGCACCAAGTAGGTGAGGTTCTCAGGCGGAGGGAGCATCACGATGGAGTCCACAACCGATGCGGCTACTTCTTCGGTCATATCACCACGTGACACCATCTCCAGCCGCATCAGGTCAGGGGTGACCTTGGTCCCGGCGAAGTGCAGGCGCTGGAACGCCTTGAACATAGCAACGGTCTCCTCGGATTGGAAGTGCTTTGCTGTTGCAAGTGACACCAGCTTTCGAGCATGGTCACGGTCGAACATCCCACGCAGCACAGCAAGCTCGTAGGGACGAGAGTCTATCTTCGGCATAGTAAGTTAGGGTTAGAGTGAGAACGGACTGAACCCTCCGTTGCGCTTGACCTCTGCGATCTTCGCCTTCTCTTCGGCGGTCCAGTTCTTGGGTCGATAGTACCCGGTGTCTTTCTTCTGCTTCTTCTTGACCAGCATACGCACACGGTGCTTGGCCATGCGAATGTCCTTGGTGTCAATATCAAGAAGGTCGCAGGCCCGCTTGTATAGATTTGCAACGGCAGCATCTACTTCAATCCTGCTCTCAATTACACCAACGCCGTAGATGATGGTCGAGTGATCACGCCCAACATATCGACCGATCTGACTCAGGAAGTGGTTCAGGTGGCGGTACATGATGAACATGGCCAACTGTCTTGTGACGGCAATGTGATACATCCTTGACCTGCTACGCAGCATCTCTTCCGTGAGTTCCATTCCGTGTTCGTTGGCGGCAACAAGTAGTGCGTCAATGACCTGCTGCGGTGTTATCGCTTTCTCCATGCTTCTGCTGCTTTTGCGTAAGACTCTGTGCTGCTTGGGTTCCAGTCGGGCGGGATGGTTGACTTTACCCGAAGAGGTGGCTTCTGGATCCGCTCCCCTATTTTGATGCGGTCCAGTATTGGTGCTGTTCTCATGTTCTTCTTAGCGTAAACGTGTTTCAATTGCCTCCTGCTCGGCCATCTTGATCCGCATCGACAGCGACACCAGCACGTCCTTGGAGGAGTCCATTGCGTTCTTGATGGCGCTGTAGTTAATCTTGGATTCGATGTACTTCAGGCGAATAGCTTCGGTGAGTTCGTCTGCCTCGACCATGTCGTTCGCCTTCGTGGACGACATCTTGGAGTGCATCGCCTGTAGCTTGAGCCTCTCCTTGATGCAGTGTATCTCGTACCTATCCTTGGCCCTGAGCATATCAGCCTCTGCTTGTGTAAGGTGGGTGGACAGGGTGTACTTGATGGCAGAGATGTTCTGCTGCAACTCGATGAGCTCACCCGGAGCCAAGTTACTGCTCCGGGTGGACTCAACAAGTAGATCAAGTTCGTGCTTGAGACTTATGCCCGTCTCCATACGCGGATCATGTTATCGCCCTCCAGCTTGTAGGACAGCTTGATGCCGGGGCAGTAAACCTTCTTTGCCCTGCTGATCTGCGTCCGGGTCGAAGACTCGGAACTCTTGATGGGGTACAGGAAACTATCTCCCACCTTTAGTTGCTTCAACAAGTCCCAGTAGGGACTGCGGTTGTAACCGCGAACCTTACGCTGTGGCAGAGGAATGCCACTTTCAATCTTCACTTCCATGTCAGTGTTGTTTTGGTTTGGTACATACTACGGTGTCTGCCCCGGGCAGGTAAAGCGCCTGTTCGATGATCACCCCATCGATGTCGGCGATGTTCCCTCCGGTGCGATACGCTGCCTGAGCGAGTTCTTCAATCTGCTTAATCTTGGCAGAGAGTTCGTTGTGCAGGGCCACGGTCTTGTAGTTCCAGCGTCCAGCGCCAGCCTTGGTGGTCATGTGCAGGCCCATCATCACCACCCCTTCCTTGCCGTACTTGCGGACCTCTTCAATCGCCTGCTCCTTGACGGAGTCCATGCAATCTTCGATGGTCTTCTTCAGGCCATAGAGCAGGGCGTAGGTCTCTGCTGCGTCAGCCGTGCCGTGCGTCACAGCCAGCGTCAGGTCTTGGATGTGCTTCTTCAGATCCATTTGCTTCGCTCTTTAAGCATATCCTTGGCCACGGCATAGGACAGTGGGGCAACGTGTTTAAGCAGTTCGGGATTTGGCTCATCGCCATCCGCCATTGCTTCAAAAGCGAAGCGCAGAAACTGCTGCATTGCCAGCCCTGCGAAGTTGTCACGCAGCTGGGTCAGGTCTTGCTCGGGCTGCTCGGTCTCTGACAACTCGCTCAGGTAGTCTTCGATGTCGTGCTGCGTAATCTTCCCAAGTCCTTCAATTTTCTTGAAGTCATCTGCGCTCAATGCCTTGAGCTGTTCAACGGTCGTGATTCCGCGATTGAGCAGGACGCTTTTGGCCCTCTTGCTCAGTTTCCACCATTCGATGTTCATCGTTGCTTGTTTTGAAGTTAGTTCGCTTGAGTGAAATGGACAGCGTGTTGCCAGCCAACTCCAGCCCAACAGAG
>Ga0209972_10001942_pt1 | contig 17389 bp, 11 predicted proteins | sample NOAtaG_7_FD_187302 | JGI IMG/M metagenome (GOLD analysis project Ga0209972, IMG submission 187302) | Freshwater lake microbial communities from Lake Erie, under a cyanobacterial bloom - NOAA_Erie_Diel1S_2200h metaG (SPAdes) (version 2) | ecosystem: Environmental > Aquatic > Freshwater > Lake ... | reverse complement strand
CGAGGACCTCGGTCCAGCGGAGGAACGAGTCGTCGGCGGGGACGAAGACGCGCCGCGAGACGCTGAGGCCGGGGATGAGGGTCGAGGCGACGACCGGGAAGGTCGTCTCCCGGCCATCGCAGCCGAGGGTGTAGGCCGCGCCCGTGCGGTTGTAGATCTCCTGCAGCATGTTGCCCGTGCCGAACGCGGTCTGCGCGGCCGGGTCGGTGGCCACGGCCAGCGCCCCGTAGCCGTCGAACGCGTCGCTCAGCGCGGCCATCGAGGTCCCGCCGCCCACGGTGGACGCGGCCACCGGGGCCGTGTAGGACGCGTCGCTGGCGGCTCCGGACGCGGACGACGACGTCGCGAAGGTGATGCCGTGGTTGACCTGGTAGGCGACGCCGGCGGCGTCGGTGAGGGTGAGCTGGTCGGCCCGGGCCGCGGCCGCAGAGAGCCCGACGCCGGCGAGGGCGAGGGCAGCATGGAGAGAAGACGTCCGCATTGGTGGGGCCATCACGAGTTTCTTGTTTGGGCCCATGCCGGGGGCTCTCCTGCTCGCCTCGGCGGTCGGGCTCGCCCTCGTCGGCTGCACCTGCGGCGAGGAGACCGCGGCCGAGGGGCCACGCGCCGCGCCGGCGACGGCCCGTCCCAACGTGCTGCTGGTGACGCTCGACACGACCCGGGCCGATCGGCTCGGCTGCTACGGGTTCGGCCTCGCGGGCACCGACGCCATCGATCAGCTCGCGGCCGAGGGCGTGCGCGCCAGCCGCGCGCTCGCGAGCGCCCCGGTGACGGCGCCCTCGCACGCCTCGATGCTCACCGGCCTCCATCCGCCGGCGCACGGGGTGCGGGACAACGGCGTGCATCGCCTCGCGGACGAGGTCGAGACGCTCCCCGAAGTGCTCGGCCGGGCCGGCTACGCGACCGCTGCGTTCGTGTCGGCTGCGGTCCTGCAGCGCCGCTACAACCTCTCGCAGGGCTTCGAGACCTACGACGACGACCTCTGGTCGGAGGACGCGCCGGCGATGTTCTTCATCCGCGAGCGGCCGGGCGCGCGCACCGTCGATCGCGCGGTCGCGTGGCTCGAGGAGTGGGGCGAGGAGAGCGAGCGGCCGCCCTTCTTCGCCTGGGTCCACCTCTTCGACGCGCACCAGCCGCACACGCCGGAGCCGCGTGACCGGCTGCTGGCGCCGACGCCCTACGACGCGGAGCTGCGCGGCGTCGATCGCCAAGTGGGCCGGCTCCGCGCGGCGCTCGAGGCCCTCGGCGTGCTCGAGGACACGATCGTGATCGTCACGGCGGACCACGGCGAGAGCCTGGGCGAGCACGGCGAGCGCACGCACGCCGTCTTCGTCTACGAATCGACGATCCGCGTCCCGCTGATCGTGCGCTATCCGCGCGGCCTCGGCGCACCGCGCGTGTACGACGCGCCGATCCGGCACGTGGATCTCGCGCCGACGCTGTACGCGATGCTGGGCGTGGAAGGCGGGCCGGTGACGCAGGGACGCGACCTCTCGGAGGCGCTCGCGGGCCGGACGCCGGGCCCTGCGCTCGAGGCCTACAGCGAGTCGCTCGTCTCGCAGATCGGCTTCGGCATGGCGCCGCTGCACGCGCTGCGCGACCCCCGGTACACGTACATCCGCGCGCCGCGGCGCGAGCTCTACGACCGCGCGAGCGACCCCGGCGAAGTGACCGACCTCGCGGCGAGCGAGGCGGTCCGCGCCGACGCGCTCGACGCGGCGCTCGAGGCGCTGCTCACCGAGAGCCTCGCGCTCGCCCCCGAGGCGAGCGAGGCGCCGCTCGACGACGAGACGCTGGAGCAGCTGCGCGCGCTCGGCTACGTGGGGGACGCCGCGACGAGCGCGGCGCTCGCGGGGATGGATCCGAAGGACGGACTCGTCATCCACGAGAACGTGCAGCGGGTGCGCGAGCTGATCCGGAACGGCCGCTGCGAGCGCGCGGCGCCGCTGCTCGACGAGGTGCTCGCGGCGACCCCCACGAACCTCACCGCGCTCTCGCTCTCGGCGCTCTGCCTCGACCGCCGCGGGCTGCACGAGGAGGCGCGGGCGACCTACCTGCGGGCGCTGGAGCTCGCGCCGGCCGAGCCGCGGCTGCACCTCGCGCTCGCGCTCTCGGAGCTCGGCGGCGGCGGGAGCGAGCAGGTCGACGACGCCGAGCGACACCTCCGCGCGGCGCTCGAAGCCTCGCCCGACTTCGTCGAGGCGTGGGTGGCGCTCGGGCTCGTGTCCGTCGCGCGGGGGGACATGGACGGCGCCGAGCCCTCGTTCGCCCGCGCGCTCGCCATCGACCCCGACTTCCCTCGGGGGCTCGCGGCGGCGGCCGATCTTTCCTTCCGGCGAGGCGACTTCGCGGCGGCGCTCGCGGGCTACCGCCGGGCGCTCGAGGTGCGATCGGACGCCTTCGAGGTGCTCAACCAGGCCGCGGCGGCGGCCCGCCGGCTGGGCGAGCGGGAGGCCGCGCTGGGCTATCTGGACCGGGCCGAAACGGTGCGCCCCGACTCGTTCATCCCGCCCTACAACCGGGCCTGCCTGTTCGCGCTCGAGGGAGACCGCGCGGCGGCGCTCGCCGCGCTGCAGGTCGCCGTCGAGCGTGGGATGCCCTCGCCGGCCGACATCCTGGCCGACCCGGACCTGCGCGCGTTCGCCGCGGACCCGGACTTCCTGCGCCTCGCGGCCATGGCGCCGCGCAGCGAGGAGCGCTGAGCCCCGAGCGCGCTCGGGCAGAGGAACCAGCTCGGCGCAGTCGGCGAGCGCTGCTGGCGCTGCGCCAAGTCGGAAGTTCAGGCGCCGGCACGCTCGAGCTCGCTCCGCGGGATCCGCAGCGTCGCCGACGCGGGGTCGCGGGTGAATTCGAGCGTCCCACGGACCTGCCGAACCAGCGCGCGGACGAGCGTGAAGCCCATCGTGGTCGGCCGCGAGGCAGCGAGCTCCGGCGCCAGCCCCGGACCCGGGTCGCGCACCGCGATGCAGACCTCGTCATCGCTCGCCGCGAGCACGATCCGAACCTCCACCCGAGTCCCCTCGGGCCCGGAGGCTCCGGCGACCGGCACGCCGTACTTGAACGCGTTCGTCACCAGCTCGTTGAGGACGAGGCCGATCGGAACGGCGAGGCGGATCGGCACCTCGACGTCAGGCCCCTCGACCTCGGTGGGGAGGCCCGGCGCATAGGCCGCGCCGAGCGCCGTGAGGAGCTGCAAGGCGTACGGGCGGAGGTGCACGCGGTCGAGCGTCTCGTCGCCGTAGAGCTGCTGGTGGACGCTCGCCATCGCCGCGACGCGCTGCGCGCCTGCGGAGAGGGCGTCCTGGGCGGGACCGACCGCGACGACGTCACGCTGCAGAAGGAGCAGCCCGGCGACCGCCTGGAGGTTGTTCTTCACGCGGTGGTGAATCTCCTTGAGGAGCGCCTCCTTCTCGCGCAGGGCCTGCTCGATGGCCTCGCGGCGTGCCCGCTCCGCCTCGGCGAGCCGCTCGTCGGTGACGTCGAAGAGCGAGAGGAGTGCCACCGTGTGGCGGTCCTGGGTGCTCGCTCGGCGCAGCTCGCAGCGAAAGACCCGCCGGCCGCGCTCGGTGTCGAGCGTGGCGTCGAAGTGCAGCGCGCTCCGCGTCGCGAGGGTGCTGGGCCAGTCGCGGAACACGGGCTCGCCCGGGAGCACCGCGCCGAGGTCGGGGATCGATCCGTGCGCGGCGATGCGGGCGAAGGCGGGGTTGCCGCTGAGGAAGCGGCCCGAGACGTCGAAGAGACCGATGGTGACGGTGTGGTTCGCCGCGAAGGCGAGCAGCTCCTCGGCCGGCGGCTCGGTCTGCGCCTCGATGAGCAGCACGACGCGGCCGTCGTCGAGCACGAACGGGTGGTGGACCTGGTAGGAGCGGCGGCTCGTGCCAGCGGGCTGGAGCGTCACCCAGCATCCGGGACGCTCACCCTCCTGGACCCGCCGGAGGTAGTCGTTGAGCAGCACGTAGACGGCCTCCGACTGCGTGGAGGCGATGTCCCGGGCCGCGAGGACGCCCACATCCTCGGCGCGCCACACCTCGAGACCGGCGCGGTTGGCCCACAGGCATTGGCAGCGCTCGGCGTCGAAGACCCAGACCGGAGTCTGGAGCAGATCGAGGGCCGCGAGCCGGCGCGCGATCGCGTCGAGCACCGCCCGCCCGGTGGGATCGGCGCGGTCGTAGCGGGGCGCGCTGCGCCACGCTGCGCTGGCGGGGAGTTCGATGGGGTCCTCGGGCGTCACGGTCTCGGGCTCACCCCTGGGCGGCGCGGCGGGCGGCGTGGACGCGGGCCCGCCAGGCCTCGAGGGCGGGGTGCGCCGCGAGCAGATCGGTCGGGATGCCGGTGAGCGTGCCGCTCACGAGCTTGTCGAGGGCGTGAACGACCTTCAGGTCGGCCACGGTGAGCGCGCCGCCGACGAGCCAGCCTCGGCCCGAGGCCGCGAGGGAGCGCTCGAGGATCGCGAACCATTGCGGCAGCCAGCGCTGCGCGAGCTCGGCGCGGAGGGCGGCGCGCACGGCCTCGTCCTGGATCCGGATGCTCACGCTCAGCCGGCCGCCGTAGTCCTCCGCAGCGTCGAGGAGCTCGTCGACCCGGAGCGCCTCGATCGGGTCCGCCGGCACGAGCCCGGCACGCGCGGCGGCGAAGCGGAGGATCGCGTTGCTCTGGGAGAGGACGGTTCCGTCGTCGAGGACGAGCACCGGGAGCACGTCGAAGGGGAGCGCACCAGCCGCGCGACGGGCTCGAAACTCCTCGTGGCCGATGCGCTCGTCCTCGAAGGAGACGGCGCCGAGCCGGAGGGCGTCACGGATCGCCTCGCCGCGACCGGGAAAATCGAAGTACACGAGCCGCATGGGGCGTTAGGCTACCACCTTCCATCGGCCAGACCGGGCGGTACCATCGGATTCCATGGGCCCTCATCTCCGCTTCGTGTGCCTGGCTCATGGGTGTGTCCTCTTCGCTGCCGCCGGCTGCACGAGCCGCGTCGAGCTGCCGGACGTGCCGCTCGACGCCTCGTTCGACGGGCGGCTGGACGCGCCCCGGGTCGAGGCCGGCGCCTGCGGCCGCGATGCCGACTGCGGCGACCGGATCGCGTGCACCATCGACCTCTGCGAAGGCGGCACCTGCCGCCACGAGCCCTGCCTCGACTGCTGCGAGACCGGCCTCGTCTGCGATCCCGCGCGCGGCTGCGCGCCCGCCCCGCGCCCCTGCACGGAGGACGCCGACTGCCTCGACGACGTGCGCTGCACGCTCGACTTCTGCCGAGACGGCTTCTGCGAGCAGCGTCCGAACAACGCGCTGTGCGACCCCGGCCAGATCTGCCTCGCCGCGGTCGGGTGCATCCCCGAGCCCCCGGCGACCTGCGAGAGCAGCGCCGACTGCGACGGCGCCGCGGCCTGCGTCGGAGAGTGGCAATGCGAGCCGGAATTCGGCTGTCAGTTCGTCTCCGCGCGGGACTGTGACGACGCGGATGCGTGCACCAGCGACCGCTGCGACGAGGCGATGGGGGGCTGCGTGCACGACCCGCTCGACGCGGACGGGGACGGCCATTCGCCGGCCTCGTGCGCGGGCGACGACTGCGACGACGCCGACCCAACGCGGCACGCGGGCGCGGCCGAGGTGTGCGGCGACGGGATCGATCAGAACTGCGACGGCAACGCGGACGACGGCTGCTGCACCGCTGGCCCCTGCGTGACGCCGTGCGGGACGGCAGGCACGCTCGAGTGCCGGGCCGATGGAACGCCGGGGGCCTGCCTGCCACCGGTCGAGACGTGCGACGGGCGCGACGAGGACTGCGACGGCCGGGTCGACGAGACGTTCTCGTGCGCGCTCGGGGCGAGCGAGGCCTGCGATCCAGGATGCGGCAGCGCCGGCACGCGGCGATGCGAGGCGGGCTGCGTGTGGTCGACCTGCGGCGCGCCGACCGAGTCGTGCAACGGGGTGGACGACGACTGCGACGGTGCCGCGGATGACGGCTTCGCGTGCTCGCCCGGCGCGGCGGGTCCATGCCCGACGGCCTGCGGCTCGACGGGCTCGCGGAGCTGCACCGGCGGCTGCACCTGGGATCTCTGCGTGAACCCGCCCGAGTCGTGCAACGGGATGGACGACGACTGCGACGCGGCCTGCGACGACGGCTTCGCGTGCTGCCGCGGAAGTACGCGGGCCTGCTCCGCGCTCGGCTTCTTCGCGGGCACGGCGGTCTGCCGCGACGACTGCGGCAGCTTCGACACCTCCGGATGCACCGACTGCGGCGACGGGGTGCGGGATCCCGGCGAGGCCTGCGACGGGGCCGATCTCGGGGTCACGGGCTGCGCGGCGCTCGGGACCGGCTTCGCGCCGGGCGGCACGCTCCGCTGCGCCGCCGGCTGCATGTACGACACCTCGGGGTGCACGCGCTGCGGCAACGGGATGATCGACGCCGGAGAGCAGTGCGACGGGACCGCGCTCGGCGGCGCGACCTGCGCCGGGCTGGGCATGGGCTTCACCGGCGGGACGCTCGGGTGCAGCGCAGCCTGCCGGTACGTGACGAGCGCATGCACCGCGTTCGATCCGAGCGGTCTCTTCTCGGCGAGCCCGACGGTGAGCTACTCGTGCGCCTTCGGGCTCGTCTCGCTCGCGATCAACCGGTTCACCTTCTCCGACTCGGGCGCGGTCCTCACGGTGAGTGGAGCGCCCTGCGTGATGAGCGGCCCCTCGGCGCGGAGCAGCCGAAACATCAACGTGACCTGCTCGCTCGCCGGGACCTGCACCGAGACCTACTCGCTGATCGGCAGCTTCACCGACGACAACCGTTGGTCGGGGACGTTCAGCGCAACCTTCACGGGCGGCAGCAGCTGCTTCGACTGCACGAACCAGAGCCGCGTGGTGAGCGGGACGCGACTCTGAGCCGGCCCGACCGCCTAGGACGGTCGTTCCTCTTCCCGGCCCGAGCCGGCGAACCCAGGGAGGTCCTGGACGAGGACGAAGGGCTGCACGACGACCGCCAGCCAGCGGCGGCCTTCCGCGCGCGCCCATGCGGCGTGCTCCTCGACGGTCGGCCGCGTGAGCACGCCGCTCTCGAGCCATGCCTTCACCGAAGGGACGTCGTCCCGTGCCACGCCGAGCGCGCAGTCGAGCAGCACGGCATCGCCGCGGACGACGAGCACGGCGCCGCGCGCGAGGTGCGCCCGGAGGTCCGAGAACAGCACGGGGCCCAGGCTCTCCGCGAGCCGCGCGCGCAGGTCGGAGGAGTCGCTCACCGGTCCGCTTTGTCTCCGGAGTGCACGCGGCGCAACGGTCCTTCAGCCGGCGAGCTCGAGCACGATCTCGGGGGCGCCGGGCGGGCCGTAGCTGCCCTCGAAGCGGACCGGGCGATGCGGCGCGGCGCTCTCGAACCACAGGTCGTAGCGGGGCAGGAGCGGCTTGGCGAGCTTCGTGACCACCGAGCCGAGCGCGATCCAGTCGTTGAGATCGGGATACATCCACACGTGGTGGGCGCGGAAGGTGCCCGCGGGGACGTCGATCGAGACCTCCCCGCGCGACTCGTAGTAGACGCGCGCGACGAAGCGGTCGGAGGTCCACGAGTACGCGGCGCGCACGCCCTGATCCCAGCGCTGGCCGCGCATGAGGAAGGGCAAGAGGACCTCGGGGTAGGTCGCCTGGGGCCAGACGAAGGGGCCGGCCGTGAAGTCGACCTCCTCGCGGCGCGAGCGGCCCATCTGCCGCTCGAGGCGGGCCGAGCGCACGCCGCCGCGGTGCGGGTGGCCGACGAAACGGTCGCGGGCCTCGATCCCCGAGATGCGCTGGGCGATGTCGAGGAGGAGCGCCGGCGTGCCCTCGGAGGCCGCCGCGCGCACGCGGGTCTCGGCCTCGACCTCGCCGGTGCCGCCGGAGAAGAGTGCCCTGGCGTCGAGGATGGTCTTGAACTTCGGCTGCGGCCGCGGCTTCACCCGGAAGCGGAGCTTCTCGGTGACGTATCCCTCGGCGTCGGGCGCTCCGGTCAGACGGGGCAGAGCGAAGGGGAGATCCATGGGGCCTCGGGGCTACCACGGACGATGCCCCGCGCACGCGCGGGTCCATACTCGCGCGGTGCGCGCCCTGCTCCTCGCGGCCCTCGTGATCTTTGCGCTGGCGGAAGTGCGGGCGCAGTCGATGCGCACGCTGCCGATCGCGCTGACCGTCGCCGAGACCGACGGCGCGCCGGTGGTGGACGAGGCATGGATCGCCGAGCGCATGGCCCAGGCCGACGCGATCTTCGCGCCTGCGGGCCTCGCCTTCCGCATCCGCGAGCGGGCCGCGATGGGTGCGCCGCACGTCGCGATGGAGGATCGGAGCGACCGGCACGCCCTCGCGGAGAGGCTCGCCCCGGGCTCGATCAACGTCTTTGTGGTGGGCTCGCTCCGCGACGTCGACGAGCCGAGCCGGATGCGGCAGGGCGTGCACTGGCGCTCCCCGCGGGTGCCGGGCTCGCACTACGTGATCCTCTCGTCCGTCGCGGGGCCGAGCACGCTCGCGCACGAGCTCGGACACTTCTTCGGCAACCCGCACTCCGTGGTCGTCAACAACATCATGAGCTACGAGCGCGATGGGGCGGTGCCGCCGTTCTTCGACGCGGCGCAGCTCCGGCGCATCCGGGCGCGGGCGCGGCACTTCCTCGCGGCCGGCGAGCTCGTGCCCTGATCAGAGCCCGCGGCGCTCGAGCTCGGTGCGGTAGCGCGCCGTCTCGGGAGCGTCGGGAAAGCGCCGGACGAAGCTCTGCATCGCGCCGTGTGCCTCGCGGCTCCGGCCCTCGAGCTCGTAGAGATCGATGACCCGGGAGAGATCGCGGGGCCGGCGCGACTCTCGGAGGATGCCGATGGCGCAGGCGCGGTCCCCGCGGGCGAGGCAGGCCTGCGCCGCTTGGTACTGCTCGGGGGTCAGCTCGGCGCCGCGCTCGCGCTCCGGCTCAGGCGCGATGCGCGGCGCCGGCACGGCTTCGGGCGAGGGCGCAGCGCTCCGCGCCGGCTCCGCGGCGCGCTCGGCCGGCTCCGAGCGCGGAGGAGCGAACGCGGCCCGCGGCGCGGGACTCTCCGGTGCCGAGGGGGAGAGGGGTTCGGCCAGCGCGGCGACCCGCGGGGGCGGGGGCTCGGGGGCGGGCGAAGGATCGATGCGCGCGCTCGGCCCGGCCGGCGGCGCGGGCGAAGGGACGGGCGGCGGCGCGGGCGGGGCAGGCGCCGCGGGCGGGGCGAGCGGAGCAGGGGCCGCGGACGGACGGAGCGAAACCGACCGCACGACCGGCTCGGGGGCCAGAGCGCGGACCGAGACGAACGCCGCGAGCGCGAGCACCAGGCCCGCGGCGGCGAGCCAGGCGACGCGGCGGCGACCGGCCGCTGGCGCCGCCGGATCCGTGGCGATGCCGCGCTCCGAGCGGGGCTGGCTCGCGCGAAAGGCCTCGACGGTCTCGGGACCGCCCCTGGGCAGCGCGTCGATCGTATCGGCCGGAGGGCCCGCCTCGGCGGCCTCCGCGGCCTCCGCCGCCGCCTCGTCGTCGAGGTGCGTGCGCGCGGGCCGCGTGTCCGTGAGGGTGACGGCCGCGAGCGCGTGCTCGATCGCGTCGGCGAGCTCGGCGGCGGTCTGCGGCCTCTCCGCGGGCTCCTTCGCCAGGCACCGCTCCACGATCCGCGCGAGCGGCGCCGGGATGTGCCGAGCCCGATCCGCGAGCGGCACGAAGGGATCCTTGATCGCCGCGACCATGATCGCGTTCGGGGTCTCCCCATCGAAGGGCAGGTAGCCGGTGAGCAGCTCGTAGAGGAGCACGCCGATCGACCAGACGTCGCTCGGAGGGCCGGCCTTCTTCGCGCTCATGCACTGCTCCGGGCTCATGTACTCCGGCGTTCCGAAGGTGATGCCGGTGAGCGTGGGCCCCTTGCGCTGCACCTCGCGGGTCAGGCCGAAGTCGAGCAGCTTCACCGAGACGATGCCGCTCGCCGGATCCCGGGCGAGGAAGATGTTCTCGGGCTTCACGTCGCGGTGCACGAAGCCGCGCGCGTGGGCCCGCGCGAGCGGACCGAGCACCTGGCGCACGAGGTCCACCGCGCGGTGCGTCGTCGGCCAGTCCCGCTTCATCGCGGCGCTGAGGCTCTCGCCCTCGAGCAGCTCCATCGCCATGTAGAAGGAGCCGTCACCGTCCACGCCCGCGTCGTACACCTGCACGATGCCCGGATGATCGATCTCGGCCGCGGCGCTCACCTCGCGGCGAAAGCGCTCGACCGCCTGCGGCCCGTGGCAGAGGTGCGGGTGCAGCACTTTCAGCGCGAGGCGCTTCTTGCTGAGCACGTGCTCGGCCCGGTAGACGGTGCCCATGCCGCCGGCGGCGATCTTGCCGAGGACCTTGTAGCGCCCAGCCACCTCGGTCGGATGGCCGGGGCGCATCGGGCTGACGCTCGGAGGAGTCACGGCGCCGGGATCGTACGGGCCGCGAGCGCTCAGCCGCAAACTCGCGGCAGGGCGGGACGGCGTGGCAGGACGCACCCGGTGCGCTATCGCTCGCCGTGCCGCGCTTCCTGCTCATCGGCCGCGATCCCGCCAAGCGTGGCGGACCTCTGCCCCAGGGCGCCCCTCCGGACTGGCAGGGCGCGGACGCAGGGGCCATCCGGAACGCCCTCGCGCGGGTGCGCCAGAAGCCGTCCGGGGGCTGGGTCGTGGTGGACGCGAGCGAGCGCATCACCGCAGCGCCCCGGCGCATCGAGCTGGCCGGCCGGGAGTGGGTCCTCTGGCGGTGCCGCAGCGGCGTGCGGATCGCGCCCGAAGCCTGCCCGCACATGGGCGCCCGGCTCTCGGAAGGTCGGGTCGATCCCCAGGGGCGGATCGTGTGCCCGTGGCACGGCCTCGCGCTCGGAGATCGGCCCGAGGGCGGCTGGAAGCCGCTCACCACCTTCGACGACGGCGTGCTCGTCTGGGCGCGCCTCGAGCGCCTCGGAGAGGGCGAGCCCACCGAGCGGCCCTACCTGCCGGTGCGGCCCGAGCGCTTCGTGGCCGGCGTGATCCGGATGGAGGCGCGCTGCGCGCCCGCCGACGTGATCCAGAACCGGCTCGACCCCTGGCACGGGGCGCACTTCCATCCGCACTCGTTCGGCCGGCTCAGCGTGCTCGCGCAGACCGAGGATGCGGTGACCGTGCGGGTCGTCTACCGCATCGCCGGCCCGCTCGGGATGGAGGTCGATGCGCGCTTCGACTGCCCCGATCCGCGCACGATCGTGATGACCATCGTGGCGGGCGACGGCGTCGGCAGCATCGTCGAGACCCACGCGACGCCGATCGACGCCGAGCGCACCGCGATCATCGAGGCCACGCTCGCGACGAGCGATCGTCCCATTGCGATGGCGATGATGCAGGCGCTCGGGCGGGCGATCCGGCCCAGCATCGAGGCCCGCGCGAAGCGGCTCTGGGTCGAGGACGCCGCGTACTGCGAGCGGCTCGCCGAGCTGCGCCGAGGCGCCTGAGCGCAGCCCGCACGCGAGGCGGGCCGCGGTCGGTGGGCTCAGAACGTCCCGCGCACCCCGAGCGCGACATGATCGGGTCCGGCATCGATCGCGACCGACGCGGTGACGCCGGGCACCGGTTCGATCACCGCGTGGCTCCGCAGGCCGGCGAGATACGAGCCGACGGTACGCGGTCGCCGTGGCCGGTGTGCTCGCCGCCCCAGGCGAGCTCGCGCGCGGTCTCAGCGCGGGGGCGGGATCACGCTGGCGCGGCCGGCGAGCGAGCGGACCAGATCGAGGATCGGCTCGACGCCGTCCGCGCGTCCGAACGGGGTCGCGCGTCCGCCCTCGTCGGCCACCGCGCGGAGGAGCGCGGCACCGTAGGGAAGATCGCCGCCCCAGATCGCCCGCGGGACGGTGTCGGGCGCGGCCGCGAGGGCCGCCGCCAGCTCGGCAGGCTCGATGGGCGGAAAGAGGCCTGCGTCGACGACGACGAGCTGCGGCGCGGTGAGCGTCGAGCGCAGCGCACGAAGCAAGGCGGGCCCCGTGCGCAACGTGACCGCCGCGACCCGCGCGGAGCCGAGGGCGCCCTCGACCCGGGCCGCGAAGGTGTCCTCCTGCGAGAGCACCACGAGCCGCACCGCCTCGCCGGGAGGCGGCAGCGGGACCTCGAGGGTGACGTCGCCGCGCGGCGCCGGCGCGGAGGGGTTCGCCTCGCGGGCCAGCGCGGGCGCGAGGGCTGCCATGACGTCGGCGACGAGCGCGTCCGCCTCGCCGGCGCGCAGGCGCTCCTCGAGCACCGCGCGGAGCGGCCCCCCGACGAGAAACGCGGCGTCGCGGGCGGTCCGAGGCAAGCGCCCGCCGACCGCGCCGAGCGCCTCGAAGAGCACCGTGCCGGCCAGGGACGGGGACAGGACGCTCTCGAGGTGCTCGCGCACGAGCCGGAGCTCGGGAGGTTCGGACATCGGCGCATCGTAGCCGACGCGGCGAGCGATTCACGAGCGTTGCGGGCGCCGTCGGCTCAACGGCAGCAGCGGAAGCCCACGTTCGCGAAGCGGAACGTGTCGCCCGCGACGACGAAGTCGAAGCCGCACTCGAGGCCGCCGCCCGGGGTCGAAGAATTCCCGCCCCGCATCGGGTTCACGCCCGGGGCGCGCTCGGCGGTCCACTCGGCCACGTTGCCGGAGAGATCGAAGATGCTCGAGGTGCCCCACACCGCGCGGCACGCCGGGAACGAGCGGGTCGGCAGGATGGCGTCCTGGTCGAGCGGCGTCCCCGGCTCGGCGTCGAAGTCGTTGCCGTTGCAGGCCGAGGACGAGTACGTCCCGCAACTGCTCTCGTAGGACCAACGGCAGGCGGTCGAGGCCGCGGTCTGACAGGCCCGCTCCCACTCCGCCTCGGTGCAGAGGCGGGCCCCCGCCGCGGCGCAGGCGGCCTCGGCCTCGGCGTGCGTGAGGTTGGCCCAGGGCATCCGCATCGGTCCGGAGCACGCTCGGTGGCCGAGCACGCCGCTCGCGTCCGCCGTCGCGTCCGGACGGGACGCCTCGTAGGAGTAGATCTCGCGGGTCCCGAACGCGCCGGTGATGGTCGTCCACGCGTCCTCGGCGCCCTCGTCGAGGCGCTCGTCGCAGTCGTCGTCGATGCCGTTGCAGAGCTCGGTGGAGGGCGGCAGCGGGTCGACCGCGTCGCACGTCGTAGCGTCGGCGCTCGCGGCGCACACGGTCGCGCCGCGCGTCAGGCACGCCCCGGTGCCGCGGGTGCACGGCGAGCCGACGGACGGGAACGCGTCGTCGACGATGCCGTTGCAGTCGTCGTCGCGATCGTCGCAGTCGCCCTCCGGCACGATGCCTCCGTCGGCGTCGAGGCTGACGGTCGCGGGGTAGCCGCAGCGCCAGCCGGCCGTCCCGGCGCAGCCCGCGATCGTTCCGGCGCACTCACCCTCGGTGCGGCAGATGTCCGGCGGTGTGAGGCCATCGTCGATCATTCCGTCGCAGTCGTCGTCGACGCCGTTGCAGACCTCGCTGCCGCGGAGCTCGCAGGCGTACTCGCACCCGTTCGTCACGTCGCGGTCGAGGTCGACGCGGCCGGGGTCGCACCCCGCGATGACGCACGCCCCGGCCACGCAGCGGGTCCGCGCCGCGTCGGCGGCGCAGCCCCGTCCGCACGCGCCGCAGTTCTCCGCGTCGGTCGCGAGGTCGAAGTCCTCGTCCGTCCGGCTGTCGCAGTCGTTGTCGACCCGGTCGCACACCTCTCGGGTCGGCATCGCCTCGAGGACGCACGCGAGCGAGCCGCTGCGGCAGCGGAACGCACCCGCGGTGCAGGCGTCGGCCCCTGGCACGCAGGCCTCCCCTCCGCCCGGGTTGCCGTCGTCGATGAGGCCGTCGCAGTCGTTGTCCCGACCATCGCAGACCTCGTCGGTCGGTCCGACCGCATCGACGCAGGTGATGAGACCATCCGTGCAGCGGGTCACGCCCGCGGCGCACTCGCCGGTCACGTCGCCGCAGGCGATCCCGCCCCCGGGATCCCCATCGTCGATCTCACCGTCGCAGTCATCGTCGAGCCCGTTGCACGCCTCGGCCGCCGGCGGCACCGCGCCCCCGGCGCAGACGACGGACCCATCGACGCAGGCCTCGCGGCCGATCTCGCAGAGCCCGACGTCGGTTCCGCAGACCTCGCCGACGTCGCTGGGCTCCTCGTCGACCTCGCCGTCGCAGTCGTCGTCCTCGCCGTTGCAGAGCTCCGGGCGACCGCAGCCTCCATCGGGCGCATCCCGCGGTCCGGTGTCGGAGCCTGCGTCGGGCATCGAGCCGTCGGGGTCGGGATCGCCGCAGACGAGGCAGTACGGCTCGACCGCACAACCGGCGAGCGCGAGCGCCGCGGCGAGCGGCCACGAGGGCGCGCGTGCGGCCCTCACGACCGACCTCCTCGACGCGAGCTCGCGCGGGCGCCGAGCACGCCGAGCAAGGCGAGGAGCGCGAGCGCGAGCGAGCTCGGCAGGCGGGCGCCGGAGCTGGCGGCGCACGCGCAGCCGGTGCTGCCGGCGGCCAGCACGCGGCCGCCCACCGACGCATCGAAGGTGCCGGCGTCCCTCCGGGGATCGGCGCCGACGCACTCGCCGTCCTCGCAGCGGCCGCCCTCGGGGCAGACGACGTCGAGGCACGGGTCGCGGACGCAGCGGCCCGCGACCGGATCGCAGACCGTGTCCCGCGGGCAGCGCGGCGCGGGCATGCAGCGGTTCGGCACGCAGGTCCCGGTGCCCGGCTCGCAGACCTGGCCGGCCGAGCAGGTCACCCCGGCGCATCGGTCCTCGACGCAGGCGCCGCCCTCGCAGCGCTGCTCGGGGCCGCATTCGACCCCGACGCAGGCGCCGACGCACTCGCCCGCCCGGCAGAACTCGCCAGCGTCGCAGGTCACCTCGTCGCAGAGGGCCCCCTCGCACTCCCCAGCGATGCAGCGGGTCCCCGACGGGCAGCGCTCGGGGAAGCCGTAGCAGTCGTCCGAGACGCAGCGCCCGTTCGCCGGATTGCAGACCGAGGGCGCCGAGCACTCGACCCGCTCGCAGAGCGGCACGCAGTCGCCGTCCACGCAGGTCTGAGGCAGACCATCGACGGGCGGGCAGACCCGGCCTGCGCAGGCGTCGGGCACGCAGAAGCCCTCCGCGGGCTCACCGGGCGCGGCGCAGCGGAAGCCGGGCGCGCAGGGGAACTCGGAGTCCTCGCAGGGCCGCGCGCAGAGGCAGAAGGGTGCGGCGAGGCAGCGCGAGCCAGCGCCAGTCGCATCGCACGAGGCGCCGTCGTCGACGAGGTCGTTGCAGTCGTTGTCCTCGCAGTCGCAGGTCTCGGCCTCCGGCGGCGAGCCGCCGACGCACGCGAAGCGCCCCTCGACGCAGCGCTCCTCACCCGGCACGCAGAGCGCGCCCGCCTCGTCGCAGGGACCACGCGGAGCGATCTCCTCGTCCGTGACTCCGTCGCAGTCGTCGTCGAGCCCGTTGCACTCCTCGACGCGGCCCATGCCGAGATCGGAGACGCAGGTGAGGTCGCCCATCACGCAGCGGATCGCGCCGCCGCCGCAGCTCGATTCGCAGCTCGCGCCGAGCGCGGGATCGGCCTCGTCGACCGTTCCGTCGCAGTCGTCGTCGAGCCCGTTGCATCGCTCCTCGGCGGGCAGGACCGCCCCGGCACAGGCGCCCCACGTGCCGGCGGTGCAGACCTCGAGCCCCGGCAGGCACACGCCGACGGAGGCGGGGCCGCAGGCGCGGGTGACTCCGTCGACGACGCCGTCGCAGTCGTCGTCGAGCCCGTTGCAGACCTCGGCCGAGCCGAGGGTCCCGCTGCACGCGCCCCAGGTTCCGTCGGAGCAGGTCTCGACGCCGGTCGTGCACACGCCCACGTCGAACCCGCACACGCGGGAGAGGTCCTCGTCGACGATCCGGTCGCAGTCGTTGTCGAGCCCATCGCAGAGTTCGCTGCTGGCAACGCACGAGCAGTCGGCCGGAGGCTCGTCCACGAGGCCGTCGCAGTCGTTGTCGCGGCGATCGCAGATCTCGAGCGGCTCCGGCCCGCACAGACCGCACGCGTTGCGCACCTCGTCGTCGGTGCCGCGCGCACAGTTGTCGTCGACGTCGTCGCAGGGATCGCCCGGGTCGGCGCAGAGCCGCGCGGTCGTGATGCCGCTCGGGCGGTCGCAGTACAGCGTGAAGCCCTCGTCGATCCGGGCATCGCAGTCATCGTCGGCGCCGTTGCAGCTCTCGACCAGGAGCGAGTCCTCGAGGATCTCCGCGAACGCGATGGAGAGCGCGTCCTCGTTGATGGCGAAGAAGGGCGTCGTACCGCCGGCGGCCGCGATCTCGCCGAGACGGGTCGCGGCGAAGGAGCCCGGGGTGATGCCGACCCCGATGGTGTAGGTGCGGATGTCGAAGACCGCGCCACCGACCGTCGTCGAGCGCAGCTCGGTCGCGGCCAGCACGGCGTCCGCGTAGGTGCTGCACGCCTCGGTGCCATCGGTGATCAGCACGACGTAGTAGGGCGTGCAGGTACGGGCCGGGTTGATCGGCGAGGCGAACGAGGGGTCGCCTCCCTCGAAGTACCGCCGCGCGCCGCGGAGCGCGCCCGCGAGCGGGGTGAACACGGTCGAGGCGGCGCCGAGCTCGGGGTTGCCGCCGGCGGATGAGCACGAGTTGCACGCGTAGTCGACCCAGCGGAGCACGTCCGCCTGCGCGTCCTCGACGGTCGGGGCGAGGATCTCGCCCTGGCTCGCCGCGCCGCCCGTCGCCGGGCAGCCGCCCGCCGCGGGCGTCGCTGCGCTCGGATCGCAGGTGCCGCACGCGAGCGAGGTCGCCGCACAGCTCGTGCAGGTGGCGGGGCAGGTCCCGGCGCCGCAGCCCGAGCAGGTCCCCGAGCAGGTCCCTGAAGTGACCTGCCGGAAGCGCTCGAGCCCGAACACGATGTCGCCGTAGCCGTTCACCACCGTTCTCAGCACGCACTTGGCATCGGACAGCCGCGTCCGCTCGCGCCCGCACGAGTTGAGGCCGCTGCCGGTCGACGCGCTCATCGTGCCCGAGTTGTCGAGGATCACCATGACGTGCGGCTTCGTGGAGTTCGTGCACGGCACGCCCGAGGGGTTGCGCACCTCCTCGCAGCGGCCCGCGGCCTCGTTGCACTCGACGAGGAGGCAGGTGTCCGAGGCCGGCCCGCAATCACGCGGGCCGCCGGTGCAGACCCCCACGGTGTTGCACGCATCCGCGGTGGTGCAGAAGCGTCCGTCGTCGCAGGACGTGCCGGCCGCGACCGGCGTGTTGCGGCAGCCCGCCACCGGATCGCAGGAGTCCGCGGTGCACGGGTTTCCGTCGTCGCACGCGAGGGGGCCGCTGGTCGGCCCGCAGGTGCCGCCGGTGCAGCTCGCGACCCCGTTGCAGACGTTTCCGTCGGCGTCGCAGCTCGTTCCGTCCGGGCGGCGTGCGTTGG
>Ga0209972_10001940_pt1 | contig 17391 bp, 49 predicted proteins | sample NOAtaG_7_FD_187302 | JGI IMG/M metagenome (GOLD analysis project Ga0209972, IMG submission 187302) | Freshwater lake microbial communities from Lake Erie, under a cyanobacterial bloom - NOAA_Erie_Diel1S_2200h metaG (SPAdes) (version 2) | ecosystem: Environmental > Aquatic > Freshwater > Lake ... | reverse complement strand
GTCGCAGCGATCAACCAGAAGATCCACACAGCCCGCACAACGAAGGACTATGGAACATGTTGGTCAACGGTATTGTGCCCAGTTGTGTAAGGACCTTAAAATCAAAACCAGAACTGTTTGCACAGCTGAGTTCAGGTGTACCCGATGATTGGATGCAGCGCAATGTCTATGATCGTTTTCCCAGACTGGGATTCTGTTGTGTGCTGCTGTTAGACACTGCACTCTGCGGAGTTTGGGGAGTTTGGGTATGGATTGGTCATATGATATGGGGTGCTGCTGCTGAACGAGGATTTGCTGTGCTCAGTCATCAGTGGGGCTATCGTAACTATAATCTATCAGATCGCAGCACTAATTGGAGTCCTTGGGGTATTTTTATACTGGGCGAAGAACTGCACAACAATCACCACGAACGGGCCAGCTCAGCTAGATTCAGTCGTCGTTGGTGGGAGATAGATCCCAGCTGGTGGTTCATACAACTGGCAGTGTGGTTAAAACTGGCCCGACTAAGGAATCAACATCATGAGTAAACTATGGCACACTGTGAATCTGCCCGTGACCATGCTAAGGTCAGACATAGACTTTTACAATGATCACATGCGGCATTGGGATTACGCACCCACAGGCGGCTACAAGACCATGACTTTTGCCACAGAAGAATTTGTACGTCCAGAGTTCATAGAGTGGTTTTGGATCATAGGTCTACCCTTGATGCCCCGCCAGATGCTGTTTGCCACAGCGCCAGGCTATCAAGGCTACCTACACAAGGACACACATCCCTACGATCAATGGAACGGTAAACACTGCAAGGCTACACTAAACTATCACATGACCAACAGCCCAGGTAGTCTAGTTTGGTATGACTGTCCTGAATCTGGAGAAGATTGGATCACAGAAGCTCAGACACCCGCAGAACGCTACAGTCTAGACAATAGAATAGAAATAGATCGTTGGCAAGGACCCGAGCCAGCACTGTGTCGTGTAGACCTAGCACATGCCGCAGATAATCTCCAAGGACCAGAACCTCGCGTTGTGATCAGTTTGAGATTCGTACCTAACCCAGATTGGCAGCACGTGGTCAGCAAGTTAGGACCTTGGTTGGTTGCATAGGCCAAAGCCGCGAAGCGGTGCGCAGCAAAAATTTTTAAGCACTTTTTTCAAGATTAACTACCCTGTTTATGATCAGCAGTATAATAAATACTCTGGTTTAAAATTTAAGGACAATTATGACTGAAACACACACTAGAACTATAGTACGTGCCATATGCTGGCGTATTGTAGCTACACTGATCACAGCAGCCTACACTGGCCTATCAGGCGCTATCATAATCAACATATGGATGACCCTAGCACACTATATACACGAACGAGCATGGTTAACAATCAATTGGGGTAAACGTGTGGACTGATATAGAAATAATAGAACCAGAAGCAGATTGGTTTGATCGTAGAGCAGATTGGCAGGAATCTTGGGCTTGGCTACCTCATAGAAGCGCAGTCAGTGCTCAATGGATTTGGCTAAAGACTGCTAGACTAGGCACTGTACGCTACAGTGACGGACTAGTTATGGAACAGCGTTGGATGACTAAAAACGAATGGGTGATCTATAGTTTAACCAAAAACACGGTTAAATAAAAGTTTAAAGGAGCCAACAATGCTCAAAGCTTTGATACTAAGTGTGGCATTGACTGCAGACAGCCTAGCCTACGGACAGTTGGAACAGCTCTATTGGGACTGTGACACACTGTTTATGAAGGGTGATCTAGGTGGACAGGACATGATGAGCTGCCTAGCTGTTACTGAAGAATTCCAGCGACACTTTCCAGATCGAGAAACATTTATGCGGTATTGGGAACTGAACCGTAGACTACAGTGGGATCAGCGTGGCTATGCTTGGCCCTCAAAAGACAGCTGATGTACATATACATACTGGTAGTATTGGTTGCTGCTGACGGAGTTTGGCGAGATTGGGAACACAGATACGCTACTAGAGAAGAATGTCTAGAAGTAGTTCAGCTGATAACCTATCGTAGAGAACAGACAATACAGGCACGTTGCGAACTACGCTGGATTGAACCTGCGCCCAAAATGGGTCCTGCAGGATAAAAAAATTGCCGCGCAAAAATTTTAATATACGGAAAGTTTATCGGTGGCCTGGTGATTTTTACCCACTGTGTTGTGTTAAGCTGCTGTAGTTGTAAAAATAAAAAATAAAATATAAGCCCCGACCCCCGACCATTCTCAAAAAAATATTTCTCGATCGAGACAAATAAAAAAAGCCCCTAAGGGCTTTTGTTTATGCTATATATCCTTCGCGTAATTCTAAGTCGTAATAGCCCATCATTTGTTCGCCTTGTAAGTATAGCAACACTGGATGTGCGCTGTCGTCAACTGTGTTAAACTGTACTGTACGTTCAAACTTACTACGCCCGCCCTTGTAGTTATGATCATTGCCATTAACAAAGATGCTGCTAGCGTCTAGCTCCTCTACAGTAAAGCCGCCCCACGCTGCATCTAACTGTGCTAAACGTGTGCCATACTGTACTGTGTGCTTGTCAGTAATTAAGTTCATTGTGCGCTCCTTGTTGTTTACTGTACATACAGTATAACATCTCTGTTCAAAATGTCAAGTTGTATTTTTACAACACTGAATAAAAAAATCCCTAGCACAGGGAGCGAATCCATGCTAGGGACAAGTGGTGGGTTAAACTGCCCACCTTACTAGTATGCTGGTTGGGAGCGAATCAACCGCGGCGCATACAGGTAACCTCTGCTACACTCTGCCACTTATTGGGAAAGCTTTTACGCAAGTCCGCAATCTTAAGTACTGTACGCAGTGACAGTTCGCGTAGGTTCTTCTTGTTGTCGTTGATAAAGCCCAGCAGCTCTGTTTGCTCAGCTTCAGTAAACTCATAGTCCATGAGCATGCCGTCCTCTACGATCTGTTCAATGCGTAGGAACTTCTCACGCTCTGTATCAATAGTCAAGTCCAAGTAGTGGCAGCGTGACTCTAGTGCTTCCAAGTGATCACGCAGCTTCTTACTACGTACATTCTCGAACTTGATGTTAGTGATAAAGATAGCACCGCCTTTAAACTCAAAGCTATTTGGTGCGCCTTGATCACGTAACAAACGACTGTCAGTGTTCCAGTGTATCATACGCTTCTTACTGGTATCCAGGGCTGCTTTAAGAATGTTCAAGCTCAGTTCATCTTGCAGTACACTATCGCAGTCATCAAACACTAGGATGTTCTTAGCGTCCTTGTACTCGTATAACTTAGCGTACAGACCCAAGGCACTCATAGCACCCTTGACCACATCATACTTCTTGAGCTTTTGGTTGTTGGCAATGTTAGCCATTACATCATGCTTGCCCAAAACTTCTTCTACACCAAAGCTCTTGCCCACGCCTGGAGGGCCTGTGACAATCATAGCACGTACATCACCCTTCTTTACAGCACGAGTCATGTCGTTAAGTATTTCAAAACGCTCACGCAAGCGTTCTTTGATCTGTTGATCAGTTTCTGCTGCCTTCTTGCCCAATTTGGGGATTTCAAAGTTCATTGTGTTCATGTCAGCTCCGCTCTGTTGATAAGTGTGTAATATTGCTAGGCACTATTGCTAATGCCTAGTGTATATTATAACTTAGATAAAACTATTAATCAACCTCGCTTCAACCAAATCCTTAGCCATCTGCATGTCCATTTCTACCACGGGCTGTTCCTTACCGTAGATGAATGCAATCTGCTGATCGCTGAGATAAAAGCCAAAGCTGCCACCAAAACGCACATCAATCAAGCTCTGTGCTACTGCTTCTAGGCACTGTTCATATGTCTTCATATTAAGCTCCAAAGGCCAGCATTGCTACAATAAATCCTGCTACAAAAGCCAGGGTCAAGTTTACTGCACGATCACCCTGTTCAGGAGTGGGCGTGGGTATTGCATCAATCAAACGTACGATAAAGTTAGTCATTTGTTGCGCTCCTTTGTTTAACAGTATGTGTATATAATACAGTCTTATGCAGCAACTGTCAACCGTTTTATGATACTTTTTACAATCTTTTTTGGGCTAGCACCTGCTGGCACGATCATCCAGCTGGTAGTATCGACCATGTCCATCTCGACTATTTCCAAGCCTAGATCCATGCGCTCTAGCTGATAGTTAACACTTTGTAATGCTGCACGTATACCCGCATCACAAGCTTCAACTTCATCGTTGCTGATATTGTAAAATCCTGCGCCTTCTAGGATCCCGGTGGCATAGTCCTGATTACCGTAGGGGTAATCTAGAATTAGGTTGCCGTTGACATTGTCGATAGCATAACCCTGCTCGTCGAACTCTTCAAACAGTTCGTTGACATCTACTTCACGTAGAGCCTTCATAGTATCCTTGTCCATATCACTTCTCCATTACGCCAGTTACTACAGCATTGGTAGTGTCCACAGCTGAACCAAAGTAGGTTTTAGTCACAGTAGGATACAGTACAGCCAGTGTTACAACTACGCCAAGAAAGAATTTACCCATTTTGCGCTCCTATTAGGAAGACTCTTCAGTTCGCTCTAGCAACCTTTGTTGCTCCAGTTCGTCTTCTTAGTGTTTACAGTATACTACCAAACGGTCTGTTTGTCAACCAATTATTTCAACCAGCCCATTAGTCTTGCAGCCGTCACAGTGCAGAATACACCAGCCACAGTACAGATCGCGCCAATGCTGATGTTCAGCAGGCTCAGTTCGCTCATAGCCCCGTAGGCTACATAGAAGTTGATAAAGGCGATCATGAACTGCAATGCGCCCATCATTTTGAAAAATTTAGTATCATTCATTGCTGCTCCTGTTGTTTCAGTATGTGTATATTATAGCACCAAATTAGGCTGCTGTCAACCGATATATCACGCCCTGTTTGCTTACTTTTTTAGCAAAACCCAGCACAGCCCAATCCGCTTCTAAAGCCCGCAGATTCTTTGCATCTTTAACAACAGCGCCGTCAACTTTGATTGACACACCCTTTTTGCCAAATGCTTCGTGTATGCCCTTGGCCGCGTAGACCAAATCCATGACTGACAGCATACGTTCTACTTGACGCTTGACTTCTTGTGAATAGTGACTCTTGTTTGCGATGTTGCGCATACGAGCGTCTTGACTTGCCCACCATTTGTTTGGGGCTTCTTCTGTTTTGATTTGAATTGCTTGCATGGTTCGCTCCTTGCTTTGTTAACTTAGCCTACAGTATACTACCAAATGGCCTAGCTGTCAACCAAAATTTCTCTTGCTGGAAATGTAATTGATCCGTCATAGTCCAGCTGGCTCTGCTCAAAGTCTGTTAGATAGCCGTCAGCTTCGAGGCTGTAGCCTATGATGGTAACACGGTAGAAGTCGCTGTCTTCTTCAATCTGGTCACGCAGGCCGTCAACGATAGCTTGGTAGTCCATGCCGATCTCTACACCCTTGACCTTGTACTCTGAGCCGCCTTTGAACTTCCAGTACTGTGGGCAAGCGCCTTGGCCGTCCCAGTCGTGAGCACCGTAGTTTTCTTGCAGCTGGGTTGTGATGACTAGTAACATTCTTGGCTCCTTGTATCTAACTATGACTCTATTATATGGCCTTTTGGGCTAGATGTCAACCAAATTTTGCCAGAAACCCATCACGTATCTGGGTCATTTCTTCAGCGTCCACATAGAAGTCTGTGCGCGGATCGTAGTAGGCGCCTTCCTTGTTGTCATAATACAACACTCGGCCCGAGAAGTTGAACGGACCTTCTAGGCCCTTGCGTGGGCCATACTTGTCACGCATCGCGTCCATTTCCCACTTGTCTGCCAGTACCTTGTAACCCATATCGCGCTCCTGTTGTTTCAGTATGTGTATATTATAGCACCGTTTGGGCTACTTGTCAACCATTATTCGCAGACTTGTTGAAATGCTATGGTTCTGCCTAGAGTGTCCTGAACAGGCACAGTTCTACAGTAGTAGGGTCTAGGCTGATATCCAGGGTTGGCGTAGACTGAGGGATTAGGGCCAGGCAAGACAGTATAATTAGGTTGTTGTTGAACTATCACAGGCGGCTGGGTCAAACGATTGTACAACCACGCACCGCCAAGGCCTGTTGCGATACCGCGCTCAAAGTCTCCCCACGCCCAGGCCGAGTTCGCTGCTAATAGTACTGTGATGGCTACAACTGATCTCTTCATGTCGTTCTCCTATCTGATTTAGTAATACAAATTATATAACCAAACCGTCGGGATGTCAACCGAAAAATAGAGCTGCTATCTGCCAGCCCAAGTAGACTAAAGTTAGCATTCCTACAACGATGAGCAGGGCTAGAGCAATGGCATCTGTGGTTGTTATATTCATAACTAATCCGTGTGCGGAGGTAAGTCGTAGTCTGCTGGGTCGCCGGGGAATCTAGGTGTATTAGGTGTCATAGCTGTCTTATATAATCAATAACTTCGCGAGCTTGTCGCATATCACTCTGCTCTACAGCCTCATCAATATATTTTAATTGATGGGTATGCAGATCGTTAATAAATGCATCGATGATCTGACGCTTACGGTTAAATGAAGCGAACAGATGCTTTGTGGATTTGTAGTAGGGTCGAGGTGCGTAGTTCATATTAGTCTCCCGAATCAATTTGGTATCTGTCACCGCAGTGTTCGCAGGTGTATTCTGTTAGGCAGCGGCCTACGTTCTGACCCTTGTAACTGTGCGTACAGGGCACACCATCTCTGTTCAGTCCCACTTGTCCAGTAGGTCTGCTGAACATATACTGTCCACCGCAGTTAGTACACTCAAAGGTATCAGTGGCCTTGTCATAGCCTGCGATCACGTTTTTGTATTTGTTATCGCCTGCTGGCACACGACCTGATCCGTTACAAACTGGGCAACATCCTTTTTCCATTTTTTTGCTCCTGCTTTGTTAGTATGTGTATATTATAGCACCAAATGGATTAGCTGTCAACCGAATTATATCGAAACACACTAATGAATCAGCCTGACGCAGCCGTACGCTTGGCAAATCGTTTCCAATTTGTTTCTCGCTTTTCTTGGCACTCTGTATGTTCAGGATTCCGCAGTCCTCAATGCAATCGCTTGCAAGGGCAACTAATATGTTTCGATATAACTGCTTAGGCCACGTCTTTCCACGGATCGCCCCTATGCTGGAGTTGTTACCCTGTCCATCCCTTTTATTCTGTATGTCTGTGTGCAGAGGGATACTGCCTATCAGAGTCTGAGGGGTTGCCTCGCTAACGGTCTTCTGCCACCGGATCTCTATCGCTAATCAAGCGCCACTTTCAGGAAAGTAGTAACCGGATTCTTTAACCCCAATTCTTCTTGTCGCCGTACTGCTCGTTGTAGTCGTAGCCTGCGTAGTATGCTTCAACTTCTTCCTGGCTCATACGCTCTTCAGTTATCATCTCACCATGCCCAGTGCCCTCGGGGTACCAGTGCGGCTTTGCACCACGATGATAATAGCTGTCTGCACTACCACGATCGAATGGACTACCGTGTATCATACGATAAGTTTGACCTTTAAACTCTACTGCGGGTGCGCTATCTACAAACATTTTCTGCTCCTGTTTTGTTAGTGTATGTGTACATTATAGCACACATACACTACATTGTCAACCAAAATTATTCTACAATTACAATTTTTTGTGTGCGCAGTAATTCTTGCGCATTTGCTAATTGCCTGTGCAAATCTTGCAACTCAAAGTGCCCGCTAACAAAATTGCATTTTTGTTGCACAGGAAACAACAGTTTGCCCTTAGCGTTACGCTGTGTTACGTTAAAAGCAACTAGCATTTTAAACAATTGCAGTTTTTTGCAAAAGGACAGTTTAGCGTATGCAGTAGTGTTTTTAGCTTGCTTAAACATTTTAGCTCCTGTTTTGTTAACGTATGCAGCTATTATACAGGAATTATCCAAAATGTCAACCATTTTTTTGTTAGTATTCTGCTACGTAGTCTCCAGCAACATTACGGCGCACATATACCTTACAAGCACCGTATTCATAATCCTTGTAAGTCACTCCGTAACAAAAGTCACCGCCGTTCGTAATGCCCACAAACTCGCAGTCCAAGAACTTAGCATCCTTGTAACCACTCTGCCTTGCTATTCTGCTAAGGCCAGCAGCATCCATGTTTACTAATTCGTTAACGTGTGATTTTAGCAACATTATTCTCTCCCCTCTACAATGTCCGCAAGCTCAGCGTCTACAGTTTCTACCACGCCATAAATCGCATTGCCCTGTGTAATGTAGCCCATGTCAAACAGCTCACTAGCCAGCTGCTCCAGCTCCCACAGTGTACGCTCTAACCGCTCGATTTTAGCTTCAGTCATTGTCAGCTCCTGTTTTGTTAGTGTATGTGTACATTATAGCACAGCCCAACCAAAATGTCAAGCCTCTACACCGTCCTCTTGCCAACCTTCGTAGTTTGCATTAACACCACCTGCTAATACATCTGTGTCAAATGCAATCGCATCTGCTTCCTCTTGTGTAGTAGCTTGTACTGCTAAAGTGTAAACAACAGTTTGTGTGTAGTAGTATGTACGCATAGCTCGCTCCTATGTGTTAGTGTATGTGTACATTGTAGCACACATACACCCAAATGTCAACCGTTTTTAGTCTGCTACTAGCAGCCGCGTTACCATGTAGTGTCTACCAACCCGCCCAGCGTATTGCTTGCTAGTGCGTACCTTAACAGTAAAGCCCGCAATAAACAGTGCTGTAGCAGCACTATCATAGTCTGCTTTAGTCCAGCCCCACACTTTAAAGCTACGCCCGTTCTTAATTTTATCGTTGTAAATTCCAACGCTGCCGCCCGCTAGTGCCCGCACATACTGCATTGCTTTTGTTGTACGCATAGTTTCGCTCCTATGTTTTGTTTAAGTGTGTGTATAGTAGCACAGTACACACACTTTGTCAACCAATTTGTTTGTTGCTATTATTACAACTCCATGCTAGCAACGCCGTCCTCTTGCATGCCTTGCTCTGTAAAGCTAACATCTGTACCTAGCAGTTCGCTAACTGCCTCTTCAAAGCCCGTGTCTGTGTATATACGCCAGCTGCCGTCTTTACCAGTGTGTGTAACTTCAATGCTAGTGTACACTTCGTCATCACCATCCCACTGTGTCTCTACTACAGTAATACCAGTAATAGTAACTGTCTCTAGTGTACAGTCCCAAATACTGTCGCCCGCAAGTTTCACTTCTACGTTACAAGTGTAGTCTCTGCACAGCGTCTCTGCGTCCTCTTGTCTAGTGTCTACAAGTGTTAACAGGTTGCTAATGTTAAACTGTTGTTGTGTTTGCATTTGTTACGCTCCTCTTGTCTAAGTGTGTACAGTATAACACCTTTAGCCAAAATGTCAAGCAATAATTTAAATAGCCGAGTAGGATGTAGGGTTTTGTAAGTAAGTACTTACTTACAGGTCATCGTCGATAGTGGGAACAGGGTCGCTAGCTGGAGGACGCCCGCCCTTACGTGGAGGACCCCATGCAGAATGGCTAGCACCTTCGACGCGGCCGCTGGCATTGGGTGCGCAATACTGTATCTTGCCTCCCTTGGCTAGAAATTCCGCAATAGCTTCGTCTACTGCTGGATCTTGTGGTGCTTTCATGCTATTGCTAACGCTCATATCATTCCTAAGTTAATTGGTGGGCCCCCCGTGAGTCGAACACGGCACCAACGGATTATGAGTCCGCTGCTCTAACCAACATGAGCTAGAGGCCCTATATGGTCCGGCGTGAGGGAATCGAACCCCCATTCTGGGTTTAGAAGACCCATGTCCTATCCGTTGAACGAACGCCAGTATTTGGTACCCGGAGCCGGACTCGAACCGGCACGCCTTTCAGCGAGGGATTTTAAGTCCCTTGTGTCTACCATTCCACCATCCGGGCAATTTGGTTACAGTTCTTCTATTACTTCTAAATCACCGTCTTCTGTTTCTCTATATATTACAACAAACTCCCACCCATCGTCAAGTGTTCTCTGACCAATGTTTCTAGCTTCTGTAATGCTGCTAGTAGTATCTACAAGTTCTTGGTGCCCATCAGAGTCTTCGGCCCAGACCTCATAAAGTTCGAATGTCATAAAGATTGGTTAAGTAAGTCGCAGAGCCTTTGTGCTTCTTGTTCTGCTTCGTGTCTATCATCTCTAGGTATGATGGCCAAGACTTGGCCTTTTGGTTCGCTCATAAAATCTCTAATGACCACTGAGCCATCAAAGTAATCGTGTGAAAAAGAAACTCCGTATCGCATAGTGAAACTATTTATACGATACGGAGGCCTCACACGCGATTAATTAGAATGGTGCGTCTTCGTCAACTGATTCAGTAACTGCTGCTTTAGAGGCTTTAGTAGCCTTCTTAGCAACGGGGCCTGCGGCTGCTTTAACAGCTGGACCTTTGGCCTTAGGAGCAGAGTCCTTACGGTCAAGGTAGTCAGCGATCGCACTCTGTGCGCCTGCGGATTGGAATTCGTCAAGGGTAGCAATGTGCTTGACAGCATCCAATTTGGTCATTGCCTTAGGCAGTTCAACCAGCTCAATGTCATCGTGACCGTGTTTGGCCAAGACTTTGATGCGCATCAGTTCGTTGGCAAAACGAACTTTGTACTCGCCTTTGAGTTTAGAAGTGCCAGCTACGGTAAAAACTTGGTTAGTCATGTGTGTGTATCTCCAAAAGTTAATTAAAAAACAAGTGAGTAATTCCTTACTACATTTCGAATTATACGCTAGTTCGAACTAGCTGTCAACCTTTTTTGGCGTTATATTCGTCCAAACTGAACTCGCTGACAACATAGTATTCTACTAACTTACGCTGAATCATTGTTACTAAATCATTACTGTCGTCATCCATAATAAAACGGACTGGACAGCGTCCCCATGTTGCATATTTTGTAAAATCTGCATAATACTTGCGATGGTTTTCGCTGTAAGGATCGAACACTACCCAAGGACGATGCAGAAGTTGCAGTTTACTCATTGGTCACCCATTTACGTATAACGGCCTCCAGAGCTTCAAACTCCCAGTTAGGTTCTTTAGGCCTAGTTTTAGATTTGTTGATCTTAAGATCATGTTCTTGGTTCTTAGATCTGTTTGTGTTACTCTTCATTTGATGATTCCTCTGTTACATAAACCCAAGCAGCGTCCAGCTCTGTTTGGAAATCGATACCTTCCACTTGACAGTAGTGAATGATATCTGCAATAAGGTCTGCTGGACGTTCAGCAATGTCCGTTTCATTGAACAGTTGCTTGACCCTACGAGCTGCTACTTGTTGCAGCAGAGTAGTCTTTAGTTCACTCATTCTCTTCCTCTGCTTCCCATTCTTCCATGCCTTCACTGATAGCATAGGCTTCATCGAGATGCTCTGGAATGTTCTCACGCACCCACTCGCTGTTACCTTCGATCTGATAGCAGTAGTCTTCACCATCGATCCATTCTCCTACAAACGCACATCCTGGCTCGTAGTAGTTGGCTTCAATCTCAAAGCCCATGCTCTTGAGCTTGTCGTAGGCTGCAATAGGAGGTGCCCACGCTGAATCAAAGGTCAACATCAAGCCATCTTCGATGTCCTGTACTTCACCAGTGACATCCCATTTGGTGCCCCATTCGTTCACGCAGAAGTCATACCAGTTGCTGTATCCATAGTTCTTTATGTTGTAGGCTTCTTGAATCTCCAGTTGCTTCTGCTCTTCTGTATCACCAAAAGAACCTGCGATAGTCTCTTTGAGATCCTTGGGCACAGGAATGAATTCGTTAAGCAGGCCGTCTTTCTCAGCAGCAGCTCGGGCCCTAGCAATGAATGTAGGGTCTTTGTGTTTGAGCACAACACTATTGGCGCACCAGTTAGGCATTGTATTCTCCTTCAGGTAAGTATGCGATTAAGTTCTTTTCGGGCACATACTTCAACAGCTCTTCTATGGCTGTGAAGTCTTTGTTGTCAACGTCCTGTGCTATCTGATTAAGCACTAGGTCAATCAGGTCCTGGTCCATAACAGCTCCTTAGAATTCGTAAATTTCAACGCTGGGATCAATTGCCTTCAACTCACGAGCAGCCTTGGTAAGGAAGGTATAACGCTTCTGCAACTCTGCACCACGCAGTTCACCGTCGCAGGTCAAGTTCTCTGGGCTAAGGTCTGCGTCCAAGCTCTGTGCAATACGCTGACGATCCTTAGCGTCCAGCAGGCTCAGTGCAGGCTGGCCAAACAAAGTGATCCACTTATTCTTCTGCTCCACATACTCTTTAATTGCCTTCATTGTCTGCTCCTGTAGTGTTAGTGTAGAGCTAGTATAACACCAACTCTACACTTTGTCAACCGTTTTATGCGTAGGACTCGTCAAAGCAAAACTTTACAAATTCAGCAACCGTACCGTCAAAGATGCCTTCGTTAGTGTCGCTCATAGTAAGCCCAAACATATTGCAGCCTCTGTCCGTTACGCGAACACGCAGTTCCTTGTCCTTTTGATACACATGGTACTCGTAGTCCTGTCCACACTCCGTAGCGTCGACGCTGTGGATATAAAACCCGCCCACGCTGTCTTTGAAGTGTGCTACCATTTGAGCAGCCAAGCAGCCCATACCGTTAGCAATGCGTGTCTTTTCAGCACCAATGCCGTTTACAATCTTGAAGCCATCTAGGAACTGAGCAAGCTCTGCTCCGTGTCCTGTAGGATAGCCGTCGTATTGACGATAAAGATTAACGATAGGCTTGTCGCCGTCGTAAACAAAAGTCAGTGCTCGTGTACCCATTTCGCTCTCCTTGTTTGTTAGTGTCTGTGTAGTATAGCACCAAAGTGCCCAAATGTCAACCTATTTCAGCAGGAAATAGTGTGCGGCACTGAACCACATTTTCATTAGTACAAAAGCAACAAGAATAGTTGCAATCATCATAACAATGCTGCCCATACCCAATGCTAATTTTAACATACTAGTCTCCTAGATAAGGTGTTGTATTTCTGCTACGATCCTGTTCCCATTTGCTGTACAGACGCTTGGTTAGCCATCTTGTGAAATCTTTAACAGCACCAAAGTTCTCTACGCACAGACGATGCCGCAGACGCACTTCCATCTCGACAGCTGGGCTCTCCCCCAGCTGTTCAAATAGCCATTGTTGTTTTCTAGTTAACATCACATACTCCAGTAGGTTTCGCTAGATGGGCTGCAATAGTAGGGCGTATCGTAACGCTCGCGGAACTCAGCACCGCCCATTAAGTTCTTGCGGGTCACATAGGTCTCGTGGATCTCGACGCGGTAGCCCTGACTAGCGAACCATGTATGCTTGACAGTATGCTCTAGCATACTCAGGTTGTCTGTGTCATGGTCCTTCTTAAGCACAAGACGCTCGCCCTTCTTAGTACGAGCATCCTTCTTGTAGATTTCAACGGTATACATTAGAACTCCTCCATTTCATCTTCAGAGCAGCCAGCAAGGATGGCCTGCCTGCGTTCCTCAAACTCCTCTACCAAGCGGATATACTGTTCGCAGTAGCCCACAAGCTCTTGCATAGCACGGAGCTCAGTACGGCTAATGTCCAAGACATCGTCCTGGTCTGCTTCAATCATGAACTCTGCCAATTGGTTCATGGCGCCCTGAGTGTTTTCGAACATACAGTAAGACATATTTGGGTAGTTACGCATCGCTCGCTCCTTAATTAACTAACTAAGCCATAAGTATAGCACCATTTGGGCTAGATGTCAACCATTATATCTTAATTAACCCGCGGGTGTTAAGGGTTTCTTTAGACTTAGCAGACCACAAACTCTTGTACTCTACTTCTGCACGAACCCGATGTAGCTTTTTTACAACACCTATTGAGAGTGTGTTGGCATTGTGATAGCCCACAAAGGCTACACGATCGCCTACTGATATCACGCGGCCCTGCATATCTTTTAGTTGATTCATTGCTCGCTCCTAGTTGTTTTACACAGTTTCAATAGTATAGCACCATGGAATCAAAAAGTCAACCAAAAAAATAGGTGTTGTATTTCTACAACACCCTGGGCAATTAGGCCCTACCGCGCCACTGTACACGACAGCGACGTTCGCCACCGTACTGAGCCCGCACCATACGTTCACCTTCGTTGCCCTCGCGGCACTCAACGATTACTTCGAACTGATTTTGACTGTTACTAGTCCAAGCACCATTGCCACCGTGGTACTCACCAACTTCGACCCAATACTTATGTCGTTCCATAAAACAACCCCATGATGTAAATTAATAAAAGAACCGCATTAACTACTACCAAGTTCCACTCACGTATACGCAGACTCCACACCAAATAGATCAATGCACCTGCGTTCAGTAAGTAGATGTTAAGTGGGTCTATGCGCAGAGCTGTACACAGTGCCCCACTAAGGGTGACCGCACAGGCCACCCACTTCAACCAAAAGTTAAGCGAAAGCATCCTCATCAACCTTGTTTAACATGTTAGCAGGAACCTTCCACAAGCCCTCAAGGGTGCGAACAGTTACGTATTTGATAGCGATCTTGACCACTGTACCAGTAACATTACGTCCTGTTCTAGTACTAGTAAAGTTCACAGTATCGCCAAGCATCAAGCTGGCCTTGTTGCGCTCAGTCAAACGTTTACGAGCAAAGCGGATAGCATCAGTCATGCTCATCAGTTCCGCATTGGTCCAGCCGCCGTTGATGATAGCGGTATTAATAGTTTGAATATTCATTTACGCTCCTTCATATTCATAGGGTTCAATTGAATCAGCCTCTAGTACAGCATCCTGATACGTAGTGGCTCCTAGCTGTATGACTATGCCATTTGAATAACAAGCCATGTAAGTATTATACACGGGATCGTACTCAATGTCAACCAAAAAATTATCCACGAACAGCCTCCAGTTCCATAGTCTCATTTATTGCCTGTAGTCGCCGCATCAAGGGCCATACGCGGCCCTGAGCTTCCTTTACTGCCTCGTAGATACAGTCCTCTGCGGTACCATCTGTAAGCACTTCACGGGCGTTCTCGTACATACAGCCGCCCAAGTAGTGCGAACCCATCTCGTGCCCATCTACTAAGACACGTACCCTCAGCATGAACCATTCATAAATGCCTGCATCTACCTTACGCTCTAGTTCACGTATATCATGACAAGTGTCGTCAAACAGGTCACGAATGGGCATATCCTCATAGGTCTTATCCACAATGATCTCAAAGCCCTCACGCTCGTAACGGGCCAGTTCGTCATAGTATCGCATGTCTGCTCCTGTAGTGTTAGTGTAGAGCTAGTATAACACCAACTCTACACCCTGTCAACCAAAATTAGCACTCTGGGTCAAAGTCGTGCCACTCCTGTGCCTCATCGGGCTGTCCATCCCACTCCTCGTCTTCCTCTTCGTCCTCATCTTCGTCCAGGAAGAACTCGTTGCTGTGGGCCATGTCGGCTACATCGTCCTCGCTCATGTACTTCAAGCAGGCCATGATAACTGCGTCACGGTCCAACATGCCCTCTTCCACCAGCTCCAAAATACGATTAGTTGCTTCACGCATATCAGCTCCTAGTTAATTACACAGTTTCAATAGTATAGCACCACTGAACCAATTTGTCAACCGTTTTATTCGTAATTGACATCCACAAGTTCCATGTCCTTGACAGCAGGATGCACAATGTCATAGTCCAAGTTCTCAATGATGTCTGTGTAGTCGTCTGTATCAACCCAGATGCTGATTGTAAGGTCAATACGATTAAGTCCTTCACGCATAGTTCGCTCCTATGTAGTGTTAGTGTAGAGCTAGTATAACACCAGCTCTACCGTTTGTCAACCGATTTAATCCAGACGCGAGCCTGCGTAGGCAGTGAATCCATACTTTTTCAGTACATCAGCCGCAGCCTGGGCACCCACTTCCTTACAGTCCACATTCTGTACACCCAAACCTGAGGGATTCCAGATCTGAAACGCCTTGGTGTAGTCCTGACGTACACCCGCTGCCTTAAGCATCTTACCCAACTTGGTGTTACCTTTGATCTTGACGCCATTGTGCTCCCAGATGTTGACCCAGGCAAAGCCACAGGCATACTGGTCCACACCATTCAGACGCTGACGGAAGAAGTCATCTGCAGCCGCATAAGCCGCTTCCTTAGCTTCAAGAATTGCATGATTAACAAAGTTTTGAGTTAGTTCCACGTCGCTCTCCTAATGTGTTAGTGTCTGTGTAGTATAGCACCAAACAGATCAATTGTCAACCAAAAAAGAATGTTTCTTTACAGCCCGCTCGCGCCATATAGCGAACTGAGCTGCTACTCTGTCCTCATCTGAGCCCTTACGCGGAACACGTTTGACTGTTACTGTTTCAGCAACTCGTTGCATAAGCTTCTCAGAACCTGCTGATTCAGCAACCAACTTAGGATGATTGTCATCTAGCCATCTACTAGCATCTTCCTTGTACATTGGATAGGGCAATGTGTACAGTTTAACCCAAGAATGCCCTGCGCGAGCTAGTACTTGAGCACGATCATGCGAATTAGCAAATCTGTAACTGAACTTGCCATTTAACAGGCTGGCGCCCGCTACTGTGAACAGTTTACTCATAACGTCCTCCCCACATGTTCTCGTAATCAAACCATGCTACACGTTTACCTGCGCGACTGTATACATACACACCGCCCACGTTATCACGCTCAGTATCGCGTAGTAGATTGCTCATAGTACGCTCAAACAAGTCTGTAAACAGTTCTGCGCACTCTGCTGGGCTCTTGCCCTCGTCGTATAGCATATCATAGTCCACGCTATAGTTGACTGTTATGATTTCAGCAAGTTCCATACACGCTCCTTAATTGTCTAACTAAGTCACTATTATAGCATCACGACAGAAAAAGTCAACCAAAAAGATCAGTGTTGTATTTGCGCAACTCTGGAATATTTTGGTTGACTTTTTAGCCAAACGGTGTTATACTAATGACACTGAGAGAGCGAACAATAAGAACAAGCTCAGAAACAAGGATTCGAAGGGACTTGCCCGGGATGGACGTGGAGGCTGCGCGGTGGATTCGGGGTCAGTAAGCGCCAACTAACTTAGCAAAATCGCAATAAGTAAGCGCCAACTAACTTGCGAATTCAACAACATAGTAAGTAAGCACACACTAACATAGAACTACAGTTAGCAGAATTATAATTAATAGAATCAAAACACAGTAAGTAAGCACACACTAACATAGAACTACAGTTAGCAGATTTATAACAGAATCAGTAAGTGCTTACTAATCTAGATATTAACTAATCCGCATGATCGTTAGGATTTTTGCAATATGCAGGATCTAGCATAATACTAATATAGTAACACAGTAGAGCACTGTGTGAAATTGTGTACAAAATCACAAGGATTCTGAAATCTAGATGGCAGAACCGTTGTGAAAAGTGTAAGAAAGTGTGAAAAAGTGTAGA
>Ga0209972_10001939_pt1 | contig 17408 bp, 13 predicted proteins | sample NOAtaG_7_FD_187302 | JGI IMG/M metagenome (GOLD analysis project Ga0209972, IMG submission 187302) | Freshwater lake microbial communities from Lake Erie, under a cyanobacterial bloom - NOAA_Erie_Diel1S_2200h metaG (SPAdes) (version 2) | ecosystem: Environmental > Aquatic > Freshwater > Lake ... | reverse complement strand
GGTAAGTTTATCTTGCTTTCTTCTCATGTAGCCTCTGCATTTACATTATTACCTTCCGTGAAGTGTTGGGCTTTTGTTTCTTTTGCAACATCGCCCAGGTAAAGTATGCCTCTTATGCAGTTTCTATCCGTAGGCTCGAGAATTTGCCTTAAGCTTCCTTCAGATTCGCAGTTGCCCGCGACACCCTTGCTCTTAGCTAATGATATGCACATTCGGGGCTTGCACCCTATAGCCAGTAAACATGCCTGACGCACCAACAAAACGGGCCTGCCTTTCGGCAGACCCGCTGAACACCCCGCACCCCCGCGCGATCAAAACGTAAACCGCACGTAGGGCACCGGAAAGAAACCCTGCTGGTATTGCGTGACAATCGCATTGGTGCGCGGGTTGTAGCTCTGCGCAAAAATGTTCTGGTTGTTGGTCACGTTCTGCAGGTCAAGCGCCAGCTCCAGCGTACTCTTGCGGTACTCTTTGCGGTAGCTGATGCGGAAGTCGGTACGGAAATAATCGTCCTGCTTCTCGCTAAACGCTTCACTCTCTCTAAATATGGCGCTGCCGTACTGCTGAGACTTCTGAAAATCGATAGGGGTCAGGTACATGCCGCCAATGGTGGTAACCTTCAGATTGAGCGACAAAAACTTGCTGCCCGCCCCCAACTTCCACTCTTTACCGGCCAACAGGTTGAATACCTGGCCCGTGTTATAGGCGGTGTTGCGCTCCACGCCATCGCTGCCCTCATACTTCGAGTCGAACACCGATGCAGTGGCCAGAAAATAATAGCCGCGGCTGAAGAAGCGTTCCAGCGTAATCTCCACACCGGTGTTGGTGCCGGTACCGTTGTTGATCAAATTCGCTTTATCGCTGGGATTAAAGCTGGCACCCGTATTAATAGCCGAGAAAGAACTGGGGTCCCGCTCCACGGGTACATCGCGCAACTGCTGGAAATAACCTTCGGCTTTCAGGCGTAATTGCTCGGTTATGTTCCAGTCGTACGTGAGTACATAATGGTCACTGTTGATAAATCCGAGATTGCGGTTGGTCAATTGCGGCCCGGCCGGAGAGGGTGTTTGCACAAACGTAGTGTAGATGCCGGCTGCCTGGCTATGGCGGCCGTACCCAACACTCAGGGCATGGTTGGCATGCAGGCGATACTGCAAACCTACGCGCGGCCCGATGGCCAGTTCTTCGTTGAGCGAGTAGTATTGCAAATGCACCCCCGCGTTAAGCGTTAACCGGTTGCCGAAGCGGTGCTTCCATGTGGAGTAGGCCTGGTAAAGCTGGGCCTGGTCGTTCACATCCAACCGCACAGAATCCTTGCCCACGTTGGGGAATACATCGCGGTTGAATAGATCAAAACCGGTCGCATCGATGTAAAACCCGGAGGTGAGGCTGTTGCGTGCGTTGAATTTCGTGCGCGTGAGGAATGCCAACGAGCCCTTGTTGGTGGTGAATTCTCCGATAGCTCTCTGAAAACGGCCGACTACCTTTTGCTGGCTGTCGCGTTCCAGCGAATCGGAACGGAATTCTTCATACGTGTGGCTGATGCCCGCAGTAGCTTTAATGAACGTACGGGCCGAAATATTTTTCTCATAGCTGATGCCGGCTATTCCCGTACGGTAGCGCGGGTAGGTATCGCGATTTTCAGTTCCGTATAAATCCTCGCTGGTGGTGGTGAGGTCCGCTTCGCTGCCCAGCAAATCAATGGAACTTATACCCCCCATGCCAAACACGGTCCACTTGCCCCCGGATTTGGTCGGCACGGAAATCTTAAAATTCAAATCCTGATAGAGCGGCACATTGCCGCCGGCGCCGAAGTCGATGCCCAGCGCATCGAATACGCCCAGCGTGGAGTAGCGGTAGTTGGCAATGAAGCTGGCTTTTGAGTTTTTCGAGAACGGACCCTCGGCCCCGAGTTCAAACCCATTGAAGCCAACCTGTGTCACAAACTCCTGCTTCCGGTTGTTGCCATCGCGCAGGCGGATATCAAATACACCAGCCGTGGCATTGCCATACTGAGCCGGGAAGGCACTGGTGATAAAATCCGACTTATCGAGGTTGTTGTTGTTGAGCATGCTCACGGGGCCACCGGTACTGGTGAGCGAGCCGAAGTGATTGGGGTTGGGAATGTTCAACCCTTCCAACTGCCAGAGCATACCTTGCGGTGAGTTACCCCGCACGACAATGTCATTGCGCGAGTCATTGCCTCCAACGACACCGGCAAAGTTGGCGGCCATGCGCGAAGGATCGCCCAGTGCACCGGCATACCGTTTGGTGTCATCCACATTGAACGAGCGGGCGCTCACCACGGCCAGGTCGTTGTTGGTGGCTGTTTTGTCCTCGCGGCTGTCGGCCACAATCACCACTTCATCGAGGCTGTTCACGCTCTCGGTTAAGGCGATGTTGAGGATGACTTCCTTACCGGCCGTAACCACGATGTTGGGTATGACTTGTTCTTCAAAACCCACGTAGGTGATCTTGATGGTTTGGCGGCCAACGGGTACCCCGGTGATGAGGTAGTCGCCATTGGCATCGGTGGAAGCACCCAGGGGCACATCGCCCACGTTGAGCACCACTACGTTTACCCCCACCAGGGGTGTTTGACTTACGGCATCGATCACGCGGCCGCGCACGGTTTGTACGGATTGAGCCAGGGCAGTGGCGGAGCCTAGCAGAGCCACGATCAGCCCGAGGGCCAGCAGGAGATTTCTTTTTCGGAGTGTCCAGATTTCTAAATTGTTCATAATTGTTTGCGTTTTGTGGCACAAACATGGCACACGAATACAGCAGTAGTCATTAACCTATGTTAAGAAGTGCCGACCGCACACCGATCTTAACCCAGATCAATATGCAGGGGCTCAGGGCAGAACCACCCGTAGCGAAATCAGATTTTCTTAGCGGTAGCAAGGCGTTTGCGGATACGGCTGAGAGACTCAGGCCGCAAACCGAGGTAGGAGGCGATGTAATGCTGGGGCACGTTGGCCAAAACTTTGGGGCGGCTTTTCATCAAGTTTAGGTACTGCTCCTCAGCCGTTAAAAACAACATGGCCCGGTTGCGCTCAGCTATACCAATGATGATAAACTCGGCAATGAGTCGGCCAAATTTATCCCACCCCGGGAAATTTTTGTATAAGTACTGCAAATCGTCATATGATACGGTAATCACCTCAACATCATCTAGGGCTTCATGTGTTTCAATACAGGGTTGCCGCGTGAGGAAGCTGGAATAATCGGTGATGAAGTTGCCTTCGAACCAAAAATTGTACGTCACCTCCTCGCCTTTCACCAGGCAAAAAGAACGCAGGTGCCCCTTATTAATAAAGGCTACGTGAGGACAAACGTCACCCGCTTTTAATAAATAGCCGCCTTTGGGGACAGATTTACATACTAAGCGCTGTTGAATGGCTGTAAAGTCATGGTCTGTCAAATCCATAAACCGACTGACATACGCCCGCATCCGGCTAAACTCCTCATCCGACACCATAGAAAAAAAATAAATGCTCAAGATAGCAAACGAGACGAAAATTTGCGACTTTTTTTGGCCCCTTACACGCTAAACACGCATAGGATATAGCCGCATTTTTGCCGTTCTTTCACCTTGCAATGATGGCCGAACAACAACGATTGCTGGACGAACGTGCTACGAGCCTGACGGGGAAGCCCGGGTGGCGCTTTTGGGGGCCCTATCTGAGCGACCGACAGTGGGGCACCGTGCGCGAAGACTACAGCGCCAATGGCGATGCGTGGAACTACATCTCCCACGATATGGCCCGCAGCAAAGCCTACCGCTGGGGCGAAGATGGGATTGGCGGCATCAGCGATGATCAGCAGCGCCTGTGCTTTGCCATAGCGCTGTGGAACACGCACGACCCCATTATTAAAGAGCGTTTCTTTGGCGTAACCAACCCGGAGGGAAACCATGGCGAGGATGTAAAAGAACTTTACTACTACCTCGATAATACTCCAACCCACTCGTGGATGCACATGCTGTACAAGTATCCGCAGGGGGCGTTCCCCTACACAGACCTGGTGAACGAAAGCAGAGGACGCTCAAAGGCCGACCGCGAATATGAACTCACGGACACCGGCATATTGAACGGCAACCGCTACTTCGATGTGCACGTGGAGTATGCCAAAGCCGCACCTGACGACATTCTGATTCAACTGCGCGTAACCAATCGCGGCATGGAAGATGCACCCCTGGTGCTGATGCCCACGCTTTGGTTTCGCAACACGTGGGCGTGGGGCGGCACAACCGCGCGCCCGGAAATTTACCTGGACGACCCGCACACGATGAAGGCGCACCATGCCACGCTGGGCGATTACTATTTGTGGTGCGAAGAAAAAGGGGAAGCTGTTTTCTGCGAAAACGAAACCAACACCGGCCACCTTTACGGCCACCCCTGCGAGGGCACGTTCAAAGACGGCATCAATGATTTTGTCGTGCACGGCAACCGCACCGCGATAAATACCATACCGCGCGGCACCAAAGCCTGTTTTTGTCTGAACTGGCGCCTGCCTGCAGGCAAAACCAAAACCGTACGACTGCGGCTGAGCCGGGAGTATCACACTCAACCCTTTGCCGAGTTTGCGTGGGTTTGGAAGCAACGGCAGTCGGAAGCGGATGCGTTTTACGCCATGTTGCAACGCGAGGTGAAGCAGAAAGGCGACACGCTCATCCACCGCCAGGCGCTGGCCGGTTTGTTGTGGAGCAAACAGTTTTATTACTACGACATTGACGTGTGGTTGCACGGTGACGCGAACCAGCCTTCCCCTCCGGCCGCACGCAAACACGGCCGCAACCGGGACTGGAAGCACCTCAACAATGCCGACATCATTTCGATGCCGGACAAATGGGAGTACCCGTGGTATGCAGCGTGGGATCTGGCGTTTCATGCCATTCCCCTCTCCATGGTAGATCCTGAATTTGCCAAGCAACAGTTGCTGCTGCTCACCAAGGAGTGGTACATGCACCCCAACGGGCAAATGCCGGCTTACGAGTGGGCGTTCAGCGATGTCAATCCGCCCGTGCACGCGTGGGCTGCGTGGCGCATATACAAAACGGAGACGTTCATGGAGGATCCCGTGCGCGATCGCCAGTTTCTGGAAGAGATCTTTCACAAGTTGTTGCTCAACTTCACCTGGTGGGTGAACAAGAAAGATGAAAACGGCAATAGTGTATTCGAGGGCGGCTTCCTCGGCATGGATAACATTGGCGTATTCGACCGCAGCAATGCGCACCTGCCCAACGGCTGGGTCATCGAGCAATCAGATGGTACCAGTTGGATGGCGATGTTTACGCTCAACATGATGCGCATGGCGCTGGAGTTGGCCAAGGAAAACCCCACCTACCAGAGCCTGGCCACCAAATTCTTTGAGCACTTTCTCTACATCGCGGGTGCGATGTACAACGTGAATAACGAAGGCATCGACTTGTGGGACAGCGAAGATGAGTTTTTCTACGATGTCATCAGCCTGCCGGGGAACGGACGCGTGATTATGAAAGTGCGCTCCATGGTGGGCTTGATTCCGCTGTTTGCCGTGGAAGTGCTGGATGAAGAAATCTTTCAGACCATGCCGGAGTTTACGCAGCGGCTGGATTGGTTTCTGCAAAACCGGCCCGACCTCGCCAACCTGATTTCGCGGTGGGGCGAGCGCGGAAAAAATCAAACGCACCTGCTCTCCCTGCTGCGCGGGCACCGCATGAAGAGCCTGCTAAGACGTATGCTGGATACAAAGGAGTTTTTGTCGGACTTCGGCATACGCGCACTTTCCCGTATTCATTTAAATGAGCCTTACCGGTTGCATGCCAATGGCAGCGACTTTATAATCCGGTATCAATCGGGCGAGAGCGATTCCTTTATGTTCGGTGGAAACTCCAACTGGCGCGGGCCTATCTGGTTTCCGGTGAATTACATGATCATCAAATCGCTACACCGGTTTCACAATTACTACGGAGAAGACTTTCAGATTGAGTACCCGACCGGTTCAGGGCAGTTGCGCAATTTGCAACAGATTGCCGATGATCTGGCCGAGCGGCTGATTTCCATTTTCCGAAAAGACGAGAGCGGAGCGCGGCCGATGTATGGCACCGATGTGCTGTTGCAATCGGACGAGCACTTTGACGACCTGCTGTTGTTCCACGAGTACTTTGACGGTGACACCGGCCGCGGCCTTGGCGCCAACCACCAAACCGGCTGGACAGCCCTGGTGGCTAAACTGATTCAACCCACGTTGCGAAAAGGATAGTTTTTATCGCGATGTCGCCCGGCCTGATGCCATAGTAACACCTCATCCCGTTTTGATCGCGTTACGAAAACGATTACAGGCCGATTGCGTTACTTGCGTGTAAACCCCTGCCCTTCATGAGTGAGTTACCCCTGCCCGACCGCCAATTCACCGGGTATCAGATTTTTGTAATTGCCATTCTGTCCATCCTCCAGTTCATAATCATCCTGGATTTTATGGTGCTGTCGCCACTGGGCGCCATGTTATTACCTAAACTGAAGATCACGACCGCACAATTCGGTTTGGTGGTGAGTGCGTATGCCTTTAGCGCAGGCGGGGCCGGTTTGTTGGCCGCAGGCTTTGCCGATAAGTTTGACCGGAAAAAATTACTGTTGTTCTTTTATACCGGATTTTTGCTGGGCACGGTGCTCTGCGCCCTTGCGCCCTCCTACGAATTCCTGTTATTCGCACGCATCGTCACCGGCATTTTTGGCGGTGTGATCGGGTCGGTCAGCTTTGCCATCATCAGCGACTTGTTCGCGTTTGAAGTTCGCGGCCGCGTGATGGGTTTTGTGCAAATGGCATTTGCCGCCAGCCAGATTCTCGGTCTACCTATCGGCCTCATGCTCGCCAACGCGTTTGACTGGCATGCCCCGTTTTGGATGATCGCCATCTTCGGTGTCGCAGTGGGCGTGCTCATGGTGGTCTATCTTCGGCCCGTAACGGATCACCTGAAAGTTCAGACCGAACGAAATGCCTTGCAACATCTGGTCAAGACATTTAGCGTACCAGACTATGTCAAGGGCTATCTGAGCACGGCCCTGCTCGCCACCGGGGGCTTCATGTTGATGCCTTTCGGCAGCGCCTTCAGCACCAATAACCTTGGCCTCACGCTCGAACAACTGCCGATGGTCTATCTGATTGTCGGCATCTTCTCGATTGCCACGGGCCCGCTCATCGGAAGTTTGAGCGACCGCGTGGGTAAGTTTAGAGTATTCTTGTACGGCACACTGGTCAGTTGCATCACCGTGGCCATCTACACACCCCTGGGCATCACGCCTGTGTGGTTAGTGATTGTGATTAGCGTAGTCATGTTTGCCGGCATTACGGCCCGTATGATCAGTTCCTCCGCCCTAATGTCAGCCGTACCGGCTGCGCGCGACCGCGGAGCATTTATGGCCATCAACTCGTCCATCCAACAAATTTCAGGCGGCATTGCCTCAGGCGTGGCCGGGTTAATTGTGTTCCAGGCTCCCGATGGCAAGATCGAGCGCTACCCGCTGCTGGGTGGCGTGGTGATCGTCACCATGATCATTACCATTTTCTCCATGTACTGGATTGATCAGCACATTCAAAAAACTTCGGCAGCAAGGGAAGAAGTCGCTCCGGAATTGCAGTCTGTATGAACGCTCACCCCAATTGAAATAGTGTAAAACACAAATCGAATCTAAGGCATCACGGAAACATGCAGCGCGTTATCAACATCTTGGTCATCTTAACTTCCTGGATGGGCTATCTCGAGTGGGGTGACAGCCAGTCAGCGTTTTTGATTGAGATAGAGTGGCTGTTGCTCTCCGGTCAGTCGGCTTCAGCAAGTGATTTTGCGCATCCGATCATTTTCTTGCCGCTGACCGGGCAAGTGCTGGTCCTAATTGCCTTGCTTCAGAAAAAACCGAGCAGGCGGTTAACCACCATCGGACTGGTTTCGATCGCAATTTTGTTGTTGCTCGTAGTGGTGGTGGGGCTGATCAGCTTTAATCTCCGCATCTTCGGTTCTACCCTTCCCTTTTTCGTGGTAAGTATCTGGCACCTGCGAAGAAAGCAGGCCAACTAACCTGTTCGAATGTTGCGCAACAGTCGCTCGACCATTCTGACCAGCGCATCAGCCGTGTGGGCCATCGCATAGTCAGGTCCAGCAGTCCCGGTAAATAAGTTGTACTCATGCGCTAGAGAAAGCACGAAAACTTCTGGCACAAACCACGAATAAAGTGGCGATTGTAAAGAAATATTTTCAGGGCGTGCCCCCGCGGCCCAACCCACGGTGTCGGACACCGCGCAGCCCCTGGCCGCGGGGTCGCGCTTTCGCTACTCGCCCGCCTTCGGCCGCCCGCCCATCCACACGCAGCGAAGGCGGGGCTCAGACAGGCCGCTCAATCGCTCACGCGAGGTTCAACGGCTACGCCTGCGGACTACAGCAAAAAAGAAAATGAACGCCAGCAAACCCACGCCTACCGGAAAGGCCAGCTGCAGGAGAAAGTGAATGCGCAGCCACGACACCGTGACGACAAGGGCAATCATCACGGCACCAAGCCACTGCCAGTACGGGTGATCGGCAATGGACAACCGCGCAGGTGGGTGTGGCGGCATCTCGATCAGTAGAGGCAAAAAGGAACGAACGTCCCACACCAACAGATAAATTGTTGCCAACAGCATGAAACCCGTTACCACCGGAGTGCCGGTAAACTCATAGGCCACGGTGATCACAAAAATGTTGAGGATGATTACAAAAAACATCAACGCGCCAACCCGGGCCAGGCGCTGACTCATGAGTAGCGCGCCTGCGAGAATCTGCGACCACCCGATAAACTTCCAATACAAACCCGAGTCCGTCATCACGCGAAAAAACTGTTGAATGGGGGCGAGTTCCTGAATGGGCGCGCTCATGGAACCCATCAGATTCGAAGAGCCATCCAGTTTACCCATGCCAAAAGCGGCCATGATGAACGCACCGCCAATGAGGTAACGCAGGTAGATGGTGAAAATCTGGAGAAAGCCCTTCTGCTTCCAGCGATCAATGAATGTTAAAAACCACATCAGCGCTAAGACGAAATGATCGGGCAGAGGTTACACATTTAGCCGTGGCCGCTACCAGAAGTGCCGCAGCTGCCACCAGGGCAGCAAGGGTGATTTTCATCATTTGGTTGAGTGGGATGGGCTACCAAAGCTAAACATTTGCCGGTTACGCTGCTGACCGATGTGATGAGAGGCGTGCTGGCAGAGCGCACACCCGTTAACACAGGGCCAAAAATACGCGTGGATTGGTTCTGCTATCTTCGCGAAAAAAAGAGTGCATGAAAAAGGTGCTTCTGGCGGTAACGATAACCGGATTTCTGGCGTTCGGCTTGCTGCTGTTTTTGGGCAAAGATGCTATGGGCGATTCCGCAGGCGAGTTTTTTTACAAAACATCTAATACAACGAGGATGAATGCTAATCCGGTGGTTTATTTCGAAATACCGGTTACGGATGTAACCCGCGCAAAACGGTTTTACACCGCGGTTTTTGGTTTTGATTTTACCGATGAGGTGATTGACCACAATACCATGGCGCTGTTTCCGTTTTTTGAGGCGGGCACCGGCATTACGGGCGCGCTGGCGCAGGGCGAAATTTACAAGCCCTCGCACAACGGAACGCTGGTTTATTTTGGCGTGACGAACATTGACGAGGTGTTGAAAAAAGTGCAACGCGCGGGCGGCAAAACACTGTACCCCAAGACCGCGATTGGCAATAACGGATTTGTAGCGGAGTTTGAAGACAGCGAAGGCAATCGCGTGGCGTTGAACGAGCGCTAACGGTGGCTGTGCACTGCGGCAAGGATTGCAGCGGAAAGCCCACAGCAGCGTGGCCCTGTGTGTGGGCGCGAGGACTTGCAGCGGAAAGCCGGGCCCGAGCCGCGGAGCACGTGTGTGGGGGCGAGGGAGCCGCCCAAAAAAATGCGCAGGGGCTGTTGCTAACCCTCCTGCTGCGGGGCATCGTACACCAATCGATAATAGGCCTCTTCCAGGCTGTCGCGCGTGGCCACCAGCAGCAGCACCAGCAGGCTCACGACAAACACACCAAAACTCTCGGCCAGCACACTGGCATACGCGCAGCACACAAACGCGCGTACCACTTCGGCCATAAACACCCAGCGTTGCTGTTCCAGTAATGCACCACAGTTGATGAGCGTGATCAAAATCAGCGTCACGATAAATCCTTTGTCGCTGGTGCCGAGCGAATGGAAAAACAGCGTGAACAAGCTCAGGGCGATGAGCACGGCCAGTAGCTGTAGGTTGAGATAGGCTTTGAAGCGGAATGTAGAACGGAACGGAGCCTTTTCGGGAAGCAACTTCTTTTCCAGTGCCGGACGGATGGACGGATCCAGATCATCCGGCTTACCGAAGATGATGCGCACCGACTTCCACACGCTGCCGCTGCGCCTACAGGCTTCGGCCAACTCGGCATAGTAATGGAAGTGCTGCCACAAAAAACTTTTACTTGTTAGCGGATGCGTGAGGCCGTACACCGGCTTTTCTTCTTCCGCCTGAAACGTGCCGAAGAGCTTATCCCAAAAAACAAAAATGTCGCCATAGTTTTTATCGAGGTATTTTGGGTTGGAGGCGTGGTGCACGCCATGGTGCGAGGGCGTGATGAAGATCTGCTCCAACCAACCCAGCTTGCCGATCATTTGGGTGTGCGTAAAAAAAGAGTAGGTGCCATGCACCACCAGAATGGAAATGACCATGGTGGGATGAAACCCGGCCAGGGGCAACACACACCAAAACAAGTTGCGGATGACGGCCTGCAGGGTGGTGATGCGTGCGGAAACGGTGTAGTTAAACTCCTCGCTTTGATGATGCACAATGTGGGCGCCCCAAAAGAGATTGACCTCATGGCCGAGCCGGTGATACCAATACCACACAAAATCGGTAGCCAGCAACAAGAGCACCCAAACCCACCACGTGGTTGGAATTTCCAAAAGCGCGAAATGCTGATGGATGTAGTGATACAAGCCATAAAAGCTGCCGGTTATGAACAGGTTGAGCAGGCGCTCGGCAACGCCCACGGAAATGTTGGCCACCGATCGTTCGTAGGTGATGAGGTGATGTTGTTGGCGCAACCAGGCTACGCCATACTCTAATCCAAAAAAGAGAAAAAAGGCCGGCATGATGCAGGCTCCCAAAATCAGTTCGTGGCTCATGGCACGCGCGTGCGATTGGTTTTATGAATGTGGGCGCAAATATAATCTATAATATCTATAGACTTTATTGGTAATAGTGTGAATTTTGCACTAACCTTGCGTTTGCGATGGGAGCGGCCAGGCGCTTGGCGTTCCATCCCCGTCCCGTTTCACCAACTTGTGATGACCCGAAAAAATCCACCGCCCTTTCATCAACCCTATCTGGACGTGGGCTCCGGGTCGGTGGTGTTGCTGCTGCACGGGCTGTTTGGTAATGTGCAGCAGTGGAAGCCACTGGTGGAGGCCCTTAAAACCAACTTTCGGGTAATTGTACCACGCCTGCCGTTGTTTGACTTACCCGTGGAAAACAATTCTGTAAAGTACCTCACGCAAGTATTGCATGATTTTCTGGAATGGCACCAACTTACTGATGTGAACCTGGTGGGCCACGCCATGGGCGGGCAGTTGGCCGTAACGTACACGCACCGGTATCCGCACCGCGTCAATCGCCTCGTACTCATCAGCAGTGCCGGGTTGGCCGAACGTAACCCGTTTATCAATCCGCGCGACCACGTGGATGACTACGACTACGTGCACGATAAAGTGGAGAGCGCCTTCTTCAAACGTGAATTCGTGCCCGAAGATTTTGTAGATGAGATTTACGCCACCGTGCAGAACATTTCAAAGCGCATGGCGCTCGATCATCTCATGCGCTCGGCCCGCAACTCGGGTGTAGGGTCTTTCCTGCACAAAATTGATCACCCGGTGCTGCTGGTGTGGGGGCTGAATGATAACGTGCACGTGCCCGAACAGGCGTTGCATTTTCACGACCTGCTGCCCAACTCCGAAATCAAGTTTATTGACGAGTGCGGTCACCTGCCGATGGTGGAACAACCAACTGTTTTTGTGCAGCACGTTACGCACTTTTTAAATGAGTTGAACCCGTTAAAGAACTGGCATGGCTAACAGGCATTAGTCAGAATTTTTTTACGATGACAACTTGCATCAACCATAACTTCTTGTACTTTTGAATCGCGTTCATTGCAAACTACTTATCAAGAAAGGCAGAGGGACTGGCCCTGTGAAGCCTTAGCAACCTGAATTATGCAGGTGCTAAATCCAGCTCCGAGACATCGGAGAAAGATGAGTTGGAAAGAGTTCTGAAATAACAGCAAGCTCTTCTGATTTGTCGGAAGAGCTTTTTTGTTAAAAGCCCTCCGCGCGTTTTTTGGTAAGTGTTCAGCAACGAAACAAAAACACTAAAAACCAAAAAACACATGTCCTTTACCACCGATCTCATTCACAGCATTCCCGTAGATGAAACCACCGGAGCCATTTCCGTTCCCATCTACCAAACCACCACATTTGTACACAGCTCGCCCGGTGTGCACCAGGGGTACGATTACACCCGCTCGGGCAACCCCACGCGCAAAGTGCTGGAAGACCTGATTGCACGGGCCGAAAGCGGCACCACCGGAGCTGCCTTTGCCAGCGGAATGGCTGCCATTGATGCCGTACTTAAACTGCTGAAAGCGGGCGACCACGTGATTGCCGGCACCGACATTTATGGAGGCACCTACCGGTTGCTCACCACCATCTTCAAAAACTTTGGTGTTACCACTACGTTTGTCGATCTCCAGAATGAAGACGAAATCGCGGCCGCGATTACACCGGCCACACGGCTGGTGTGGGTGGAAACGCCTACCAATCCTTCGTTGAAGATTGTCAATCTTCGCGCGGTGGCCGCCATCACCAAAGCCCACGGCATTCTGCTTTGTGTAGACAACACCTTCGCCACACCCGTGGCCCAGCGCCCAATTGAACTGGGGGCCGATCTGGTGGTACACAGTGCAACCAAATACATCGGTGGCCACAGCGATGTGATTGCCGGCCTGGTGGTGGCCGCTACGGAAGAGCTCGGAAAAGAAATCTTGTTTGTTCAAAATGCCAGTGGAGCGGTGCTGAGCCCGATTGAAAGTTGGCTGCTCATTCGCGGTTTGGAAACGCTGGAGTTACGCTTTAAACAACATGCACACAGCGCACAGCACATCGCGGAATTTCTGCAGGCGCAAGAATGGGTGAAAGAAGTGTACTACCCGGGCCTGGCCAACCATCCGGGTCATGCCGTGGCTGCCGCGCAACAGTCGTACTTCGGGGGCATTGTATCATTGCGCCTGCGCGAAGATTCCTTTGCTGCCGCCAAACAATTCGCCACGTCTACCAAGCTGTTTAAACTGGCCGAAAGTCTGGGCGGGGTAAAAAGCTTAATCGCACACCCGGCCACCATGACGCACGCGTCCATACCCACAGAGCGCCACATCGACTTTGGCATTACCGATGGCTTGTTGCGGCTCTCGGTGGGATTGGAAGCTGCCGCTGATCTGATTGCCGATCTTCAGCAGGCCGCACAAACACTGGAAACCGCAGGCCGGCCCGCTCTTCACCGAAAACCCGTACTTCAACCAAGCTGATCACACGGCTTAACCGCTGCAAAAATGTTTCGATCAAAAATCTGGGCGCTGCTGCCCTTACTGGTGTTTATCGTATTGTACCTGGCCACTTCGCTGGTGCTGAACGATTTTTATAAAATGCCGGTGATCGTGGCATTTTTGATTGCCGCAGTGGTGGCATTTGTATTGTACCCGCGAATTTCATTTCACGAAAAGACGGAACATTTTACCCGAAGTGCGGGCGACCCGAACATCATGTTGATGATTCTGATTTTCGTTCTGGCCGGGGCGTTTGCGGGTGTATCGAAGAGTATGGGCGCAGTGGAGGCTACGATTAACTTCGGCTTGGCGCACCTGTCACCCCGCTTTTTGATTGCGGGTTTGTTTCTCACCGCGTGCTTTATTTCGCTGTCGCTGGGCACATCGGTGGGTACCATCGTGGCGCTCGCGCCCATTGCCGTGGGCATGAGCGAGTCCGTGCCGGGCTCATTGGCCGTGGCGCTGGGGGCGGTGGTGGGCGGGGCCATGTTTGGCGATAACCTCTCCATGATCTCGGATACCACCATCGCGGCCACGCGCACGCAGGGCGTAGAAATGCGCGAGAAATTCAAAGTCAATTTCTGGATTGCGCTGCCACCCGCGGTGGTTACGTTCGCGATTTATTCCTTCGCATCGCCTTTCAACACCGTGGTGCCGGGCGAACATACCTACTCGCTGGTGCGCATCGTACCTTATCTGTTCGTGTTGGTGGCCGCCTTGGCTGGATTGAATGTGATCTGGGTGTTGATTGCCGGCATTGTGCTGGCGGTGGGCATTGGCCTGTGGCACAGCAACGCCAGCATCTGGCAGCTGATCGAATCGATGAACGCGGGCATTGCCTCGATGTTCGAGCTCAGTGTGTTGTGTCTCATCATCGGAGGCGTGGTGGGTTTAATTCGCCACTACGGGGGCATTGACTACATCCTCACGCACGTAGCCCGAAAAGTGAAAGGTGTGCGCAGCGGTGAACTGGGTATTGCGGCACTCACCGCGCTGGTGAATGCCAGCCTGGCAAACAACACCATCACCATTCTAATTGTGGGGCCACTGGCCAAGCGCATCGCTGACGAGAACGGAATTGAACCGCGCAGAAGCGCCAGCATCCTGGATACGATATCGTGTTTTGTACAGGGCTTTTTGCCGTATGGTGCGCAGGTACTCGCGGCTACGGCCATTGCCAGTCAGCAAATCACGCCCCTGCAACTTATGGCCAATTTATACTACCCCTATTTGCTGGGCCTGAGTGCGTTGGTGTTTATTTTCATTCGCAGACATCGAGCGATTGCATCCTGAAGAGTTGTGTGCTTCACGATAAAACCGGTTTGCCCAGCTCCGGCCGCAGCACGTGAATGACGGACTCGGCAAAACGCTCCATTTCCTCTAACTGCGGGCTACACTGTAGTAAGAAAAAATCCACCCCGATTTCCTGAAATGCGGCAACACGGTCGGCCACGTAGGCGGGTGTGCCGGTAAGTCCTGTTCGCAAGCCCCGGTTCGACACCGAGTACTCCTCCAGCGATACGCGTTTTTCGAGTTGCGTACCGGCCAACCATTGCTGGTAGTTGTTGTACCCTTTTGCTGAGGAGCTGACATTGGTAATGCGCCCGATCTCCGCTTTCACTTCCTGTTCAGAATCCCGAACGATGCTGTAGGCGGCCACTCCGAACTTCATTGGTGGAAGCCCCAGCCGTTCTCTGCGCGCGCGCATATCCTGGATTCGGAGGGCAATCACTTCAGGCGGGTCTCCATGCATGACATAGCCATCGCATTTCTGTGCAATGAGTTCTTTGGCTGCTTCGGATTCTCCGCCTGCGTAAATGAATGGTCGTGGTTTAGAGAGCGGCTTGGGTTGCAAAATGGTATTTTCTACCCGATAGTATTTTCCCTGATAAGAGAATCCATCTTCTTTCCAAAGGTGATCCACTACATGCAACCATTCGCTGGTGCGCGCGTAGCGGTCGTCATGCTGCTCAAAATGTACTCCATATTGCCGGGCTTCATCCTGCCACCACGATGAAACGACATTTAAGGTGAGTCTCCCGTTGCTGATGTGATCAATATTGGCGGCTTGTTTGGCCAGCAATGCCGGTGAATGAAAGGTGGGTCGCACAGCAATCATGATTTCGATTTTTCGGGTTACCGCAGCCAACGCAGCCGCAGTACTCCAGGCATCAAGCGAGGGTGCAGACTCGCCCTTGATATCATTCAGGTTTAATTCTGCTACCAGGGTAGTATCATAGCCGAGCTCCTCGCTGCGCAAGGCCAGTTTTCGCACATACTCCCAACTGGCATTCATGTTCTCATGCTCAACATTGCGGAGCCAGCCACCAAAAACGGGTAACCAATATCCAAATTTCATAGGGCAACAGCAGCTAATTTCGTTTCCAATTCAGGCGAGAGTCGGGTGGTGAGATACTCCACAAACACGGCATAGGGATTATAGCCCACAATGTTCTCCGCATCGGCCACGAAATTTGAGAGGGCATTGATGTCATAAAAATAGGCCTGCCCGTCCGTGTCGTTGATGAGATATTCTATGCCTCCCACATCCAGGTGTGCAGCTTTCGCGATGCTCTCCACTGTGTTGATGATATCGGGTGGAGGCGTGAAGGCCTCCACTTTAATTCCCTTTCGGGGTGCCTCGGTGAGGCACGCCAACGCTTCTGGTGTCTCGGGCACGTGGCAAAGTTCGGCCGGGCAGAGATTGAAACTTTCGCCTGTGGTGTGCACGCGAATGGCGTACAGGTATTTACCGTTAAGCGTTTCTACGCGGCAGATGTGCTGCCCGCGCGCGGTTAAAAATTCTTGAACCAGGGCCGCATGATCAATGCCCAGGTTTATTTGGTTGAATTGCACAGCGTCCGTCAATCCCTTGAGCGTATCAAAGCGAACGATGCCTGCGCCACTGCCCCCTACGTTTGCTTTCACCACGACCGGGAACTGCAGTGCCCCGGCTGCGGGAATAATCTGGTCGATGTGATTAACGACCACAGACTTTGGGTAACGCACACCCAAGGCGGAAAACAACGCCAACTGGCGCGCCTTTGAACTCTCAATCAACTGGGCCTTCACTCCATTCACCACCGGTACGCCCAACTGCTCAAGGTGAAAAATATAATCCAGTGTATGAAAGTACCCGTTGGCGTGGCCACGCAAATGAGAGGAAGAACTCATTCGGTTTACAACCAGACTGAAGGGAACATTTCGCTCTGCTGGGTCATACTGGTGATTGGCTGCGTTAACTTCTACATAGGGTAAGTTTCGCTTCCGCAGCTCGGTAAACAAAGGCTTAAACCACTCGGGATGCTCGTAAAAAATGGCAATGGGCTTCACAAAATTGGTGCTCAGGTTAATTACAGGTGTTTCAGCATCACAAAAGTATATATTTTCCTATATTGCCTATCGATATAGTAGATTAAAAGTTACCAATTGCTTGGCTGTGTGTTACGAACGTAGAAATTGTGACTGATAGTCTCGTGGCCGAGGGGATAGGCGGAGCTCTGCAAAAGCTCTTACAGCGGTTCGAATCCGCTCGAGACGTCAAAAAAACGGTAGTCCCAGGGGGAAACTCATCGTCCCAAGGGGTTTGTTCCATCAAAATCAGATTTTTTGTTATGCCCAGAATTAATCCCCTACCAATCGAGTAGGAAGGTAGCGATTATTTCGCTACCTGTCCTCTCACACCACCCTGCGTACCGGTCTGGTACAGGGCGGTTTGTTAGAATAATGATGAACATGTTTCTGTTTGCCAAGCGGAG
>Ga0209972_10001937_pt1 | contig 17419 bp, 9 predicted proteins | sample NOAtaG_7_FD_187302 | JGI IMG/M metagenome (GOLD analysis project Ga0209972, IMG submission 187302) | Freshwater lake microbial communities from Lake Erie, under a cyanobacterial bloom - NOAA_Erie_Diel1S_2200h metaG (SPAdes) (version 2) | ecosystem: Environmental > Aquatic > Freshwater > Lake ... | reverse complement strand
ACGGCTCGCCGAAGACCACCCGCGCATCGCCCAGCGACCGCCGCCGCCGCACCAGCGCCGGATCCTGCAGCGGCCGCACCAGCAGCAGGCCCGCGACGAACCCGCCCACGTGCGCCCAGAACGCCGTCCCGCTCGAGACCTCGGGACTGATCGTCATCAGCTGCGGCAAACCGCCCAGCACCTGCAGCACGAACCAGTACACCAGCACCATCCACGCACGCAGGTTCACGAAGAAGATCGGCGGCACGTATGTCCGCACCCGGATCTGCGGGTAGAGCACGAGGTACGCCCCCATGACACCGGAGATTGCCCCCGACGCCCCGACGGTCGGGACGGGCGACGACGGATCCACGGCGACGTGCGTCGCGGAGGCCGCCAGCCCGCACAGCAGGTAGAACCCCGTGAAGCGCGCGCGCCCCATCGAGTCCTCGACGTTGTTCCCGAACACCCACAGGAACCACGCGTTCCCGAGCAGGTGTCCCCACGACCCGTGCAGGAACAGCGTCGTCACCGGGGTGAGCCAGTTCACCGCCTCGCGGTCCACCACGCAGGCGAGCCCCTCGCCGAGCGGCACGGCCTGGCCCAGCGGGGCCATCCGGGTCAGCTCGCCCGGAACGAGGCCGAGGTTGCAGACGCTCGTCACCAGCGGCAGCTCGGCCAGGCCGGCCCCCTGCAGAACCACCCAGGCGAGCCCGAGCAGGGCAAGGATCCCGATCGTCACGACCGGGGTACGAAGGGTCGGGTTGTCGTCGGAAAGGGGGAACATCGGCAATCGGGCGTGGCGGTGCGGCCGTTCTGGTCGGGGCGACCTGCGCCAAGGGTAACGCCATCGGACCGATCCGTGACGTGCCAAAGCGGCATCGGGGTGAGCGTGCTGCCACTTTGGCGCCTATCAACTGCTTCCGCCGCAATGACTTAGGTCTTTCCGGCAGACGAAACATGGTCCGGCCCTTGCCCCTGTGCTGCGTCAGCCGGCGCCATCCGGGCGCCCTGACTCCCAAGCACTCCCTGAGGTTCACATGGCGGACAAGGTCATCGGCATCGACCTGGGCACCACGAATTCGGTCGTGGCCGTGATGGAAGGCGGCGACCCCGTCGTCATTCCCAACGCCGAGGGCGGGCGCACCACCCCGTCGGTCGTCGGCTTCACCAAGGACGGCGAGCGCCTCGTCGGGCAGATCGCGAAGCGGCAGGCGGTCACCAACCCGACCAACACCGTCTTCTCGATCAAGCGCTTCATGGGCCGCAAGGTGGCGGAGACCACGGAAGAGGCCAAGCGCGTGCCGTACAAGGTCGTCGCGGGCAACAACGGGCTCACGTCCATCGAGGTGCAGGGGAAGACGTACACCCCGCCCGAGGTCTCGGCGATGATCCTGCAGAAGATGAAGCAGACCGCCGAGGACTATCTGGGCCACGGCGTGTCGAAGGCGGTCATCACGGTCCCCGCGTACTTCAACGACGCCCAGCGGCAGGCGACCAAGGACGCCGGCCGGATCGCGGGGCTCGAGGTGCTGCGCATCATCAACGAGCCCACGGCCGCGGCCCTCGCCTACGGGCTGGACAAGAACAAGCCGAAGGACGAGAAGGTCGCCGTCTTCGACCTCGGCGGCGGCACGTACGACATCTCGATCCTCGAGCTCTACGAGGTGGACGGCACGCGGCAGTTCGAGGTGATGTCCACGAACGGCGACACGCACCTCGGCGGCGACGACTTCGACCAGCGCGTCATTGACTGGCTCGTGCAGGAGTTCAAGAAGGACCAGGGGATCGACCTCTCCAAGGACCCGATGGCGCTCCAGCGCCTGAAGGAGGCCGCCGAGAAGGCCAAGATGGAGCTCTCGTCCACGGCGAGCACCGACGTCAACCTGCCCTTCATCACGGCGGTTGACGGCGTACCGAAGCACCTGAACGTCACGCTCTCGCGCGCCAAGTTCGAGCAGCTGGTTGACGACCTCGTGCAGCGCACGATCCCGCCGATGCAGCAGGCGCTCAAGGACGCCGGGCTCGACCCGAAGCGCATTGACGAGGTGATCCTCGTCGGCGGCTCGACGCGCATCCCCAAGATCCAGCAGGTCGTCAAGGAGTTCTTCGGCAAGGAGCCGAACAAGGGCGTCAACCCGGACGAGGTCGTCGCCGTCGGTGCGGCGATCCAGGGCGCCGTCCTCACCGGCGAACAGAAGGACGTCCTCCTCCTCGACGTGACCCCGCTCTCGCTCGGCATCGAGACGCTCGGCGGTGTCACGACCGTGCTCATCCCGCGCAACACGACGATCCCCACCAAGAAGTCGGAGACGTTCTCGACCGCCGAGGACAACCAGACGACCGTCGAGATCCACGTGCTGCAGGGCGAACGCGAGCTGGCGCTCCACAACAAGACGATCGGCAAGTTCCAGCTCACGGGCATCCCTCCCGCCCCGCGCGGCACGCCGCAGGTCGAGGTCACCTTCGACATTGACGCCAACGGCATCCTGCACGTGACCGCGAAGGACAAGGCCACCGGCAAGGAGCAGAAGATCCGCATCGAGGCCTCGAGCGGGCTCTCCGACGCCGAGATCGCGAAGATGGTCAAGGACGCCGAGGCGAACGCCGCGGCCGACAAGGCCAAGCGCGAGGAGATCGACACCCGGAACCGGCTTGACTCGATGACGTACGAAGTCGAGAAGAACGCCAAGGAGTGGTCCGACAAGCTGCCCGCCGAGCTCAAGACCCGGCTCGACACGGCCGTCGAGAACGCCCGCAAGGCCCTCCGCGGCGACGACATCGCGGCCGTCAAGTCGGCGCAGGAAGAGCTCTCCGCCGCCTTTCAGGCGGCCGGTCAGGCCTTCTACGCCTCCCAGCAGGGCGCCGGTGAGCCGGCCCCGACGGCCGACGGGCCGTCCGCGTCGCCCAAGGCCGACGAGGGCGTCGTCGAGGCCGACTACGAGATCGTGGACGACAAGAAGTGACCCCCTGACGGCGTGGGCACGTCCATCGGGCGCCGGGGCAACCCTCCGGCGCCCGAAACGTGTCGAAGCCGCGCGGTGTATATACCGGAAGACCGACCCACCCCACTGCCAGCGCCCGTCCCCATGAGCACCCTCCGCAAGATCGGGATCCTCGGCATCGCGACCGCCGCCTTCGCCGGCGGCGTCGTCTTCGCCTCCGCCCTCGACTTCACGAAGACGTCCGAGGCACAGTCGTCGCGCCCGCTGCGCGCGGCATCGACCGGCTCGGCGCCCGCCCCCGATCTTGGCACCGGCTTCGTCGCGGTGGCCGAGAAGGTGACCCCGGCCGTCGTCTCCATCCAGGCCGAGCGCGACCCGCGCCGCCGCGACGCGCGCGTCGCCCCGCGCGGCCAGAACCAGCCGCCCGGACTCGAGGAGTTCTTCCGCCAGTTCGAGCCGCCGCGCAACCAGCCGCGCGAGTCCGGCGGCACCGGCTTCATCGTCTCGAAGGACGGCTACATCCTGACCAACAACCACGTCGTCGAGGGTGCCGACCGCATCAAGGTCACCCTCCCCGACCGGCGCGAGTTCAAGGCGAAGATCATCGGCCGCGACCCGCAGACCGACGTCGCCGTCATCCAGATCACCGGTGACGACCTTCCCACCCTCCCCTTCGGCGATGACCAGGCGCTGCGCGTGGGCGAGTGGGTCGTGGCGGTCGGCAACCCGCTGGGGCTCGACTTCACCGTCACGGCGGGGATCGTGAGCGCCAAGGGGCGCTCCAACGAGCTGCGCGGGCTCAACAGCAACACGTACGCGATCCAGGACTTCATCCAGACCGACGCCGCCATCAACCCCGGCAACTCGGGCGGCCCGCTGCTCAACACACGGGGTGAGGTGATCGGCGTCAACTCGGCCATCGCCTCGCAGACCGGCTTCTACTCGGGCTACGGCTTCGCGATCCCGATCACGCTCGCGCGCGACGTGATGGACGACATCATCAAGCACGGGCGGGTGCGCCGCGCGATCATCGGCGTCACGATCTCCGAAGTCACGCCGGAAGACGCGGCCGTCGCCGGCCTCAAGGGCATCCGGGGCGTCAAGGTCGGCGCCTTCACGAACGACGACTCCCCCGCGAAGCAGGCGGGACTCGAGCCCAACGACGTCATCGTGAAGGCGGACGGCAAGGAGACCGACCGCGTCTCGGTCCTGCAGCGCATCATCCGGCGCCACGAGCCCGGGGACGTCGTCGAGCTCGACGTCATGCGCTACGGCAGCCGCAAGTCGTTCCGCGTGAAGCTCGCCGAGGCGCCGGGCGAAGCGCAGGTCGCGCGCGCCGATTCCCCCTCGGGGGGCGACAGCGAGGGCACCGCAGCCGAGAAGCTCGGCATCACCGTCGAGGCGGTGCCGGCGGAGATGGCCGAGCAGGCGAATCTCTCGCCGGACAAGCGCGGCGTGCGCGTCCTCGAGGTGACTCCCGGGGGGCCGGCGCGTGAACGGCTCTTCCCCAACGACATCATCTACGAGGTCGTCTTCCCGACCCCCAAGGCGCCGGTCCGCTCGGCGGCGGACCTGTCGAGGGCGCTGGGCCGGCTCAAGGCGGGCGAGTACGTGTCGCTCAATGTGCTGGCGATCGACACGCGCGGCAACCAGATGTCGAGGGTCGTCAACCTGCGCGTGGGCGAGTAGCGAAGGACCTCGGTGCCACGCGGCTGCCGGAGCGCAGGGAGGGGTGACCCTTCCTGCGCTCCTTTGCTTGCTAGGGCTGCGGCGGTCCCGACGGCGGCCCGCTCCCCCCGCCGCCGCCGGCATTCTGGATGAGCGACGGGAGCGAGACCAGCGCCACGCCGATCGCCACCGAGAGCATGCCCGTCCGGAGCGGATTGAGCTTCCGACGCTGTGCCGAGGCCACGTCCGCCGCTGCGAGGGTCACGGGGACGCCGGGGATGTCGGTTCGCAGGCCGGTCTGGTGACGCGTGGCGAAGACGCGCAGCCGCATGGAGTCGGCGGGCCAGGGTCCCTCGAGCGTCGCGTCGAGGGCGGTGATGAACGGCCCGAAGGCCTCGGTCACGCGCGCGGTCCCGCCGGGCGCCAGGGTGACGCGCACCGGCAGCGACGCCGGCTGCGGGCCGGGCTGTACCGCGAGGTAGTCGTAGCATCCGCCGGCGGCGGCCATGGCCAGCAGGGCGGCCACGCGCGCGGGGATCCCGCGAAACGACGGCATGATCGTGGGTTGGGTTGGAGACATGGTGACCGGACGCCACGGAAGATGCACCGGGGAGCCGCCGCCACAAAGCACGACGGGGCGGATCCGAAGATCCGCCCCGTCGGGTCGATCGGTGCTCAGTGCGTCAGCGGCACTCGGCCGTCGTGGCCTCCGCGGGCTGCGGCTGCGCGTTGCGGTTCGAGAGCTTCTCGCCGAAGGAGACCGGGAAGAAGCAGTGCCGCCGGATGGCGATGTTCTGGGTCACCCACCGATCGGCGGGGATGCCGAAGCGGTAGTGGTCCATCAGGCGCCGCATCTGCAGGAAGAGGTTGACTCGGCGCTCGTGCACCAGCAGGTCGCTCGCGGTCACGCCAGTGGGCAGGCCCGCGACCGTGATCGCGGGCTTGCTGCTGCGGGCGCGCACGGCGTTGATGGCGGTCTCGAAGTTCGCCGTGTTGCCAGTGGCCAGTGCGGCCTCGGCGACGATGAGCTGCATGTCCACCTCGGACAGCACGGTCATCGGCATCGTGCGGTCGACCGCCGAACGGCAGCACTCATCGACAACGCGGGCGAGCGCCGCATCCGGGGTGGGCGTCGGATTCGCAATATCGGTGAGCCGGATGCCCGCCACGCCGGGGAGCGGCTGCGTTCCCGAAGCATTCGGGTTGATGTACGCGCCACCTACACGGATTTCGAGGCGACTGTTCATCTCGAATCCCACGTTGATGCCCGGGAGCGTCGCTGGCTGCGGGACGAACTGGAATCGGTAACCCGGCGTCATCAGCGCGATCGCGGCCTGTGCGTCGGCGGTGGCATCGGCATCGTTGATGAGCGGCGAGGTCGGTGCCGCAGCCGACGTCCCGGGTGCCGCCGCCGCTCGCGCAGCGCGCAACTGCGCCTTGATCGCGCGGGAGTGCCGGGCGCGGGCCCGAATCGCGGTCAAGTCCCGACGCAGCGCGGTGTTGCCGGCGGTCGTAGCCAACTGAAGGCCACGCGTCGCTCGGTCGATGGCGATTACGAACATCGTGTCGAATCGCGCCACGCCTACGCTCGGCGCCTCGATCGCGCGCAGGCGGGTCAGCACGAAATCGTCGTACATCTCGCCGATCATCGTATGGATCATCGCCGAGTAGAGCAACGCGCGCGCGGCGTCGGGACGAACCCGTACGGAGTCCACCGTCGCAAGCAGGGCCGGCATCCGATCTTCGGTGACGAAATCGGCGTACCAGCGGGCTTCGGAAGTGAAGGGATAGCCGTTCTCGTTCGTGTACTCATTGCGGGGGTCGGTGATCTGACCCTCGTCGAGCTGGCGATAGGCCTCGCGGGAACCGATCCACGTGAGCTCGTCGGACACGACGGCATTGGGACCAAGGACCGCCGCCATCGAACGCAAGACGGAGGATCCGAGGCCGTTGGTGAGGTTCGCTGCGATCGCCGCGCCGCCGAGGGCGTCCTCGGTGATCGCATTCGGATTCCTGACGCTGGTCTCGAACAGGTTGCAGGCGCCGAGGGTGGCCGCGAGCACGGCGGCCCCGGCGAGGCGGAGGGCGCGGCACGCCCTCAGCATCGGGGTAGTATGGGACATCGTCTTGGCTCCAGGCATCAGAGGCCCCAGTTCACGGTGATGGCAAAGCGACGCGCCACCGGGAGGCCGAAGGCGTCGATGCTGTCGAGGAAGTTCTGGTCGATCGCGGCGGCAGGGCTGCTCAGCTGCGTCGGGTTGGCCACGGCGCCGCGCCCGACCGCGTTGATCTCCGGGTCCTGACCGGGGTAGCGCGTGAAGAGCAGCAGGTTGCGACCGGCGAAGGTGACTGCGAGCGAGCGCGCGGAGAGCCTGGACGCGATGCGCTCCGGGGCCGTCCACGTCACGCTGAGTTCACGCCAGCGGGCGAAGTCGCCGCTCTGCATCATGTTGTATCCGTCGTACGGGGTGAGGCGCTGGTGGTTCTGGACGAACCGGAGCGCCGCGTCCAGCCGCTGCTCGGCCGTCGAGGCCGGGTTGAGCAGCGTGGACTCGATGCGGCTCCACTCGGCCCGGTTCGACCCGATGGACGGGTGGAAGGAGAGCCGGAAGCCGTCCGTCAGGTTCTGGATCAGGTAGCCCTGGCGGAACTCGAAGTTCGTGTTGATGCGCCACTGCTTGCCGAGCGTGAGCGAGCCCCCGAAGGTGCCGGTCCAGTCGGGGAAGATGTCGCCGACGCGCTGCTCGCTGAGCGTGCCGTTCCCCTCGTAATCGGCCACCAGCGGGGCGAGGGCCGCGCGTGTGGCGCCGACGCGCAGGTCAATCGGATTGGCGAGGAACGCCAGCATCTGGCTGCGCGTCGCGGGGACGAGCGTGCCGTTGGAATTCCGCAGGCCGTTCAGGTTGATCGGCAGCTGGGGATCGGCGCCCGACGGGTTGTAGCAGGTCATCGCGTTGCCGCGCGCGTTGGTCGCCGAGCCCGACGGGCAGGCCGGCGCGGTGCGGAACGTGTAGAGCGAGCCGAGCGGGTCGGCGTTCTTGATGAAGCCGCGGTAGCGGACGTAGCCGACCTTGATCGGCGGCACGCCACCGAGCGAGGAGACCTTCTTGATCGGCGGCACGCCACCGAGCGAGGAGACCTTCTGGGTCAGGAACGCCGCGTTGGCGAAGAGGTTGAGCTCCATCCCCGGCTTCTGGATGGGGGTGCCCTTCAGGCCGATCTCGACGCCGGCCGCGGTCAGCTGGCCGAGGTTGGCGAGCTGCTGGTTGCGGAAGCCGCCGGAGAAGGCGAACTGCTGCGCGACGAGGGCGTCACGCGTCTCGCGGCGCCACCACGAGAAGTCGAAGCCGGCGCGGTTGTTGAAGAGCCCCGCCTCGAAGCCCGCCTCGTACTCGCGGGAGATCTCGGGCCTGAGGTTCTGGTTGCCGAGCTGGCCCGGCGCGAAGCCCGGGCCGAGGCCGGAAACGAGCGGCGAGAACGTGGTGAAACGATCGAACGCACCCGGCTGGCGGCCCGCCTCGCCGACGGCCGCGCGGACACGGAACGTCGAGAGGGTCGTGCTGCGCCAGCTGCGGCGGTCGGACGGGACGATCGAGAGCGAGACCTTCGGCATGAAGATGCCGCCCGCGTTCGCACCGAAGGCCGACGAGAAGTCGTAGCGACCGCCGATGGTCGCGAAGACCCAGTCGTTGAAACCGACCTGCTCTTGAGCGTAGTAGCCCCCGGTGACCTGCAGCAGGCGGCTCTCGGACAGATCGCGGTTGCTGCCGGCCGCGCCGACCACCTCGATGCCCGGGCCCGGGAAGTTGGTGCCTACCGTGCTGTTGATGACGCTCTCGGTGTTGAAAACCTGCAGGCCCGTCGTGAACGACGACGAGATGCTAGACGTGAAGTTGCGATTCCAGGCCGCCTTGAGGTCACCCGTCAGCACACGGGTCCGGCCGGTGACGGAATTGCGCGCGCCGTTCGGGTCGGTCAGGGTGAGGAGGTCGACGTTGTAGCCGAACGGCGAGAAGCCAACGGCGAGCTGGTTGGTGATGTCGTAGCCGAACGTGCCGTTCAGGGTGAGTTCGCTGTTGGGCGTCCACACCGCGTCGAACGCGCCGTTGAAGCGGTTCGTCTGCAATTCATTGGTTTGCGCCAGGGCCTCACGAGGGGTCATGAACGCCTGGTTGCCGAACGGGTTGCCGGCGCCGAGACAACGGGGCTTGTCGCCCGAAGTCCGAACGGACGACAGATTGCAGTTCGCCTGCTCGGGCCGCGCCATATAGGCGAGCGAGTTGATGCCGAAGATGTTGTTCGCGTTCTCGGGCGTCGTGTTGAGGACGTTGAAGAACGAGTTGCGCGCCGTGACGCGCAGCGACGTCATCGGGATCCACGTCACGTTCAGGCCGGCCTGGATGCGGCGGGCGCGGTCCTGTGCCGCCGTGAGCCCCGTTCCATTCAGCAGGTCGGTGCCGCCGAGCGGCCCGTTCTCGGCCTGATAGCGCAGGTTGCCGAAGTACTGGATGTTGCCGCCGCCGCCCGTCACCTGCGCCGCCGCCGTTGTCGCGCGGCCCAGCTCGCGGAAGTTGTTCGCGAAGACGTCGTTCTCGAACACCTGGTACGGCTGGAGGCCCGGCTTGCCCCAGTACGTCGCGAGGCGGTCCGCGTCGGCCTGGGTGCGCGCGAAGCCCGAGTTCGGGAAGAACTGCCCCTCGCCCCACGAGATCGCGTCCTGCTGGAGCGTGAAGTTCCAGCGGGGCGCCCCCTGCGTGCCCTTCTTGGTGAAGATCTGGATCACGCCGTTCGACGCTTCCGACCCGTAGAGCGTGGCCGCCGCGGCGCCCTTGAGCACCTCGATGCGGTCAATGGACGTCGGGTCGATGTCGTCAATGCGCGACGGCGAACCGCCGCCGCCCGTGCCGACCAGCATGCCGCCGTCGGAGTTGATGCGCACGCCGTCGAGGAAGACGATCGGCTCGTTCGACTGCGAGAGCGACGCGTTGCCGCGGATGCGGATGCGCGCCCCTTCGCCCGTCAGGCCGCCCGAGGTCAGGGCGTTGACGCCCGGCTCGCGGCCGGTGAGCACGTCGGAGATGCTCGTCACGAGCGCCCCCTCCGGCGGCTTCACGGTGGCGACCGTGTTGCCGAGCTTCTTCACCTCGACCTGCTGGCCCGTGCCCGTCACGACCACGCGGTCGAGCGACAGGGCGGAGGGGTTGAGCGGGAAGTCCTGCTTGAGCGTGCCGCCGCCGGTGACGGTGATCAGCACCGTCTTCGGGGTGTACCCGATCAGCCGCAGGCGCATCTGCCACTGCCGCGCCGGCACGCCGCTGATGCGGTACTCGCCCGCCTCGTTCGAGGTCGCGCCGTACGGCGCCCCCACGAGGCCGATCTGGGCTCCGGCCAGCGGCTTCTGGCTGGTCGCGTCGAACACCTTGCCCTCGATCGTCCCCGTGGCCTGTGCGGCCAAGGACGTCGGGGGCGTCACGATGGCGGCCAGTGCCGCCAGCGCGCCCACGAGTGTGCTGCGTCGGACAAACAGGCGCATCTCCCCTCCGGTACGCTGGGACGGCGGCTCCCATGGAACCGCCGTCCCGCTCGGTGGTATCTCCGCGGGGACCCTGTGCCCGCCGCGTCCTGCGGTGCCGCGTCTGCGCGAAGCGCCGGGCCGGGCCCGGACGCGTGCGCCCACGATTCCCCTGACGATTGTTTGGGGAATCACGAACCCCCACGATCACGCCCGAACCGCGCAACGTCAAGAGAAAATCGTCGGAATGCGACGAACCCCCACCCATTCGGGTGGGGGTTCGTCGTGATTGGACTCCGCAACCGGGGCGGAAGCCCGACTCACATTGTCGGTTTGCCGAGCACTTGTGCGGCCTTCTGCAGCGCCTGCTTCAGTTCGACCTCCAACTCCTGCACCAGCTTGAGCTGCGGGCCGGTCGGCGCGTCGAAGGTCGAGCCCAGACTGCGCAGCAGGCCGCCGATCCGGTCGGCCACCCGCGGCCCCTCGCTGTAAAAGGGGACGTCGGTCGGCTTGGCCGTCTCGTCGATCACCTTGCCGACCTCGGCGAGGATCGCGGCGAGGGCCCGGGACTGTTCGCGCCCTTCCCCGTTCGGCTGCGCGTCGGCCGCGCGCTTGCGCGCCTCGAGCTGCGCCTTGAAGCCGTCGAGGGCCCGGAGGGTGTCGTTGACCGCGGTCTGCATGTCCCGCAACTGGCGCGCCGCGGCGAGCTGGCGGCGCAGGTTCGCCTCGGTGGCGGGCACCGTCGGGTCGAGCCGCACCGTCACCGGCTGCGTCATCGTGTCCGTGCCGACGATGAGTCGCACGGTGTAGGTCCCCGGCAGCACGCGCGGCCCCGTGACCGGGCCGAAGAACTCCTCGCCGTCCGACGGGCGGCTGTTGCGCGGGCGCGGGCCGTTCTCGTCGAGCGTCGAGACCCCACGCCACGCGCTGCAGCCCCTTGCCGCGCGGGATCCGCGGCATCGTGCGGATGACCGCGCGCTCGGCGTCGAGGATGTCGAGCCGGACCGTCGCCGCGGTATCCGGCGCCTGCGAGAGCCAGTAGGTGATCAGGGCGCCCATCGGCGGGTTCGGGCCGCGGAAGACCCGGTCGCCGATGTTCCCCTTGGTCCCCTTCATGGTGACGCGCGTGGCGGTGCGCAGGCCGAAGAGGTGCGCCGGCCTCGCCATCACCTCCGGCGAGAGCTGCTGGACCGCGCTCGCGTCGTCGAGGATGAACACGCCCCGCCCGTGCGTGGCGACGAGGAGGTCGTTCTCGCGCGGGTGCACGAGGACCTCGTGGACCGGCACCGCCGGCAGCGACTTGCCGGCGGCGGCCCACCAGCGCTGGCCACCGTCGAACGAGACGTAGAGCCCGATCTCGGTGCCGACGTAGAGCACGTTCGGGTTCTTCCGGTCCTCGCGGATCACCTGCACGTAGGCCATCTCCGGCAGGTTCGCGGCGATCGCGCGCCACGTCCGGCCGCAGTCGGTGGTCTTGAAGACGTAAGGCCGGTAGTCGTCCATGAAGTGCCGCTCGGCGCCCGCGTAGGCGGTGCACCGTGCGGTGCGGCTCGGCTCGAGCGCGCTGATGACCGCGTCCGGGCCGAGGCCGGGCAGGTTGCCGGCGACGTTGGTCCAGGTCCGGCCGTCGTTCTCGCTGACCTGCAGGTTGCCGTCGTCGGTGCCCACCCACAGCACGCCCTTGGCCACCGGCGACTCGGCGATTTCATAGATGTTGGCGTAGTACTCGGCCGTGGTGTTCTCCTTCCACACGGCGCCGCCGGCCTCGCCCTGCCGCGACTTGTCGTCCTTCGAGAGGTCGGGCGAGATGATCTCCCATGTCGAGCCGAAGTCCTTCGAGCGGAAGAGCACCTGCGCGCCGAAGTACACCACCTTGCCGTCGTGGGGCGACTGGTAGATCGGTGCGTTCCAGTTGAAGCGGTACTGCAGGGCGTTCACCGGCGCGCCGTCGGCGCGGCGGGGCTGCGGCGAGACGTCCTGCTGGTCCATCGTCCGCATGTTGGTGCGGTAGATCCACCCGCCCTGCTGGTCGGTGAGGAAGACGTCGGGGTCGTCGGGATGCGAGACGCTGTAGTAGCCGTCGCCGTAGCTCACGATGCGCCAGTCGTCGGCGAGGATGCCGGCGGGTTCCTTGGTGCGGCTGGGGCCGGTCCAGTTGCCGTTGTCCTGGAGCCCCATGGTGAGGTGGTAGAAGGGCTCGCGGTTGTCGGCGTGGAGCTGGTAGAGCTGGCTCAGCGGGAAGCCGTTGGCGTGTTCCCACGAAAGGCCGCCGTCCTTCGAGGCATAGACGCCGCCGTCGTTGACCTGCCAGACGCGCCTGGGGTCGGTGGGATCCTGCCAGACGCCGTGGTGGTCGCCATGGACGTTGCCGGGCACTCGGCGGAAGGTGCGGCCGCCGTCGATGCTCCACGACAGGGCGCAGCCGATCATCCACACGCGGTCGGCGTTGGTCGGATCCACGCGCAGGTCGGCATAGTAGAAGCCGCGGCACATCAGGTTCTTCTCGCGGTTCACGCCGACCCAGCTCTGCCCGTGGTCGTCGCTGCGGTAGAGGATGGCCTCGTTGCTCTCGATCGCGGCGTACACGGTGTTGGGCTGCGACGCGGCGACCTTGATGCCGATGCGGCCCTGCAGCTTCGGGAGCCCCCGGGTCACCCTGGTCCACGTGGCGCCGCCGTCGGCCGAGCGCCAGACGCCGCCCAGGGTGTCGCCCGAGGTGTGCTTCCACTGCTTGCGGTCGAAGTACCACATGCCGGCGTAGAGGAGGTTGGGATTCGCCGGGTCGATGTCGAGGTCGGAGCAGCCGTGCCGGTCGTCGGTGTAGAGCACCTTGGTCCACGTCTCGCCGGCGTCGGTGCTGCGGAAGACGCCGCGCTCGGCGTTGGGGCCGGACATGTGGCCGGTGGCGCAGGCATAGACGAGGCGCGGGTCCTTCGGGTTCACCACGACGCGCGCGATGTGCCGGGTGTCGCCGAGGCCGGTGAACCGCCAGGTCAGGCCGCCGTCGGTGCTCTTGTACATGCCGCGGCCGAAGGAGACGGAGTTCCGGAGGTTGGCCTCGCCGGTGCCGACGTGGATGACGTCGTGGTTGGTGGGGTCGAGCGCGAGGTCGCCGATGGAAAGCGTGGCCTGGCCGTCGAAGAGGGCCTTCCACGTCGTGCCCCCGTTGGTGGTCTTCCAGAGGCCGCCGGCGGCGGTGCCCACATAGGCGATGTCGGCGTGGCCGGGCACGGCTTCGACGTCGGTGGCGCGGCCGTGCATGTTGATCGGCCCGATCGCCCGGAAGGGGAGCTGGGCGAGGACCGAATCGGGGGTGACGGCCGCGGCGGGGGCAGCCGGCGCGGCCGCGGCCGGGCGACGCTGCGCGGCGGCGAGGCCGGGCACGGCGAGCGGCAGGGCGGCGACGCACAGCGCGAGGCGGAGGGGGACGTGCATCGGGGAAGGCTCCGTGTGGTGGGAGGACGCATGGGATTACGCGCGCGTCGGGGGAATCGCTAGGGGGAGGCGGCCGACGGCCCGTCCGCGGTCGGTGAACGGGCTAGATTGCGCGGCGTCGTCGGCATGGCGGAACTGGCAGACGCGCAGGACTTAGGATCCTGTTCCGAAAGGAGTGTGGGTTCGACCCCCACTGCCGACATCGCGGCGGTCACCCTTTCCCGATCCGCCGGCCGGGGCGAGATTCCCGCTGTGGATGCCGGCGCCGCGGGGAACCAGCGGCGCCGGGTCGCGTTACTAGACATGTTCGGACGCTTTGGTCCGAGTGCCCGGTCAACCCCGCCCCTCCTTCATGACCGACCCCGCCGTGTCTCGCGCCGTCCCGGACGACGCTCGTGCCTGCGCCGACATCGTGCGCCGGCACGCCCGGACGTTCCATCTGGCGAGCCGGTTCCTGCCGCCCGAGAAGCGGCGGGCCGCCTACGCGCTGTACGCCTTCTGCCGCGTGGCCGACGACATGGTGGACGAGGCGAAGGCCTCCGGCGACGCGTCCATCGCCGGCAAGCTCGCCGACTACGACCGGATGCTGACGTCCACCGTCCACGACGGACGTCCCGGCTCCGATGCGGTCTTCCGGGAGCTGCAGTGGGCGGTCCGGACGTACGGCGTGCCCGTGCGGGTGCTGCACGAGCTGGTCGCCGGCGTCGCGCGTGACCTCGAGCCGGTGCGCTACGGCACGTGGGCCGAGCTGGCGCGGTACTGCGAGGGGGTCGCCAGCACCGTCGGCGAGATGTGCACGTACGTCTTCGGCGTCCCCGCCGGTCCGGCGGCGCGCGAGCGGGCGCTCCAGTATGCCCGAACCCTCGGCGTGGCGATGCAGCTGACGAACATCCTGCGCGACGTCGGCGAGGATGCCGGGCGCGGCCGGTGCTACTTCCCGGACGACGACCTCGTCGCCTTCGGCCTGAGCCGCGGGGAGATCCTGCAGGACCGCGCGCTCGCGCGCGACGAGCGCTGGGCGCCGTTCATGGCCTTCCAGATCGGCCGGGCCCGCACGCTCTACGAGATGGCGCGTCCCGGCATCGCCCTGCTCGCGCCGGACGCGCAGCGGTGCGCCACCGCCTGCGCAGTGGGCTACGCGGGGATCCTCGACGCGATCGAGGCCCGCGGCTACGACACGATCACCGCCCGCGCGCGCGTCCCGCAGTGGAAGCGCGCCGCGCTGCTCTTCCGCATCTGGCGCGAAGCCGGACGGCCGGCCGACGAGGCGATGGCCTTCGGTGGCGAGCCGGTTCGCGGCTGGGAGGACGCCCCTCTGGCGGCCCCCGGCGTCGCGCGCATCGCCTGACCCTCACCCACCCGACTCCATGAAGCTCATCGTCATCGGTTCCGGGTTCGGCGGCCTCGCCGCCGCGATCCGCCTCCGGGCGCAGGGCCACGACGTCACGATCGTCGAGAAGCGCGATCAGCCCGGGGGACGCGCCTACGTCTTCCGGCAGGACGGCTTCACCTTCGACGCCGGCCCGACGATCATCACCGCCCCGTGGCTGATCCACGACCTCTTCGAGCTCGCCGGCAAGCAGACCGACGACTACGTGCGGATCGTGCCGGTGAACCCGTTCTACAACATCCGCTTCGAGGACGGTTCGGTCTTCCGCTACACCGGCGACCGCGACCAGGTCCGCGAGGAGGTGCGGCGCTTCAACCCGGCCGACGTGGACGGGTACGAGCGCTTCTACCACGAGACCGACGACATCTTCGAGACCGGCTTCGGGCTGATCGACAAGCCGTTCCACAAGGTCGGCGCCATGCTCAAGGTGCTGCCGGAGCTGGTGCGGCTCCGGAGCGACAAGTCGGTCGCGAAGTTCGTCAACGAGTACATCTCCGACGAGCGGCTGCGGCAGGTGTTCTCGTTCCACCCGCTGCTCGTCGGCGGCAACCCGTTCCAGACGACGAGCATCTACACGCTCATCCACCGGCTCGAGCAGAAGTGGGGGGTGTGGTTCGCGATGGGCGGCACCGGCGCGCTGGTGCAGGGGCTCACGCGGCTGTTCACCGACATCGGCGGCACGATCCGGCTCTCGTCGGAAGTGCGGTCGCTGGCGATGGACGACCTCTCGGGGCGTACGACCGGCGTGGAACTCGCGTCGGGCGAGGTGATCGCCGCCGACGCGGTCGTCTGCAACGGCGACGTGGCGCAGGCCTACCTGTCGCTGGTGCCCAAGCGCTTCCGGAGGAAGTGGACGGACGCCAAGGTCAAGAAGCAGCGCTACTCGATGTCGCTGTTCGTGCTCTACTTCGGGACCGACGTGCAGTACCCGGACATCGCGCACCACGAGATCCTCATGGGCCCCCGCTACCGCGGACTGCTCAAGGACATCTTCGAGACGAAGAAGCTCGCGTCCGACTTCTCGCTCTATCTGCACCGCCCGACGGCCACCGATCCGTCGCTGGCGCCGCCCGGCCACGACTGCTGGTACGTGCTCTCGCCGGTGCCGCACCTGGCGAGCGGCACCGACTGGGCGACGATGCAGCGGCCCTACCGCGACGCGATCGTGCAGTACCTCGAGCAGCGCTACATGCCGGGACTCTCCCGGCACATCGTCTCGGAGCTCGCCGTGGACCCGCGCTACTTCCGCGACACGCTCAACTCGTTCCTCGGCAGCGCCTTCTCGGTCGAACCGACGCTCACGCAGAGCGCCTGGATGCGGCCGCACAACCGCAGCGAGGACGTGCCGAACCTCTACTTCGTCGGCGCCGGCACGCACCCGGGGGCCGGCGTCCCCGGCGTGCTCAGCTCGGGGAAGATCGTCGCCGACCTGATCGGCCGTGCGGACGGCTCGGCGGTCGCCAGCCGCAGCGTGATGCCGCCCGCGGTGGACCCGGCGCCGCGGCGCAAGCGGGCGGCCCGGTGAGCGCGGCGCGAATGTCCGGCATCGAGCGGACGGCATGGGCGGCGTTCTGGGGCTACGCCGGCCTGAGCACCTTCGGCGCGATCGCCTACGCCACGGTGCTCTCGGGCGACACCCCGCAGCTGCTCGTCGGCCCGTACACCGCCAAGGTGTACCAGTACTCGCTCGCCTACGCCCCGCTGACGACGGTGTACCTGGGGGCGATCGCCGCGCTGCTGCACACGCTCCCGCGCCTCGGGGCGGGCCGCGCGCTGGCGATGTTCGTCGCGGCCTCGGGCCTCGCGCTCGCCAGCGAGCTCGGTGGCACGAACATCGGGCTGCCCTTCGGCCCCTATCACTACACCGACATGCTCGGCTGGAAGATCCTCGGCGACGTTCCGCCGCCGATCCCGGTGTCGTGGTTCTACATGCTCTACGGCTGCCTGGCGATCTGCGCGCGCCTGATGACCACGGACGACTCGGGGACGACCAAGTGGAAGTGGGCCGTCGCGGCGGGGTTCCTGCTCACCTTCTGGGACATCCCGCAGGATCCGGCCATGACGGCGGTGCAGCCGCACCACTGGGAGTGGGACTTCGACAAGTTCCCCGCCTGGGTGCCCGGGTTCGTGAAGGCCCCGTTCTTCTACGGCATGCCGCTGTCGAACTGGATCGGCTGGGTAGTGACGGGGATCCTGGTCGCGCGCCTCATGCTGGCCTTCATGCCACCGAGCGTCGTGCGGGACCGGGTGGCCCCGTCGCGCCTGCCGCTGCTGGTGTACGCCGTCGGCGGCATCATGCCGCTCGCGATCTGCATCAAGCACGGGATGTGGTGGGCGGTGGTGCCCGGGGCGCTGCTGATGTACGGACCCACGGTCCTCGCCTGGCGCGCGGGCGCCGCCGGCCTGCCGGCGACCGTCACGCCGCCGGGACGCGACGACCCCCCGGGCGACCTGGCGCTCTCGGTCAAGTAGGCCGTCCGTTCCGTGGGG
>Ga0209972_10001936_pt1 | contig 17419 bp, 15 predicted proteins | sample NOAtaG_7_FD_187302 | JGI IMG/M metagenome (GOLD analysis project Ga0209972, IMG submission 187302) | Freshwater lake microbial communities from Lake Erie, under a cyanobacterial bloom - NOAA_Erie_Diel1S_2200h metaG (SPAdes) (version 2) | ecosystem: Environmental > Aquatic > Freshwater > Lake ... | reverse complement strand
CCCAACATAAAGCGAGGGTGAGTAAAGCAATAAGCTTAGAAAGGCGTTCAGGGTCTTGAAGGTGAGTCGCCTCCAAACAAAAGCCACGAGATTTAAAACAACCAAACAAAGTCTCAATCGCCCAACGCTTTGCATAGTCAGTAATAGCGGTATTCGGATCATGAGCGGTAGCAACAATTAATAAATCGCCATCCTCTAGACGCATCGCCGCAATATAGAGCCAATGTTGCCAAACTAGTCTGGGCTTGGACAATACTTTCGATTGACCAACTTGGAGATCTTGGAAACAAACGTCAGCCCGTAGTTGTTTCTGCCCATCGTTAAGCAAGGTGTTTTTACGAATACGGATACGAAAACGGGTACATGGGTCACAAAGCAGGTAATCAAACCACTCTTCCCCCACAAATTCTCCAAATAGATGCTAATCTAGTTGGTAAGTTGTCTCGCTGAATCAGGCATCCCTGTCACTTCAGTGCAGGGAGTGTCAAGTATATCTAGAGCTAATCTACTTACTATAAAGCTGCATTCAGTAATATTTCTCCTAATACAGCCTATTGAGGTTTTGAGTAGTACAGAAATATTTTTGAAAGTGCCGCTTCGCTGCACTTTCAAAAATATTTCTAGGATTTATAGCATTTCCCAGTTTAGCGAAGTACAGAGGATTGTTTTAAAAGCGCTATAAGTAAGCGCAAAGCGTCGAATTAAGCTGTGTCTTATAATATTGTCCATAATTCATCATATTTTGAGTTTTTTCTTGGTCTTTGAGTCTTTTATGGGTGATCTATCGGATTTGCAATCTATTACAGCCTCAGAAATAGAAAATTATGCCGATCTCAAAAGTTGGACAGGAGTATTAAAGGATTACGTTGGTAAAACCCTAGAATCAAAAAAGACTTGGTATAGTGCTGTTGCTGATGCTTATAACCGAGTGCGTCCTCGCTATCCTCAAGAAATTATTACGCGGGCGATCACCATTGCTCAACTCCATAATTCGGCAAAAATCCTAGAAATAGGGTGTGGACCTGCAATTGCTACGATTCCATTAGCAGAATTAGGGTTCTCGATGGTCAGTCTAGAGCCAAATTGGGAAGCATCCAAAATAGCAAAACTGAACTGTGCAGCCTATCCCCAAGTGCAAATCATCAATACATCCTTTGAGGAATGGGATCTGATAGAAAATCAATTTGATGCTGTGCTAGCGGCGACCTCTTGGCATTGGCTCGATCCTGCGATCGCTTATCGCAAATCGGCAGCAGCATTAAAGTCAGCAGGACATCTCATTTTGTTATGGAATACACCACCACAGTTAGACCTTGCAACTTACCAACTTGTTGATTCCGTTTATCAAGCACTAGCCCCTGAGATTCCGCTTTATGCTAGACATGAGGGCAGGGAGACCCATCAAGCGGATTTTCTCAAGTTTAGTGAGAGCATTATCAATTCGGGATATTTCGCCAATGTCAAATATGACCATTCGATTCTTAATGTGACTTATAGCGTTGAAGAATACCTACTGCTTTTGAGTACGCTTTCACCTTATATTGCCTTAGCCGAAGAGAAACGCACTCATTTATTTGCTAATTTACAGGAAATTCTTCGTCATCATCGAGGCGATTACCTGAATCTATCATTTATCTCTGCTTTTCACGTTGCTCGTAAAATATGAGGAATTTATGTCTGAAGTCCATTTTCAAATTGCTTGGCCAGATCATTCTGAAGATTTGTGCTATTCACCATCCCTAGTGATCAAAAAGTATTTTGAGGCTGATACTGAAAAAGTTTTTGAGTTTTCATTTTGCCTACGGCAAAATGAAAACCACTGTATCTCTAGGACAGCTACAGGAGATCGAAACTAAGGCAATGCAGTTTGCTAAGCTAGATCAACCTAAAGTAAAATTTATTAAATTTAATGGTTGCATTATTTCTGCAGTCTGCTAATATATAATTCCTAATAAATTTGGAGAGATGGCTGAGTGGACGAAAGCGGCAGATTGCTAATCTGTTGTACGGCAGGTAACTCCGTACCGAGGGTTCGAATCCCTCTCTCTCCGTTCACAAGCCTGTCATAGGATATGGTTGATAACCCCTCAAAGGATGTAATAGGCGAAGCTCCAGAAGTTGATCCTAGTAAATTTAATGCGACAGATGTCGCAGAAATTGCAGATCGTCTAGAGCGTGATGACTATGCCAGTGCTTTTGAGAGCCTCAGAGATTGGCATATTCTGCGATCGCTAGCTTTTAAAGGCTCGGATTTAGTTGAGCCGTATCGGCACTTACTAGATTTAGAAGCATTTGATGAATGTTAAAAAGAATAAAGGAATGCGAAGCGTCTCTTTATTCTTTTTGAGAGCAGACTAAGTATCTTTGTTAATGCTAGTTCAGGATAACTTAAAAATGGAATTGAGAGAGAGCTTGCTACGCAAACTCTCTCTCAATTCTAGAAATCAAAATCTTTGCTTAGCTAGGATTTTGATTTCTAGCATATAGCGTTTACCAGTCTGGTGAAGTACAGGTTTGTTTCACCGCCTTTGGCGGTGAAACAAACCTGTCTATGTTCTTCGCTTGATTGAAAAGCGCTATATAAAATTGACAAAATTAGCTCGAGCTGAGGCTTTGTTAGGGTTTTGGACTGGGGCTAGGTGTTGCGGGTAAACCGTTGGTAAATTTTTCAGTAGCGTTTTTACTTTCGTAAATGCAGTCAACGCTAGGACTTTTTTCGAGATCACCTGTAAAGCCAAAGGTATTCATTCTGTCTTTACACTGCCGAATATCTGACTCTTTGATCACGTTTTTTTGTAAGAGCAAATTCCAGTTATTAGGTAAAACTACACAGCCAGGGATCGGCTCAGCTTGGCTAATAAATACGTTAAAGGGGTTGAGCGTCACATAGACACGGCTACTCATCACCATCGCTGAAGCGCCGTAGTTATTACAAAAATCGCGACTAGGGGCGAGATTGTCAAGGCGGATAGCATCAACGGTGCGGGGGGTGGGGTTGAGCGTAGAAAGGGCAATGCCAACACCAATACCGACCGCAAAAATGGCTCCAGCGATCGCCAATTTGATCGTTGTACCATTCGACCTTGGTTCAGTGGGAGGCGTGTTCAGAGTTGAGGAATATCTACGTCTTGCCATAGATGTGATTTAGGGTTATTTCCTAGGTTAACCGAAAGTGCTGAACTTTTGAGAAATTTACTGCGTAAATACCTTGCAAACCTATCCAAAGTTATAGCGCTTACCAATTTGTTTGTCTTCCAGCCTTCGGATGGAAGACAAACAAATTTTATAGATTGGCGACACCTGCACGGTCGAGGATCTCAGGAATGAGATGCTCAGCTTTAATTGCCATGATATGCACACCCTGACAAATTTGCCTTGCGGTTTGGATTTGCTCGGCGGCGATCGCTAGTCCTTCCTGTAAAGGTGATTTGGCTTTGGCTAAGCGATCAATAATATGGTCAGGAATTTGTACCCCTGGCACATATTTATTTAGAAATATGGCATTTTTAGCGGATTTAATCAGAAATATGCCTGCCAAAACGGGCTTATCTGACTGATTGGCAATTTGATGGACAAATTTATCGAGGCGATCAAAATCTGTAATTAATTGGCTTTGAAAAAATTGTGCCCCCGCATTAATCTTGCGCTCAAAGCGTCTTTGCAAACCTGACCAACTGCGTGACTGCGGATCAACGGCAGCTCCTGCGAGGAAGTTTGTACCTTGATGCGGTAAAGCTTTGCCATTAGCATCAATACCCTGATTGAGTTTTTGGATTAATTGCAATAGGCGTACTGATTCATAGTCAAATACTGATCGTGCTGCGGGAGAATCGCCAGCCTTCACAGGATCGCCTGTCAGCGCCAAAATATTGTTAATACCTAAAGCGGCTGCTCCTAAGAGTTCCCCCTGTAATGCGATGCGATTACGATCGCGACAGGCAATTTGGCATACTGTTTCAATGCCAATTTGCTGCTGGATTAAGAACGAAGCAGCTACAGGACTCATGCTCATCACGGCACGACTGGAATCAGTAATATTGACCGCATGAACTCTCCCCTTGAGCGATCGCGTTTGTGCGAGCATATGCGTGGGGTCACTACCCTTAGGAGGAGAAACCTCAGCCGTAATTAAAAATTCCTGATTGGCGATCGCCTTGCGAAATTTATGAAAGGGTTGTTCAACTATTAGCTGGGGCAAGTCGATCATGCGAAACCAAGTTTTTAAAGATTTTTAATATTGTCTGCATTTTAAACTATTGTGATCGCTGCACTAACTATCCCAGTTCTTAAAAATCTACAAGGATAAAGTTCAGGGTAGTTTTTCACCAATTTGATTGAGATTGACAGCATAGCCACCTGTGACTAAGTAGACGGCATCAGCGATCGCCCCAATTTTGCGACTGAGACTACCAAGGCGATCGCGAAAGGTTCTACCTAGTTTATATTCTGGAACGATTCCCCAACCAACTTCTTCGGATACCAATGTGATATCAACTGCACATAATTGAATTGATTTCAATAATTCATTCTCAATCTTTAGCCAAGACTCCTCACTCTCTTCTAAAAGATTCGCTAACCAAGTTCCAATGGAATCCACCAGTACATAAACAGTATTGTTTCTAATCTCTAAAATACTTTTGGCTAGTTCAATGGGAACTTCTAGGGTTTGCCAACTTGTAGGACGGCGATCGCTATGTTTTTGCAATCTCGCTTCCCATTCCGCATCATCGGGATAACGAGTTGCAGTGGCGATATAAATTACCGATTTTTGCGATTGCATTGCTAAATGTTCCGCCCATTCACTTTTGCCTGAGCGAGTCGCACCCGTTACTAGAGTAATCATCCTTATTTACCATCAATGACCCCTTGCTATACTATTACGATATCGCTCATCGTAGGAATCCATCATGACTCAAGCGATCATTGCTACATCTGAAGTCACAGAGCATCCCGTTGCTACAGAAGCATCCGTCTCTAATCCAAAAAGCCAACTTCCTTGGACTAGTGCTGACCTAGATCTGATGCCCGACAACGGCAACCGTTATGAAATTATTAATGGAGAACTTTACGTGACGAGAGCGCCTCATAACAAACATCAAGATACCTGTGGCAACTTTTACTATGTATTAAAATCATGGTCAACAAATACAGGAATGGGGTATGCGGTAATTGGGGCAGGAGTAGTCTTTGGTGATAATGATGATGTTATTCCCGATGTCATCTGGATGAGTAAAGAGAAATATGCAGCTTTAATCGATGATGCAGGACATTTTCGGGGTGCACCTGATCTTGTGATCGAAGTGCTATCGGCGGGAACTGATAATGAAAAGCGCGATCGCGAAATAAAACTTAAACTTTATTCATCGCGTGGTGTATTGGAATATTGGATTGCTGATTGGAGAGCTAAGCAAATTCAAGTTTATCGGCGCGAAAATGGCATTCTCAAACTAACGATGACTTTGTTTGCAACTGATACCCTAACTTCGGCACTTTTGCCAGAGTTTTCCTGTCTAATATCCCAGATTTTTGAATAACTAGATATGAAAAAAGTTTTATATAGCATTGCAGCGATCGCCATTAGCTTTAGCTCTAACTTTGTTGCAGTAAACTCCACCCAAGCTCTCGAAGACGGTAGCTATTGGGGCGGTGGTTCACGCTATATCAGCATTTTTAAACAGTCGAATCCCACAGGCGATCGCTATTGCTACAGAGGCTCCTCATCTAATGGCACAATGATTGCTTCTCTCCATCTCAAGATTCCTCGTTATCTGACAGGGCTTGATTATGAAGTTTATAGATTGCATGAAGCCGATGATTTATCTATTCAGCAATATGCTTTCAAACCTGATCAGATTATCTTTGGAAATTTAGTGGGGGGTTTTGTGCGTGGATTGGTGTACAAACGTGAACGGGATGTGGGCACAGAGCGATCGCCCGAATTGCAAGAATGTCTTAACTCCAACCAGCCTTACTTTAAAAAAATCTTATCAGGACGCGAGCGGCGTTAAATCATTATGGTTACTCAACTTGCCAAAAAAACTTATACCGTTGATGAGTATCTCGAACTAGAAGTAGTGTCAGACATTCGCAATGAATATCGTAATGGAGAAATTATTCCCATGACTGGCGGAACTCCAAATCATACAGAAATTGCTGTAAATTTATTATCAATTCTCAAAATTACTCTACGCGGTAAGCCTTTTCGTTTATTTTCTGCTGATCAGAGACTTTGGATTCCTGCTGTCAAGATCCATACCTATCCTGATGTGATGGTTGCGCCTAAACCTTTAGAAATGCAGGATCGTCGTACAGATACGATTACTAATCCTTGTTTTATTGCGGAAGTGTTATCTAAATGCACGCAAAACTATGATCGCAGTGAAAAATTTGCAGCCTATCGATCAATTCCCATTTTTCAGGAATATCTCTTGATCGATCAATACCGTATTCATGTTGAGCATCATGTTAAAACCGATGTCAATCAATGGTTATTTTCTGAATACGACGATCCGACCGTGACGATTTCTCTACAGTTTGTAGATGTGCAAATCCAAATAGCCGATCTTTACGACAATATTGATTTCACTGGTGGTTAGGACAAATCAAACCCCAAATAAACGAAGGCAGCACGATGTGCCGCCTTCATTTTTGGGGTTTATGTCCTGAGCAAAACTTTCATTGCTATAACAATAATTAAATTTTATAGCTCAGCTTATCTCCGCCTATAAGCATTAGCTTTACAGTGTTATGATTTCCTAGTGCTAGGAGTGTCTGTGAAAACCAGACTGAGAGCAAATCCTTAGAACCTGAACCGATTGACATCGGCGTAGGAAAGCAAATTATTTGAGGAAATTTACATGACAGTTGGACTAAAGCTTAACTCTGCACCCACAAGGCGCGGAGAATACCGCGGTACGCAAATGCACTGTGCTCGTCAAGGGATCATCACCGAAGAAATGCAGTATGTCGCATGGCGTGAGAACCTTCCCGTCGAGTTAGTACGTGCTGAGGTGGCTCGTGGTCGGGCGATCATTCCCGCCAACAAGAATCACACCAACCTAGAACCAATGGCGATCGGGATTGCCTTCCGATGCAAGGTCAATGCCAATATTGGTGCATCTCCTAACTCTTCTAATATTGACGAAGAAGTTGCCAAGCTCCATCTATCGGTCAAGTATGGCGCAGATACCGTGATGGACTTGTCCACAGGTGGTGGTGATTTAGATGTGATTCGGACTGCGATTATTAATGCCTCTCCAGTTCCCATCGGCACAGTTCCCATTTACCAAGCGCTCGAAAGTGTGCATGGCAGAATGGAAAACCTCACAGCCGACGACTTCCTTCATATCATTGAGAAGCATGCTGAGCAGGGTGTAGACTATCAAACCATTCACGCAGGAATTTTGATCGAGCATCTACCTTTGGTGAAGAATCGCCTCACAGGTATCGTGTCCCGTGGAGGTGGTATTTTGGCTCGATGGATGTTGCATCATCACAAGCAAAATCCTCTCTATACCCATTTCAATGACATCATCGAAATCTTCAAGAAGCATGATGTTTCCTTTAGCTTAGGAGATTCTCTCCGCCCTGGATGTTTACATGATGCATCTGATGCTGCTCAGCTTGCAGAGTTGAAAACCCTCGGACAGCTAACTCGCCGTGCTTGGGAACATGATATTCAAGTCATGGTCGAAGGTCCTGGACATGTGCCAATGGATCAGATCGAGTTCAATGTGCGTAAGCAAATGGAGGAATGCTCCGAAGCCCCTTTCTATGTGCTTGGTCCTCTGGTCACAGACATTGCCCCTGGCTATGATCACATCACTTCCGCGATTGGTGCAGCAATGGCAGGTTGGTATGGTACTGCAATGCTTTGCTATGTCACACCGAAGGAACATCTTGGCTTACCCAATGCCGAAGATGTGCGTAATGGCTTGATTGCCTACAAGATCGCGGCTCATGCTGCGGATATTGCCCGTCATCGTCCTAATGCTCGCGATCGCGATGATGAGCTATCAACTGCGCGTTACAACTTTGATTGGAATAAGCAGTTTGAGTTATCCCTCGATCCTGAACGGGCGAAGGAATATCATGATGAAACCTTGCCTGCGGATATTTATAAGACCGCAGAATTCTGCTCAATGTGTGGACCGAAGTTCTGTCCAATGCAAGAGAAGGTTGATGCTGATGCGATTACCGAACTTGAGAAATTTTTGGCTAAGGAGACTGTAACTACAGTTTAGGGACGCACAGTAAAATAGGGAAAGGATTTTTGGTGATATGGTAAAGCCGCACCATCAAAAATTGGTAAAGTAGCAAAGCCTTGCTAAGCAAGGCTTTGTTGTAAAAAAATATCGCTAGGTGTCACCTTTTCTCGATATTTGGAATTTAATGATTGAGTTGAGCGGGGGAATTCGCTTTAGTGTAGATATTCCCTGCAATGCTTCTGAGTTAGGGAAAGAAGAATCACCAACAACTGAAACTGTGATATCTAAGCCAACTTTAGAGCAACCCATAGAATGTTCATTACCGCTAATCTTGATAGGTGATGATAATAAGGCTAATATAATGGCATTCTTTGGTTATTTGAAGCTAAGGGTTATCGAGTGATCCTAGCTAAAAATGGTAAAGAAGTGATTGATCTTGTGAAACAATATCAACCTGACTTGATTGTGATGGATATTCAAATGTCTCCCATAGCAACTTCTCTCACTTCCATTGATTTGAAATCAGCGATCATTCCTAATCCATTGGTGGTTAATGCTGATCTGAAGGTGATTGATGCGATCACACAAATGTCTAATGTATTGTTAAGGGCTAATGCAAAACAAGAAATGGATCCGTTAGAAGTCATTTGTCAGGAGGCAAGGGCTAGTTGTGTATTAGTAATTGAGGCAGCAAAAGTTATTGGCATTATCACCGAACGGGATGTTGTTAGATTGAGTGCCCAAAGGCGATCTCTGGAACACTTAACTGTGCGTGAGGTCATGTCCTCTCCAGTATTTACACTCCAAGAAAAAGACTGTACTGATTTACTCGCAGTGGTGAATCTGTTACGGCAAAATCATATTCGTCATTTGCCGATTGTCGATCAGAGCGATCTGCTATTGGGAATAATCACCTATGATAGTCTGTGGCAAATGTCTAGACCTTTGGAATCACCAAGTTCTAATGCTCCGCATAATGATGAAGAGCTAGATGCCAGATTTGAGAGTCAGAAGGTAGCCACCAAAATTGTAACCGAATTGGTAACTTCATTTTATCAACAGGCGCAAACTAAACAGTTTGAACACCAGCAAATGCAAACGGCGCTACGACAGAGTGAAGAAACTCTCAAATTATTTATCAAATATGTCCCTGTGGGTATCGTCATGCTAGATGTTAATCTATGCTATGTCCATGCGAGCCAGAGATGGGTAGATGAATATCGACTGGAATCCGTAGAGGCAATCATCGGCAAATCTCATTATGAGATCTTTCCTGAAATTCCTGAAAATTGGCGACAAATTCATCGACGGTGTTTGCAAGGGGCAATTGAGCGAGCGGAGCAGGACTTGTTTGTGCGTGCTGATGGAACTCATCAGTGGATTAGGTGGGAGATTCGTCCTTGGCGCACAAGTAATCAAGAGATTGGGGGGGTAATCTTTTTTTCTGAGGATATTACAGAAAAAGTTCAAGCAGAAATTAATTTACAAGAAAGTGAAGAGCGCTTAAGGCTCGCTCTTAGGGCTGCTAATCAAGGATTATATGACTTGAATTTGCGAACAGGTGAAGCGATCGTTAATCCTGAATATGCGACTATGTTGGGCTATGACTATGCGACCTTTGTGGAAACAAATGCAAAGTGGATTGAACGCCTGCATCCAGATGATCGCGAGATTGCAGTAAATATCTATCAAGAATACATAATTGGTAATCTGACTGAATATAAAGTGGAGTTTCGCCAACTTACTCAAAGTGGCGAATGGAAATGGATCCTCTCTTTGGGCAAAATTGTCGAATGGGATGAAGCAGGTAATCCCATTCGGATGCTAGGAACCCATACTGACATTAGCGATCGCAAACTTGCTGAAGAACAAGCACAGCGTCGTCTGGATATTCTCGAAGCCGCCCGTGATGTAATAGCTTCTACAGATGTTGAAGGTCGTGTTACATTTATCAATCAAACTGGAAAATTGATATTGGGAATAGACCCTGATACAGATATTTACAATACAAATATTCCTGATTATCATCCACCCCATATCGCCGAGTTTATTTTGCAGGAAGCTCTTCCCCAATGTGTCCAACAAGGATTTTGGTCAGGTGAAACTATATTCCGCCGCAAAGATGGTTCAGAATTCCCTGCATTGCAAGTGATTGTCTGTCACCGTGGCAGCGATCATAAAATCAACCAATTCTCGACGATTGCTAGAGATATTAGCGAACTTAAGCAAGCAGAAAAAGAGCGACTGCTTAATGAACAAGTTCAGAGAGAACTCAAGCTGCTAGAGAATATTTTGGATATTGTCTTAGCTGGTTATTGGGATTGGGATATTCCTGAAAATTATGAATACCTCAGTCCTAGATTTAAACAAATGTTTGGATATGAAGACCATGAGATCGCTAACTTGCCCGAAAGCTGGCAACGACCGATCTTTCCTGAAGATTTACCCAAAGCCCTAGAAGCTTTTGAGCGCCATGTCCAGAGTCGTGGTGCAGTACCCTACTCCGTCGAAGTGCGCTATCGTCATAAAAATGGTTCCATAGTTTGGGTGATTTGTTCAGGAAAAGTGATTGAATGGGATCTCGATGGCAATCCGATACGGATGATTGGTTGCCATATTGATATTAGCGATCGCAAACAAACTGAGGAACAATTGCGAGAGTCAAAAGAAGAATTAGAACGCTTTTTCAGTGTGTCTTTGGATTTACTCTGTATTGCCGATATGGAAGGACATTTCTGTCGTCTCAATCGCTCTTGGGAAAGTACCTTGGGCTATGACCTCGCTGAACTTGAGGGTAGGAAATTCTTAGATTTCGTGCATCCCGAAGACATTGCAGTCACCCTAGAATCTATGTCTGCTTTAAGTAACCAAGAGGCAGTAATCGCCTTTGTCAATCGCTATCGATGCAAAGATGGAACCTATCGCTATATCGAGTGGTATTCACGTCCCTATGGTAATTCTATCTATGCAGCGGCACGGGATATTACGAATCGCAAATATGCTGAAGAAGAGATTTTAGAAAAGCAGCGATTTATTCAGAAGATTGCCGATGCCTCTCCCAATATTCTCTATCTCTATGATTTGCAAGAGCATCGCAATGTTTACTGCAATCGCGAAGTCTCCGCCGTGCTGGGCTATACTGCTGCCGAGATTCAAGCTATGGGGTCGGATTTGTTTACCAATCTGATGCATCCCGATGACCTTCCTAGAATTTATGGCTATTATCAAAAAATTAATGCATCTCAAGATGGTGATATCTTTGAACTGGAATATCGGATGCGTCATATCAATGGTGAATATCGCTGGCTCTATAGTCGTGATTCGATATTTAGTCGAGATGAGCAAGGACATCCTAAACAGACCATTGGCACGGCTCAAGATATTAGCGATCGCAAGCAATCTGAATCTGCTCTCCGCAATCTCTCTGATCGCTTAACCCTTGCTGTCAAATCCGCAGCGATCGGCATTTGGGATTGGGATGTTATCCAAAACGTTCTCCAATGGGATGATCGGATGTATGAGCTATATGGAATTAAACCAGAGCAATTTGCTAATGCCTACGATGCTTGGGCAAGCACCTTACATCCAGATGATCGCATCAATACCGAAAATGCGATTCAACAGGCTTTGCGTGGCGAAAAAGAATATGATCCTGAATTTAGAGTTGTTTTGCCTGATGGAAATAGCCGCTTTATTAAAGCTTATTCTTTAGTACAACGTAATGCTCAAGGCGAACCACTACGAATGGTAGGGATTAACTTTGACATTAGCGATCGCAGGAGAACAGAAGCCCTGATCCAGCAAACTACAGCACAATTAGAAGCCTCTAACCGTGAGTTAGAAGCCTTTGCCTATTCTGTATCCCATGATTTGCGTGCACCCTTACGAGCGATCGATGGCTTTAGTAATGCCTTAATGGAGGACTATGGAGATAAATTTGATGAGGATGGGCGCGACTACTTTGAGCGCATTCGGCGCAATATTCAACGTATGGGACTGCTTATTGATGATTTACTGCGGCTCTCCCGTGTTTCCCGATCAGAAATGCAATATAGCCAAGTCAATCTAAGTAGCCTAGTCGAAGAGCAAATCCATGAATTGCAAGAGTCAGATCCTCAACGACAGGTTGAAGCCATTATTGCTCCTGAAATTATCGTTTCTGCTGATATTACCCTGATGCGGGTGATCATCAATAACCTCATTCAAAATGCTTGGAAATTTACTAGCAATCATGCTACAGCGAGAATTGAGTTTGGGTTAATCAAGCAGGATGAACAGTCTGTCTATTTTGTCCGTGATGATGGTGCAGGCTTTGATATGAATTATACCAAGATGCTTTTTGGAGTGTTCCAACGCCTACATAACGCAAACGAATTTCATGGTACTGGTATTGGTCTAGCGACAGTTCAGCGTGTAATCCATCGTCATGGTGGTAAGGTATGGGCTGAAGGGGAAGTGGAAAAAGGAGCCACATTCTATTTTACATTACCAAATAATCCCACTAGAATAGACATCTTGCAGAACTGAAATTATGACTGTGGAGAGGAAGTTTTAGAAGCAGGAAGAGAGACTTCAAAGTTATAAATGGCAGCAATCAAATTACAACGTAAACCGAAACGGCACTGGTCAGTAAAGAAGTGAGGGTTAAAATAGAGAAGTAGAGACAAGGAAGAAATCATGAAATCTCCCCACTGCCAAAGCGAAAAAGTGGTCAAGAATGGCAAAGACTACCACCAAGACGGCAAAGCAATCCAGAATTACTTATGTAAAAGATGTGACAAAAGATTCAACGAACGCGCAGGCACAGCCATGTCAAGGCTAAGAACCCCAGGACTATTGAAGGAGATGAAATTTATACTCACATAGGCGAGAACCTTCCCCCCCAGAGAATCAAAAGGGTGGACAGTAGTATTTATCGAACGCAACACAACAGTCGCTATTGGATTGAGGCAAGAGCAGGACTCAAAACCACTGAACTATTTGCGAAAGTAACGAAAACAGCAGTGCCATGGTCAAAGGCAAGTCAATACATCCGATGGTTTACTGATGGCGAAAAGAGATATGCCCAACAACTGTGGCAAATGGCAAGTGTAAACATCAAAGCTACCGAAGTAAGTCGTGAGTATGGACATCACAAGGTATGGCGATATGGATTAGAAGTGGCGATCAAAATCAAAGGCTCACACGGTAATCATCGTGTCGAATGGGTAAAACCTGAGCATCCTTATACCGCGATTAGCGACAAGAGTGACGTTCATGCTAATCACAATGAAGCAAACAACAGTGCTTTGAGAAGGAGATGTAGCGCTTATCGCCGCAGACAAAACCTGTATGCGAAAAATACTGAAGGATTACAACGCGCAGTCACTGTGCAAAGATTAGTGCACAACTGGGTAAGACCTCATGGGGGCTTAGGCAAGAACAAGACTCCAGTTATGGCGATCGATCTGTATCATCGACCGATTTCGATGTTAGAGTTGCTCTCATTACAGGGCTTTACTTCTCTCACGCCTTAACTGACCAGTGCCAACATAGTAAAAGCGATCAAGAAAGCTCTGAAGGAGATCGGCGAAATTCTAAATCGCGTTTTGGAATCCCTTCTGGGACAAAACTAACCCCAACCTGAGTTGATTCCTATACCAGTAAGAAATAACTCTCGACGCAACCATCGCCATTAAGGTTACTTAAGACTCGCACCGCGAGTCTTATATTTTGTGGGGATAAATTTAAGACCCACGTTCTGCTCTTATTTTACTGAAAAAAGTATTTAGAAAACAAATCCTTACACAATCAGTGTTTTGAGCCTTGACTACAAAAATATCACTATCTTAATACTTGAAATAATTATGCACTAATAGAAATCATTGTTATTAATTTTCCAGAAAATCGCTGAAACCCTCATTGTCTCGTTTTAAATACTTTTAGGCTTCCATTACGAGCGGAATGTGGGTTAAGATATATTTGGTGATCGCTACTAAACGATAAAAGACTACAGATAGTCTTTTACTGTCTAAGCTCCATGCAAGTACGCGATTTTTGGGATTCATAAAACATTAATGAAGATAGCAATACATAATTCATTTGCAGAGAAGCCTTGTGCAGAAACAGAGCTTAGTCGCAGAATTTCTATAGCCTCAAAGAACTTAGGCTGGGAAACAATAGAAACCTCTTCTCCCCATGCAATTAAAGAATTTAATCCAGACTTTGTTTTAGTTATGCACTTTAATACACCTAAACTATATGAATTCCCAACTTATGGATGTATGTGGAATCCACCAATATTTTTTGATCTATATGAAGAGCTATTGAAAGAAATGCGATCATATAGTAGAGAAAAAAAAGATATAGTCAAATATGCCAATATTTTCACCTACGACGGATATCTCTCTTCATCTCAAATAGTAGACAACTGGCTTCATGAAAAATTAGATAACACAACAAAGCTATTTTGGATTGCTCCTTTTTTCACAAGTACTAATCAGACTAGATACATACCACCAAATATTCAAGATCCACATCTAGCCTATATAGGTATTAATTGGGATGGTGCTAGATTTAAAGAGTTATTTAAGCAATTAGATGATCAAAATTTTATGGAAGTGTATGGTCTTGCTAGTAAATGGAGATATTTAAAGAAATCTTATAAAATGAGCTTACCTTTTGATGGTGTTAGTGTCTTAAATACTCTTAGAGATGCAGGCGTAGGACTGTGTTTACATAAGCCAGAGCATTGTGAAGCAGAAACTCCTTCTATGCGTATTTTTGAGATTATTGCTTCTGGTGCTATCGCAATCTGTGGAGAGCATAAATTTATTAGAACAGCATTTGGAGATAATGTTTTGTATATAGACACTAATGCAAGCATTACTGATCAAGTAAAACAGATATCAGATCATATTGATTGGATTAAAAACAATCAAGAAAAAGCTTTGGAGATGTCTAGAATAGCACATGATATTTTTTCAGAAAAATATACACTTGAAAAGTTATTACTAGGAATTATTCCATATCATCAATCTTTAATTAAAGACAAGGGATTTGTTAAGTATAACAATAATCAAACTGCCAACAAAAAAGTAGATGTAATCCTTAGAATTCATGAGGGAAATTTAAATAAGATACGACACTGCCTTGATAGCATTATATCTCAAACCCATCTAAATACTAGTGTCATTCTAGTTAAAAATAAGGAGGTAGATGGTTTATCTAATCTTTTAAAAGAATATACAAGTATAGTAGATATTAAAATTGTAAATAGTAAATATTTGGGTTCTATCAGTACTCAAATTAATGATGGACTGCATAATATTAATTCTGATTACTTTACTGTATTAAGTGAAAATGATGTAATTCATCCTAATCACCTATATTTATTAGTATCACTACTGGAAAAACATAAATTTTCTCATGTAGCATATTCTGGCTCAATTGTAAACTTGGAAAACCTTGATATTCCCATACATCTGAGTAAGGATTTAGCATGTTTTGAAGATTTCAAGATAAATAAAATAGCTCAATTTAAGAATTTTATCGCTCCTAATAGTTTTATCGCACGATCTTCTCTCGCTTCAGATATTTATGTAGAAGAATTAAAATTACCATTTGCGGAAAATTTTTATCTAATATTACGTCTTTGTCAAAAATCAATATTTATTTTTAGCTATGAGGTAACTTGCGAATTTAGTTATAAAAACAAATCAAATAAATCAAAGGATATTTATTCTTTTGATCGTAATGTCTTGACCTATGGAATCCCAGGACAAATAACTGACAGAGATATAAATAAATTCGACAAGATTTTATCTGATATATTCATAGGACAAGATTTTATCTGTATAGCTGACAAGTACCAAAATATATACAAATATCAAGAAATACAAACTAAATATGTAGGGTTTTCAAGCCTCAGGAATACTAAGATTAATAATTTGTCAGAGCGAAAAATAAAAGTTAGCTCATTTTCTCTTTACAAAATCATGAGAACTATATACTTAAAGCTATCAAATGATGGAAATTTTAATAAAAAACCTAACTTTTTTAATAAGTTATTAATTTATATCAAAAATCTAAGTGGCTACTAAGTTACATGTCTAACCTACCCAAGTTTTTATTTATGGTAAATTATGATTCCATGATTTATCGATATCTTTGAGCAAAACTAGCAAGAAATTTCAAGAAGCTCACTGGTATTAATAAAACGAATAACGATGTAATGTTAAATTTCCCTTGTTGTATTTGTTGCCATAATTTTTGAGAATAAACGTGAATTTCTGATTGATCTCCTAGCCATTTACTTCCCAGTAAAAGGAGTTCATAGGCACGATATTCTAAGTTTATACTTTGATAGACATCCAGATGCTTTTTAACTAACTTATACCAAGCTAAAGGTGTCACTTTCCGAGTATTTTTGCCTAAATATTTGCGCCAAATATAAATTACATGAGGAATTCTGGCATAGCCACAACCAGAAGCTAAAACTCTGATCCAAAATTCCACATCGTGTAAATCAGCCACTCCAAACTCATTATCATATCCCTCTAACTGCTCCCATAGAGTTTTACGAATGGGATTAGTCCTAATTAAGTTCCATCGTGAACTTAAAGAGAATCTTTTACTTCTAAGCATATTTTGGAGAGAGATGTCATCAGGATGGATGGTCTTTCCATTCTCGAAGTCTTCATCTTGGCGAAGATAGCCACCATAGACAAAGCCTACTTCTGGATTCCGAGATATAGCTTCTGTAATTAAAGCGATCGCATTTTCTGGAAGGAGATCATCGCCATCTAAGCAAAATACAAATTCTCCTGTTGCCGTAGCAAAGCCTGTATTAATAGCGACTGAAGTACCGCTATTTTTGGGAAGACGCACTAATTTAACCAAGGATTTTTGTGCTAATTCTTGACAAATGTTGTTGGTTGTTTCATCTGGAGAAGCATCATTAACTAAGATAATCTCTTTGGCAGGAGATGATTGATTAATCACACTATTGACCGCTTCTATGATAAGTCTCCCTTCTTGATAACAAGTAATTACTACACTGATGTTTGATTGCATATTTCACCTTCTAAATATCATCAAGTTGAGCTTCAATCGCGCCTAATAACTTTTCCTGTGTCCAGTTTTGATAGAGATGGGCAGCGATCGCTGCACCACCTGCCCCCACACCTTCTTTGACAAAGCCCTGCTCGTAGGCGCGTAGCTGGGGAAATTGG
>Ga0209972_10001934_pt1 | contig 17422 bp, 15 predicted proteins | sample NOAtaG_7_FD_187302 | JGI IMG/M metagenome (GOLD analysis project Ga0209972, IMG submission 187302) | Freshwater lake microbial communities from Lake Erie, under a cyanobacterial bloom - NOAA_Erie_Diel1S_2200h metaG (SPAdes) (version 2) | ecosystem: Environmental > Aquatic > Freshwater > Lake ... | reverse complement strand
CCAGCGACGCCACAGGTCGCGGCTCTGGCTGTGCGTGAGTCTCTTGCGCTTGCCCGAGTGCATGCAATCCACCTTTCGTGCGGGTCATCAGACCCGAAAGGCGTTGCAATGACCGGTTGAGACCACAAGGCCTCGAATTCACTTCGAGGCCTGACCGCCAGAGGGAGCGGCCGCAGCCGCGACCGCCTTCACAACCGGAATTTGGACTTCGGACCACTTCACTCGGTTCGAGATGTACGGCCCGTTGTAGTGGAACGCGCGCGGATCGCCCGCGACTTCCCACTCGGGGTGCTCTGCGAGCCATGCGTTGAGCTTCTGCAGGCCCTTCTCGACGACGCCCGTGCCGTACGGCCCGTTCATGCCGATCGAGACGACCGTCAACTCCGGGCGATCGGTGATGACGACCTTGCCGTCCTTGCCCGTCGGCGCGAGGTCCTTCGTGCGGTAGAGGAAGCTCATCGTCCACGACATCGACTCCTTCGGCGCCTGCTTGCCGGTGCCGGGCTCGAACATGTCGCGGTAGTCCATCTCGACGGGGCTCGTCATCGCGATGTCGTTGTCCTTGATGTGGTTGAACAGCGGGAAGAAGCCCATGTTCATGCCCATGCCCGCGTTGCCGCTCGAGACATACTCGGCGCGGCGCACGGTCGGATAGCGCTTGATGTCGATCGCGCCCGGCGGCGTCGGCTCGGGGTAGCCGGCCGGCAGCGGGCTCTCGATCTGCGACGGACCGAAGCGGAAGCGCCCGCCGCGAATCTCGACCTGGGCTTCCATGTCGCCGCCGACTCGCGTCACCATCTCGGGCGTGCGGACGGGCTGGCACTCCTCGGCGCCCGGCTCGGAGGCGCGGCCGGAGTGCAGCTTGACCTCGGTGGTCTTCGTTGCCTCGGCGGTCGCCTTCTCCTCGGCCGACACGGCGCCGGGGGCGGAACCACTGCCGCCGTCGGTCGCCTTCACGGGCTCGGGGATCTTGTTCGGGTCGGACTCCGTCGACGCACAGGCGGCGAGGGGTGCGAGGACGAGAAGGGCGAGCGGCCACCGGGAGAGGAGACGAGTCATACGGTGGGTTTCGCAGACAGCGCCGTCCGAGATTCGCCCGCCGTTACACTCACGGGCGTGACGATCGCGCCTTTTTCCTACGCTCCCGCGCCAGAAAGCGTCCGACCCACCCTGAGGTCCGAGTACGGCCTCTTTATCGGGGGCCGGTTCGTCGAGCCGAAGTCGGGCGCCGCCTTCAAGACCATCAATCCGGCCACCGAGGAGGCGATCGCCACGGTCGCCGACGCGGGCGAGGCCGATGTCGCCCGCGCGGTCGACGCCGCGCGCAAGGCGCAGCCGAAGTGGGCGAAGACCAAGCCCGCCGAGCGCGCCAAGATCCTCTTCCGCATCGCGCGCCGCATCCAGGAGCGCTCGCGCGAGCTCGCGGTGCTCGAGTCGATGAACGGCGGCAAGCCGATCAAGGAATCCCGCGACGAGGACCTCCCACTCGTCGCGCAGCACTTCTTCCACCACGCGGGCTGGTGCGACAAGCTCGACTACGCGTTTGCCGGCGCGAAGCCGCAGCCGGTCGGCGTGTGCGGACAGATCATCCCGTGGAACTTCCCGCTCCTGATGGCCGCGTGGAAGCTCGCGCCCGCGCTCGCGTGCGGCAACACCTGCGTGCTCAAGCCCGCCGAGACGACGCCGCTCACGGCGCTCATGCTCGGCGAGATCCTGCAGGAGTGCGGGCTGCCCGACGGCGTCGTCAACATCGTGACGGGCGGGCCCGACGCCGGCCGCGCGATCACGGCGCTTGCCGCCAAGGGAAAGGTCGACAAGGTCGCGTTCACCGGCTCGACCGAGGTCGGCAAGGCGATCGCGAAGGCGCTCGCGGGTTCAGGCGTGAAGCTCACGCTCGAGCTCGGCGGCAAGAGCCCGAACATCGTGTTCGCCGACGCGGCGCTCGACCAGGCGGTCGAAGGCGTCGTGAGCGGCATCTGGTTCAACCAAGGCCATGTCTGCTGCGCGGGTTCGCGGCTCTTCGTCGAGGAGTCGATCCACGAGGACTTCATCGACCGCCTGCGGAACCGCATGCGCTCGCTGCGCGTGGGCGACCCGCTCGACAAGAACACCGATGTCGGCGCGATCAACTCGAAGGCGCAGCTCGCGACGATTCAACGCTATCTGAAGGCCGGTTCCGACGAAGGCGCGGAGAAGTTCGAGGCCGCATGCGACCTGCCGAAGAAGGGCTTCTGGTGCCGTCCGTGCATCTTCACGGGCGTGCAGCCGTCGCACACGATCGCGCGCGAGGAGATCTTCGGCCCTGTCCTCAGCGTGATGACCTTCCGCACGCCCGAGGAAGCCGTGCAGCGCGCGAACAACACGACCTACGGCCTGAGCGCCGGCGTGTGGACCGAGAAGGCCGCGCGCGCGCTCGAGATGGCGAACCGCCTCAACGCGGGCGTCGTGTGGCTCAACACCTTCAACCGCTTCGACGCAAGCGCGCCGTTCGGCGGCTACAAGGAATCGGGCTTCGGCCGCGAGGGCGGGCGACAGGGTCTCTCCGCGTATGTGAAGCTTGGAGGTGGCCGATGAGCGCGACACAGACTGGCGGACGCATCGAGGTCGCGAAGACGCTCAAGCTCTATGTGAACGGCGCGTTCCCGCGCAGCGAGAGCGGACGCACGGTGCTGGTGCTCGATGCGAAGAAGCGCGCCTTCGCGCACGCGTCGCACGCGAGCCGCAAGGACCTGCGCGACGCGGTCGAGGCCGCGAGCGCCGCGCAGCCGAAGTGGGCGGCGGCCACCGCGTACAACCGCGGACAGGTGCTCTATCGCCTCGCCGAGATGCTCGAGGCGCGCCGCGCCGAGTTCGCGTCGCTGATGGTGTCGATCGAAGGCCGCACGAAGGCGGAGGCCGCGAAGGAAGTCGACCGGGCGATCGACCGCTGCGTGTGCTTCGCGGGTTGGACCGACAAGATCGCCGCCGTGCTCGGCGGCAAGCAGCCGGTCGCCGGGCCGTACTTCGTCTTCACGATGCCCGAGGCGATGGGCACGGTCGCGGTGGTGATGCCCGATGAGCGGCCGCTGCTCTCGCTCGTGTCGCTCTTGCTGCCCGTCGTCGCGGCGGGGAACTCCGCGATCGTGATCGCGCCGGTGGCGGGAAAGCCCGCCGCCAACGCGCCGCTCGCGATCGCGTTCGCAGAGGCCGTCGCGACGAGCGATGTGCCTGCAGGCATCATCAACATCCTCACCGGCGCACGCGCGGAACTCTGCCCGTGGATCGCGTCGCACCGCGAGATCGCGGGCGTCGCGGGCGCGCGGCTCCCCGCGGCCGATGCGAAGGCGCTCGAGCTCGGCGCTGCGGAGAACCTCAAGCGCGTGCATCTCTTCCACGACGCGCCGGCGTTCGACGACGACGCGTTCTGGCATTCGCCGTTCGCGATCCAGCCGTTCGTCGACCTGAAGACGGTGTGGCATCCGAGCGCGATGTTCTAGGCTCTGTCTGACGGATCCCCGGGACCAAAGATCCGCGCGGCGCCCGGGTGGCAAGGAGGCGAGACGAAGCTGTATCCGCAGCGATACAGCGAGTTGAAGCCGACGCCGCCAGCCGGGATGCCGCGTGGATCGACGTCCAGGGGATCCGTCAGACAGAGCCTAGGCGGTCGCCGCTGCGGTGGCTCCCTCTGGCGTGGATGGCGCGTACGGACTCCTCCGCTACGCTGCCCGCATGAAGTTTCAGACGATCCGATTCGCGCTCGCGCTGCCCGCAGGCATCCTCGTGATGGCTGCGTTCACGAGCCTCCTCGAGAACCTCGCCATGCGGCTCTTCGAACTGCCGCAGTCGATGCTCGATGCGAAGGCCCTGATGCAGAAGGGCGACGCGTCCTGGCGCGATGCGATGGCGGCCGCGATGCTCGACATGCCCATCGGCGCGCTGCTCTCGATCGTCGCTGCGTGGACGGTCGGCGCCGCGCTCGGCGTGTTCGCAGCGTGCCGCGTCTCGGGCGCGAACTTCGTGCCGCTGTCGGTCGCGGTGGCGATCCTCAGCGTCGCGTTCGTCTCGATCAACCTGATCGCGATTCCGCATCCGATGTGGATGAACATCGCGGGCGCCGTGCTTCCGCCGCTCGCGGCGATCGCCGTCGGGCGGCTCGCGCTCACCTGGATGCCGCGCGCGCGCGTCCCGGAGCGGCCGCGCCTCACGCAACCGTGAGTTCGGGCATGCGGCCGTCGGGCGAGAACACGAGGATCTCGTTCGCGCCTGCGCGCGTCTCGGCCGCCGACACGGACGCGGTCCGCACGAACTTCGCCGACTTGCCCTTCCCGCTCGACACGCCGCTTGCGCCGTCCTGCGCGATCGCGGGCGCGCCGTTCACCAGCACCGTCGCGCGTTCGTCGACCGCGAACACCGCGCGCACCGACACCGCGCGCGCGGCCTCGAGATGGAACTCGCTGCGGAACCAGGTCGGTACGCCGGTCTTCCTCCCGTTCGCAGACTTCGCGACCGGCTTCGCGCTCGCCCAGCTTGCCGGCGGCTCGACGCGCGCGAAGGCCCACTCGGCCGGCACCGTCGCCTTCACGGCGTAGATCCGGATGTCCTTCGCATCGGCGTGCGGCACGCCGTCGTACACGAGCTCGTTGTCGCCGGGCTCGAGGACGGCGTTGCGGGCCTTCGGCGGCTTCTCGCCCTTCTTGAGCGCCTTCGGGCGCATCGGCGACAGCTTCGCAGCGGGCAACACGACCCACGACGCGCTGCCTTCAGGCCCGACGCACGGCAGCAGCTCGCCGTTCAGGCGGAAGCCATGATCGCCGCCCACCATCGCGTCGGCCGCGCGCGGAGGAATCCACACGACGACATCCTGCTTCTGCGCCGGGAAGGTCCAGCGCATCGACTTTCCACCGGCGTTGTCCGAAAGATCGAGGCCCCACACGAACCGCCCGACCACGGTGGCGTCGCGCGGAGGCTGCGGCACCGCATCGCGCTTCACGCCCTTGAGCGGCGCGATCTCGACGAGCGGACCAAAGATGCCCGTCGGTGCGCCGACCGCGCGGCCGACCGGCGGAAGACCGTCGTGCACGACCTGCGCGACGATCGTCTGGAGACCGCCCGCGCCGATCTCGAACGCAGCCGCCGTCCCGCCGGCGCATCGCGCGCCGTTGATCGCGATCGCGTCGTCCATCTGCCTCGCGAACGGCAGCGCGTAGACGCGCTTCGCCTTGCCCAGCTGCTTGAAGCGCGCGCGGTAGTACGCGGTTCGTGCCGTCACGCCGAACGCGCCGAGCGACGCAGGCGCGGCCGTCCACGCGAACCGATCGTGCGAGCCGTCGGCGAGCCCGCGCTCGAGCAGTGCGTTCGGTGCGCCAAGCTTGAGCGCGCGGCCCGACGCCGCCTTCGTCTCGGCGGGTTTCATGCGGCGCACGCGCCCGTCCGCGTCGACCGCGACCAGCAGGTTCCCGTCGCGGTCGACGAACTCGAACCCATCGCCCGCGATGCCCACGCCGTCGGCCAACGCGAACGGCACCGCGACGACCCGCAGCCTGCGCACGGCGACGCACTTGGGCGCGGCGCCATCGGCGGGCACCGTGAGCGCGACGCTGCTTCCATCGATCTTCACCTCGATCTTGCCGCGAGGCTTCCCCGCGACGACCAGCAGGTCGCCCGCGAGCGCCACCAGCGCGCCGGTCGAGCGCTCGAGGCGCGCGCCGTTGAGCTGGAGATCGCGCCCGAAGAAGTCGAGCGCTCCATCGGGGCGCGCGCGGCGCTCGACATGGCGCGCCACTTCGTCCGCCGACATCTTCGCAAGCACCTCGCCGAAGGAACTCGCGAACACGAGCGTGCGGCGCAGCTCGAAGAGGTCGCGCGCCGGACGCTCGGCGAGCCCGCGCGCGCTCGTCGCATCGCGATGCGCCTCTGCGGAAACCTCGAGCACGAAGTCGGACCGCACCAGGACGCGCGATGCGATCTGCTGCGCGCTCTCGTCCCACGACACGAACGCCATCGGCGGCGCCTCGGGCTGCACCTCGCGCAGTTCCATCATGCGCGCCGCTGGGTCGTCGCTCTCGCGGCACCAGGTGTCGATGACGCCCTCGTGCATGTACCAGCAGTTGTTCGCGGTGATGAGCGGGACCTCGACGCCGAACTCGCGCGCGAACCGCACGAGGTCGCCGAAGTACGCGGCGCCGATCTCGGCATCGAGCGAGTGCCAGTGATCCTCGAGACCGACGGCGACGACGGGCCGTTCGGCCGTGCCGCCGTTGCGCGTCGCCTGCAGGTCGACGAACTCGCGCGCGAGGCGGCGCCAGAAGCTCGTCACCCGCTGCATGAACGCCGGGCTCGCCTCGCGCAGCCTGTCGCCCGCGAAGGTGCCGATCCAGCCGGGCATGCCGCCGCCCGCGAAACTGCCGCCGACGCACGGCCCGATCCGCAGGATGACCTTCAGCCCCGCGGCACCCGCGTCGTGGATGAAGCGGCGCAGATCGCGCTGGCCCGAGAAGTCGAAGCGGTCGGGCGTCGGCTCGTGGAGCGACCACGGCACGCGGGCCACGACCGCGTTGAACCCGGCATGGCGCAGGCGCGCAAGATCGGCTGGCCACGCCTCCGCAGGCGATGTGGTCGGGTCGAGCGACGCTCCGACGATTGGGAAGCGCCGGACGCCCGCCCGGGCGCCGTCGTGGAAGAAACTGAGGGAGTCGTAGGAAACAGAGGGCATCAGGGACTGCTTTGCGCGCGATCCGCCGCTCATTCGCTCGGCGGAGAACGGAGTTCGCCGCAACGGCCGCCGAGGACGCGCGTTCTGGACTCTCCCACAATCTTTCCGCGCGGGCAAAATGCGGGGCATCCTGATACTTCCTGACGACGAAGCAAGCAGCCTTGCGCCGTTTCGCGGTACAAGAGACCCCCCGATGCTGACTCGTCGCCGCGCCTTCATGTCTCTCGCGACGCAAGTACCTTCTATGAAGGGACTTGCGTTTGTTTCCTCGCTCATGGGCGTTGGCCTGCTCACGGCCTGCGAGAGCGGGCTGCAGCGCATCGACCGCGCCACCAACGAGAAACTGCGCGCCAGCGCGGAGACGCTCGGCGGCGGAGCTGTCTACCCTGAAATTGACGCGAACCGCTACGAACCTGGTTCGTACTTCCCCGATTTCCCTTCTGACGCCGACCGGCCCGCGACGGTGAACCCCCCTGCGCAGGACCTCCGATTCGAGGCGATTCCGCAGGCAAAGGAAGACAGCGACAGCATCGCCGAGCGCTTCGCGCGGATGTCGCAGGACGACCCGAACGCAAAGCTCTTCACCTTCGAAGACGCGGTCGCCTACTCGATGCGGCACTCGGACGAGTACCTCTCGGCCGAAGAGGCGTACCTCATCACGGCGATCCGGCTCCTCATCGAGGAGCACAAGTGGACGCCGATCCCGACGAATGTCACCGCCGCGACTTTCGGCAGCGAGGGCGACGGTACGGGGCGCTTCGAGAACGCGCTGAGCATCGTGAACGACCTCGGCGTCTCGCAGCGGCTTCCGTTCGGCGGCGAGGTCAGCGCGTCGTTCGTCGTGGCGGCGACGCAGCAGCTCGACGACTACCTGAACTCGACCGACACGCAGTCGGCCGACATCGTGCTCGAGGCCGCCATTCCCCTCCTCCGCGGGTTCGGCGATGTCGCGCAGGAAGACCTGATCCAGGCGCGGCGCAACCTCGTCTACGCCGCGCGCAACTTCGAGCAGTTCCGCCGCGACTACTACTACGACCTCGCCGACGACTACCTGACGCTGGTGCTGCAGCTGCGCGGCATCGCCAACGGCGAGCGGCAGGTCGAGCGCAGCGCCGCCGTCGAGGCTCGCACGAAGGCGCTCGTCGAGAGCGGCCGCACCGAGCCGTTCCAGGCGGATCTCGCCACGCAGAACACGCTGTTCGCGCTCGACCGCCTCAGCTCGCAGCGCGAGCTCTACCGCCTGACGCTCGACCGCTTCAAGGCGCGCCTCGGGATGCCCGTCGACGAGTCGATCAAGATCGACCCGATCGAGTTCAAGCTTCCCGTGCCACGCGTGAACCCGGACGAGGCGCTCGGGCTTGCGTTCCGCTACCGGCTCGACCTCCAGACCGAGCGCGACATCGTCGACGACTTCGCGCGCAAGGTCGATGTCGCGCGCAACGACCTGCTCGGCGATCTCGACCTGCGCCTGACGAACAACCTGCCGACCGATCCGCTGCGGCCGAGGTCTGGCCTCGACTTCAAGCCCGACTACAACGACTTCGCCGCGAGCCTCGTGTTCTCGATGCCGCTCGACCGCGTGCCCGAGGACCTTCGCCTGCGGCAGTCGCAGATCTTCCTCGAGCAGTCGAAGCGCCAGTACTTCCAGGCGCGCGACAACGCCGCCGTCGGGGTGCGCCAGGCCGCGCGCGGCATCGAGCGTTCGCAGTTCAGCCTCGTGGTGCAGCAGCGCAATGTCGCGGCCGCCATGAACCGCCAGGCCGCGATCGACGCCGCGCCCGACCGGGCGACCGCACGCGACCGCACCGAAGCGCTCGACCAGCTCCGCCGCGCGCAGGACTCGCTCGACGCCGCGAAGCGCGACCTCCAGCTCGCGATCCTCCGCTACCTCAACACCACCGGACAGCTCCGCATCGCACCCGATGGGACGCTGATTCCGCTGCCGGGAATGGACATCCTCGAGGAATCTGGGCCCGGTCTCATCGACCGGCGCCCGTAAGCCGCCAACGATCAGCACGACGACACCCACGACGACACCCACGACGATCAGCATCTCGATCGGAAACACCATGAACCTGCCGCGCAACACCACCCGACTTCTCGCGACCACCTGCGTCCTCGCGCTCGCGTCGCTTCCGCTCGGATGCGGGAACGATGGCGCCTCGACCGAGGCGACCTCGATCTCCGCGCGCGACCTTCACACCGTCGAGAAGAGCTCGTTCGACATGATGCTGCCCGTGAGCGGCGAGCTCGCCGCGATGCAGCAGGTCGAGATCCGCAACAAGCTCGAGACCCGCGCGGTCATCACCGAGATCGTGCCCGAGGGCACCCGCGTCTCCAAGGGCGACATCGTGGTGCGCCTCGCGCAGGAAGAGATCCTCGACAAGATCAAGGACGCCACCGACAAGGTCAACACCACGAACAGCTCCACGATCGCCGCGCAGCAGGCGCTCGCCATCAAGCAGGGCGAGAAGCAGAGCGAGCTCGACAAGGCCGATGTCGCCGTGCGCATCGCCGAACTCGCGCTCCAAGGCTGGCAGGAGGGCGAGGTCATCAACAAGCGGCAGTCGCTCGCGCTTGCGAAGGAGACCGCCGCGATCAACTTCGACCGCCTCAAGGGGCGCTTTGAGGAAAGCGCGAAGCTCGTCGAGCAGCGCTTCATCGCGAAGGACGAGTACGAGAAGGACCGCATCGCGATGATCGAGGCCGAGGCCAAGGTCAAGCAGGCCGCGCTCGACCTCGAGGTCTACGAGAAGTACACCTTCTTCCAGGACGAGGCGAAGAAGAAGTCCGATCTCGACCAGGCGCGCGCCGAGCGCAGCCGCGTCGAGGAGAAGTTCAACGCCGAGCTCGTGAAGGCGCAGGCCGATGTCGACAGCGCGAACTTCCAGCTGCAGAGCGCGAAGGAGCGCCTCGCGAACCTCGAGACGCAGCTTGCGAACACCACGCTCGTGGCGCCGATCGACGGACTCATCGTGTACGCGACCAGCATCGACAGCTCGAACGGCGGCCGCGGTGGCGGCGACACGCAGCCTCCGCAGGTCGGCACCGAGCTTCGTCCGAATGAACTCGTGATCCTGCTGCCCGACACCACGCGCATGGTCGCGAACCTCAAGGTGAGCGAGGCGCTGTCGGGCCGCATCAAGCCGGGCCAGCGCGTCACGGTGTTCAGCGACGCGATGCCGAACCAGCCGATCGGCGGCGAGGTGACGGGCGTGAGCGTGCTTGCCGCCGCGGGCGGTTGGCGCGATCCGAACCGCCGCGAGTACACGGTGAAGGCCGCGCTCGAGACGGATCCGGCGCTCGGACTCAAGCCCGCGATGCGCTGCAAGGCCGAGATCCTGCTTGGCCGCGTCGACGACGCCGTGAACATTCCCGTGCAGGCGATCTTCCGCCAAGGCCCCGTTGCGTTCGTCTATGTCGAGGGCAGCGGCGGCTTCGAGCAGCGTCAGGTCGATCTCGGCCGCGCGAGCGAACTGCAGATCGAGATCCGCAAGGGCGTCGAGCCCGGCGACAAGGTCCTGCTGCGCGAGCCGAAGGCGTTCGAGATCGCGAAGAAGCTCGACGCAAGCGTGTTCGAGCTTGCCAATGCGAGCGCGCCCGGCTTCGGCGGCGGTCGTCCGCCGGCGATGAACGCGACGCCGCCCGCTGCTGCGGAAGGTGCGCCGGCCGGCGGCGGCGAAGGCCGCCCGCGCGGTGGTCGCCCCGATGGCGCGCGTGGTCCGCGCGGTGGTGGCGAGAGCGGCGGCGGCGGTGGTGGCGGCGCGCCGGCAGGCGCAGCGGCTGCACCCGCGGCTCCGGCCACCAAGAGCTGAGCGACACGATCCATCAAACGAACGCACGCGCCGGTCGATCACGGCGCGTGCGTGTTTTTGTCGGGCTGCTCAGCCGTTCGCCACTCACGGCGGCGGCAGCGTGTCGCGGCCGCGGATTCCGTTCGCGGTGAGATAGTGGGCGGAGGTATTCACCAAGAAATCGTCGGCTTGCGTGCCGCCGAACCCGCTGGACCCGAAGGGCGTGTTCTGTAGCCAGAGTCGCATCTTCGACTGAGACCCCGGCACGCGCGCGCGATCCTGGGCGTTCATCGCCTCGCCCGTCGTGAACAGGCGAACCGATCCATCGAAGAACGCCGCATACGAACGCGCTCGGAACGAATGGTTCCACTGGTACGGCGTCTGTCCGCCCGCAACGGCAGGATTGGCGCCGAGGTTCGGCTCCATGCAGTGCCGCTCGAGCAGCCGCGTCTTCAGCGACGGGAACTGGCACTGCGCGTTGTTCGGCGACTTGTAGCCCTCGCCGTTCGGCACCGAGTTCGGGCTGAGGTACGAGGGATTCGCGAGGTTCGTGCCATCGCCGAAGACGCGCGGGTGGTACATCGCCGCCGGCGAATAGTCGTAGGTCGAATTGATGATCCCCGACTGCGCGTCCTGCTCGAAGTCGCGGCCGTCGCTGATCCAGCGCTGCACCTTGCGCGTCATCGCCGGGTCGTCGGGCGCGTAGAAGGTCTGGTCGTAGAAGCGGCCTCCCACATAGGTGTTGAACTGCCGCACATTCGTCCAGCGGAACGAGCCCTGCGCGCCCGGATTGACGCCGAGGTTGAGCGGGATCTGGAAGAGGCCGCCATCGGCCGTGCCAGGACACGAGCCCGTGCCGTAGCCGATGACGGTGGTCTGTCCGCTCGCGCTCGTGCCGACCGTCATCGGTGGAATGCAGCCGTTGGCGCTCTGGTACGCGGCGAAGTTTCCGCCGAACGCGCCGAGGTCGTCGGGGCACGCCGTGAACTGCCGGCCGTTGAAGTCCGCCGCGTATTCGGCATGTGCCGCCGCAAGCGTGACGAGCTGCGCGGCCGACTGCTGGCGCATCGCGCTGCAGCCGACGCGCTGGAAGACGGGAACGGTCGACGCGGCGAGCACGGTGACGGCCGCCGTGACCGCAGCCGCCTCGGTGAGCGTGAATCCGCGGCGCGCGCCGTGAGATCGAGTGTGTTGCGTGGTGTGCATGGTTCGTCTCCTTTCAGTCGCGCGAGAGAAGGTCGCGGCCGAGGATGCCGCCGGTGGTGAGGATGTGGAAGCTCGTGCGTGCGCCGTCGACAGGCGTCGAGGGCTGCCAGCCGTTCGCGCCGAGCGGCGTGTCGGCCGACCACAGTCCGTCGCCCGACTTGCTCGATTCACGCAGGAGGATGTCGTCCGCTTCCGCGTGGGCCATCGAGACGGTCTGCACGCTGCCATCGAAGAAGAGCGTGTAGGGCGAGCTCTTGCGCCCTGCGTTGAACGCAAGGCCCGCGCTCGGCGCGCCGCGGTACCAGCCGTACTCGCACATGCGCGTCTTGAGCGACGGATGCGCGCACTGGCTCACGGCGGGCGATCGGTAGCTGTCGGCGAACGACGCCGGCGCCTGGAAGCCGCCATCGGCCTGCGCGCGGAGGACGCCGGGGTTCAGCATCGCGGCAGGCGAGAAGCAGAAGCTCGAGTCCTGGTAGCCGCCCGGGATTCCCGGCGCGGGGAAGGTGAACTCCCTCGTCGGATGCGTGGAGAGCTCAGGCACCCCTGCGTAGGTCGGGTCGTCCTCGGCGTACCACTCGGGCGAGTAGAAGTTCTTCGACAGGTACTCGCGGAAGCCGACGACATTCGGGATGCGGAAGAATCCGTAACCAGCCGCCGCGCCGGAGAAGTTGAAGGGCCGGTAGACCTCCCAGTTTCCGCAAGTGCCGGGATAGCCGCTCTGCGCGCAGTTTCCCGTGCTGCCGAGCCAGTAGCCCCAGACCGCGCTGGTCGAATCCTCGCCGAGCACCAGTTGCCTCGGGCAGTGCGCCTGACTCAGATAGGTCGCGCAGCTGTCGCCGTACGCCCCCGCGTCCGCCGGCATCACGCCGAACTGCCTGCCCGCGAAGTCGTTCGCGTAGCACTCGTTCGCCTGCGCGAGCTCGGCGAGCTTGTACTGCGAGTCGAGCCCGCCGCCGCCGCGCATCGGCATGGTGACGGCGACGCAGGTCAGCACCGCGCAGGCGCCCGCGCCAAAGAGAACATCGACACGGGAAACGCCGCGGCCGGCTCTGGTGATGGATCTCGGGTTCATGGTGTGCTCCTCGATCGACGAGTGATCCTGTGGGGCATGGGACGCGAAGGTCCCTCCATGATCTCATACGCAACCGTCGCGACGCAATCAAACATCGCGCGCTGCGGCGGTTGAATATGGCGATTCAGCCGCAAATCGCGGAAAGAAGCGCAGGTATCGGCGCCAGCGAATCGAGGATGACATCGGGCGCGGGGTCGAGCGACTCGACGGAGCGTCCATGGTTGTAACCACCGCGCACCACGAGGCTTGGCATCTTCGCCGCGCGCGCGGCCCCGACATCGTTCGCGCTGTCGCCCACCATCCACGCGTGGCGCGCGTCGAGCTGGCGCAGCGCCTCGAAGAGCGGCGCCGGATCGGGCTTGCGCACGGGCAGCGAATCGCCGCCGATCACGCAGGCGACGAACGGGCGCCAGCCGAGCGCGTCGACGATGCGCGTGGTCGGCGCGAGCGGCTTGTTGGTGACGATCGCGACGCCGAGCCCGCGCGCGTGCGCGGCCGCGAGCGCCTCGCGCGCGCCTTCGAGCGGCTTCGTGTGGTCGACGCAGATCTCCTGGTAGATCGCGCGGAAGCGAGGCATCGCCGCATCGGCCGCGGCGTGGCGCGCGAGCGCGTCGGGCAGGCCCGCGAAGCCCTCGAAGCGGCCGCTCATCGCGCGCTCGACGAGCACCCGCGCGCCGTTCCCGACCCACATCGTGACTTCCTCGCGCGTGCGTTCGGCGATGCCGAGCTCGCGCAGGAGCGCGTTCACCGCGACGAAGATGTCCTCGACCGAGTCGACGAGCGTGCCGTCGAGGTCGAAGAGCACGGCATCAGGCGCGGGGTACGCGCGGAGCGCCCCGAGATGCGATGCAAGCGATGGTTCCGAAAGCGGCGACAAGTCCGCAGGATAGGCGAGGCTCAGTTCGCCAGTTCGAACGCAAGTTGCGCCCGCGGGAAGAACCGGCCCGGGCTCGCGACCTCGACGAGGTCGGAGTGCAGGATCACCGCGCTGTCGGGGATGCCGCAGGTCTGCTGCAGGTCCTTCACGAGCGCGACGAGCGTCTTCATCTGCGCGTCGGTGAATTCGCGGCGCTCGCCGTTGCCGACGAGGCAGATGCCGATCGCGTTCTGGTTGAACCACGCCGCGTCGGGCGTGGCGCCCGCGGCGCGCGCGGCCACATGGGCGCCTGCGTCCTGCGAATGCCAGCGCGGTCCGATGGCGAGCGAGCCGTCGGGCTCGCCGTTGCCGTTGCCGATGACGAAGTGGTAGCCGAGCGAGGGCAGGCCCCACGCCGCGTGCTGGCGCGTGATCTCGTCGACCGTTCCGGCCGCGCTCGCGCTGTGGTGGATCACGATGGCCTGCCAGCGACCGGGCTCGATCGCGACCGGCGACTGCGCGGCGCTCTGCTCGGCGACGCGCACGGCGGGGATCCCCTGCCAGCCGTCACCCAGCATCAGGACGCCGCCCGCGAAGGTCATCGCGCCGACGAAGACGCCCCACACGATGCCCGTGCGCTTCGGGTGCACCTTGCGCGTGGACTTCGCGCTAGAGGCGGAACGCGAGTTCGACTTCGACTGGGACTTCCGTGCCAAGGCGCGATTCCTTCGGATGCGGTCTCGAGGGTGGGGAACGATATCGCAAATCGGCCGAAGCACCGAAACCTCTGCAGGATTTCGAAGACGCATCGCGCGATCGTCTCGTCGACGCTCGTTCGATCGGTTCGCGAGCGGTGGATCGCTCCGTCAGTTCTGCTGGCCAAGACGCGCGCGCAGCGCCGGCTGCGGAGTGCCGAACACATCGGGCTCCTCGAGCGGGACATAGCGCTGGCGCATCTTGTCGTAGGTCTCGAACTGCGTGCGCGGGAGATCGGCGGGGAACAGCGCTCGCTGGCAGCCCGTCAGTCCCGAGAGCGCACAGAAGAGCGCGCCGAGCAAGCCGACCGTCGCGGCCGTTCGGCCGGTGGAGCGGGCTGCAGATCGTGTCGAGGGCGCGGAGATCATGGCGTGATCCTACCGCGAAGGATCCGCAGCGGCGGCCGCCGGCTTCGCGGGAACGACGGGCACCGTGCCGAGGAAGGCGTAGGTCTTGCCCGTCACGCCGTCGACGAACTCGCCGGCCACCGAGAGGCCGCGGGCCGACTCGGCGCCGTCCCATTCGACGGGCAGTTCGACCGTGTAGTGGGTGCCCATGAAGCCGCTTCGGTAGCAGTCGCGGAGCGCCTTGGGGGCGAGGGTCACCGCGCCGGCGGCGGCAGGCGGGCGGCCCGGGACGAGCGCCGCGACGCTCGCGCGGACGGTGCCCGTCATCTGGATGAAGCGGCCGAGCCCGTCGGTCGGGACGAGCACGATCGCGAGTTCCGCCTTGGTCGGCGCGGTCAGGCGCGCGGTCGAGAGCGACGAAAGCGAGACGGACGCGAGCGCGGGAAGCGCTTCGGCGACCTCGGGGTCCATGCGCGCGTTGCGCTCGGCGGCCAGCGCGAGCATCTTCGCGTCGAGTTCCGCCGCCCGCGCCCTGGCCTCGTCGCGTTCCTTGGTTCGGACCGCGAGTTCCGACCGGAGCGCGTCGCCGGCGCTCGGGGCGAGCACCTTGCCGCCGCAGCCGGCGAGCGCCGTGGCCGCGGCGAGCGCGGCGAGGGCGAGGCGGAGAGATGAGGTGGTCGTTCCGTCCATGGTGGGTCGAGTGTACGGCACATCCGACGGGGTCCTACCCGCGGGTCGGAGCCTCGGCGTCGTCTGGTCCTTCATCGGCTTCCTCCTCGTCCTCGCCTTCAGCATCCGTTCCGAAGGCGATCTGGAAGGCGATCTGCTCGAGCGCGACGGTGAAGTCGACGCTCATGATGGCGATGCCCTCGCGGACCTCGATCCGGCGGGGCGCGAAGTTCAGGATGCCCTTCACCCCAGCGGCCACCAGGGCGTCGGCGACCTGCTGGGCCGCCTCGCGCGGGACCGCGATGACCCCGATCGTGATCCCGAGTTCGGCGACGACCGAGGGCAGGTCGGACATCTTGCGGATCTTGAGACCCCCGCCGACATCCTTTCCGGCGGCGGCCGGATCGGCGTCGAACACCGCGGCGATGCGGAAACCCTCGCGGCGGAAGCGGTCGTAGCTGATGAGCGCGCGGCCGATGTTGCCGGCGCCCACGAGGCAGGCGCGCCACTCGCGGTCGCGGCCCATGATGCGCCGCAGCGACACCACGAGATCGTTGACCGCGTACCCGCGGCCGGGGTGCCCGAACTGCCCGAACAGCGCGAGGTCCTTGCGCACCTGCGCGTCGGTGAGCCCGAGCGACCGGCCCAGCGCCTTCGAGCTGACCGTCTCCTCACCCGCCTCGAGGCGGCTGGCGAGCTCGCGCAGGTAGAGGCTCAGGCGGCGCGCGGCCGGCTTGGGAATGTTGCGGCGATTGGGCACGGAAACCGCATGGTACGCCCTCGCGCCGCTCGGCTACCCTCTCCCCATGCACATTGCGGATGTCCTCGCCCGAGACGCGACCTCGCTCAGCTTCGAGTTCTTCCCACCGAAGACCGACGCAGGCTGGGAGTCGCTCTATCGGTCGATCGCCGAGTTCGAGCCGCTGGCGCCGAGCTTCGTCTCGGTGACCTACGGCGCGGGCGGCTCGACGCGCGACAACACCCATGCGCTCGTCGTGCGGTTGCGGCGCGAGACCAAGCTCGAGCCCGTCCCGCACCTCACCTGCTTCGGCCACACCAAGGACGAGATCCGCGCGATCCTCGAGCTCTACGCCGCGAACGGCGTCGGCACCGTGCTCGCGCTGCGCGGCGACCCGCCGGCAGGCGCGCGCATCCTGTCGCTCGGCGACTTCCGGCACGCGGCCGACCTCGTGGGTTTCATCAAGAAGGAAGGCGAGCGCCTCGGCGTGAACGGCGGCCGCGGGTTCGGAATCGGCGTCGCCGGCTTCCCAGAGGGTCACCCCGAGACGCCGAACACGCTCGTCCAGCTCGAGCACCTGAAGGCCAAGTGCGACGAGGGCGCCGACTACATCGTCACGCAGCTCTTCTTCGACAACAACGCGTTCCACGACTGGCGCGCGCGCTGCGAACTCGCTGGCATCAAGATCCCGATCGTGGCGGGCATCATGCCCGTGACGAGCGGCAGCGGCCTCAAGCGCATGGCCGACCTCGCCGCGGGCACGCGCTTCCCAGCGCCGCTCCTCAAGGCGATCGCGCGCTGCAAGGGCAACGCCGAGGCGATCGAGAACGCCGGCATCCACTGGGCGACCGAGCAGTGCCGCGATCTCCTCGACAACGATGTCGCGGGCATCCACTTCTACACGCTGAACAAGAGCGACGCGACGAAGCGGATCTACCGGACGCTCGGCGTGCAGGCATCGCATCGTTGAGCGCTCGCGGGCGAGTTTCTCACGGAGTCACGAAGCGCAAGGAGATCAGGGGACGCCGCACGCTCACGCGCGGATGTCGAGATGCACCTCGCCGTCGCCTTCGCCGCGCGGCTTCGGCGTCTCGAACGGCTGATCGCGGCGCGGGTCGCGCGGCCGGCGATGCTTCCACTCCTCGACCGCGTCGGGCTTCGGATCGATCTCCTCGCTCTTCACGGGGTCGGAGATGCGCACCTCGTCCTTGATCGTCGAGCGAGGCCGGTCCGCTTCCTGCGGCTTCGTCTTCTCGCGGGCGCGAGGTCCGCTCGCCTGCTGGGCGATG
>Ga0209972_10001932_pt1 | contig 17437 bp, 15 predicted proteins | sample NOAtaG_7_FD_187302 | JGI IMG/M metagenome (GOLD analysis project Ga0209972, IMG submission 187302) | Freshwater lake microbial communities from Lake Erie, under a cyanobacterial bloom - NOAA_Erie_Diel1S_2200h metaG (SPAdes) (version 2) | ecosystem: Environmental > Aquatic > Freshwater > Lake ... | reverse complement strand
CACGATGCCGTCGTGATCAGGCGATGGAACAAAAGCACCGGGGTTCCAATTGGGCGCATCCACAGGCGGATAGGCATAGCCGAGCAGCGCATCGATATTGTTCACCGACAAGTCGCAAACCCAGATATTGAGGTATTTGGATGTATTCCAGGCATCTACTCCACCGCGGCTGCTGAACTTCATGTCGTCGTTCAAACTGAAGCCGCCGTAGGTGCTGCGGGTTACGCGGACGCGGTTGATGCCATTGGTCGGATTGCCTTGCGGGTCGCGGTCGGCAAACACAAATTGGATCCTGGTATCGATGGACCGCGAACGGAAAATTTCACGGATGGTGGATGTATCTGCGTTGCGCTTGCGAAAATCGCGGTTGAATACCTCCATCTGGCTGATAATCAGCGAATCATTGAGGTTCTTGGCATTGGTATTGTGCAGCACATGAAACACCACGGGGATGGTGAAAACGGTATCTGAACGCACCTGGCGCAGGGCAGCCTGGCGGTTTACCTGCTGCAATGCCTGGTTGTACAGTTCCTGCTGGCGTTGCATGATTCCGGGATATTGCTGCTCCAGAAAATGCTGATAGGCGGTATGCCCGCAAGGTTCAGGCTGTTGTGCCTGGAGTGCACCGGCAATGACGATACCGGTGTACAAAGTGGTAAAGAGTTTTTTCAACGGCTTATGGCTTCCTTATTACAAAGATAAGGAAGACCGTGTCAAAAGCCTGTCAGTCGCAGCTCAGGCACCTTTGAAACCGGGCTTGCGTTTTTCATTGAAAGCGGTCACGCCTTCGCGGTAGTCTTCGCTGCGTCCGGCGATTTCCTGGCAATACGCTTCGTAATCGAGCATGGTATCGAGGTCGCTGTGGCTGCTTTTGTTGAGCATCTTTTTCATCAAGCCGATTGCTTTGGTGGGTGCAGCGGCATAGTAATCGGTGAGTTTCTTCACCTCTTCGTCGAGGTTTTCAGCCGGACAAACGCGGTTGATCATGCCCCATTCGAGTGCCTGTTGTGCGCTTACTTTATTGCCCATGGTAGCCAGCTCGAAGGCGCGGGCCGAGCCTACCACGCGGGGCAGGAAATAGCTGGATCCGCTGTCGAGTACCAAACCTACGTTCACGAATACTTCAATGAGGGAAGCGTTTTCGGCGGCTACGATCATATCGCAGGCAAGGGCGAGCGAACATCCTGCGCCGGCAGCTACGCCGTTGAGGCGGCAGATGATGGGCTTGGGCATTTCGCGCATGGCCCGGATGATGGGATTATAGCGCTTGTACAGCGAGTCGCTGAGGGAGCGGTTGGCTGCGCCGGCGATGGCTTTCAGGTCTTGCCCGCTGCAAAAGGCTTTACCGGCACCTGTAAGCACCACAACCCTAACTTCGGGGTCGCGCGTGGCCTGTTTCAGCGCGTCCTGCAGTTCGTAACTCTGGGCGTCGTTGAAGGCGTTGAATACGTCGGCGCGGTTCAGGGTAATGGTGGCTACGCCGTCTGTCTTTTGGTATAAAATGCAGGTGTATTCCATAGAAATCGGGGCGAAGATAAAGCATTAGGTCCGGCACCATACCCGGGCCGCTGCTGCAAAGCCCGGTCAGGCTGTCGCAGCAGTGTCTACCATGCCGTCGCGCAGGCGGATCACCTTGCGGGCGTGACGGGCAATTTCTTCTTCATGTGTTACCACGATAATGGTATTGCCCCTGCGGTGGATTTCGTCGATGAGCTGCATGATTTCAGCCGTAGTCTTCGAATCCAGGTTTCCGGTTGGTTCGTCGGCCAGCAGCAGTGAAGGCTTGTTCACCAGGGCGCGGGCGATGGCGACGCGTTGGCGCTGACCTCCAGACAGTTCGTTGGGACGGTGCGTGACGCGGTTGCCCAATCCGACTTCTTCCAAAGCCTGCCGGGCCCTTTCCAGTCTTTCTTTCTTCGAAACGCCGGCATACACCAGCGGAAGGGCCACATTTTCCAAAGCGGTAAGGCGCGGCAAAAGGTTGAAGGTTTGGAACACAAACCCGATTTCTTTGTTCCGGATGGCCGACAGCTCCTGGTCGTTCAGCTGCCCGACCTCGGTGCCATTCAGCACGTAACTGCCTTTGGTGGGCGTGTCGAGGCAGCCGAGCACGTTCATGAGGGTCGATTTACCCGAACCGCTGGGCCCCATCAGCGCGAGGAATTCGCCCTTGGGAATATCCAGGTCGATATGGCGCAGGGCATAAATATCCTGATCGCCGACGCGGTACTTCTTTTCTATGCCCCGAAGTTGGATGAGCGCATCCATGCTCAGCGGGGCTGGTCGATTACTTTCGGCACGCGGAAATAATCGCTGTCTTTGGCGGGTGCATTCCGCAGCGCTTCTTCATGCGAAATATCCTGTTGTACCAAATCTTCACGGAGCACATTGACATTGTCGGTCATGTAAATGAGCGGAGCAATGCCTTCAGTATCCAGGTTGTTCAGCGTTTCGCACATCTCGAGGATATTCTCCAGATCGCGCCGGATATTTTCCGCTGCTTCGCCTTCAAATTCGAGCCGGGCCAGATGCGCCAGCTCCTGCACTTTTTCAGGAGTAATCTTCATACGTTTTTGGTGGGGATGGCTCCCTTTTCAATCAAAGCTTCTTCAATGATACGGTAAACTTCATCCTTCAGCGCCTCTGCATCGTTCGGATTCAGATGAGCAGTGGGGAGCGGCCGATGAATGGTCATGCGCATTTTCCCCGGGAAAGCCATGAATTTTCCATCGGGCAGGCGATTGTGGTTATCGGGGATGGAAACCGGCACGATTTCAGCCCCTTGTTCAATGGCGAGGCGGAAGGCGCCGATTTTGAAGCGCCCGAGTTCAGGGGTATGCGCCGGGATGGTTCCTTCGGGAAAAATCAGGATATTCATGCCCTTGGCCAGCCTTTTTCCCGCCTCTATGAAAGCGCGGTGGGAGCCGGCATTGCTTTTGCGATCTACGGGGATATCGATGGTCCGGAAGAAGATTCCAAAGAGCGGGATATTCAACAATTCCTTTTTTGCCATGAAACTCAATGTGCCGGGCAGCAGGCAGGCGCAGGTAACGATGTCGAGGTAAGAAGAATGATTCGGAACGAATACATATTTCTTTTTGCGGCTGAGGCGACGTTGGTATTTCACCACAGGCCAAAGTCCGCAGACAATGATCAGGAACCAGCCCCAAATTTGGCGATACTTGTGAGCGAGCGGGTATAAGCGCGGATGAATAATAAACAGGAGCAGGATTGGATAGGTGAGGATGAAGAATCCTGCCACCATGATGGCGGTATAAACAAAGACTATTCTGCCAATGAGGTTACGCATTGGGCTGCCGGCGTGCGCTGAGGAGGAATACGGCGCTCGAAACCAGCATGCCGATGCTGAGGTTGAGCGAGAACTGGGAGCGCATGAAGGTGCCAAGGCTCATGTATGAATCGACGTCGAAGCCTTCGCCTTCCTTGCCTGCAGCTTTCTTGGCCTGTTCGAGCAAACCGCGGTAATGGTTCATGATTTCGGGCTGGTTGTCGAGCAGGTATTGATAGGCGAGGGTGGTGATTCCGGCGATGAGCGCTGTGGTCAGCAGGCCGGCGAAGAGCGCTTTGCCCATGATAAGGTTGCCTTCGCGGCGCAGGGCGCGGATAACCAGGAAAACAGCCAGTACAGTGATGATTACGCTGCCAAGCACGGGCAAGGCAGACACGAAACTCCGTTCGGTATACAAACGATTGAAATACTGAATCAGCAGCAGTGCAGCCGAAGCCGAACCGAAGGCAGACCCGTAGATCAGCACCCTTTTAAACATGCCGCGAATTTAGGCACGGGCGAGGCATCGCGGTTCAGAAACCTTCCGATGCGTCGGGATCGCGGTCGCGACGGGCATATTCGTCGAAGTCGTATTCCGGCAGCAGATTCGATTTGATGAATCCAATGGTTTCCTGCAGGGCATCCGAGAACTTATGGAAGTCTTCCTTGTATAGAAAGATCTTGTTCTTAATCGCAGCTGCTTCGTCCATCCGATGGCGTTTGCTTTCGGTGATGGTGATGAAGAAATCGTTTCCTTTGGTCGATTTTACATCAAAGTAGTAGGTGCGTTTGCCAGCCCGGATGCGGCGGGAGAAGATTTCATCCCTTTCGTGCTGTGTAGCGTCGCTCATCGCGTTTTCCTTCCTGTATTTTTCAAATGTAAAAAGAAATTTGACAAACGCAAGACTTCGCGTCAGGCAGACACATTATCTTAATCAGCTGTTTTTTTCATCCTGCATTTCGCAGAGCCGGGCATACAATCCACCCTGGGCCAGCAGCGCCTCGTGGCGGCCCTGTTCGGCTATTTTCCCTTCTTCCATCACGATAATGGAATCGCAATGCCGCACGCCGGCGACGCGGTGCGAAATGATGATGGAAGTTTTGCCGCGCAAGGCCTCGATGAGGTTGTCGATGATATGCGCTTCGGTGCGGCCATCTACGGCGCTGAGACAGTCGTCAAGCAGCACCAGCTCCGGGTTTGCGGCCAGGGCACGGGCAATGGCAACCCGCTGTTTTTGACCGCCCGAAAGCGATACGCCGCGCTCCCCAAGTAAGGTGTTATACCCGTTGGGGAACAGCAGGATTTCGTCGTGAATACCGGCCATCCGGGCTGCGTTGAAGATGCGTTCTTCGTTGTCCTGCGCGGGTTCCAGACCGAATGCGATGTTCTCGCGGATGGTTTCACTGAAAAGGAAGATATCCTGCGGAACATAGCCGAGTACCCTGCGCATACTACCTGTATCGAAGTCTTGCAAGGGCGTACCGTCAACGGTGATGCGGCCTTCCGTCGGATCGTAAAGTCTCATGATCAAGGCGGCAAGGGTGCTTTTTCCTGAGCCGGTTTGCCCCACAATTCCCAACGAAGTGCCTTTCCTTATTTCCAGCTGAATGTTTTCGAGAGCAGGTGTTTTTTTATCAGGAAATTTAAAGCCAAGCTTTTCCAATCGGATAGCGCCGTTAAACCGGAAAGGAATGCCTTTCCCCGGGGCGAGTGGCGCGGGTTCCTGCAGGAATTCGTTGATGCGCTGCTGGCTTGCGGCTGCCCTTTGAACCAGTGCCGATACCCAGCCAAGCGAGGCTACGGGCCAGATGAGCATGTTGAGGTAGATGAGGAATTCGGCGATGTTGCCGTAGGAAAATTCTCCCCTGGCCACGGCCCGACCGCCCAGCCAGATTACCAGCAGGGTGCTGATGCCGACCAATACCATCATCAACGGGAAGAACAAGGCGTTGATGCGCGCGAGTGAAAGGTTATCGCGGTAATAGCGGTCGGTTTCTGCAGCAAAAGCGTTTTCGAACCGTGTTTCTGCACCGAAAGCTTTGATTACGCGGATACCTGAAAAAGTTTCCTGTGCAAAGCCGGTGATTTTGGAGAGCTGCTGCTGGATGCGCAGGCTGCGGGCGTGGATCAGCACACTGACACGGAAGATCGAATAGCTCAGCAAGGGCAAGGGAAGCAATACGTACAGGCTGAGGGTGGGATTGACCCAGAACATCAGGATGACGACGGTCACGAAAGTGAAAAGGAAGTTCACGACATACATCAGGGCCGGACCGAGGTACATGCGCACGTGGCCGACATCTTCGCTGAGCCGCGCCATCAGGTCGCCGGTGAAATTCCGGCGGAAGAAGGCCAGCGGCATGCGCTGGTAATGCCGGTACAGGTCGTTTTTGAGGTCGTATTCGATGATGCGCGATACCACAATGATGTACTGGCGCATGAGGTACATGAAAAGACCGCGTACCAGGGCGGCCAGGAGAATCAGACCGGCGAAGACCAGGGCGGTGCGCATGGCGGCAGACGACAGGGCGGGTAAGGCAGGATGATCGAGGAGGTTATTGGCCAATTGTGCAGTCTCGGCTGTTTCATCGAAGCCCATGCGCACCAGCACGGGCACGCAAACGCTGGCGATATTGGACAGCACAACGAACAGGGCGCCGGCGATCAGTTTTCCGGCATAGCGTTTCAGGTAAGGATTGAGGGCCCGCAGTGCTTTCACCCGGCAAAGTTCGGGGGAAAAAGCAAGTACCACCTTTGATTTCTTGCAGCAGAAATTCCCATTCAGGAGAGGGGGGGTGATCCACCTTGTGCATCCTTTCAAAAAACGTACCTTTGCGCCCTATTTCAAGAACATGACCCAGACCCAAAGCAGCGCAGCCAACGGAACAGCCTTTGATCTGTTTGCAAGGCTTGAGAACACCGACCATGAACAGGTAGTTTACTGCCAGGACAGGGCGACCGGTTTAAAAGCCATCATCGCTATCCATAATACTGTGCTCGGCCCGGGCCTGGGCGGAACCCGCATGTGGAAATACAGTACCGAAGCCGAAGCACTGAATGATGTGCTCCGTCTTTCCCGCGGTATGACCTACAAGGCCAGCATCGCAGGTCTGAACCTGGGTGGTGCCAAAGCCGTAATCATCGGAGATGCTTCCAAAGACAAATCTGAAGCGCTGATGCGCAAATTCGGTCGCTTCGTGGAGAACCTCAACGGCAAGTACATCACTGCCGAAGACGTAGGCACCACTACACGCGACATGGAATACGTGAACATGGAATCGGATCACGTGGTTGGTCTGCCTGAATCTATGGGCGGCGGCGGCGATCCTTCTCCTGTTACCGCTTATGGCGTATATATGGGCATGAAGGCTTCGGCCAAGGCGGCTTTCGGCAACGACAGCCTGGCCGGTAAAACCATTGCCGTGCAAGGCATCGGCAAAGTGGGCATGCACCTGGTGGAATACCTGCACAAGGAAGGTGCCCGTCTTTTTGTAAGCGATATCCACGATGCGGCCCTGCAGCATGCAGCTTCGCATTTTGGTGCTACCGTGGTAAACGGCGGCGAGATCTATGGCCTCGACGCCGACATCTTTGCGCCCTGCGCCCTCGGTGCCATACTCAATACCGAAAACATCGGCAAGCTGAAGGTGAAGGTAGTCGCCGGTGCGGCAAACAACCAGCTGGAAGACGAAACCGTTCACGGTGATATGCTCCGCAGCAAGGGCATCGTATATGCGCCCGACTTCGTAATCAACGCCGGCGGCCTGATCAACGTGTACAGCGAATACACCGGTTATGTGCGCGAAATCGCCATGGCGCAGACCGAGAATATCTACAATACCATCCTCGCCATCTACCAGCGTGCCGACGAGCGCAACATCAACAACCAGCTCGCCGCCATCGAACTGGCCGAGAAGCGCATCAACGACATGATGCTCGTGAAGTCAACCTTCTGAGCACCTTATACCCCATTGGATAGATCCCGGCCCTGAAAAGCCGGGATTTTTTTTGACCTTGCCTTTCCGGCGCGGTGGCTTTGCCTGGCTTATCTTGCCGCTTCATGCACTGGAACTGGAAAGACAAGGCAGGTTGGTTCTGGTTGCCGTTCGGGGCGCTGTTGTTTGCCTGGAACGGCGGACTGGCGGGCTGGCCCGAAGGCGGGCAAGACAGCTGGAATCATTTCCTGTATGCGCGCTGGGCCTGGACGCATCCGGAGCTCTACCTCGACCAATGGGGCAAGCCGCTGTACACCTTTCTGAGTGCGCCTTTCAGTATCTTAGGCATTCGGGGTGCCATTGCTTTTAACATAGCCTGTACATTGCTCAGTGCCTGGCTTTTGTACCGCAGTGCATGGCAGCAGCATTGGCACCATGCGTGGCTGGCTTATCCGTTCACATTCTTCGCACCCATCCTTTTCGGGAATACTGTTTCAGCACTCACCGAGCCTTTGAATGCCACGCTCCTGGCCCTGCTGATCTGGTTTTTTTCGACCGGTCGCGACCGCTTGGCGGTGATAACGGCTTCATTGCTGCCATTGGTGCGCAGCGAAGGTTATGTGCTCCTTGCTGCCTTAGGCGTTTTCCTATTCCTGGAGAAGAAATACCGCCTGCTGCCCTGGTTGCTGAGCGGAACGGTTTTGCTGGCGCTGGCCGGCTGGGCCATCCACGGCGATATCACCTGGATCGTCAGCAGCAATCCGTATATCCGCTTTGAGCAGGAAAGCCGCTGGCATCCGGGAAGCGGTTCACTCTTGCATTATGTGCAGCAGCAGCGGCATATCATTGGAAGCCTGGGACTGGCCCTTGCATTGGCTGGCTGGTTGTTCGCCGCGTTTGATATGCGCAGTAAGGAACAGGCATTTGGTGCACGGCTTGTTTTCCTGCTTTGCGGGGGCATGGCTGCGGCTTATTTCCTCGCCCATACGATGATCTGGTGGATGGGCAGCATGGGTTCTCACGGACTGATACGGGTGTTTGCCGTGATCGTTCCCTGCTGGGTGATGGCGCAGCTGTGGTTGGTGCATCGCCTGGCGCAGTATTTCGGCAAGGCGCGTTGGCTGCCACCGGTTTACCTGGCGCTTGTTCCGGCATTGGCCTGGTTTGCCTACGATGGCAATGGTTATCCGGCGCCCTGGAAGGCCGGGCAAGCGGTGATTGCCCCGCCGCCGCAGGCCGTGACCGTGCAGCAGGCGCTTGCCTGGGGCGACAGCATGGGATTGCAGAACCGCATACTCGTGCATCAGCTGCCGTATATCGACGTTTTACTCGGCATCGACCCATTCACCAAGCCGGAGCTTGCGCGCAGTTTCCGCATCTGGAGTATCGACTGGCGCGATGGCTTCCGCCGCGACTGGATGCCCGATTCCTGCCTCGTCATCTACGACGGCTACCACGCAGCGCGCGACGGCTTCCTTCCCCTGGACAGTCTGATGGCCGCACCGCATTACCGGCTGCTGAAGCATTTTCCGCATCCCGCGCCACCGGAAAAGGGAAGCACCCAGTTTGATGTTTGGGTATTTGAAAAGAGACAACCTTTCAGTAGTAGAAATTAGTTCCATTTTCCTGCGCCAACGGTATTGGCTTCGATCGGCCAGGAGTGGATTCAAGCGTCAACGCACCTGGCTTTGCAGGTTCCCTCTGCCCTTGTCCACAGCGCGAACAATGTCATACTGAACACCCGTCATCCACTTATGGCTGAACTGCGGGTAATCAGCAAGGATCCTTTTTATCTGGATCGCCGGTTGATTTCTTAGTGCTGCGCGGTGGCGAAACCGGTATCTGCGGCGAGGCTTTCCCAGCGGTCTATTTCGGCGCTGAGCTGGCGCATTTTTACACGGAAACCTTCGATAGCAAGCGGACCGAGGGGAAGGTGCATGGGAGTCTGTGGATCGGCGAGTGCCTGGAGAATGACAGCTGCTGCGCGATCGGGGTCGCCGGGTTGCTGCCCGCTATAGGCTTCGATTTGGGCGATGCGGGCACCGGCGGTATCGGCATATGCATCCAAACGGCTTTCGGTGCGCACGGAGCTGCTGCCTGCCCAATTGGTGCGGAAAGGTCCGGGTTCCACGCACATCACCTTCACCCCGTGCGGCTGCATTTCCTGGGCGAGTGCTTCGCTGAAGCCTTCTACTGCGAACTTGCTGGCATTGTAGATGGAGAGTCCATTGGTGCCGCGGAAGCCGGCCACGGAGCTGATTTGCACGATGCCGCCGGAACGGCGCTGGCGCATGCCGGGCAGCACGGCTTGTGTCATGGCGAGCAGGCCGAAGAAATTGGTTTCCATCTGGGCGCGTGCTTCTTCCATGGAGGTTTCTTCCACTGCGCCAAAGAGTCCATAACCCGCATTATTCACCAACACATCAATGCGTCCTTCACGGCTTTCGATGGCAGCCACCTCGCGGCTAACCGCCTGATGATCGTTAACGTCGAGCAATACGGCGCGGGTGCGGCCGGGCACCAAGGCGTCAAAAGCAGCCAGTTGGCCGGCGCGGCGCAGGGTTCCGTAAACGGTGTGTCCGGCTGCGGCTGCGACCAGGGCGATGGAGCGACCCAATCCACCGGAAACGCCTGTAACTATCCAAATTTGTGCTGCTTCAGTAAGGCTCATGGTTTGCAAAATTAGCACCACCCGCCGGAAGTCATTCCCGCAAATGAGCCAAAACAGTACAATTCGATGACAATTTGCGAAGTTTGCATAATGAAAGTACGGAGTTTGTTGTGGGCCATGGCCTTTTCCATCCCGGTCGTGCAAGCGCAGACCGTGCAGCTGGAGCTGAGTGTGCAACCCAAAGGGCACGAAAGCATCTGGTACCTGCACAATGCCGGAACGGCGACGCTCGACATCAACAGCCTGGTGGTGCAGTCGTTTTACCGGCAGCAGAACACTTTTGTGCAATCGCTCCATATCGGCCGGCCTTTTGTTCCCGGGGGGAATACCTTCCGCGGCAGCTTCCGTGCTTCAGGCCGAACTTATACGTACAAGCAAATTTCCAATGTAGGCCTGGATACGGCCCTCGCCCCGGGTGATTCAGTTGCGTTTTTGAACATTGCCAACACCGACCTGAAAATCCGAGACACCGTGCTTGTGGGCGGGGTTGTGGTGAATTACAATCTCACGCCTGTAACGGGAGCCAGTGCCATGGCTTATCCACGCAATGGCGCTTCGTGCTCCAACGAGTTCTTGTTTCTGGATGCCGGCGTGAGCGGACAGGGCATTAAATACCACAGTTTTCTTGCTACCAATGTGCATTACGGAACCTGCGAACCCGGGGCGGTGATTGTGGTTTTCGACGGACAAACACTGGAGCGCAAGCCAATCCCCGGTTTCACTCCGCAGTGTTACTGGGGCAGGGCCTGGATGGATTTTTCCTTCCCTGAAAACTTCCAGGTCTTCTATAGCGCCAATTTGAATACTGCGGCAGGTCGTTTGCGCGCCGACAGCCTCATCCGCGCTGTTCCTGCAGGGGATTATATCGCGTGGTTCAACCACAGCATGGTGGATACCCGCACTTACAGCAGCCTTTCTACTACGCTTGGCCTTTTTGGCGTTCCGCCGCTGGGCCGCAGCGACAGTACACCGGGGTATCTGGCAGCTATTGGCCGCAAAGGGCTGGCACCCGGCCTGGCCAATTTCGATACCTGTTCATCTTCTCATCTCAATTGCAACGTCAAGATCCAGCAAGCCATGGTTGGCGGAGCTGCGGGCGGCACGATGCCTGCTTTTGCAGCCTGTTTTGAGATGCTGCGCACACCGCTAGGTCTGGCGCCGGAAGAGCAAAGCGTACGCGGATATGCAACACCTGAGTTTCGGTTTTATCCCAATCCCGGTCAGGGAACCTACCGCCTCAGCAGCACATCCGTCGGATTCCGTTTGATGCGTTGTACTGACCTGGGCGGACGTGAGGTTCAGGTGGAGTTTGACGGGAATGTATTGCAGCTCAACCACCGCGCTCCGGCCGGCGTTTATCTATTGCAACTCGCCGATAAGGACGGCCGTGCGCATTACTTCCGGTTAATCCGCGAGTAACTTTGCGGCATGTCTGCCCGCCGCGAAGACCGCGATATACCCAAGGCCCGTATCAGCCGGGAAAACCTCGGCAAGAGTCTCCGTCTGTTCCGCTATCTCGGTGCTTCCGACCGTTGGCTATTCCTCGTCGGAACCCTGTTTCTGCTTGCTACAGCAGTAACGGCCCTCCTCTTCCCCAAACTCACCGGCAGCCTGGTTGATACCGCCCTGCCCGGCAAAGGCGATGCGACCAGTATCGGTGAACTGCAGCGCGTAGCTTATTGGTTTATCTGGTTGTTCCTGGCGCAGGCGGTTTTCAGTTTTCTGCGTATTTCTATTTACGTGCGCGTCACCGAAAACATGGTGTTCCGCCTGCGCGAAGACCTGTTTGCGAACCTTTTGCTCAAGCCGATGGACTATTTCCACCGGAACAGGGGAGGCGATATCCTCAGCCGCTTCAGCACCGATATCGCCCAGATTCAGGACACATTTACCACGCATATCGCCATGTTTCTGCGCCAGATTCTGGTGATAGCCGGCGGTTTATTCATGCTGTTCTTCACCAGCCTGAAGCTTGCCGCCCTGATGTTGCTCACCGTGCCGGTTGTGGTGGTTGTTTCGCTCATTTTTGGCCGTTATATCCGCAAGGTGTCCAAGGAAGTGCAGCAGATGAACGGCGACAACAATGTGATTGTGGATGAAGTAATTACAGGCATTGTGAACGTGAAGAGTTTCACGAATGAACTTTTCGAGCGCCTGCGTTTTGGTGGAAGCGCTGAGAAGATACGCCGCGAGAGCATACGCCGCGGCTTGTTGCGCGGTGCTTTTTCCTCCTTCATCATTGTGTGCCTTTTTGGCGCGATGACCTTCCTCATTTACCGCGGCTTGCAAATGGTGCAGGCGGGTGAATTGCGGATTGGTGAAATGATCCAATTCATGTTTATCACGGGTTTTGTTGGTGGAAGTATTGGTGGACTGGCAGAGCAGTACGTGCAGATCCAACGCACACTCGGCGCTGTAGAACGGGTTTTCGATGTGATTGACGGTGAGAAGGAAGCATCCTGGGAAAGCGGTTCCACGCGTCGTTTTCGCGGGGATTTGCGTTTTGATGATATCCATTTCCATTACCCATCCCGCCCCGGAATGGAAGTGCTTGCGGGCATCAGCTTTGATGTGAAGGCCGGAGAACAGGTGGCCCTGGTTGGCAGCAGCGGTTCAGGTAAAAGCACACTCGCATCGCTGTTGCTGGGTTTGTATTCGCCGGCGAGTGGTAAGCTGCTGATTGACGGGGAAGACACAGCCGGGATACCCTTGCACGAACGCCGTTCGAATATGGCATTGGTTCCGCAGGAAGTGATTCTCTTTGGCGGCACGATCTACGACAACATCCGCTACGGCAAGCCGGATGCCGATGCCGCGGCGATTGAAGCTGCCGCGCGGCAGGCCAATGCCCACGATTTCATTGCTTCTTTCCCGGAAGGATATCAGACCATGGTGGGTGACCGTGGCATACGCTTGTCTGGCGGGCAAAAACAACGGATTGCTATTGCGCGTGCCATTTTGCGCAATCCGAGTATTCTCATATTGGATGAGGCTACCAGTTCGCTCGACACTGCCAGCGAGCAGCAGGTGCAAACGGCCCTCGACTACCTGATGCAGGGCCGCACTTCGCTGGTGATAGCGCACCGGCTCAGCACGATCCGCAATGCAGACCGCATCCTGGTGCTTGACCAGGGCCGGATTGCCGAAGCCGGTAACCACGAAGCCTTGATGGCCAGGCCGGATGGCTTATACCGCAAGATGTACGAGTTGCAGGAGCAGGATTAAGCTATTGCTGAATGCTTTGCACAATCAAGTGCAATCCTGTTTCTGAAGTATTAATCAGTTAGCCAGCACCGGGCTCAGCCATTTCTCTGCTGTTTCCAGGCTCCAGCCTTTGCGGCGGGCGTAGTCGGCCAGCTGGTCTCGACCGATTTTACCGAGCCCGAAATAACGCGCTTCCGGATGGGCGAAGTACCAACCGCTCACCGAGGCAGTAGGCAGCATAGCCATGCTTTCCGTAAGCTGCATGCCCAGGGTCTTTTCGGCTTCCAGCAGCTGGAACAGCGTTGTTTTCTCGGTGTGATCCGGGCAGGCAGGATAGCCGGGAGCCGGGCGGATGCCGCGGTATTTCTCGCGGATCAGTTCGTGGTTGCTGAGGTTTTCATTTGGCGCATAGCCCCAATACTTTTTCCGCAGTTGCAGGTGGAGGGTTTCAGCAAAGCTCTCCGCCAGGCGGTCGGCAATGGCTTTGGCCAGGATGCTGTGGTAATCGTCGTGGTCTTTTTCGTAAGCCTCCACGATAGCGTCCAGCCCGATACCGGCCGTTACCGCAAAGCCACCCAGGTAATCGCCATCCGGAGAGAGGTAATCGGCGAGACTCAGATTGGGAATACCGTCGCCCATTTTCCGTTGTTGGCGCAGGAAATGGAAGCGGGTGATTTCGGTTTCGCGCGTGGCATCGCTGTAAACAATGGCATCTTCTCCATCGCGGCGCACGGGATAAATGAAGAAAGCACCTTTGGCCTTGAGCGATTTTTCGGAGATGAAGCGATCGAGCATGGCATTGGCATCGGCGAAGAGGCGGCGTGCTTCTTCACCCACTACTGCATCTTCGAGGATGTCGGGATATCGCCCGGCAAGTTCCCAGGTTTGAAAGAAGGGCGTCCAGTCGATGGTTTCGCGCAGTTGTTCAAGCGGAAAATTGTCGAACGTAAAGACACCGGTGGATTGGGGAACGGGTATTTCGTCCGGTCCGAAATTCAGTTTTGCCTGGTTTTGAGTGGCTGTTTCGAAAGGAACGATGTTTTTGTCTTCCTGGCGGCGTGCGTGGTCGGCGGCGAGTTTATCGTATTCGGCGCGCATTTTGGCGCTGAATTCCTCGCGCTGTTCATGGCTCAGCAGGCTGCCGGCCACCGGCACACTTCGGCTGGCATCGAGCACATGCAATACGCTTCCGCTGTACTTCGGAGCGATTTTTACGGCGGTATGGACGCGGCTGGTGGTTGCGCCGCCGATGAGCAGTGGGATTTTCATGCCGGTGCGTTCCATCTCTGCTGCCACATGCACCATTTCGTCGAGACTCGGCGTGATAAGTCCACTCAGCCCGATGATATCCGCACCCCATTCACGGGCTTCTTTCAGGATTCGGTCGGCCGGAACCATCACACCCAAGTCTTTGATTTCGTAGTTGTTACAAGCCAGTACCACACCGACGATGTTCTTGCCGATGTCGTGCACATCGCCTTTTACGGTTGCCAGCAGTATTTTCCCTTTGCCTGAGTTGCCGGTTTCTTGTCCCAGGGCTTCGGCTTCTGCCTTGGCCGCGAGCAGGAAAGGTTCGAGGTAGGCCACGGCTTTTTTCATCACCCGTGCACTTTTTACTACCTGGGGGAGGAACATTTTACCAGCGCCAAAAAGGTCGCCTACGATGTTCATTCCATCCATCAGCGGGCCTTCGATTACGGCGAGGGGCGCACCGAGTTGCTGGCGTGCTTCTTCTGTATCCTGGTCGATGAAGGCATCGATACCTTTCACCAGCGCATGGCGCATGCGTTCCTGTACGGGGGCATTGCGCCAGGCCAGTTCTTCGGTTTTTTCTTCCTTTTTGCCCTTAACGGTTTCGGCGTAGGATACCAGTCTTTCGGTGGCATCGGGACGGCGGTTGAGCAAGACATCCTCCACCCGTTCCAGCATTTCAGCCGGAATTTCTTCGTAGACCTCTATCATGCCTGCGTTCACGATACCCATATCGAGACCTGCGCGGATGGCATGGAAGAGGAAGGCGCTGTGCATGGCTTCGCGCACGACATCGTTGCCGCGGAAGCTGAAGGAGATATTGGAGATACCGCCGGAGACGCGCGCTCCGGGCAGGTTTTGTTTGATCCAGGCGGTTGCTTTAATGAAATCGACCGCATAGTTGTTGTGTTCTTCGATTCCGGTTGCGACAGTCAGGATATTCGGATCGAAGATGATGTCGGTGGGAGGGAAGTGGACTTTATCGGTGAGGATGCGGTAGCTGCGTTCGCAGATTTCGATGCGGCGCTCGTAGGAATCGGCCTGGCCTTGTTCATCGAAAGCCATCACTACGACGGCAGCACCGTATCGGCGGACCAGTTTTGCCCGGCGAATAAATTCGTCTTCGCCGTCTTTGAGGCTGATGGAATTAACGATGCCCTTACCTTGGAGGCATTTCAATCCGGCTTCGATCACTTCCCATTTTGAGCTGTCGATCATGACCGGAACGCGGCTGATATCGGGTTCGGCTGCGACCAGGTTAAGGAAAGTTGTCATGGCCTGGGCGCCGTCTAGCATGCCTTCGTCCATGTTTACATCGATCACCTGTGCGCCGTTTTCTACCTGCTGGCGTGCAATGTCGAGCCCAGCGTTGAAGTTTCCCGCGAGGATCAGGCGCGCGAATTTTTTGGACCCGGTAACATTGGTGCGTTCACCGATATTGACAAAATTCGTTTCGCGCGTGAGGGTAAAAGGCTCAAGCCCGCTCAGGCGCAAGGTATTGGTGATATACAAAGGGTCTTGGTTTTGCGACATGGAAACGGTTGCGAAGTTCGGCCATTCAATGCAAAAAGAGGCAAGTAAAATGACGGCCGGACGCACGGTAATAAACCGTTTCCGTGCGTACACAAGCAGAAGAGGGTAAGGCTGTAGAAAAACTGGTTTGGCCTAATTGGAAACGGTTTTCAATCTGTGCATATTTGATTTGACAATCAGGCACAGGCCTTTTACAGCATGTACAAAATGCCCTACTTCAAGGATCGTGAAGCAGATAGCGTATCAGCGTTTATGCAGTCGCGTCCATTTGCACTGGTGATTGGAACCGACATGGATGGTCTGGCGGTAGCGACGCAGATTCCACTTCTCCTTTTGGAACGTGCGGGTGTCTGCTATCTGCAAGGTCATGTGATGCGGAATACCGACCATTGTCGCGCATTTGAATCGAACCCCAATGTATTAGTGGTTTTTACAGGCCCGAGTGCCTATGTGAGCGCTACCTGGTATACCGAACCGCAAGGTGGTTCAACCTGGAATTACATGACGGTCCATGCCCGCGGTACCTTGCGTTTCATGGAGGATGATGAAACGCTGGATTTTATGCAACGACTGAGTTTGCATTTCGAAGACGGTAATACCGCTTCGTCCACCGTATTCGCCAACCTTCCCCCAAGGTATAAAGATTCTTTGATGCCTGCTATCGCCGGATTTGAAATCCGTATTGAAAGTATCGAGCACACGTTCAAACTCAGTCAGAACCGCGATGAGGTCAGCTATGAGAATATAATCAGTCAGCTGGAAGCGCGGGGTGGACAAGCCGCTCAGATAGCAGAGGAAATGAAAATGCGTCAGCATTTGATCTTTCCACCGGGAGGTGACTGATGCAGAAAATTTTTCTTGAATAGACGATGCAGATTGGGGGCTTGTAATGGTATGAGCAGGTAGAAAGGGTGCAAAGCGGAACAGGCGCCTGATGGAAGGTAGGTGTTGTTTTGATGGGAGGGAAGAGGGAATTGGGTTCTTGGAGGGATTTGATGGGATATGGCAACAGATCGGTGGGGAGTAACCTCTGAATGAGCGGGAAATTGTAGATTAGTCTGAAGCCTCCACTATGTATGGAAGATTCCATGCCTTACTGACAAACAATGCGAACATTTGTTCAAGTTTTTGATACCCACTGTAGCGCCGGTTGGTGAGGTAGCAGAACTCGCCCACGTAGTTCCGCATGTACCTTTTCCATACGTAGTGGTGAATGCCATCCAGGTTGCGCTTGGCGTTCACTTTCATGATCTCCGTGTACCACAACTTCCCGCTATCCGGGTCTTCTTCGAACCAGGGGCGAGGGCGATTGTCGAGACTGCGAATGCTGATGTTCATGCCATTTGGCAGCACATCGGGGCTTATCGGTGTGGTCTTGCGTGAAACCGGATGGTGGTGATTGTAAGGCATATCTTTCAAGGATTCAGGACGCATCGAAATCAAGCGCAAACGCCCACCCTGCGCACGTTTGAACCATGGATGCCATTCCGGAATCCGAAGGTTCAGACCCCGTAACTCTACAGACATTAGTTCCAGCTTTTGTCCTTCTTCAT
>Ga0209972_10001926_pt1 | contig 17459 bp, 9 predicted proteins | sample NOAtaG_7_FD_187302 | JGI IMG/M metagenome (GOLD analysis project Ga0209972, IMG submission 187302) | Freshwater lake microbial communities from Lake Erie, under a cyanobacterial bloom - NOAA_Erie_Diel1S_2200h metaG (SPAdes) (version 2) | ecosystem: Environmental > Aquatic > Freshwater > Lake ... | reverse complement strand
TTGGCCAAATTTAAGAGAAGAAGAACCAGTAGAGTTATTGTCTGTTGAGAATCATAATTTAGAAGATTATGCTATAAATTTTGGTATTGAGGAGCAGAGTTTTTTAGAAGAACATATTGAAAACCATGATTGGATTATTCAGCCCACTGTTTCTTCTTTTAATTTTTTACAAAGTTGGAAATTAATTGCTAATCCTAAAATATATTTACTGCTTGGCAGCCACCCTGAAATTGTCCAGAAAGACTTTGATTTACAGCATTATCTGAATTTTCAAAACTTGGTACTTCAATTTATTAATAGCAAACCAGAATTAAAAACAAAACTAGTTGGTATTGGCGAATGTGGTTTAGATTATTTTTATTCCCAAGAACCTAACATTATTCAAACCCAGAAAGACCTTTTTGAAAGTCAAATAAAATTAGCGATTCAGCTGAGTTTACCTTTAATTATTCACTGCCGCGAAGCTTTTGAGGATTTGTTTGTAATCTTAAAAAAGTACCCCGAAATTCATGGAAAATTTCTAATTCATTGCTTTACCGGAAATGCTAATGACGCTGAGCAAATTATTAAGTTACAAGGGAAAATGGCCATTGGGGGGATTGTTACTTTTAATTCGGCAAAGGATTTGAGCGAGGCTGTTGAAAAAAATGATATAAATAATTTTGTAGTAGAAACCGATTTACCATTTCTTGCCCCAAATCCGTTTAGAGGAAAAATTTGTGAGCCTAAGATGATTGAGCATTCACTGCGAAAACTAGCTTTGCTAAACAACATGTCTTTCGAGACTGCTCTTGAGCAAACTAAACTCAATGCAGAAAAGTTTTTTAATATTTAATTATTATGCAAAACATTTTAACCAAACATTCTAAAAAAATTGATTTAATTTTAAAATTTATAATTACATTTATTGCCATACTTTTAGTAAGCCCTATTGCGGTATTTTTAACTGAAAACATGCCTATAAATGGTAGTATGGGAGAAATCTTAAATATAACAATTATATATCTATTATACTTAGTTGTAATGATAATAAGTTTTAGAACCAAATTTAAATTCAATAAAGAAATTTTTAAAATTACATCTTCATGGATAATTTTACTTTTATCAGGTTTACTAATTTTTAGTCTTTTGCATTTTTTTCTTAATGGAAATGTAGAGTTTTTTGGAAATATTTATTTATACAATTTAGAATTTGGGATCAACCCTTTTAACATTAGATTGGATTTTTTCTTTGCTATAATTATAATGTATCTAATTCAAACTTTAGCAGAAGAATGGATATTTAGAGGATGGCTGATTTCTTCATTATCCGATTTCTTTGGAAGTGCATGGAGTATTTTTATAAGCGCGGTTATTTTTGGCTGGATTCACACACCAGGTGCTACATTTTCTATTCCAAATTTTTCCATAACCTTTGGGCTTGGTGTGGTTTGGGGAATAATTACAATTTGGACAGGATCATTTTTAAATGCTTGGCCGATTCACTTTTTTAACAATCTATTTTTCACATTTATTTTGGGATACGGTGGAGCACATTTTTCCAATCTATCTTTTTTTAAAATGGAGAATTTACCGCTAAATCCACTTTGGGTATTTATTTTCTTTTCAATTAATCTAGCTTTTTTATGGCGTTCAAATAAGATTTCGCAACTAAATAAAATTGATCAAGCACTGCAGTCTTAAGAATTAATTATCCAATTTTCCAAATTATTTCTACACTCTTCCCAGCTAAAATTTTTAAGTCTATCTTGACCCTTGCTTATTAATTCCATTCTAAAAGAATTATCTATACTTATTAATTCAATTGCAGAGGAAATATCTGCAGTGTCTAGTGGATTTATTGCCACAACCCCAGACCCACCAATTTCCAAACTGCTTCCAGTATTTCCAACAATTACTGGCACTCCAACACTAAATGCTTCTAAAATGGGGAAACCAAAACCTTCAAATAGCGATGGATAAAGTAATGCAACTGAGTTTGATAAAAGTGCTTTTTTCTCTGATTCAGATGGGTTAAAAACCCAAATAATATTTTGTATTTCAAGTTTATTTATTAGATTTAATAGTTCAGAATAATATTCTTTAGACACAATTCTTCCAGCTAGTACTAGCCTATATTCAAAGCCTTTCTCTTCCAACCCCTTCCAGGCATAAATTAAATTTATCCAATTTTTTCTTGGTTCAATACCTGCCATAGCTATAAAATACTTTTGCCCAGAACTTAAAATATTTTGAATAATTGCGTCATGGATTTCTGGTGGATTTATTTCTTTAGAGTTCAAATTCTGAGGTAAAGCTAGATAGACCAATTTCACTTTTTGGATGGATTTTGGAAATAAATATTTTATTTGATTGGCAGTTGAAATTGAATTAGCATAAATTATATTAGCTTTTGAAAGTATAGATTTAGCTAAGAAAAAAGATTCGTTTGGTCTTTTGAGTGCATTGTTCCAACGGGGCATTTGGAAATGAAAAAAATCGTGGGTTGCCACCAACCAATTAGTGTTTGCAGGAGCTAGGATGGCTTTAATTTGCGGTTGGTATAAGTGAGTAAAACTGTGTTGGTTTGTTGTGAAGTTTATTCCAATTATATTAGCAATCCAGACAGAAATGTTTATAACTTTATCAAGGTAAATTTTAGGTAGAAACCATATTTTAGAAACCCAGGCGATATTATAATATTCAGGTAAGCTGTAATTTTTAACAAACAGACTTTCAAACCAAGCATATTCGTGGCGAAGATTTTGGTAAACTTTATTATCCAGACCAAAACCGGTTATTTCTAAGCTAGGATTTTCTTTTTTTATTTCAGATAATACTTTAAGAATATTTAGGAAATAGATATTAATTCCTGTCCTAATTGGATAATTTAAACTGCGTAAATCTACGGATAACCGCTTCATAGATTATTTTAAAATTTCCTCCACTGCTCTATCTACTGAGTTTTTGTTTAAATCTACCAAGATATCTGGTTCAAGCCCTTTTAGGTTAATTTTATCACCCTTAGGCGTAATCCATTCGGCAATAGTAACTTTCAATAAATCACCGTTTCTTAAAGTAAATACTTGCTGAACCACTCCCTTTCCATAAGTCTTTTGACCGATTAATTTCACCTGTCTATCGTCACGCAGGGCTGCTGCTAAAATTTCACTTGCTGAAGCTGTGGAGCCATCGGTTACAACCACAATTGGGTAATTTTCTAAGGAATTACTTTGGGCGATTGTTTTCTCTTCTTTGGCATCATTTTTATAAACTTCTTTTACAAAAGTAGAGTTTTCAGGCAAGAAAAAACTGGCAATTAATACTGATTGATCCAGCAATCCTCCGGTGTTACTTCTTAAATCAAGTACCAATTTTTTAATATTTTGATTGGATCTAACTTGAGCAGCAACATTCATCATTTTGGAAGCCGAGTTTTCACCAAAAGTTGAAATATTAATTATGCCAACTTCTCCTCTTACCTCTAGGCTTACCATGTCGGACTGAACATTTTTTCTGGTTATTTTGAATGAGCTTTCTAAACCAGACCTCAAGATTGTAATATTTACAGTGCTATTTTCTTCACCTTTAATTGCATTTGCTAATTGCTCGTTGGTCATTGAAGCAACAGATTTGTCATCAACCTTTAACAATTCGTCGCCAACTTGAATTCCTCCGTTACTGGCAGGACCATCTTTAAAAATTTGGGTAACCAGAACTTTTCCTGTTTCTCTGCTAAAACGAACCCCAATTCCACTGTATTTTTCGTTTAAACCATTTTGGAATTCATTAATTTTATCCTTCGGAATATATTGACTATATGGGTCTTGAAGCGAAGCTACTAAGCCTGCTAATTCACCTTTTGCTTGGTCTTCTTTGGATGGTAAAGTGCCGGTATATTTGTTTTCAATAATATTTAAAATTTCTTGTTTGGCGCTTGCCGTTTGCCTGTTTATTTCTGCAGGCCAAAATTTATCTACTAAAAGTACCGAGCAAAATACAAAAAGTATTAAACATGTAGCTTCTAAGACTATTGATTTTCTATTTTTTGCAAAGCTGAATACATCATCATTTTCTTCTTTATTATCTAAATTTGCAGGTGTCGGCAGTTCCTCAACTTCGGCTGCCGGTTTTGTATCGTTATTAATGTTCACAGATATTAAATGAATATTTTCAGGCTTACTGTCAAAATTGAATTTTGTAATTGACATTTACCCAGTTTTGAAATGAGTTAATACCATGTCGAGTGAAAATTTAGATAATTTAATTTGGAACAAACCTGGCCTTCCTGATAGGGTGAACAGTCAAGAAGATCTTGTGCTAGTTGTAAGGGAAGATTTAGTTATAATTGCAACCAAAGCAGTTGGATTATTTCTTGTATTCTTAATTCTCCTAGCTTCCAGAACTATACTTTTGGGTTTCCTGGATAAATTTGGAATTGCGGTTTTTGACTTAATATTTTTTGGAGTAAACGCAATGTTAATCTTAATTTTCAGTATTATTTTTCATAATTATTATTTATCGATTCAAATAGTTACTTCTGAAAGAATTATTGATGTTGATCAACGCGGTTTATTTAACCGGGAAGTAAATACTTTAAGTATAACTAATATTGAAGATGTAAGTTATAAAAAAAGTGGATTTTGGGGAACTTTGCTTGATTTTGGTAATGTTGTGGTTCAAACTGCAGGTAATAGCGGCGAAGGAATTGGAGGTAAAACTAATGGATTCGTGTTTGATAATGTTCCAAACCCAGCCCAAGTTTCTACTGCAGTAATGGCTTTATTTCAGAAGGAACAGCACAAAACTTTACAAGATGCTGCTATGTTAAATGCACAAGCGCTAAGCCAAATAATCAAAAATTAGCTAAGCTAGATATTACTGCACTCTCTATTTTGCAAGCAAATAAAGACTTTTCTTGGAATTCTAAAGTCTAAGTATTTTATATCACCTAAATTAATATCCGTGCGATATTTACTATCTAAAATGGTATCAATACGCTTTTTTTGTGAATCTTGCGGTAGCGAATTTGAGTCGAAATAAAGTTTAGTTCCAGAATCTAGGGTTATAATTATATCGGTATCAAATAAACTTGGCAAAGTAGTGCTTAAAACTTTATAATTTTGCAATTCTAACACTTTCCAAATCCAATTTATAAACCAAAAACGGTTAAGCTGCGGTAAATCGTCTTGAAAGGAATAATTCTGTAAAGTTACCCCACTTCTATTTAACGAAATTGGCCTTTCCACATTAACTAATTTTTCCCTTAAACCTGCTTCATCGCTACTTAAAACTTTACCGGTTTGGCTTATTCTCCAGTACTCACCATTATTAATTCCTAGGGTTAATAAGATGGGCTGTGTTGTAATTTCTAAAACTACCTTATTAGGCCAAATTCTATCTTGAACTTTAACATCTACAATTTCAGGCTCAAATTTACTCATGGCCGAGGTTAAATTTTGGCTATTTAAAAACCAATACTGATTATTTGGCACAATTCCTAAAAGCTTAGAGCTTTTCATATTTTGAATGATTTTAACTGTGTCCTCAGAAGAAATATACGAACCTTTGGTAAAATTAATTTCGTAGTCATTTACAATAAAATATGTATCAAAGAAACACAAATACAAAAAGAAAAACATCAACACTACTGCACTTCCAATTCCTACAAGAAAATTAAGTCTTGGAATTAATTGAATTTTTACCAGCCACAATTTAAGCTCTTTCTGCCAAGATTGAAAATAATCTGTGACAGCTGAAACCTTTAATGAAGAGGGAGTTTTAAAACCAAACTGCCATTGATTCTTTTTTGGTGGAATAACCTTATCAATTATTTTTTCTGGAATATTTTTTGGAGCAAAAACTTTTAGGCTATTATTGCTTGTTTGGCCAGGATAATAACTTCGGTTTTGATTATTACTTTGCTTATTGTTCGGTTTATGTGTTACCTTTTTGGAGGAAAAAGGATTTGAAAAAAAATTTAAATTCAAACCGAACAACTTGAAAGATTTATCTGCAGTCTTATAATTTTTACCAGTATTTTTCCTTACTGAATTCCATAATTTCTTAGGATTATATTGAACTGACGGCATGGTTTAAAATTATGGTGCAATCGGCAGGGCTCGAACCTGCGACCTTCTGGACCGCAACCAGACGCTCTAATCCACTGAGCTACGACTGCTGACTTTTAAAGCTTACTTCAGGGCAAGTCTTTGTCAAGAATATTATTAGACAGGTGAATTTTGACATTTGTTCAAAAGAAGTGACATTTGTAGATTATGAACGAAGACAAAATTACTTCTGAAAACAATAATTTCCAAATCGCCCATGCAGACTTAAAGCAAGACAATTTAAGCTATAAGCCGAAGTCCAAATCGCTTCTTAAATCAAGTTCCAGTGCTTTTCTTGCAGTGCTTTCTACTTGGTTTCCTATTAAAAGAACATTTCAAGTTTTAGTGGTTTTGCTGGTAATTACAAATTTTGTAAGTGTGGGATATTTGGTGGTTTTAAATCTTGCCGCCTTTCAATACACCCCAGAAAATGTGGTTAAGAAATTTACAGCCTTGATAGAAAACCCTACATCAACAGTTACAGAGGAAGAAAAAAAGGTGCTTGGAGATATAACTCAAGCTGGATTTCTAAGTAGCTGGGGCAATGAAAACAATATTAAAACCTTACGGGTTTTCGCTAATTCAAAACCAGTGGAAATTGGGAGCGTAGAATATACAGGAGTAAACCAAAACTATGCAGTTGTTACTTTGAACTTTCAAAACGACTTTAAAAATCCTAATAGCAAACAAGCTAAAATTTATTTAGAAAAGTATTCAAGCAATAATTTTTTTGGGATTGTTAACACAGCCTACAGATGGAGAATTTATGAACTGGATATGCCTAAGAATGATAATATTTTAGATAATTTTAATCAAACCGTTTCAGATACTACGAAAAATATTGATGAAGGAAGCAAAAGTATTATTGATTCAATTACTGGTATTTTTAAGTAAAGGATAGATAATTTTCTTGCACTTAATTGATTAGTTAAGTATAATGTAAAACATACCATTTTGATAACAAATTTGCCTGGCTATACTTATGAAAAGTAAAACTGGGTGAAATTTCTGTTGATAAAAAATAAAAAATATGTCTGCTTCATCAAGACCACCAAAAATAAAAATTAACACCCTCAGAAATAAATTAATCTGCCTTTCTCTCAGCTTAGTTTGCATACTTTTAACAGGAGTGGCTGCACTTCAGCTAAACCATAATAAAGCCTCATTTCTTGGGGTTGTTACAGGGAAAGAAGGGTATTTATTACGATATTCTAATACTACCAACGGCGGAATAGTATTTACTGGTAACAGTTTATGCCTTTCAAGCAATGTGGAATATGGAAGCTGCGGAACTTACACCAGCCTAGACAGCTCTAAAACTGATTCTGGCTTTAGTCCAAGCACCAAAGGCACAACTTCAAGTTGGCAGGAAAATTCTGGATCGAGCATTCTGAACATTCCAGATAATAGCCAAATTCTATACGCAGAGCTAGTTTGGGGAGGAAATTATAGATATCTTGGCCAGACTGTTGAATCTGAATTAAATAAATCAGTAAAACTAACCTTACCAAATAACCAGGTTAAGGAGATAACTCCAGTTGATAAAACTGCAGCCGAGGTTCAAGAAAGCAATAGCTATGTAAGAACTTCAGGAGATATAAAAGATTTAATTACCTCCGCAGGGTCTGGTAAATACACACTTTCTTCAGTGCCAAGTGTAATGGTAAAAGATAATCCTTATAATAATTCTGTCGGATACACTTTAGCTGTAGTCTATTACAATCAAAACGAACCAGCTAGAAACATTTCATTTTTCACTTCAGCTGAACAAGTTGGGGCCGATCAACTTACCAACACTGCAGAAGTTAAGGGTTTTGCTACCTCTGCCACTGGAAAAGTTTCAGGTAAATTATTAGTTAGCGCTCAGGAAGGAGATTCAATGTACAATGGGGATAAATTAAAATTTGGTTCAAAACCAGATAATCTTCTAGACTTACAAGGCCCAAATAACAACATTAACAACTTTTTTGCTTCTCAGATAAATAATGGTGATGGAAATTTAGATAGAACAGGAAGTTTTGGGAGCGTAAACCAAATTTTAAATTCCAATAAAGTTGCAACAAGGCAAGGATGGGATATTACAGGGGTGAACCTTAGCAATAATTTAAGCAACAATCAAAATACAGCTTATGCAAGAGCAACAAGTACAGGAGATGCTTATTTAATCAACGCCTTAGGTATTCAAATTGAAGTAAATTCAGCCCAACCTAAAGCAGTTTTGAAACTTGAACCGCAAACCACAGACTGCCAAAATGATATTTTAAAACTTAACTTAAATATTAAAAATGTAGGTACAGCCACAAGCAATAACGGAGTGTTATCAAATATTTTGCCTGAAGGTTTTAGTTTGGTTGGTGATGTAAAAATAGGAAATACGACTGCTAGTATTAACAATAATTCTATAAATATTCCAGATCTAGCGGCTGCAGAAAGTGTAACCATTACTTATACTCTAAAAAATGATGCTGGAAAAACTAATTTTAGCAGTAATCCAAAATTCGATTATAACTTTAAAATGGTTGAAAATAGTCAGCCAATTGCAGGGCAATTAGAAATTAGCACCAAGGATATTAATCCAAGCCAGGCCTGTCTTCCAAATCAAGCTCCGATTGCAGTAAATGATTCTAGTTATGGGGCAAAAAATGCCATCCAAACCACCAATGTAGTTAAAAATGATTCTGATGCAGAAAATCAGCTTAATCTGAAAAGTTTAAAAATTACTAAACAAACTTCAGATGGAAATGCTTTGGTTAACGGGGAAGAAATAGTATTTACTCCGAATATAGATTTTGTAGGTACAGACACTTTGGAATATGAAATTTGTGATATTCAGGATAAATGTAGCAAGGCCATCGCCAGTTTTACCATCGCAGATATTAAAGCAGTTCAAGATGAAGAAAATATCAACTTTGGCGGCTCTATAAATATTGATATTCTTGATAATGACATGTTTCAGGGAGATATTCCCGATTATTCTTCCTTAAAAATTACCAAACAAGGTCTTGCCGGCACAGCTAGTGTAGATGGTTTAGCTGGGAAAATAACTTACAAATCTAATGTTGAAGGAATAGTTGTTGATAATTTTGAATATGAAATTTGTCTAAAAAACGCAGTTTTATGTTCTACAACCAATGTAAAAGTGAATATTAACCAAGCTAAACCTACCCCACCACTAGCAAACCCGGATGAAGCAAAAACCGAGCAAGGTAAACCAGTTATTGTTGAAGTTCTTAAAAATGATACAGCCGGAAACAACCTGCTTAAAACCTCATCGCTTATTTTAACAAGCAATCCTAGCAATGGTTCTGTGGAGATAAACTTGCAATCTGGGGAAATTCAATATAATCCAAAAAATAATTTCTCTGGAATTGATTTCTTAAGTTATAAAATTTGTGATCTTGGAAACCTTTGTTCTACAACAACAGTTAAAATTACAGTAAGTCCTAGTCCTTCTGTATTAGGAGCTTCTGAAAACGCTAAATCACAACCTAAAAATATTATTAGTGAAGCTTTAAAACCACTACCTTCCGTTTTAGGAATTTCCGAGCTAGTAAGAACTGGTGGTAACAGTATGATTGGAATAATTGTTTTTGTGATAATGTCTATTTTAACCGCCGGAGCATTTATTGGTTTAAGCTTAATGCCAGACGATTCAGAGCAGCCATTAGCAGAGGAAGTTGCGGCAATTTCAGATTCTAAAAAATAAAAATTCAATAGTACTAGCTTTTGTCTTAGCTGAAAGTTGGTGGTCTGTTATTACCAAAATTTCCAGATAATAAAGCTAATTACAGCAATTCCTTGTAATCAGTAACTACTCTGGTTCCCAAGTTTTCAGCTTTGGAAAGCTTGCTTCCAGCTTTTTCGCCAGCGAGTAAAATAGTAGTACTTGATGTAACTGCTGAGCTTATTTTAGCACCTAACAAACTTAGTTTCTTGCTAATTTCATCACGACTAATTTCAAAAGTTCCTGTAATACAAATTACCTGACCAGATAATGGGCCTTCTATTTTTTCAATATTGGTTGAAATTATATTTGGCCCTAAATTTGTTTCTTCAAGTTTTTGAAAATTATGCAGCATTTGAGAATATCTTTCAGAGCTAATAAATTCTTGAATATTATTAATTAAAACCTCCCCCAAGCCCTTCACATCGCGAAGATTATTTTGGTCTAAATTTTTTAGCTTTTGTAGAAATTCGCTGGGCTTCATATAAATTGACAAATAAACCTTATAAAATAAAGTTACTAGAATATGATCCCTAGCATGAAAAAAACTAGGCATAATGTCAAAGGCCGCAAAGTTGATTATTCCAATTTAGCTTACAAAAAAACAAGTTCATTTTTTCTGGACAAAATTTATAGTACAATAAGTAGTTGGCAGAGTTCAAAAAAAATTCAGGCAAATCAAGCAAAATTTTCTGAAAAAAGGCATGCTCATTTACCTAAAGATTCTTCTGAAAAAATAAGTAAAAATAGTAGTACAAAAGAAAATCTTGCGAGTAAGATTGGCCACTGGTTTAAAAACATGGCTAAGAATTTAATCTTAATTGTAATTGCCAAAATTTCTGACTGGATAAATAATATCAACCGATCTTTGATTGTTAAAATTGTTTTCACAGTATTTTTTGTGGTGATTTGCTTTAGATTAGCCTATTTTCAGGTTTCAACCAACAGTTCTTCAAGCCAAAATAATAACAACTGGTTAAGCAATTTACAAATTATTCAAGCAAGAAGAGGGCAAATTTTTATTCAAGATTTAAGTCAGAACAAAAATGAAATTCCAGTTACTTCTTCCCAAAGTTTAGCGAATGTTTATATCGATCCATTTGTCTTAAAAAATCAGGTGGATAATAAAGTTCTTACAATAAGTCAGGCCAGCCAAATGGTTGCTGGATCTTTAAATTTGGATTGGAAAACTGTTGAAGACCAGTTTAATTTTGAAATCAATAAACAACCCTTATCCAGGCATGTTGTAGTTCAAAAATTTATTAACTCCACCCAAAAACAATCGGTTGATTACCTTAGAAGCCAAGATTTGTACCTTCAATCAGGCCTTGCAAGTTTCAGCCCTTGGCTTGGAATTGAAAATGTAGAAAATAGAATTTACCCAGAAAATCAGCTTTTAAGCAGCACCATTGGTTTTGCTCCAAGAAGCCCAGTTACAGCCGAAGAGGCCTTAAAAGTGAACGGCTGCCAAGATATGGTAACAGATAATCAGGCCAGAGGTACAGCATATTTAGGACAGTATAATATTGGTTATTATGGATTAGAACAGAAATATTGTAGCGTTCTTGCCGGGTTAAACGGAAGGCAGGTGCTTAACAAAGAAATTGGTTCAGATAAAGAAAATCAAGCCAGAGTAGTAAATGGTGCTAACATATATTTAACCATTGATAGAAATTTGCAAAGACAGGCCGAAGAAACTTTGCAACAATTAGTTAAGGATAACACCAACAGCAAAGGTGGGCCTAAAGATGGTTCCATTCTAATTATGGAGGTGAAAACAGGCAAAATTTTAGCCCTAGCAAGCTACCCAAGTTTTGATCCAAATAGATATGAAGAAGCAAGTTTATCTGCCTTTAGAAACAGCGTTACCAGCGTAGATTACGAAGTTGGATCGGTTATGAAACCTTTAACTGTAGCTGCAGTTAGGAACGAATGGGAGAATGGCGCCAAAGACAGCACTGGAAAAAATATTGGTGTACCAGCCGATTGGAGTTTCGAAGATTTCGATGCCAAGGGAAAACCTTATCAAGAAAGAAATGGTACAATTTACTACATCAGAAATTCACAGAACTTTTCATATCGTGGCAGAGGAAAACAAAATCTTTCCAATATTTTAAGAGATTCTATTAATACTGGAATTGCCCAAATGCTTTCTGAAGGAATGCCAAATTCAAAACTTCAGCAATATATAACTGAGCAATTTAGAATTGGTAAACCTACAGCAATAAGCCTTCCAGGAGATGGCGGTGGTGATATTCGTCAGCTTGATACCAACTTAAATTCTGGCTTTACCTATGCCACTTTCGGCTTCGGGCAAGGTTTTACCATGTCAGGAATTCAGCTAGCAAGGGCTTATACCGCCTTAGCCAACAAAGGTAAAATTGTAGAGCCATATTTAGTAGATAAAATTGCTTTTGGAGATAACACCATAGACGATGGAAGCTCGGAAAATAGCATAATTAAAAGAAAACAACCGCAACAAGTAATTTCTGAAAAGGTGGCTACTGAAGTTACAGGATATCTAGCAAATACTGTAGATCAAGGTTATTTAGGGCAAAGGGCAAGCAAAGCTCAGGTCTCTGGATACACTATTGCTGGTAAAACTGGTACCAGCCAAGTTGGAAGAATAGATAACGCTAAGTTGTGTGCCGCCAATGAAAATATCTACGATTGTAACACAAGATTAGGGGTTTACGACCACACCTTAATCGGCTATGGCCCAGTCTCTAACCCACAGCTTTTAGTATTAATTAAACTCTCAGAACCAAGTCCTGGAAATATTAACAATTTTGCCGAGAATACTTTGGGATTTAGTTTCGCTAAAACCATGAAAAATTCCTTAGAATATTTAGGCGTTCCAAAAGACAGATAATATAAAATATTATTCAGTGATTACTGTTTGACTATTGCATATTATAGAGGTAAACTAATTTATTGAAGATAAAGTGGTAGTAATTTAATTTACTAATAAACAAAAACAAAAAGTTGGGATGTTTTTTAATTTTAAAGAAAGGACTGAAAGAAGTAAAAAAAATATTCAAAAATTTAACTTCATAAAAAAATTCAAAACGAATTTGGTTACTTTGTTTAGTGGCTTAAAACATAGAATTAGCAAGGATATTGGGCAGCTTTTTTCCAAAAATAAAAATTTTAAATGGTTCGTCTTAGCTTTGGTTATTTCAATCAGTTTGGCGGTGATTATTGCTACAAACTTTAATTCTGGTGGAGACAAAGCCCAAGCCTCTGGTAACCCAACTATTTCTTCCATCACCCCGAATATAGGTTCACCACTTGGTGGTTATGAAGTAACTATTAATGGAGCTAATTTTGCTAATGGTGGGTATAAAAGAACTGTTACTTTAAACAATTCTGGGAGTTCCTTAACAAATGCCAAAAGTAGTATAAGTTTAGATACAGCTAGTTTAATTAGTAGCGGAAAACTAAGATCTGATTGTGGAGATATTCGTGTTCAAAATAATGATGAAAGCCAAGACCTGAATTATTGGATAGAGTATGGCTGTAATACTACAAACACCTTAATTCATTTTAATATACCTACCTTAAACATAGGAAGTAATACTTTTTACATAAAATATGGAGATTTAACACTTACAACACTAAGTAACAGAGACACAGTATATCCAGCCATTAGCGCTAATGCAACAAGCTTGAGACAATGGATAAAAGCAAGTGATGGTCCTAACACAACCACAGGTGGAGCTACAGTCTCTTCTGTTTTAGATAGATCTGGCAATAGTAATAACTGGAACTTACAGGGTGGATTTAGTGGAGCAACATACAACCCCACAGGTATAAATGGCAAACCAAGCCTTTCTTATAATGGTTCAAATAGTTATCAGTTTGCTAATAGGTTAACAGATATTCGAACAGTGATAATGTTTTGGAATGAAACTGCTGCTGGAAGTGGAGCAGGATCCTTTATTTTAGGGGATACAAGCAGTTATGATTTTCATAGAAATGGAAATAATTATTTTGGTTGTTGCCAATCAGGAAATATTACCAATGGTACATTTAGGATAAATGGTGCTAGTGTGGCACCTGCTGCAGCCCAAGCGGTTTACAACTCACCTGTTATTTTATCAATGACAACATCTGGAAATGTTTCTGCAAACACATTTAACAAAGATAGGAATGCTCATGGGCCGTTTATTGGGCAATTTGGTGAATCCATGATTTTTAACCAAGCACTATCTGCAAATGACATTGCTAATATAGAATCATACATCTCAGCAAAATATAACCTAAACAGCAATTTAACCGTAACGGTCGGCTCTGAATCTGGATCAGGCTTTGGCTCTATAACCTTTGGAGGAAGTGCTGCTACAGGTGTTCAATATATTTCAAGTACACAATTTAGAGTAACTGTTCCTGCCTCAACCTTACCAGGGGATAAGTCAGGAAGTGTAAATGTTGTGGTTACCAACCCTGATGGAGTAAGTGGAACACTCACAAATGGGTTTACCTATTCTGCCCCAGTCATCACCTCTATCACTCCAAACACCGGGGCTACTTTGGGTGGTTATGAAGTAACTATAAACGGGGCTAATTTTGCAAATAGTGGCTATAAAAGAACTATAACTTTAAACAATGCTGGAGGTGCGTTAACAGATTATCAAGTTAATTTCAACTTAGATACAGTGAGTTTGGTTACAGCAGGAAAAATGAAAAATGATTGCGGGGATATTCGTGTTTTTGATACTGACGGAACTACAGCTCTAAACTACTGGATAGAGAGTGGTTGTAATACTGCTAGCACAAGCATCTGGGTAAGAGTACCTAGCCTAACAACTGGGAATAAAGATATTTTTATTGAATACGGTGACAGTGCATTGAATAGTTTGAGCAGTTTGGTAAACACCTTGCCCGTACTAGCAAGCACTTCTAACAGAGCTTGGTTAAGTAGTTTAGACTTTACATTGGCTAGTGGTGCAACAATATCTAATTGGGCAGACAGAACAGCCTTACCTGGATTTGGGGGAGATGGTGTAGCTAATAATTTTACTCAAGCAACAGTTTCAAGATACCCGACTTTTCAGAATTCTGTTTTGAACGGTAAACCAGTAGTTAGCTTTGCAGCATCAAGTTCTCAAACCTTGGTTAACTCTACCAATTTTGCGTCACCTTATACAATTGTTTATCTTTCTAGGCAAACTGGCGGATCCAATCAGAGAGTGCTTTCTGGTCTAGGTGATAACTTTTTAGCAGGTTATTGGGGTGGTGGCAGAGATCAACTGTTTGACGATGGAACAATTAGGCTATCTGGTGGAAACCCACCCTCTGATGCTGCTTGGAGAATTTATTCAGCCAGTGGAAATAGTTCTATAGCCAAGCTTTGGAACAATGGGGTAGAAGTAGCTTCGGCTGGTGGAAATTGGAGCGGTCCAAACGGCATTAGTCTGAACGGACAGCAAGCTGCAAGCGAGTTTTCTGATGCTCAAATTGCCGAAGTGTTAGTATTTAATACTTATTTATCTGATTCTGATAGGAATTCTGTACAAAACTACCTAAATCAAAAATTTGGTGTACATGGCACATTACCAACCGTAACGGTCGGCTCTGAATCTGGATCAGGCGCTGGCTCTATAACCTTTGGAGGAAGTGCTGCTACAGGTGTTCAATATATTTCAAGTACACAATTTAGAGTAACTGTTCCTGCTTCAACTCTACCTGGAGATAAAACTGGATCTGTAAATGTTGTGGTTACAAATCCAGATACTTTAATTGGCACTTTAACAAACGGATTTACTTATGCAGCCCCAGTTATAAGTAGTATTTCTCCAAATAGTGGTCCTAATAATGGAGGAACTTTTGTAACGATTAATGGGGCTAATTTTAGTAATACAAGATCTAGTGGAAGTTTAATTTCAAGATATATCTCAATAAATAATCCTGGCTCAACCATTACCAACTACGAAGGAAATATTACTTTGGATACTGCCAGTTTAATTACAGCAGGGAAATTAAGAAGCGATTGTGGAGATATACGAGTAAGGGACAGTGATGATACTACAGATTTACAATATTGGATAGATGGAGATTGTAATAGTATTAACACTGTAATTTGGTTTAAAAAACCTAGTCTTCCAACTGGTAATAATACTGTAGTTTTGAAATATGGAAACTCTGGTTTAACAAGCCAAAGCAATATAGCTAATTTTTCATTTGGGTCTGCTTTAACTTCTGTCAATAATAGATTATGGCTATCGGCTAACTCTGGGGTGGGTACTAGCACAGACGGCACGGCAATTCAAACTTGGACTGATAGAAGCGGAAATGGAAATAACGCAACCCAGTCCACAGCTCTAAATAGACCTATTCTTAAAAATAATATTCAAAATGGTAAACCTGTGATCAGGTTTGATGGAGGGGATGCTTTAACTTTAAACACTACCATTCCTACCACTACACAACATACCACTTTTGCAGTTTTTAGAAATCAAAACGTTGGTATAAGTACAGATTCTGTAAATCAAAGAATTTTTGGGGATACTACCAACTCGCTTTATAGCGAAATAGGTTTAAATGGTGGACGATTCGGTTTTTCCCAATACACATCCTCTTGGATTATAAATACTTCTAGTGCACAAGTTAACAATGGAAATGCAAGTTTGGGAAGTTTAGTAAGAAAGACAAACAGTGATTTTGAAATAAGTACTAACGGCTCAAGTTTAGTTACAGGAAATATTGGATTCAACTCTTTTAATAAAATTAATGTTATCGGCAATGGATATGCTTATGCACAATTGGGATTTGCTGGGGATATTATCGAGGCTGTAGTTTTTAACACTGCATTTTCAAACACAGAACGCCAAACTGTGGAAAGCTATTTAAATACCAAATACAATCTCTATGGTTCAAACCCAGCTGTTACTTTAGGAAATGAAGCTAATTTTGGAATAATCATCAATGGCCAATATCTGGGTGGGGTTAACTTTATCAATTCCTCTACTCTAACAGGTTATATCCCCGCAGGTACAGGTACACAAAACCTAAGAGTAACCAACAGTGATGGCACCAGTGGAACTTTAAATAGTGCTTTTACTTACGGAGTAAACGGTGCTCCAAATCCAATTTTTGATTTAGCAATTACAAATAATGAAAGCGAAAATGTTCCCCTAGCTTGGACAGCACCTTTTAATAACGGTTCTAGCATTACCGATTATATTATAAAATATAGTACTGATAATTTTGCTACTGAAACGGTAGTAAATGACGGAGTAAACACAAACACAAATTATACAATCACTGGCTTAACACCTGGAACAAGCTATAAATTTAAGGTGATAACAGTAAATGGAATTGGAAATAGTATAGATTCGAATATTGTAACAGTAGCAAGTTTAGACTGTGATACAAATTTGAACGGAGCAGATTTCACACCTGCAAACGGAGCTACTCTTACTGGAAGGTATTGTAATATTGGTACTTTTACAGTTTCTAGTGGCTTTACGGTAAACATTGCACAAGGTTCCAAGCTTAGAATATATGCCCAAAACGCTACTATTTCAGGTACTTTAAATGGAGATTTAGACGGTTTCCAAGGAGTCCAAACGACTAACACTAACGGTAATGGCCCCGGAGCTGGGGGAGCTCACCCTAACTGGGCTGGAGGTGCAAGTTATGGT
>Ga0209972_10001920_pt1 | contig 17497 bp, 6 predicted proteins | sample NOAtaG_7_FD_187302 | JGI IMG/M metagenome (GOLD analysis project Ga0209972, IMG submission 187302) | Freshwater lake microbial communities from Lake Erie, under a cyanobacterial bloom - NOAA_Erie_Diel1S_2200h metaG (SPAdes) (version 2) | ecosystem: Environmental > Aquatic > Freshwater > Lake ... | reverse complement strand
CCCGCCTTGGCGCCGTTGGTGCCAGTTATGGCGGTTATTCGGTGTATATGCTTGCCGGAATACACAATAATCGTTTTAAAACGTTCATTGCACACTGCGGTCTTTTTGATTTGCGCTCCTGGTATGGTAGCACAGAGGAAATGTGGTTTGCCAATTGGGATATCGGTGGTCCCTATTGGGATGAGCGCTACAAACCACTTTATCAGAAACACGACCCTATAAATTATGCGGCCAACTGGAATACGCCTATTCTGGTTATCCATGGCGGTCTTGATTATCGTGTACCGGAAACACAGGGTATGGAAGCGTTTCAGCTTGCCCAGGTTAAGGGTATTAAGAGCAGGTTTGTTTATTTCCCTGACGAGGGGCATTGGATTCTCAAACCACAGAATGGCATACTATGGCAACGTGAATTTTATCGCTGGCTTCAGGAAACATTATAATTAATTTACATGCTTTCAAATGCATCATTCTTAAACAGCACATTAATGAAATACACGATGAAGTCATTTGCATACCCGCTGACACTATGCATGAGTTTAATCCTCATGCAATCCTGCATAAAAAAAGACGGTGAGCATTATCCGGAAAAAAGTCTTATTCCCGGATTAACCCCGCCGGTGCGTTTAAACCCCGATACCACTACCCTATTTACCCAGGACTTTTTCATCAACGAACAGTGGCTGGATTCGCTTCAGGCTGATTCTGCGTTACAACTTACCCTGAGTGCCGACAAAAAAAAGATATTCATAACCATAAAGCGTGATGTTCCTTTGCTGTCGAATCTGAGATTGTATGCACAGGGATTTGCATATGACATCCTGCTTAAGCGCTCACCAAAAGTAAATGTCAGTATCACCTTCAATCAAAAACCGGGTGTGCCCGAGCCTAAAAAAGTACAACTTGCAGCCGATTTCAACGGCTGGACTCCTGCATCCACTTCCTTTAAGCCGGGTAGAGACGGAAAATGGGAATGTACCGTACAGCTCAATCCCGGCACCTATCAATATCAGCTTGTGGTCGACGATAAATGGATGCTGGATCCTGATAATCCCAATACAGCCGATAACCAAGTGGGCGGCATCAACTCGCTACTTACGGTTGGAAAAACTGATCGTGACAAATTTCCGGTAATGCACACCGAGTCGTTTAATCCGCATAATATCAACATAACTTGTAACAACAATCCGGATTCAGTTTTTGCCTACTGGCAAAACCACCGCATCACGACGATAAGACATAAAGCGCAGCACCATACGAGTGATGAAAACAATAAAATATCCATAGATATTCCGGTTGCGGCATCAAAACTCAAACAATCCTGGATTCGCGTATACGCATTCAACAAAGAAGGCGAATCGAACGACATCCTTATACCTTTGGAATCGGGTAAGGTAATCACTGACGCACAGCATTTGAGTGCCGACGATAAATACAAAACCATTATGTATTTTATGATGGTTGATCGGTTTAAGGATGGCGACACCAGCATAAACAAACCCCTGCAGGATGAGCGCGTGAGCATTAAAGCAAATTATCAGGGTGGCGATTTGGCCGGTATAGCTGAAAAAATCAGGGATGGTTACTTCACGCAGCTTGGCATTAACTGTATATGGATTTCACCTATTACCCAAAATCCAAGGACGGCTTATCAGGAGTATCCCGCTCCGCATCGTTGGTACAGCGGTTATCACGGATACTGGCCCATCAGTTTCACTACCGTAGATGACCGATTTGGTAATGCCGCCTCACTTGACACATTAGTTGCGCTCGCACATCGCAATCACATCAAAGTAATTCTTGATTTTGTTTCCAATCACGTTCACGAAGAAAATCCTTTGTATAAAAATCATCCCGAATATTTTGTTCCGGTCGATCTACCCGATGGCCGCAAGAATATACGTATATGGGATGAACATCGCTTAACTACCTGGTTCGATACGTTCATGCCTGACATTGACTATTCCAAACCTGAAGTCGTTAACCTGATGGTGGATAGCAGTGTGTATTGGATTAAACGGTTTAAACTTGATGGCTTCCGACACGATGCTACAAAACATGTTCCCGAAGTATTCTGGAGAGCCTTATCCAAAAAGTTAAAAGAGGAGATTATCTTTCCGGAACAACGCGAGTTATTACAAATTGGAGAAACCTTCGGAAGCAGGGAACTGATTGCATCATACGTATCCGGCGGCATGCAGGATGCGCAGTTTGATTTCAATCTATACTTTGATGCCCGCAGTGTTCTGGCGCTGGATAGCCCTTCATTCCAATTACTCCGTAACTCTATGTATAGCTCCTTCAACTACTATGGGTGGCATTCCCTTATGGGAAATATTACCGGCAACCATGACATTACACGTTTTATTTCGCTGGCCAGCGGTGCCATGACCTTTCAGGAAAATGACCGGGAAGCGGGATGGAACAGAATAATCCGGATTGAGTCACCGGTTGGCTATTACAGACTTATGCAATTACAGACCTTTAATATGACCATGCCCGGAATACCTGTTACATATTATGGTGACGAGATTGGCGACCCGGGAGCAAACGATCCTGACAACCGAAGAATGATGCGTTTTGATAATCTGTTGCAGGAAGAAATGAATGTTAAATCGGTGGTGGAGCGTTTAACCAAATTGCGCAGCGATAATATGGCGCTGCTCTATGGCGACATCGACATCATTGCATGCACCGATACTTATATGGTTTATGTTCGTCACTACTTCGATAAAAATGTGGTGGTGGTATTGAACAAGTCGCGTCAGGGTGATAAAATTGCTGTTACCCTGCCCGACTATGTGAGTCTTAAAAATCCTAAAACGATTTTGGGTCATAAGTTTGATATTACAGGCAATCAGTTGACCGTGGAAATGAGCGCGGTGAGTTTTGAAGTGGTTTATTGATACGTTTTTAATCCTATTTTGTAATTATTTTCATTGTAAATAGATAGAAAAGGGCTTAAATCTAAATCTTGAGGTTAACTGGTATGATAACCGCTACAATTAATCTGGACTATGTATATTTTGAGCTATATCATTGATAATCTGATGTTTAAAATCGAAATTATATACGACATAGCAAAAAAATTCGAGAATTAGATGCATTTGACAGACTGCGAATGGCGCATGAAAGACGACGAACAGCGCATGATGGACTGAAAATGTCAAAAACAGAGCAACGAGTGCTTAAAACAATACTTTAAATGTCAAAAACAGAGCAACGAATGGTTAATACAGAACTGTAAATGTCAAAAACGGAGCAGTGAATGGTTAATACAGGACTTTAAATGTCAAAAACAGGGCAGCGAATTGGCACGGTGAGGTAAAATTACCCTACATGGGTATAAACCAGATAGGTAATTTATTAATATCTGTGACTGTATAAACTAATGCTCTGAATGCAGTGCTCAGTTCATGTATCCATGTCTTAAATAGATTAGCAGCGTTGAGCGAAACGAACACAAATATTAGCAGGCTTCAGCCGATTAAGTCTTATAATGTCAATTCAGTAAAAAATTCAAACAAGATATTATGTTGCTTAACCAACAAATGACCTAATTCAACGGATATTTTTAAACAACATTAAATTTTAGCAATAAAATGACTAAACAATTATTGTAGATTAATAGAATTAACTTACATTCAGGTTCATAAACCTATTGGTTAAGTTAGAGAAATATAGTTAGGTAAGCCCAAGATGTTTATTATTAAAGTACTTAAAACCTAAACTCAATATATTATGAAAACTTCAACTTACCACCCCCAAAAAGCCTCATCTGTATTGCTTTCTCTATGCTGCTTGTTATTTATACTTACAGCAGTTATACCGGAATCTAATGCACAACCCCCCAGTCTCACTATATGTATGAGTCCGGGGAATGCAGGTAATAATAATATAACCGCCTGTGCTGAAATTATAACAGTTACAATTAATAGCAATAACATCCCTAATGGTTCTGTATTGCATTTTGTAGCACCTGACCTTGTAAACATTATTACTATTCCGGCTCCATTTACCGGTTCAACCACTAATGGTAATGCAGTTGACCATACACTCAATTTACCGCAAAATAACTTCAATCTGACTTTTGAATTTATAGTAGAATGCAATGATCAACTACCTCCTAATTTTAATATGCAATGCTATTACATTCATAATGGCATAATCAATTTTGCAACTGCTGCTACTATTGCATGTAGCAATTTTAATATTGCCGGCAACAATAATATTACCTATGGTATTGTGCCACATACATCATTATCACTGACTATAAATCCATCTATACCAAACCTATTGCCGGGTCAACTTTCAACAAGGACATATAACTTAACATTCAATTCACTCAATAATGCGGCTTTTTTAAATCATTTTATAATTAATTATGTGCCTGAAGCAGATATTGTTTTAGTAAATAATACACTTACTTTAAGTAATGGTGGGAATACATTACCTGTTAATATAATTGGAGGTATTATTGAAATCACACCAGCAAATCTTGCCTTGTTAGGGTTTCCAAATGGCATGAGTCCGGGAAATTCCATAACAATATCAGAAAATATAAGGGCAGTATGTTCTCAACAAAATGCAGCACCGCAAACAACTATAACAGTAGATGCCTCTTGTGGTAATATTTGTTCGAATATACTGCAGCAATCTTTAACAGTAGATGTTGATGTTATACAACCTGATAATAATCCCATAGCAGTTAATAATGTACAAATCATACCCGCACAGGTAAATAACCAAAATTGCGTAGCGGGTGAATATATATTGAGCTTTAATTTATCTATAGCAGGTGGTTCAAACAATAATTCCCAATTACATCAGATTTCTTTAACCTATGATAATAATACTGTTTCTGATATTAACTTACCCAACATTACTTTAAATGGTACTCCTATTCAAGGGAGTATAGCGAACGCAACCGCAACAAACATTAACATACTCAACATTCCGATAAATAACAATCCCATAAACGGGTTACATAACACAATGTATAATGGCGGCGCGAATATCAATAATCTTAATAATGTACTTTGGTTTGGAGAAACCCTCACTGTTTCTGTTCCAATTACCATTAACAGTGCATACTTACAGACCTGTGGCAATCAGTTTAATTTGACAACAGACATTGATGTGAGTATTCGTTCTATTTGTGGAGTATTAAACAACGGAGACCCACATATTGATAATATTAATATTCCAATCAATAATCCCATAACATACAATTCAAACAGTACGTGCTTGCCTTATGACCTTGATTTTGGAAACCCTAATGGAGGGATAGCGCAGTTTTATTATGGTTTTAACTTCATTGGCAATACGGATATAGGGCCTTTTGATTTGATGCTTGGCAACACACAGGTATTCACATGTCAAAATGTTACATACAGCTTATGGCTAACACTTCCTGAACTGTCTATTGGTGCAAATCCTATTCCTCAGGCGGTTAACGGTACATTTATACCTGCAGGATTACAGGAAATAGTAATTAACAATTTAAATTTGACTTTAGAAAGTGAGAATATTGTAAATGGTGTTACCTATCAGCAATTTAGTTTTTTGCTGCCTAACAATATAACATTAGCTCAATTATCCAATTCCCAATTGTATTTAAACCTGAATATACCTCCGGGTGGAATTGACTGCCCATTTGATAATGCAACGTTCGGTGTATTAAACTATAGTGTAGAATTAAGAGCTACATGTAACCCATGTGATGAACATTATCGCAGCATTGCATGTGCCAATAACATTATTAACATACACTGCCCGGGGAACTGTGCCGGAACCATACCTTTCACATTAAGTATTGATGAATTTAATATTAATCGTATAAGCTTAGGATGGGCAAACAAGAATGATTTTTTAACCGGTGCAGCCCCCTATAATGGAAACACGCTTTTAAATGCTCTTCAACAGATGAATCCTGCATCTGCCGAGTTTGAATACCATATTCAAACACATAGCGGATATCAGGACGATTTAGTTGAAATTACTGCCCAAGGAGCCAACTTGTCCACAACGCTCACTAATTTAAGATTTGAGTTTTATTACCAGAGTTATAGCAATGCCGGGGGTATAGTTACTTTAAGCGGTGCTGGTGGTGCTGCTGCTGCTTTGACATTATTTGAACCCATAGATGCCAAAATGACCATAACAGGTCCAAACGGCCAGGTAACGGAATATAACTTTGATGCCTCATCGAATGCTAATACACTTTCATATTTATTTCCATATGATAAAAGAAACATTAACGGCAGCGAACAATGGGTTAGAATTCAACAGTTTTCTATAACTCAACCTAACCCTATACCATCAGGTATTATACATTTTACCGGCAGGTTTAGGGTTAGAGGCCCAAGCATTGTTGGAAACTATCCATTGGCATCCATCAGAAGCCAGTTCAGGCACAATTTAACGGAAAATAATAATAACGGCAACAACTTCTGTTGCGACCCCTATGGCGGTGCGTTTAACATTTATGTAATTGGTCACCAATACTATACCAGGATTTTGGGTAGTACAACAGGAGCATTTACACCACAAGGCATCTACAATACATTTGCACCATTAGGAGCCAATACATATGGAGCCGCTTCTGATTGCCGTTACCGTATCATACATGCATTCAGAATAACCGGTGGTTTAGGCGCAGGCGTTAATGAATTCCCATTTGAGTACAGGCCGTATCTCAATATTCCTGAAGATCTGACACAACAGGGAGAACAAATACTTTGTACTTATACTTTTCCAGATGATTATTATAATTTTTTAGAAACAAACCATATGCAGAATATTTGGCAAACTGCAGGCACAAGTTCAATTAATGGCCCAAACGAAACCATCAACATCACCATACCGCCAAATCAAAGAGCGTTTAGTAAAGGAGAAGGAAATGAAACCAATGGTATATTTGACTTTATGGTTGCATTTAGAAAAAGATGTATTACAACACAGACACCCATTAATTTCACATTCAATATACATAGAAATGCTTACGCTGCTGCATCAAATAATTTATTACCTAATAATTTGAATTATTATAATAATAATGAATTTACCATTAATATACAAGCAAATCATTCACATCCTGACCAACCGGTAAGTAATCCCGTAGCTCCTGCCAATCAAACAGTATATGTTCCCTCAGCACAATCATCCAATATTAATATCCTACAAAGCACAATTAAATTTGTTTCTCCAGATGATATTTTATCAGCTTCTCAGACTGTTAGTGTGCCTATTCATTACCAGTATTCCCTACCGCCATCACCGCTCGAAAATTTTTGGGTATGCTATCAGTTAGTGGATGCAGCAGGCACTGTTATTTGGCCAAGCCAGACCGCTAATCCTAATGGACCGTTTATTCAAAGTGTTACGTTTAATCCAGGTATACTTCAGCCTACTGCAATAACATTAAATCATTTCTATTATTTTAATAATGGTTTTGCTACATCAGGGTCTAATCCTTTAGGTGGTCAGGTAGTCATCAATTTCAACTGCAATGCACAGCAACCATTTAATTCCTGCACACTGCGCATAACTTATGGCAATTACTGTACGGCACCTCAAACACCACCTACCAACTGTGCTGAAGCAACAAACGGTAGTTGCGCCACCGCTGTAATTCAGAAAGTAATCATTCATCAAACACCTACTGCTAACCTACAAGCTCTATTTACTACTTCGGGCATCAATTGCTTTAATCTTAATTTTAATCTTACCGTGCAAAACCCATCAAGTTTTGCATTTAACAGCGGTCATCTCATCGTTCAAACACCTCCCGGCCTGTTTCTTCAAACAGCAAACATCCCAAACAATTTTATACCCTACTCGGTTAATACACTCGTTACAAACAATAATACAATTACCGGTTATCAGTTTCCCGATAACACCGGCAATATATTTATAGCACCTTCCGGTTCAGTAACACTAACTTTACAGTTTATACTTGATTGCAGTTTGCTTCCTAATATAGAAGAAACACTCAACGCGCTGTTTATTGGATTAGACCCTTGCCTTAATTTAGTAAACAGCAATTTAATTGCAGCAGTTTTAAATAATAACATAGCCAATATCAATAATGTTTGTTGTATTCAGCAGCCGGTAGTTACAACTTCTCTGAATCCAACTTGCAATATTAACGGAGCCAACATCCATTTAGCTGTTACACCAAATGGCAATACAAATTTTAGTTTCAGTTTATATAATACAAATGGCGTATTGATAAATAGCATCAATGCTACCGGAAACAATGCGGTGTTTGCCGATGTGGAGCCGGGCAACTATTCTGTGTTGGTAGCTTTCGTTAGCGGTACTAATGCCCTTTCTTACATCATACCCAACATACAAGTAGTTGCTATGCCGGTTTGCCCATCTGCGCTTTCGTTTAATGATGAGGCTGTAAGTAATATTGCTGCTTTGTATCCGCAGTTTGATAATACACTGGGTGTTATTCGCATCAATGGCACCTTTACCATAGACCAGGATTTTACATTCGATGCTGCCGATATCATCCTTGGCCCGGGTGCGGTTATAGACATTCTGCCCGGCAACACCCTTACCATCATCAACCAGAGCCACCTGCACGGCTGCTGTGAAATGTGGAGTATGATACATGTGCAAAGCCCAAATGCAAATGGCGATATGGCTACACTTTTTGTAGATGAGAGTTTGATTGAAGATGGTATTCATTCTATACAAGCCGAAGATCAGAGCAATGTGTATTTAACCACCAATACTTTTAATAAAAACTACGTGTCTTTGTTCTTGAATAACACAAGCGGTGTTGGTGGCAACTCGATGGCCGATTGGATAATTGCTGGCAACGAGTTCAGATGCACTCCCGGTCAGTATCTATTAGGAAACACTGTATTCTCTATTCCCTCAGTCAATCAATTACCATTTGCCGGAATACAAACGATAGGTTTCAAAACCTCAATACCAGAGGGCAATCATTTTGAAAAAATGAGATATGGAATACACATGTTGAATTCTACTATACAAATTGGGCCTAAGAATACATTTAAACAAATAAGGAATAACAACATAGCCACACAGGACGGTGTTGCTGTGTTTGCTGATGTAGATGATAACACAGCCGATCATTCTTTACTCATTGATGGAATTTTATATTACAACCCAGCGGCCTATAACTTTCTGAATTGCAGAGTAGGTGTTGAAACACATCACATGAACGTAACTATTAACAGAACCATTGGAAGAGTATTGAACCGTGGTTTTGATATTGGTGAAGGTGCTAAAACTGATATATATGTATATGACAATTTACTTGAAAAAGTAACTATCAAAGGCATTATATTAGACAATAATGATCAGGTAAACAGCATGATAGTTGAGCGCAATAATATTGAAATGACAGGCACTACTAATAGTGTAATAGGTATCCATATTGTAGGCAGTAATTTACCACCCTATACAGGGCCTTATAAAATATTCGCGAATAACATTACAATAAAATCGGGACAGATAGGAATCTATGCTACCACAACAAAGTCATTGGAAATTGCTGAGAACACCGTGCTGGTTCCTGATAATATGCTTTTTGAAAAAGGAATATCGTGTGTTAACAATTCTTCATTAAAACTAAGCTGCAATAATGTTGAGCGTTCAGGATTGGGTGCAACAAGTGTGATTACAACCAACCCTCCCTTACCATTGGGTATAGAGTTAAAAAACACCACCGGTGCAGGCAACATATTTTCATGTAACAGAACAAACAATGTATATGCAGGCATTTGTTTCTTTGGTTCTAATTACAGCCAGTTTACTGCAAATTATATTGGCAACCATAGCCTCGGTTTGTTCTATTCCGCCAATGCTATTACTGGCATACAAACCAATGCAGGAAATAAATTTAGCCCAATTTACGGAACAACAACCGGCATATATGCGGCGTATCACCTGGGTAATAACATAATATATAATCAGTCATTTTATTTTGTAACCAACCTTACCAGCACTGCTAGTTTATACAATCCAAAATCGGTTTATGTAACCAATGCCGGCTATTCTAATCTAAATAATACTTTGGATGATCAGGATTGGTTTACAGAAGTAGGTGGCACCAATGCGCATTGCACGAGCGGTACTTTTTGTGCTGAACCGCAAAGCATTGTTTCAGGAGGTGGAGATAATAATGCCTCAAATTATGATTACAGCATAGCGCAAAACAGTTTGGAGTATGCAAGCTATCAAAGTCAGGAAAAATGGAGCAACGATAAACTGCTCTTGCAAAAACTGTATCAGAATCCAGAACTGTTGGAAGATTCAGTATTGTTGGCTTATAATAATGCCATGCAACAAAGCAGTGCAAGGCTTTATGGCACAACTGCCTTTAACCTAAGTACGGTTAGCCGCTTAGGTGCTGCTGATTCACTTAACGTACTTGAATTGAATAACAATATTAGTGATACTGATAGTTTATTGCAAATACAGACTACTATACTTTACGACTCAACTTCCAATATTGCACAAAAAACAACAGCAAGAGCTGCCTACTATCAGTTGTCTAATAATATCAATCAGTCAAGATCACAAATTAGTGCTATAGTGCTCGCAAACCGAGAAACCAATAATACCAAATACGATAGCATAAGATCAGTGAATGCCACTTTTGTTGATACAGCATTGTATGAACTGAATGAAAAAACAGTGAATGAAATATTTGCAAGCACCCTTGCAAAAATGAATTATGTATTCAGCCCGGCTCAGAAGGCATTACTTTATAGTATTTCCAATCAATGTCCTCTTGCCGGTGGTGATGCTGTTTACAGAGCCAGAGCCTTGTTTACAATATTCGATGATACTACTGATTTTGATGATGCCTATCTCTGCTACCTTGCCAATATGCAGTTTAGGGAAGATGAGATAGTTGATACCATTGATAATGATTTTCTATTAGTGCCCAACCCAACAAGCAACATTACAACCCTCTATTGGAAGCCATCGCAATTAGAGAATACCGTTGTAATAGTGAAAGATTTAATGGGCCGCACTGTTCAACAAACAAGCATAGATTACAAACAAGGCCATGCTCAAATTGATTTAAGTACTTATTCAAGCGGTATTTATTTTATAAGCATTCTTAACAACAACTCGGTTTTATTCAAGTCAAAAATTATCAAGCAATGAAATTAAAAATCATTCTAATCATACTTTCATTTACATCAGCGGTTCAGTCTTTGTTTGCCCAATACCCGCTCGATTTCAAACGCGATAATGTGTGGGTATTCGGGTACAGTTCAAGCCCTGATCAAAAGTTCGGTAACTCGGTAGTTGACTTTAATAATGCAAGTGTTGATACTTATTATGTGGATGGGAATGTGTGGTATAAATTGGAATCTTCAATGGTATGTGATACTGCCGGCTCACTACTTTTACAAAGTTCTGGCTTTTTGATTTACGATAATAATTTTGAAATTGTACCCGATGCCGATAGCTTGAACTGCTGTAACGATGTTTTTGCAGGAAATTATGGATATGGAGGAACCAATATAGATGCAGAAATTTTGGTTCCATTACCAGGTAGCGATAGTATTTATTATTATTTGCATAAAATGACAACGTTAGATTGCCCCTTTACATGTAGTCCTGAATTGAGGCATACCATTATTCATTGCAAAGGTGATAGTTGTTATACAACTGTAAAAGACAGCGGCTTTTTTACGGCCAGTATTTATTCAGGAGGTGGTTACAAAATGTGCCGACACGCTAACGGACGCGATTGGTGGTTTATACAGCGTAATTATAATAACCATAAATTCTATGTGTTTTTATTAGATCCTACAGGAATACATTATTCAAATTCATATTCTTTCCCAGGTTATTTACCTTATGAATATGGACAGAGCGCATTTAGCCCAGATGGCAGTACATTTATACTGGGTGGTTCAAATGGTTACACTGCCGATACCTTATTTATAAGTAAATATGATTTTGACAGATGCACCGGCACCCTGAGCAATAATGAAAAATTATTTTGGGTTGAATCCGATTCTTTTCCTGTATCTGGTTCAGGTTTAAGTTTTTCACCTAATTCAAAATTTCTGTATGTATCAAGCACCTATCACATTTTTCAATTCGATATGAGCAGCAGCAACTGGCAACAAAGCAAAACATTAGTAGCCACTTACGACGGATTTGAAGATAACGGCTGGAGCACTATTTTCTCTCGAATGCAGTTAGCACCTGATGGGAGAATTTATATTGTGGGTGGTAATACTAAATATTTGAATACAATTGACAACCCTGATGAAGAGGGTTTAGCTTGTAATGTGAGCCAACATAGCTTCAAATTACCATCTAAAAACCAGCGTTCCATGCCAAACTTCCCTCCCTACCGCATGGGCCCAATAGATGGCAGCCCTTGCGATACACTGGGTATAGATATAGTAAACAACATAGAAGAAAAATTAGACAACAACACAGAGCCGGTGCGGCTGTACCCAAACCCTGCCACGGATTATATCACACTCTTTATACCGCGCATCACCAAGCAATGGCAATTTGCTTTGTTTGATATTCAGGGTCGCGAGGTCTTGCACATCAAAAGCCGCGGAGCCTTCCGCAGTGTGGATGTATCGCAACTTGCCACAGGGCTATACTTGTGGAAGCTGGTGTATGAAGATGGAAAAAGAGAAAATGGTAAATTGGTGATTCAGCGTTGATGAAATGAATAATAACACAAGTGCAAATGAACAAGGAAGCAAGAATCACGCAGGTTTTCGGCGAAGAGTCAAAAAGCCTGCTGGGACAAAACGGATGCAATCCGCATTATTTTATTGCGCTCGGTTGCAAACCGAGCGCAACGGAGAGAGGGAAGCTGGTGAAGCAGTAATGAATTATTATGATATTAAAAATCTTTTCACATCAATACACCACCGGTAATGTAACAGTGCTGTATTAAATTTACTTTATGCGTAAATCGGCTATGGTGATATTCTTAATGCTTGCGAACTTTAGTTCAAAAGCATTGCCTCCAAGCAGTTATTCCTGTTTACTCCCCCAAATTCGCACTCAGTTCAGAGTCAACACCAGCAGCCCGGCCCGAAGGGGCACGCCATAATCATAAATCTCTTATTAATTAATTATACAATTGATCATTCATTATTCGCTTAACTTCTTCTGCCACTTCCACGCCGTGCGCATCATACTATCAATACTATGTTTCGGCTGCCACTGCAGTAATTGCTGCGCCAGGGTATTATCGGCATAGATCTGCACCACATCTCCCTCACGCCGCGGGCCTACGGTATAATGCAGTTTCTGCTTGCTAACTTTTTCAAATGCCTTAATGGCTTCCAGCACAGAGGTACCCGTGCCACTGCCTAAGTTAATAATCTGATACCTTGGCGCTTTCTTCTCGCGCATCAGATATTGCAGTGCCTTGCTATGTGCGTCGGCTATGTCGCACACATGGATATAATCGCGTATGCAGGTGCCGTCGCGTGTGGGATAATCGTTACCGTGTACTATAAATGACTGGAGTTTGCCGGCAGCAAACTGCGTAATGGCTGGCACCAGATTTTCGGGCTTACCTTTCTGCCATTCACCAATTTGTGCGCTCGGATGAGCACCAACAGGATTGAAATAGCGCAAGGAAATAAATTTTGTTATTTGTTGTTTGCTGATGTCTTCAATTATTTCTTCACCCATTCGTTTGGTGCGTGCATAAGGTGAAGCAATTTTTCCAAGTGTTGTTTGCTCATTTACGGGCATATGATGGAGATCGCCATAAACGGAACATGAACTCGAAAAAATAAAATACGGCACATTATACGACACGGTTACGTCCAACAGATTAACCAAAGACTTAAGATTGTTGTGATAGTATAGGAGCGGCTCTCTCACCGATTCATTTACCGATTTGTAAGCGGCAAAATGAATGATACCACCAAAGGCTTTCTCTTTTTTGAACAACTGTTTTAGCGCCGCCTCATCACATAGGTCTATGGTGTAGTGCTTGACTTTTTTCTGAACGATTTGCTCTACGCCCTTAAGCAGTCGCTTATCGCCGCGTGACAGATTATCAACACAAACCACATCAAATCCTTTTTTGATCAAATCCACCATGGTATGCGAACCAATGTATCCGAGTCCACCGGTTACCAGTATTTTTTTATTCATCAAACAAAAATACATGCTATATAGTGAGATACGTTATCGGATACTACACCCCTAAAACGACTCAGATTCCGTTTGCCCTTCGGTAGATTCTGATTTTCATTTTCACGCTTTTGGTTTTTTTAGAAGTCTTTATAAACTAAAAAGAAAACGATTAGGGATTGATTATTATTTATTAAGCTTAATACACCTGATGGAATAAACAGGCTCGTTGAAGGCATTCTTTGACATATAACATAATCAATCAAATGCTCAAGATAATCCACAGCTTGTCTGATTCAAGAATGGTGCTTGCAAACTAATTCATAAAAATTTTATATAGCCCTATGATTTTATTTTTTTTATTTGCATAAAATACAATATGATGAAAAAAGCTAAACAATGCATTCCCATTCTCGCTTTGGTGGTACTGACCGCCTTAGTTCAATCCGGTTTCTGCCAAAACACATTCCCTTCTTCCGGTTCGGTTGGGATAGGCACAACGACTCCATCCTCTATGCTAACCATCCGACCAACCGGAGCAAACGCATTTGAAATTCGCCCCTCATCCTCAACCACTTCGGTAACCGGTGAGATCCGTATGCTTGAGCTAGCCGCAAACGGCACTAATTATGTCGGATTTAAGGCGCCCTCTTTGATATCAACGAACCAAATTTGGGTATTACCCAGCACTGCAGGTAGCTCCGGGCAAGTACTGGCCAGAAGTACCGGATCCGATTTGGTTTGGTCCACGGTACCCGCTACATCGCTCAATAACCTTACCACCACCTCAATTAATGTTGATCTGATTCCTTCAACCAGCGCTGTCAGGAATCTTGGTTCAAGCACCCTTCGCTGGAATTTGGGTTATTTCAGCGGTGGTGTTGTGGTGGGGAATACCACGGTAAGCACAGCCGGGATGATTCGTTACAATGCGGGTACCTTTCAGGGCTTTAATGGTAGCTCCTGGCTCAACTTAAGTGGAGGAAGTTCAGGAGCAAATACCAGCCTGTCGAACCTCACCACTACTGCAATCAATGTCAATTTGAATCCCTCAGGAACCCGCACTTTAGGCGACAGCTCAAATCCATGGGCAGAAATTTGGTCAAATAAATTACTATCCGGTACAGTAAACGTGGCAGTGTGGAATGCAACCACCAGGAATTTTGCGGCAGGAGGTGGGCGGATAAGCTCAGGTACAACGCTTAATAATAATATACATATTGGATTTAATGCCGGTGGATTAAGTTCGCCCAGTGAATTTGACAACTTCGACAACGTAATCGTTGGAACGAGTTCAGGGTCATCGATTACGAGCGGTTTCTTTAACGTACTCATGGGTTCGAGCGCAGGTGGAGGTCTTACAAGTGGTGGAGGAAATACCTTCATTGGACACCAATCCGGGGTTTCGGTTGGAACCGGTTCCGACAATACCTTGGTTGGAAACGTTTGCGGGTTGGGGCTTGGAAACGGGTCAAACAATTCCTTTCTTGGTCGTTCGGCCGGTACGAACATTACCGAAGGCAACAGTAACGTGTGCATTGGAGCCTACACCACCGCCGGCACAATTGGCTATGCTGCAACGGGCCTTACCCTGGTGGGTGCCAACGCACAAACCAGCGGTTCCTGGAACAATGCTACTGCTATTGGCAATGGTGCTAGTGTAGCTGCAAGTAACAGAGTTAGACTAGGAAATACTGCCATTACCCGCATAAGTGGACAGGTGGGATTTTCTATAGATTCCGACCGCAGACTAAAACAAAACATTAAGAACTATGAACTCGGTTTAGATTTCATCAATAAACTTCGCCCGGTGTCCTATGAATATATTACAAATCCAGAAGGAGGAAATCGCCAGGGTTTTATAGCACAGGAAGTTGAGGACGCTCTGGGAAACCTGCCTTTTGAAGGACTTTGCAAGCCCGAACACGAAGCTGACTTTTATGCCATCAACTATGCAGCTTTTGTTGTACCATTGGTTAATTCGGTACAGGTATTATCCAAGCAAAATGACGAACTGAAAAAGAACAACGAAGCATTAAATCAAACATTAACCAACCTTAACGAACAAATTGATGAGCTAAAAAATCAGATGAAACAATTTGATCAGTCGCTGGCGCAATGCTGTACGGCTCATCAGCCCTCCAATGTGCAGAGCACTTCATCAATTGATGTGCCTGCACTGGAACAAAATGCACCCAATCCTTTTTCGGAACATACCATCATCCGCTATTATATGCCGCTTCAGGCCCAGTCTGCCTCAATAAAAATTTATGCCCTCGATGGCAGTGAACTATTGAGCATACCGGCTACCACTAAAGGTGTTGGATCCGTAACGGTTAACGGCCATTCACTTGCATCCGGTGTTTATGTGTACACCCTAATCATTGATGGTAAAACCATAGATACCAAACAAATGATTCTGACTAAACAGTAACTACTCAATCAGGGTTAAAAAAAAAGACCGCACACGATATGTGCGGTCTTTTTTTTATTTATTACAATTAAAAAACGACGACCAACAAATAATGAATATTGTATTATGTTTGAGGTCATCATAAATTAAACCTAACCAACTATGAGTCAACAAACATCACACCCTAAGGGGCTTTACCTGCTGTTCTTTACAGAAATGTGGGAGCGATTCAGCTATTATGGCATGCGCGCCATATTCATGCTGTTTATTACCAAAGCACTTTATATGGGTAGTGCCGAGGCATCAGAGTTGTATGGGAGTTATACCGGCCTCGTTTATTTAACTCCATTACTCGGCGGATACATCAGCGACCGCTTCTGGGGTAATCGCAGAAGTATTTTTATTGGCGGCCTACTGATGGCCATTGGTCAGTTCTTAATGTTCTTTAGCGCCAGTGCAATCAGCGAGGGCATTCAAAACACTTCGGCTATGAGCCTGATGTGGGCAGGGCTAACTTTTTTGATTATCGGTAACGGTTTTTTTAAACCAAATATTTCCACGATGGTGGGGCAACTATACCCCAAAGGCGATAGTCGTGTAGATGGCGCTTTTACCATTTTTTATATGGGTATCAATCTGGGGGCCTTTTTCTCACCACTGGTATGTGGTGGCCTGGGAGACACAAACAGCATTTTTGATTTTAAATATGGATTCCTTGCCGCCGGTATCGGTATGTTAATCAGCGTAATCTCTTTTGAGCTTTTAAAGAATAAATACCTTATTTCTCCGGAAGGCGAAGCCGTTGGTATGCCTGTAAAGAAACTCGACCTGAAAAATCTGATCTGGATTATCGGCTCGGTTGGTGTTATCTTCCTGTTGCTCAACTTCAAGGATCTGTTTAATTCCGACTCCGATGTTATCGGATACCTGATTTATTCTTCTATGATCATC
>Ga0209972_10001918_pt1 | contig 17511 bp, 16 predicted proteins | sample NOAtaG_7_FD_187302 | JGI IMG/M metagenome (GOLD analysis project Ga0209972, IMG submission 187302) | Freshwater lake microbial communities from Lake Erie, under a cyanobacterial bloom - NOAA_Erie_Diel1S_2200h metaG (SPAdes) (version 2) | ecosystem: Environmental > Aquatic > Freshwater > Lake ... | reverse complement strand
ACTCTCTTTCATCTCGATTACGATTCGCTCTGGCTTTATTCTTCAAATCCTACTTCTTCCTTGATTACTTCTTGGAAAATATTATTAAATCTTTAGCTTGAATTAAATCTTTAGCCTGAGTAGTTACAATATTTGAGCAATTTAAAATTTCTGTCTCTCCATATACGCTCTCGTAGTGTTTTTTGAGTGCGTTGACTGCTGAATCTTCTCCATCACCAAAAATATAAACAGGTATAGAGAAATCATAGGCAAATCGTAAAAATGGAAGATAGTTCCCTGCACCTCTAACTCCAATAAAACTTATGCCCTTTACAAATGCTTCACTACCAAAATATTTTTCAAAAAGCAATGGTAATGCTTGCTCTTCTGTTTCACCTTCACATAGAACAATAGCTTTAGAAAAAAGGATTTCACCCCTAGAATGGATGACTTCACGATGTAGCTTACGCCTTTCTTCATGGGTAAGGTCATTACTTAGATATTTGACAACTATGTTGTCCTCATCTTTCTTTAAATATCTTAGTTCGCTTTGTTTAGCCATAGCCGCCACGTAGGGCGAATGGGTACTGATGATTACTTGTCCCCTAGAATCATCAAGTTGTTTATACAGAGTTTTCTGAGCGTTTGGGTGTAAATGTGCTTCAGGCTCTTCGGCAGCAAGAATAGTAAAGAAGGGTTTTGCTTCCTTTCCATGCTTTTCATCTTGCAATTCAGTAAAAGCTTTCACAACCAGCATAGATGCCCAGCTACGTGTACCCATTCCGTGATATTCCATAGAAAAGGTACTACTTGCATTTTCGCCAAAATGAGCTGAGAAATATTTAGAAAGATCGCGAATCTTTCTGGGAAAAGGTGTGATTTCGGCTTTGCCAGAACTCTCAAATGACTGATTTAGTTTTTCTAAATTTGTCTTTAGACTTGTAAGCTCGGTACTTTTAGTAATTGCTAAATCATTGACATCTTTAATCAACGATTCTAGAGCAGTAACTTCAGCATTGTCATATTTAACACCTGATAAAACCTTTCGTATCAGTGAAGACCTATCTCTAATTTCCTGATGAATATCTCTTTGAGCATCAATTGGAATAAATAATATACTTGTAAGACGGGAAAAACTTTGAGCAATTTCAACTCTCTCGGTTAGCCAATTACTATAATCAGTCCATTTTCTAAGTACTGAGTACGATGTATCAAAACCACCTTTAACTTCATCTGGTTTACTGCGAGTCCTAAGTGCCACATATTGGCGAGAGTTAGCCTCAGATTGGATTCTACCACCTCCAAATTCAGCCAGCCAATCATCATCAAATGTATCTATGCGATCGCCTTGTTCGTCCACAGGCACAATCCTAACATCTACAACTATCTCATCTGCACGCTTATCATCATTACCAATATAAAAATCTTCTTCAGATAAATAGCGTGAGTAATCCCCCAAAGCTAATTGAAGTGCTTTTAGTACGGACGTTTTTCCTGAGTTATTCATGCCAATTAACAAAGTGACACGAGGCAATGACATCTCAAGATTTTTGATACCCCGAAAACCTGCTATTCTGATAGTGTCGATGAGAATATTCAAGAATAAACCTCTATAGATTACTGCTTGTAGTGTATCAAATTTTTTATTTTCAGGAATACCATTTTTGTCTAACTAAATAAAGGCTTTGAGATCTTCTCGTGTTATATCTCAGAAAAGTCTTAAATTATTTCTGCTTCGGTTATATGAGAAGCTAAGTATTGAAGTATTTCATAAACCGTAATTCGCAAACCACGCATACAAGGCTTGCCTCCGCACTTATCTGGCTCGATTGTGATGTAGTTTTGCTAGTTCATATTTAAGATTAACTCCGTTTTCCCAGAGTTCATACTCACTAATATCAATATCCTCATTCCAAACCAACCCATAACCACCAGCCTCAATCCTAAAATCCTTAAAAAAGCTAGGATTTTTCAACGGTGCAAACATTGGTTTATTTAGCAAATTAGAAATATCGTATTGCTTAAACTCACGATCGCTAAACTCAATCAACAAAGTGCGATCGCCTATAACTTGAGCAGAAATAATTTTAGGCAACCTCACTCAAAGCCTCACGAATCACATCATCGCTCACACCATGACGTTTCAGACTCTCAATAAACATAGACACAGTATCTCCATCTAACCTCTCAAGATCTGCCCTAAGTCCTTGACCAATATAAGCACGCACCAAAGGTTGATATCCTGAAAATCCTAATAGCGGTGCAACTTTTTTCAAATCTTCAATCACATCTTCAGGAATGCGGATAGTCACCGTTGTCATCGGACGATTTTTATCCAGTCTTTGTTTTAAAGCCTCAAGCTTCATAATATTCACGCTCCTTACGGGTTGCTTTCCTTGCTGAAATAATCCTAACTAAATCATTCTCACGTTCAACATAAACAACATATAGAAGATTCCATCGTTTATCTAAACCAATGACAGCATCTCTTTCCTCATCATTACGACTTGCATCAACTACTACTAAATATGGGTCAAAAAAGGCTTCAGTAGCTTGCGGAAATGTCACACCATCGTGATTAATAGGATTAATTCGAGCCTTTTCCTCATTCCAAACAAAGTTAATGCCGTTTAATCGAAAAAACACGTCCATACTTAATATTTTAAACAAAACGTATTTACATTGTCAATACGAATATATTTAAGCAATATAGTAATTTTTCCTATAAAAAAGGCGGCGCAATGCGCCGCCTTTTTTAATTTTTACTCTACACCTTCAATGCGGTCTTCGAGTTCTTGATATAGCTCACGCAATCTATCCAGATTCTCTTCACTGGTTTCCCAATAGCCGCGACCATTGACTTCTAGGAGAGTACCAACAATCTTACGGAACGAGTTGGGGTTAAGATTTTTGAGGCGATCGCACATCTCTTTATCGTTCACATAGACATCATTGACATCTTCATAAACCCAGTTATCCACTGCGCCAGCCGTTGCTGACCAGCCCATCGTGTTCACAAGGCGCTTCGATATTTCGCGCACACCTTCGTAACCACTCTTGAGCATTCCCTCATACCACTTGGGATTGAGGATTTTAGTACGGGTATCGAGGCGGACTGTCTCAGTCAGGGTGCGGACTTGAGCATTAGCTGTGGTAGTGTCGGCGATGAAGGAGGCAGGTTTCTTGCCATCCTTACGGAGACTGCCAACGAGCTTAGTGGGGTCAGAGTCGAAGTAGTGGGAGACATCGGTAAGACTGATTTCGGAAGAGTCCAAGTTTTGGAAGGTCATATCAACGGTCTTCAGTGAGGCTTCGTAAAGCTGACGCTGTTGGGTGTTGCTGACGTTCGCACCAAAGGCGAAGGACTTGCGCGATAAATACATCTGTTGCAATTCTTCTTCGTTTTCCCATGTACTGTTTTCCACAGCGAGGTTAACGTTGGAGGAATAGGAACCCGATGAGTTACTGAAGACGCGAGTAGCAGCTTGATTGATGGTTAAGCCAAATTCTTCGGCTTGGGCGATCGCGTGTTTGCGGACAAAATTCATTTCCAAAGGCTCATCGGCTTCGGCTGCCATACGCACGGCGCGATCGATCAAGTCCATTTGGTTAACGAATAAATCGCGGAATACACCTGAGCAGTTAACCACCACATCCACGCGAGGACGACCCAATTCTTCGAGGGGAATCAATTCCAATCGGTTGATGCGACCGAGGGCATCAGGCATGGGTTTCACGCCAATCATGCAAAGAACTTGAGCGAGTGATTCGCCATAGGTCTTGATGTTGTCGGTTCCCCAGAGGACGACAGCGATCGTTTCGGGATAGACTCCATTGTTGTCTTGGCGCTGACGCTCTAAGAGGCGATCGACCACAGTTTTTGCAGCTTGCACTGCGGCACTCGTGGGAATCGAGTTAGGATCGAGGGCGTGCATATTCTTGCCAGTGGGTAGCACAAGGGGATTGCGAATTGGATCGCCACCAGGACTAGGCAGAATGTAATCACCTTCAAGAGCCTTGATCAAGCCGCCGAGTTCGTTATCGGCAACGATTTGTTTGAGGCAGAATTCTAGAAATTCAAAGAGAGGCTTGATGTCATCTTTGTTGACATTGGGATAGCCATTATCTTGAAAAACTTCAATCCAAGGTTCGGTTTTGCCCATTCTAAAGAAGTTGAGAACGGAGAGCTTGGAAACTCTGCCATCGTCATCAGCTTTTGCTTTGACCAATGCGCCTACAGCTTTATTGGCGATCGCCCGAATGTTTGCTAGGAGTTCCACATCAGCGTAAATACCCTTGTCGCTGGATTTGTAAAGCTGTTCGATATCGCGTCCGATACTGTCACACATGATTCTTAAAAGAGACTTCATGTTATCTTCGGGGCGATCAAAACTAGCAATGCTGGTCAACACATCGGTGACATCTTCCACTTTAGGAGGTTCACCCACAACGTGCAGACCGCAAGGGAGAACGCGAGATTCAATTTCCATCAGCTTGTTGTAAACCTGACCGATGACGTTATCGCGTTCCTCAAGGGACATATCCTTAGCATCTTGTTCAGGAAGTTCCACATCCTTATCGAGATTGACTAGACGTACCTTGTCCATGATTGTGTTGGTGATTTGCACACCACGACCACCGAGACGCAAATCTTTATAGGAAGCAATCAATTCGCTCAGTTCTTGCAAGTTACGGCTCAAGCCTGCATTTTCGGGCGCAGGAGTGATGTAGCTGATGATCGTGGCATAGCCGCGCCGCTTAGCGATCGTGCCTTCCGATGGGTTGTTGACGGCGTAGTAATAGATATTGGGCAATGCGCCGATCAAGCTATCTGGGTAACAGTCGCCCGACATACCCACTTGCTTACCCGGCATGAATTCCATCGAGCCGTGAGTTCCGAAATGGAGGACGGCATCGGCTCCCCAAATGTGATTGAGGTAGGTGTAGTAGGCTACGAAGCCATGATGGGGTGAAGCAGATTTGCTAAAGAGCAATCGCATGGGATCACCTTCATAACCAAAGGTGGGTTGTACGCCTACGAAGAGGTTGCCGTATTGCTTGCCGTAAATGAGCAAGTTCTGTCCATCGGAGTTGAGATGTCCGGGGGCAGCACCCCATTGCTCGATAATGTCTTCAACATAGGGAGTGTTGGCTTCGTATTCGCTGACGGACATTTTGTAAGCGATGTTCAATTCGGGACTACCGACCATTGCTTCGGGATCATGCAAGATTTCTGTCATCATGTCATGGGAAGTCTTGGGCAGATCGGTGATGTCGTAGCCATTATCGCGCAAGGCTTCGGCGACTTTGTGAATGGAGGAGAATACGTCCAAATAAGCCGCCGTGCCAATATTGCCCTTGTCAGGTGGAAAACTGAAAATTGTAATCGCCAGTTTCTTCTCGTGGCGAGGTTTGCGGCGCAAATTTGCCCATTTAATCGCACGATTGGCAATAGTTTCGACGCGATCACTTAAAGCATGGGATCTTCCTGTCGCACTATCGCGACCCGATAACACAATCGGATCAAGTCCACCATCGAGTTCTGGTAAAGCAACTTGTAATGCAACTTGGACAGGATGCAAACCAAGATCGCTATCTTGCCATTCTTCCGTAGTTTGGAAGACTAGGGGCAGGGCAACCATGTAGGGGCGATTCAGCTTTTCGAGTGCTTCGATCGCCTTGGGATGATCTTGCTTAGCGGGACCACCAACCAGCGCAAAACCTGTGAGCGAGACGACACTATCAACGATCGCCCGATCCTTTTGCTTCGGATCATAGAAATATTCTTCAACTGCCTTCGAGAAATCCAAGCCCCCATTGAATACAGAAATTACACGCGCCCCAAGTGATTCCAATTCCTGCACCATCGCCACATAATGAGCATCATCTCCCGTAACGAGGTGCGTCCGTGCCATCAACAGACCCACACAAGGGGCAAGGGGATCCTTCATGTCATCGGGAATATCGATACGGGTGTTAAACCATGCTAAATATTCGGCTGTGGATTCAAACATTTTCGGCGCGAGGGGATGCCATAGACCCATGTCTAGATAGGTAACGGGATCTTTGATTTGCAAAAGACCAGAGCCGTTTTCCTTAGCCTTCTCTTTAACCGTTGGCAGATAATTTTGCGCCAACATTAGCAGGAAGTTTTCAATATTTTCTGTAGATCCACCTAGCCAATATTGGAAGCTGAGCATGAAATTACGAGCATCCTGCGCTCGATCCATGGGCATATATTTGAGAATCTTCGGCAGCGTTTGCACTACTTTGAGCATACTGTCTTGGAACGAACTACCAGATTTCTCCTTACGCTTCCGCATAAACTGAGCGATCGCACTCTTAGATTGCCCTAGGTTTTCCATACTAAAGCTCCCCATTTTATTGAGACGCATTACCTCTGGCATCGATGGGAATACGACGCAAGCGGATAGGCGATCGCGATGGGGCGCAACTGCTTGAGCAATTTTCGTAGCCAGATCATCAATAAAAATTAAAGACGCTATAAAAATATCTGCCTTGGCGATATCTTCTTTAAAAACCTCATAATTTTCTGGACTACGAAGTTCCTCAATTAAATAACCACTTACCTCGATCGCTAGGTTAGAGTTGTTCTTGTTAATGGACTTTACAGCCGCCGACATAGCGCTCTGGTATTGTGGCTCAAGCACTACATAGACCAACTTCATTAAGACCCGACCCTGTAGATTTTCGGGAATGATACGTCTACTAGATAATGTTGCGATCGGTGGCACAGAAGTGAACATGCAGTCTCCTTAAATTACTGTCCTGATTTTTTGGAATTTTATATAAATTGCGTTTGGTTATGTGTTACTCAAACTGTTACACGAAGCAACAATTTGCAATTAAAGATTTATACCTATTCACTATTTAATACCAGAGAAGCATTGCCGTGGTTGATTGTGGGTAATAAATGCAATAATTTGAAATTGATTTGTTTACATTTCATTACATTTCTTAAACTTGGTGACAGCAAAATGTAAACATTTCTTAAATATCTTATATGTTGTAGTCTCTCAATTGTGAGGCTGTGATCGCTATAATGCCAATAAACGCCCTGAACTCAAAGGAAATCTTTATGAATTGGCAGCAAGCTGCAACTCCCTTACATCGCTTTTATAGTTGCTTGCCCTATCTCTTGCCTATGTCGGCTGGGGTGATCTATGGAGCTATTTTATTTCAACAGTTTCCCTTGCTTATCCTTCCCTTTATTCCTTTCATTTGGCTCTATAGCAATGTGCTGTCATTCCCACTAGTACCTTTTCTGGGATTAACAGGCGAGTTTTTCTTGTTTATGGGCTTATATTTTTTGGTGGTCAGAGATGCCCGTATTCCTCGATTTATTCGCTTTAACACCATGCAAGCCTTATTGATGCAAATTATCTTATTTATTGGTCAAATTCTTTTCCAATTCCTTGAACAGCTATCTAATGATGCTTTGCCATCAGTGATTAGTGCAATTTTTGCAAATACGATGTTTATTGGTGCGATCCTGTTAACTGGATATGCAGTTTATCAAAGCATTAAAGGTGAATATTCAGATATTCCTACACTTTCGCAAGCTGCATCATTCCAATGTGAGGTATAACAATGGTACGCCGTAGTTCAGTCGATTATTTAGACAGGCTTTATGCCAGTTTACCTTATATATTACCGTTAGCCGCAGTTGTAGTATTCGGAGCATTTTTGTTCCTGCAATTTACACCATTAATGACTGTTTTTTTGCCAATCCTTTATGTAAATAAAATTTTATCAATTTCAATTATTGATTTTATATCAATTCGTTTTGTCGCTTGGTTTTGTGTATTCATTTTTGTAGTTAGAAGTTATAAGGTGAATCATTTCATTCGCTTCAATGCGATGCAAGCATTATTGCTAGATATTATTGTTGCCTTAATGGGGGCTTTAACTGAAATTTTATCTATGATTCTAGGTAACCTAGCCTTCTTCCCATTCATACTTCAGATAATCGCTAGTGTTACTTTCTTAGGGATAACAGCAGCTTCTATATATGGCATTTTTCAATGTATTCGTGGCAAATATGCTGATAAGATTCCTGTGATTTCTGATGTGGGCTATTCGCAAATACGCTAATTTATCTGAGCCGATACAAATCTTTCAATACCTGAGTAATCTAGATGAATTTGAATATTTTTATATTTGCCATTTGCTCGTAAAAGCGATCGCACAATTTCCGCTTGACCTGCCATCATTTCAACAATCCAAAATCCACCAGAAATTAAAAATGCTGGCGCAACGTTGACTAATTCCCGAATGTCATCAAGTCCATCTATGCCGCCATCTAGTGCTGAGTGTGGCTCATGTTTAGCTACTTCTGGCTGTAAATTTAAAACTTCATCGCTAGGAATATAAGGGGGGTTAGACACAACTCCTACTAATTGGTTTTGTAGATTTAATTTTGCCAAAGGTTCAAACCAAATGCCATGATGAAATTGAATTTTCTGTTTATTTATCTGGTTGTTTATATTGGCATTAATTTTGGCAATTTCTAAAGCGGATTCACTAACATCAACGGCATAAATTTGAGCGTCGGGAAAATATTGAGCTAAGGCGATCGCGATCGCACCGCTACCTGTGCCTAGATCTATCCAAACTCCTTTTTGATAAATCATATCTTGGCAATGTTCAGCAACAATATCAATGATTAATTCCGTTTCGGGACGGGGGATTAAAACGGCGGGGGTAACTTGTAAATCGAGATCGCGCCATGTGACTGAACCTGCTAAATATTGCACAGGTAGGCGATCGCATAATCTCTTTTGCCAGAGTTGATCGAGCTTAGTTAATAATTCAGGCGTAACTTTCTGCGTGATATTTGGCGATCGCAATCTCAGATCTAATTTATCGAGATGCGTGAGTCGCAATATCAGCCAGTCAAGTTCAAAGCTCGGCACATTGCTTTTCTGGGCAGCACTTAGACAGAGATCATACCATTCGTAAAAATCTATAATCGACATTAATTGTTAATCAGATAAAGCTAAATATTTATGGAAGAATTATTGACCTTAAAGGAACTACTGGTTTGTGGTGATCTTCCTGCAGCGCTAGTTTTGGTGGAGGAAATGACTGAGATGAGTAAGGATGACAAAATCAACAAAATTTTTAGCTACAGTATTATTCTGTTAATTCATCTCATCAAGCAAAAGGTAGAAAAGCGTTCTACACGATCATGGGATCTCTCCATTTATAACTCGATAACTCAAATTCGGCGTGCCAATCAGCGACGCAAAGCTAAAGGAACTTATCTCAGCAAATCAGAACTTAGCGAAACCTTAGCAGAAGCTTATAATCTTGCCATTGCTAGTGCAGCTCTTGAGGTTTTTGAAGGGCGTTATGAGTCTCAGGAGTTAGCACAAATGTGCGATCGCGAAGAAATTTTGACAGAGGCAATAAGATTAATTCATGAAGAATCCATTGTCTAATCTGAAACAAAAGGCTCGCTTAGCGAGCCTTTTGTTTATTTTTGTATGCTTGTTTATATCTTCGAAATAAGCCTTTTGGCAACTCAGAAAGCGATACGGATTAACATAGCTCGACGTTTTACCAAGATTAATGAGAACAAGAATCTTAAAGCTCTTGCTTACCAATTAATTTATAGCTATAGCTTAACCACAAAGGCATCGGTTACGCCTTGAATATGCACGATTTCATCAAGTAAACCGCTAGGCAATGGATCATCAATGCTGAGAACCATAACCGCTTCACCACGAACCATGCGACGACCTACCTGCATACTGGCAATATTGACATTAAAGTTGCCAAGTAATGTACCGATACGACCGATGATACCGGGCATATCGCGGTGGAGAGTCAGCAACATATAGTGGGTAGGCGCAACATTGATGGGAAACTCATTAATGCTGGTAATCCTAATTTCTGATTTGCCAAGCAATGCGCCTGTAACCGACTGTTGACCTTGACTACCATGAGCAGTCAAATGGATGGAGCCACTGTAATCTTCAACGGAAGGATCACGGGTCTCTGTAACGTGAATACCACGTTCTTTCGCTTCGATGCTAGCATTTACGAAGTTAACGCGCTCACGCAATGCAGGCGACAGCAAACCTTTGAGAGCCGCAACTACGATGGGCTGACTTTCGCTATTAGCGATTTCACCTTGGAGCTTGACATTGAGATTGTCCACACGACCGCCTGCCAATTGACCAACCAAGTTGCCCAACATTTCGGCGAGTTGGAGGTAGGGCTTAAGTTTTTGCCAAACATCGGGACGAAGCCCAGGAATATTGACTGCTGAACGCGCAGGAAGCCCTAGTAATACATCTCGAATTTGCTCAGCAACATCCACAGCGACGTTAGTCTGGGCTTCTTCAGTGGATGCACCAAGGTGAGGAGTCAAAATGACATTTGCACCCAGTTCACGGAGTACCGACTCAGCTTCGAGGGGTTCATTTTCAAATACATCAAGAGCGATCCCTGCCACCTTGCCACTCTTAATTGCCTCAGCGATCGCACTTTCATCAATAATTCCACCTCTAGCACAGTTGATGATTCGGACTCCATCCTTCATGATGGCAATACGATCAGCATTGATCAAATGAGCCGTATCCTTAGTTTTCGGCAAGTGCAGCGTAATGTAATCAGCTTCGCGTAACAAAATTTCAAGTTCTACAAGATTTACGCCGAGCTTTTCTGCCCGTTCTGTTGTTAAGAATGGATCATACGCGAGAATTCGCATCCCCAAGGATTTGGCAACCGTAGCTACATGAGACCCAATTTTACCCAAACCAAGAATACCGAGGGTTTTCTTATAAACTTCAACCCCAGTAAAACTCTTGCGATCCCACTTACCACCCTTAAGTGATGCGTTAGCCGCAGGAATAAACCGCGATAGAGACATCATCATAGCTAGGGCATGCTCAGCCGCAGCGATCGTGTTGCCCTCGGGAGAATTGACAACCACAATCCCCATACGAGTAGCAGTGGGTACGTCTACGTTATCGACCCCAACACCAGCGCGACCAATAATTTTGAGATTTTTGCCAGCTTCGATCGCATCTTGGGTGAGCCTTGTACCAGAGCGAATCATGATCGCATCATATTCAGGAAGAACTTGGATTAATTCTTCAGGGCTGAGAGTAGTTTTTACGTCAACGGTGGCAACTTGAGAAAGAATATCGATACCAACTTGATCGATGGGGTCAGAAACGAGAACTTTGGGCATAACGATTAAAATATGTATCAGTGCCTATAGCGGAAGGGTTGCGACTAAGTTTTAAGCTTTAAACGCACTTAAAATAAACTCAAGGTTTAGCGTAACCTAGACACACTAAGACCACAATAATTGCTTACATCATTAATCTTAGGGCAAAATAAGTCATCTACAAAGGCATCTATAAAACCACAGCTATTCTCAATATTAGGACTTACGCATTGGGTAGATGTGGTGCGGGCGAAGCCCGCACCACATCTACTTCAAGCCTAATAAATTCGTTCGGTTTGCGTAAGTCCTAAATATAAAAAACTGTTTTTGATATTTCCCGTTCCTTGGACACAGGAAATATCAAAATTGGTTTCATAATGAGAAGACCTAACAAAACCAGAGCTTTACTAATGATGATTGAGCAGTACTTACTAATTTTTGTGGCAGCTCTGCTAGCTGGTGGGTTAAATGGAATTGCTGGGGGAGGAAGTTTCATTTTATTTCCTACATTAATGTTTGCAGGACTCCCTCCCATTCCTGCAAATGCAACCAACTCGATCGCCCTTTTACCAGGGACATTAGCCAGTGCAGGAGCCTATCGCCATGAATTTTCTCAAGATAAGCGATCACTGATTCAAGTATGTATTTTGGGTGCGATCGGGGGATTAGTAGGTGCAATCTTGCTCTTAAGAACTCCACCGACTGTTTTTTTGCGGATTTTGCCTTACTTGTTACTAATTGCTACTCTTGCCTTTGCCTTTAGCAAAAATCTAACAAAATGGGTTGAGAGCAAACAGTCCCAATTTGCAAATCTCAAATTATTAAGATCGTTCTCAGTTACCCTTTTGCAGTTAATCGTCGCGATATATGGCGGTTTTTTTGGCGGTGGCATGGGAATTTTATTTCTTGCCTCCTTTGCCTTGATGGGGATGACCAATATTAATCGCATGAATGCTTATAAGGTGATGCTGACTAGTTGTATTAACGCTATCACAGTGATCCCCTTTGTAATTTCAGGAGTGATTCTCTGGCAACAAGGATTTATTGCTGCGATCGGTGCATCAATCGGCGGATATATAAGTGCTTACTATGCTCAAAAAATCGCACCAATTTTAGTCAGATATTTTGTAATTGGTGTTGGTACAGTTTTAACCATCTACTTTTTTATTAAAAGCTGGACTGTTTAAATATGGCAATCCTAAATCATTTGTAGATTTTGTGTAGATTTTGGGGTTTGTGGAAGCGCACATCTTCAGGGTGCGCTTCCACAAACCATTTAGGATTGCTAAAGCTTTAGCTGTTTAGGACGACCTAGTTGTACAAGCCGAGAGCAAAAGACTAGACTGGTAAATCTGATAAAGTCTTTTTAGTTAAGTGCATCCATTTACGGTCTTACGTTATGATAACCTTAGTGATCGCATTTTGTTTCTAACTATAGGCTTTTATCTATATGTCTAGTGTCATCATTCAAGGAGCAAAACACAACTATAGTCTTACTACCTCTCCACAATCAGGAGCAAAAGTATCTTTTCCCATCGTTTTTTTGCATGGTTGGATGCTGAGTCAAAACTATTGGCAGCCCTTGATTAATCAGTTACAGTCAAATTTTCAATGTCTGTCTTACGATTTGCGCGGGTTTGGTAAGTCGGAAATTGGCGATCGCGATGACTATTCACTCGTAAGCTATGCCAAAGACTTAGAAGCATTACTCGATCATTTAGAGATTAATCAAGTTTGGCTAGTGGGACATTCCCTCGGTGGTGCGATCGCACTTTGGGCAGCCAATCTACTTAGCGATCGGATTCTTGGTGTCGTCTGCCTCAATGCAGGTGGAGGTATTTATATTAAAGAAGAATTTGAGAAGTTTCGTACCGCAGGCAAAATCATCCTTAAACTCCGACCCCAATGGTTACAGAATCTCCCCTTAGTTCATGCTCAATTTGCGAGGGATAGTGTGCAAAATTCCTTAGATATCTGTTGGGGAAAACAAAGAGCGATCGATTTTGTATCGGCGAAATATGCGGCGGCAAGAGGCACATTACTTGACTCCACAAGTGAAGAAGAAGTTCATAAATTGCCTCAAATTGTTTCTCGATTAAAGCAACCTGTCTATTTTGTAGCAGGCGCAGATGATTCTATTATGGAACCAAAATATGTGCGACATCTTGCGAGTTTTCATCATTCTTTTAACGCTTATGGAGAGAATGTTGTGGAACTTCCTAATTGCGGTCATATGGCAATGCTGGAACAGACTAACCTTTTACATGATGTCTTATTGGAATTATTTCGAGAGCCTGTAGCTTCTTATCTTTGACATTCTCGTCGTTGAAGTGACAAGGATTCTTGATTCAACGAGACAACTTACCAATTAGACTTTCACTTGAGAATTCTAAATTTTATTGTATTCACGTATACAGAATTTTCTTTTTCCCTAACTTTAAATAACTAGGTTGTTGTATTCAGTATACACAACCTTCAATTATTCTTACAGAGAAATAATGCGTCATATTTTTCAGAAGAAATTAAGTAATGTCTTACTTATTGCTGCTTCAACTGCGATTCTTGTAGCGTGTAATTCTGCTCCTCCTAGTAATACAAGCACTACAGTTTCTGGAGACAAAACTCCAGCTCCAACTGCTACTCAAGTAGCTACTACTCCTGACAAAAAAGCTAAGCAAGCTATTCGAGTACAATTGCCTTTTCTGACACAAAGTCTTGATGCGCCGCTAATTGTAGCGATCGAAAAAGGATACTTTGCTGAAGAAGGTCTAGATGTCAGCTATGAGCGCGGTTTTGGAAATGCTGACACAATTAGCAAACTCGGTACTGGAAAGTATGATTTAGGGTTTAGCGATATCTATAACGCGATGGATTTTAACGACAAAAATCCGAATGATAAAATTGTCGCCGTTGCCTTCTATCAAAACAAGGCTCCTTTCTCAATTGTAACTTTTAAAGCAAATGGTATTAAAACTCCTGAGGAGTTAGTAGGTAAAAAACTAGGTGCTCCTGCTGGAGATGGTCCTCGCAAACTCTTTCCTCTTTTTGCTAAAGAAGTGAAGATTGCTCCTGATTCGGTAACTTGGGAAACAATGGAGCCAAAACTGCGTGAGACTTTTTTACTCCAAGGTAAAGTAGATGCAGTGAGTGGTTTTTATACCTCTGTTGTTCCTTCCTTAATTAAGGGTGGAAAAACAATGGATGATATTCAAATCTTCTTCTATGATGAGTTTGGTTTGGATTTCTATGGCAATGGTATTTTAGCGAAGAAAGAATTTGCTGACAAAAACCCTGAGGCAATTAAAGCCTTTCTAAGAGGATACTTCCGTGGAATGCAGGATGTTATTAAAGATCCTAGTGCCGCCTTGGATTTGGTTATCGCTAAGGATCAGAGTAAATTGATGGATCGCGAAGCTGAAAAGCTTCGTTTGAAACTAGCAATCGAAAGGATGTATGTTACCCCAGAAGTAGAAGCTGCTGGTTTTGGTGGTGCTGAAATGAAGCGCTTAGAAAAGAGTGTTAACCAGACTGTTGAAGGATTTAAGTTGAAGCCTGTAACAGTTGCTGATATTTTTACTGATAAATTTTTGCCTCCTAAAGACAAAAGATTGGTTCCTCCTGCTAGCGATCGCAAACCATTGCTCTAATTCATCTGCTCACCCAACGACAAAATGGTACATCCCATAACATCATCTAGTTCTACCGAAAGCATTTCTCATTCTATGCCCTTGCTAGAGTTTGATAAGATTGGTCTAGAATATCCATTTGGAGATTCGATTCGTCGAATTATTCAAGAAATTTCTCTCAGTATTAATCTAGGTGAGTTTGTTTCATTCGTTGGTCCTAGCGGATGTGGTAAGACTTCGATTTTGCGAATGGTTTCAGGTTTGAGTCCTACTAAAATTGGAGAGTTACGTTGTCACGGTCAACCTGTGATTAAGCCTCTCAAAAATGTAGGTATTGCCTTCCAAAATCCTGTTCTTCTGCCTTGGCGACGCACTATTGACAATGTATTGTTGCCCTTGGAAGTTGTTCACCCCTATAAGCGCGATTTTAAAGTTAATCATGCTCATTATGTGGGCATGGCTCAGAAGCTACTACAAGCTGTAGGCTTAAAGGATTTTCAGCAACAATTTCCTTGGCAATTGTCTGGAGGAATGCGCCAGAGAGCTTCGCTCTGTCGTTCTTTAATTCATCAGCCTGAGATCTTATTGCTAGATGAACCTTTTGGAGCATTGGATGCCTTTACTCGTGAAGAAATGTGGGTGATGCTTCAAGATTTGTGGATGCAAGCAAAATGTGTTGGTATATTGATTACCCATGATTTGCGAGAGTCCGTCTTCTTATCAGACAAAGTCTATGTTATGAGTCCGCGTCCGAGTGAAATTGCCTTTGAGCTAGAGATTGATTTGCCTCGTCCAAGAACTCTGGAAATGTGTCTCAGCGATGAATTTGCTCATCTAGCAGCAGAACTACGTCGTCATATTCATAAGAATTGAACGTTAATAGAATGTACATCGGTTACCTTTACTTTGTATATTCTGTTCTAAAAGAATTGATGAAAATTGGTTAGTACTTATGTAATACTAACGAATTTACGAAGTTTTGAGTGAATGTGGTTCGGGCTTTGCCCGAACCACATTCACTCGATTTGTAAGTAATATTCGTATTGTTTATATTAGACGAGGATTGAATATGCAAGGAACAGTAGATAATGTAAGACGATCGCCTAAAAAATTTGATTTTGAAGCTTTTTTAAATACTAGATCTGCGACTATCATTTTGCCAGCGATCGCTACGGTTGTCTTGTTTATAGTTTGGGAAGCAGCAGTATGGATTTTTCAAATTAAGCCCTTTAACTTACCAGCTCCTACTAGAATTCTTGATGCCTATATCAAATTTGCACCTCAACTTACGGAAAATTCCCTAAGAACAATCTGGACAACCTTTGCAGGATTCTTGATTGCGAGTTTTATCGGTGTGGTGTTAGGCTTTTTTATAGGTTATTCCAGATTGATTTATCTTACTTTCTATCCACTTCTAGTTGCATTCAATACTATTCCTAAGTCAGCTCTAGTACCATTGTTAGCAGTTTGGTTTGGGGCAAATGCCATCCCTGCGATTATCACCGCTTTTCTGCTAGCATTTTTTCCGATTGCGGTTAATGTGGCTTTAGGTTTAGAAACGATTGAGCCAGAAATGAAGGATGTACTATATGCTTTAGGCGCATCAGATTTTGAGATTTTCCAGAAAGTTGGATGGCCGCATACATTGCCCTATGTATTTGCTTCTCTCAAGATCGCCGTTTCTTTTTCATTTATCGGTGCTGTAATTGCCGAGTCCATCGCATCTAATGCAGGTTTAGGTTACTTAATTGTACAGGCAGCATCAGACTTCAATGTACCATTAGCATTTGCAGCACTAATTACTCTGGCTATTTTAGGGGTAATGCTATATACATTATTCGTAGTCATTGAAAAGAAAGTAATCTATTGGGCAAGATAAATTTAAATATATATTCCATAATAAAAAAGGCTCGCTTAGCGAGCCTTTTTTATTTAGATCTAGGTGCGGGCAACCATGCCCAATGACGATAGTTTTGATGGAGGTGTTCTTGGGGTTCATTACCTTTCAGTTCATCTTCAAATCTTTGGCGATCACGATACTCGCTATTCCGTTGCTGTCTTTGATTTTCACGAATACCTTTCATTTTTTTAGCTCACAACTTAATCTTTGCAATTGTATTATAAACTACAAAAAGTAAAAGACGCAAAAAATATGTTAACATTTGATAACAAAATTACTCAATTTCGATCAGCTAGCTAACACCAAGGGCTGAGTAAGGGCTGAGTAACATCGAAGCCCCCTCTAAAAGTTATTCAAAACAACTACATGGTCAAATGAGATCGCATAAAAAAGAATCGTCATGGTAATCCATTAATTGCCATGACGATTCTTTTTTAATGCTCGAAGACCAAAGGGTTGCTCAGTAACCCTTTGGTCTTCGAGCTTGTGAAATTTGTCAGTTTAACTGGAGCTAACGTTAATTAGAAGCTAAACTGAGTACGGAGATTACCAACGAATACTGTTGGGTTGGTTGAGAAACTATTGGGGTTAAAAATTGCATAAAACGCAGGGACGATCGCAATATTTTTTGTGACTGGATAATAATAAGACAACTCAAGATCGTACTGAGTTGCACCATCACCACCACCAGATACGAGGAAATTACGTCCACTACTGTAGCTATAGGGAACCACAAAGGAAAGAACACCTAACGCACCTTCCTTAAACAAATCGGGGAATCCCAGTCCAAATTGGAAAGCATT
>Ga0209972_10001916_pt1 | contig 17518 bp, 15 predicted proteins | sample NOAtaG_7_FD_187302 | JGI IMG/M metagenome (GOLD analysis project Ga0209972, IMG submission 187302) | Freshwater lake microbial communities from Lake Erie, under a cyanobacterial bloom - NOAA_Erie_Diel1S_2200h metaG (SPAdes) (version 2) | ecosystem: Environmental > Aquatic > Freshwater > Lake ... | reverse complement strand
TGAAGCAGCCATAGACACTCCTCAAAGTTATTTTGATGCCGTAAAAAAAGAATATGTAGAGCGCAGAGATTTTGTGGTAGAGGCACTTAATAAAATAAAGGGGGTGTTTTGTCCTAAACCAAGCGGCGCGTTTTATTGCATTGCTAAATTACCAATTGATAATGCCGATAAATTTTGCCAATGGCTATTAGAGGAATTTAACTACAATAAAGAAACAGTAATGTTGGCGCCTGCAACTGGTTTTTATTCTACGCCGGGAGCGGGAACTAATGAAGTACGCATCGCCTATGTTTTAAATAAGGCCGATCTTAAAAACGCACTCACTTGCTTAGCTGAAGCATTAAAAGTTTATCCAGGAAAAACCAACTAATGAAAAAATTAATTTATTTTTTAGGATGTTTTATTCTCGTTTCTTGCGGAACCGATGAACCTATTATTGAGAAGGAAAAAGCTAAGCCTGATTCGTCTTACACTGTTGAAGCAAAACATTTAGCGGTAAAAGACCTAAAAGATCTTACCGATGGAAAAGGGATATTGGGAATATTTTTTGTTCCAGAAATGCTTATTGTAAGCAAAATGGATTCAACTAACTTATACCATGTAGCAGAAAAAATGGCTGATGGCTTTGTAACGGTAAATAAAGATATAGCCCGTATGAAAGCAAAAATAAACGGTTCGCCTGGTGTTATCTATTACAATAATGATTCCGCAAACTTTATTTTTGAATGTGTTGTGCCCATTGAGCAGATGCCAAAGGTTGAGCCAAAGAACAGTAAGATCGTGGTGTTAGAAGAAGGCAATATGCTTGTTTATAATTATTACGGACATCCCGACGGACTTTACGATGTTTATGGAGAAATTAATAACTATTGTAAAGAGAACAAATTAGAACACGTTGGTCCAATGCGCGAGTTTTACGTAACCGACGGTTCAACTGAGCCTGATAAGAACAAATGGCTTACACGGATCATTTTGCCGGTTAAGTAGCTTTCTATTTTTTAACCACGGAGGTACATAGATGTAGGCATAGAGAAACATTGAGAAAGAAAGCATCGCTTTTTTTTTTGTTTTGGTACAGTTGATCCTCTGTGTAACTCTATGCCTAACTCCGTGTAGCCTCAGGCCTCTATGGTTTTGTCATCCTGAACGGAGTCGAAGGATTGTCTCTAAAACCCCTCAAAACATGCCACTCTGTCACCAATTCCCAAATGGCCGAATACTTGCAATACTCTTTTGTGGAATTTGACACGTGAAGAATTATCTAGGAAAAAAACTATTCAGCATTTCTTTTTGGCCAATGATCTTTTTATTGATCATTTGGACCGTTTTTTTGTATGGATATAGTACCATGGATAATCAAGCCATTTACGGTGTACTTCCTCGAAAGTGGGAAGGTGTAAAAGGTATTTTTCTTTCGGTATTTATTCATGGTGGTTTAGATCATATTGCAAGTAACAGTTTACCCATACTTATGTTAGGAATGATGTTGTTTTTCTTCTATAAGAAAATTGCAAAATCTGTTTTTATATGGATATGGTTGGTGAGCGGCATTTGGTTGTGGATAGGAGGAAGGAACGATCAGTTCCATCCGGTTTATCATATTGGTGCCAGTACATTAATTTATGGCTTGGCAACTTTTTTATTTTTTAGCGGTGTATTTAGAAAGCATTTGCGCTTAATGGTTGTTTCGGCGCTTGTTGTTTTTTTATACGGAAGCATTATGTGGGGAATTTTTCCTTTAAAAGAAGAAATAAGTTGGGAGGGACATTTATTTGGTGCCATTGCCGGATTACTCACCGCATTTAACTACCGCAAAGAAGGACCACAACCGCGCAAATTTGATTGGGAAGACGAGAACGATGATGAGGATTTTCCTACCTCAGAGAATGAACGAGAAGTGAATGAGATCACGATCAATTATGTTTATAAGAAGTAGTATCTGCGGCTTGGCGCTGAAAGAGCACTGTTGGAACCTTAAAGATGTATCATGCTTTATGCTCGCTTAATTTTAAACGCATCATTATGTCAGTTTGCTCGTCGTTGCCAAGCGTAAAAATATGTTTGTCAAATTCTACGAAACCGTTTTTCTTATAAAAATTTATTGCTCTTGAATTTTTTTCCCAAACGCCTAACCAAACATATTCTGTATTTGTTTGCGTAGCGATGTCGATTGCTTTATCGTATAAAACTTGTCCGACCTTTTTACCGTGAAAGTCTTTGAGAACATAGATGCGTTCGATTTCAAGCGATGAATTGTCTTTTAGTTCGGTCTGCGCTTGTCCGAAGTTGATTTTTAAGTAACCAATCACTTTGTTGTGGAGACATGCAAAATAAAATACGGAATTTATGTCGGTAAGTTCATTTTTAAGTTTGTCGGCACTTAAATTATTGTCGAGATACTTTTGCATGTTGTCCGCATTATTATGGTCTGCGAAGGTCTCAAAGAAAGTCTGTCTGGCGATTGCTTGAAGCTCGGCGATGTCGGCAAGTTTTATTTTTCTGATTACAATGTCGTTCATGTGATTTGTCTTACGGAACGATGACCCGAGTCTGTCTGCTTACGTTTGCTTTTTGTTATGTGCTGTTTGTTAATAATCTAACGTTGCGTGTCGAACATTGCCATAAAACCAATGTGTATAAGAGTAGGGGTCTTTAACTTTTTCTGTATTGTTCGGAACATTTGTGCCTATTATTAATTGATGATTTGAGCGTCTTGAGACAAATTTCCATGAATTAATATTGTATTGAGTTGTCGTGTTGTTTAAAGCTTTTACCCCCAATGCAAATGTAAAACCTCTATTCTGGTCTTTGGAAACATTTTCATATTCTTTATAGTAGTCGTTCGGAAAGATTGTCTCGGGTTGAAAAATAATGTCTTTCAAATCAAATGATTTCGTTGTTTTATTATAAGAATAAAGTCCGTTTTGAAGTGATATTAGGAACAAAGAAGATTCCTTAAAGAAAGCGAAGTCTAGTAAAAAATCGGTTACGATTTCTTCAGATTTATAATTAACTAGATCAATAACCGTAAGCCTTTTTGGCCCAATTATAAGTAAAAAGTTTTTGTCGAAATAATTTATTCCGATTGAGTGATTTTTTTGAAATGTTGCTTTAGAGTTTGTCTTGGTGTTATATACGATAAAACTATTTTCTGAAGGAAAGAATAAATGTCCACCATCCGATGAAGAAAACTCGTAATTGTAAGGTTCGATCATGTCAGTGTAATGCCAACTTCCATATAAATCTTCTGTAATGTCGGCACCTTTAAAAGTTACTTTTATTTCTCTCAAAAGCCTTCCATTATTAGGTTCAATTATGTCTAAAAAATTAAAGGTGTAGTCATTTTCTGGGGAAGAAAAATTGAAATTCAACTCTTTGTCAGTGTAATTTTGTATTGGTGTAATGGTCATGTCAAATTGCGGCTAACTACCGTATAAGCGAAACCCTTCCCGATCTATTCACCTTCTTCTCCGTACTCTTCTCTGTACTTTCTATTTTGTACACGTAAATGTCTTCTTCGCACAGGTTACCTTTAAAGCGGCCGTCCCATTTACCATTGGTGCTATTGGTAGTATAAATTTGGTTGCCCCACTTATCAAAAATGGTAAAGGAGTAATAACTGTAATCGCATTGCAGTACAGGGTAAAAATAATCGTTCTTATTGTCTTCGTTGGGTGTAAATGAGTTTGGTATCATCATTTCACAATCACAGGCTTTTAAAATTACTTTCACGCTGTCAAATCGTGTGCCGCACACTTTGCTTTCGGTCTTTACCCAATATCTTCCTTCTTTGGTGGCGTTAATGGAATTTGTTGTGGCGCCTGTATTCCACAATACTTTTGTGCCTGTTGGAATTTTTACGCTCAGTGGTTTTTGTTCATCTGCCAAACAAAAGGTGATCTCATTTTGAAAAGATACTTGTATGCCCGGCGCAACGTTTACTCGAAAGGTATCCGTATACATACAGCCTTTATTATTGGCAGTTACCCAATATTTCCCTGTATTATCTATTCGTAAGCGGGGACTATTCTCGCCGGTGTTCCAACTGTATTTGTATCGCGTATCTTTTGGGTCGGCCAAATAACTTACGCCTTTGCAAACAACCGTATCGCGAATATTAAAGTTTGGCTTTTGCATTAGCATCACCACGGTACTATCCTTGGTTACTTTTGTGCCTTCAACAACAGTAACAATGTATTTTCCGGTGTATTTACTGGCATTGATGCGCTTAGTGTTATATTCAATGTTTCTTGGAGTGATCCAAGTGATCTTTGCTTTTTTATCAATGGATGCAGGGAGATTTAAGAATATACTATCGCCGCTACAAATACCTGTTGTGTCTGCAAAGTAACCTTTTTGACCGAACACCAATCCGGCTAAAACAATAAATACATATGTGAGCTTCTTTCCTATTCTTGCTAATTTAGCTAATTCATGCTTACGTTTTTGTCAAAATCGACCTAATTATGAGACTCTTAGTCTTTATAATTCCAATTCTAACGTTATTATTGTGCCATTTTTTCCTTCTCCCAATGTTGATTTATCTACCATGGATACCACCTGTGTTTTACCTGTTAATTTTGAGTTAAGCTCCAAAATATTTTTAATGGTGGCTGTGCCTAAACTCTTATGTCCGGTTTTTGAATGTTCTTTGGCTTTTATCAAACCAATACCATCGTCTTCAATGGTGATCAATAATTTTCCTGTATCTGTTTTCTTAAAGGTGATGTCTAGTTTTCCATGCTCTAATTTTGGTAAAATGCCATGAATGATACAATTCTCGGCATGTGGCTGAATGATCATATTTGGAATGGAAACCATATTGGCATCCAATTTTTCATCTACTGTAATGGTGTAATCAAATTTGTTCTTAAACCGCTCTTTCTCCAATTCCAAATAATAACTTAAGCGTTTGATCTCATCGCTTAGTAATATTTCGCTTTGCGCTGCTTTTTCAATGATCATACGAATAAGGCGCGAGAATTTTGCAAGGTATTCGCTGGCTTTTAAACTATTGTTGGAGTTAATGTAATTTTGAATAGAAGTTAAGGAGTTAAAAATAAAATGCGGACTCAACAAGGAGTTCATGGCTTGGTGTTTTAAAATATTCACCTGTTGTTCGTCGGCTATTCGCTTCAAAGCTCTTTTTTTAACGCGCTTAATTAAAAAATAACTAATCACAGAGGCGATCATGATCGAAAGCGCAATGATAATGATGTACGAGTATTTTGATTCAGTGAACTTCTCTTCTTTATTGAATTCAACAACCGTAGGTGTGCTCCAATTGATATTATCCGTAGAAACTTGAATTGATATTTTGTGTTTCATGCCACCGTCGAGTGCCGGAATGTTGAAGGCTGTATTTTCTAAAGGGGCCCAATTGTTATTGTCTAATTTGTAACGGTAATATTGTTTGTTAGGTCGGCTAAAATAGGGGCTATTAAAAAATACGGTAACGTCATTATCGTTTGCGGCAAGTTCAATTCGTTTTCCGTCGTAATATTTGGTGCGATCATTGATCTTGATCATGTCAATAGAAACCGCGGCTCTTGTGGTTGGGCGTTGAATGATCTCGTTGGTTTGCGCTATAGAAATTCCTTTGGAGGTGGAGATGCAAGTGTATTGATCGTTAAAAGAAATATCGTTGATGAAACTCGCAAGGATACCGTTTGATTTGTTGTATATTTTTAAGGGATTCAATTGCTTATCGCAAATAAATAATCCATCGGTAGTAACGATCCAAATAACGTCATTTTTGTGTCGGATCTTTTTTACACCGTTCAAAGGTTTGCTTCCAAGGGTCTTTAGTTCTTCACCGGTATTTAAAAACTCTATACCATCATCGTGGCAAATCACCAACTGACCATTAATGATGTTAATGTCGTTTACTTTTTTGTCGGGATTTTTTGAAGTTTTACTGGTTTGTTTGGTTTTAAAATTGTGATAGTACAAACCTTTATTGGTTCCTATCAGTAAAGTGTCGTTGTGTGTGTAAAGTGAAGCTACACTCAATGAAAAATCAGGAAATGGAATGATGGTATCTAGCGTTTTAGAAGCATCGCTATTGGTGTGTAAAACGTTGGCCATCCAATCGCACAAAATAAGACTGCCATCGGGTAATTTGTGTATTAGCTTGCCCAAAATTGGTTTGAACTTGTAAGAATTACTTCCTGACACTATAATGCTTCCTGAAAGATCTAGTTGACTGCGTTTGGTGTAGTAGATCATATTGCCCATATCCTTTATGTCGAATATCGGTTCATTTAAAATGTTGTCAGGCGCAGAGATCGTTTTTACTTCATTTAAAATGTAATTGTAAGCGTAAAAACCATTGCCGGTTGCTGTTAATATCAGATCGTTCTTAAAGTGAATCTTATTTACGCTTAATGGTTTGTCGTCAGGATTAATAGAGATGTTATCAAAAAATGTATTCTGAAATACATAGATCCCATCATCCATAGTTCCTATCCAAATATTCTCGTCGCGATCTTTATAAAGGCAATTGATCAGGATAGGGGTAATGTTCAATTCGTTAAAGAGATCGTGGGTTACACCATTGTAGTACACGTAAACATTCTCATTGGGGTATGATGAGAACCAAATGCGATTGAAATTATCGCAAACAATTTTATTGATGCTTTTTTCTCCACCGATAGAGAAGGTTGTTGTTTTGGTTTTGTAGGTTGGAACTATTTCTCTAAGTAATTTATCTTCTTTTGCGATAAATATCTTAGAAGCTGAACCGATCAGTAATTCTCCTTTATTGTTTTCGGTAATGGCATAAGCGGGTAAATTCTTAATAAGATCTAATTTTTTGGGCGTGCTTCCATTCATCTCATACAAACCATCGCTTCGCCCAACTAATATTCTACCATCTTTCGTTTTATAAATACAGTGTGCTTGGTTGTTCTTTTCTTTTTCTTTTATAACATCGTTAATAAGTTGATTGGTTTTTAGGTCGATGATCTCTAAGCGTATGGAAGTGCTAAGTAGATACATGTAATTTTCGGTCACCAATATTTTATCGGCCTGTCCGTTTAATTTGGTAGGACCAATTTGTTTTTGTTGACGTAACTTGTAATTAACTTCTGTAATTCCACTTTCTCTGGTAGAAAGATAAATGGTAGAATTATCCTTAATAAAAGAAGTTTCGATGGTAGGGTTTGGGAGATCATTTTTTACCAAGGAAAAGCTATAACCATTATAAAGGTAAACACCGTTATCGGTAGTAACGTGCATTAAACCATTTGAATCTTGTTGTAAGTTAAAAACGTTGAGGCTATTCATACCTTCTTCCGTTCCAACTTTGTAGTAATTGAAATTAAGATTTTGCGAATGGTAAATTTGGCTGATGAGTACAACTACGCATAGCCAAAAAATCTTAAGGTTTAATCCCGATCGATAGTATCGGGACTTTTTTGATGGCATATGGAGCACCGCTTATTTAGGAGAAACTGATTTCGATTTAATAAAATCGGCAAACTCGTGTATCCTTGCTTTGCTAACGGTTACATGTGTTCCTTCGCTTAAGATAACACCACCTTCGTTGTGGCTGTATTCTTTCACAAAAGAAACGTTTATTAAAGCTGAACGATGAATGCGGAAGAATATCGTGTCAGGTAAAATGGTTTCAAATTCTTTTAGGGTTTTGCTGGCAACAATTTTTTTACCGCCTACTAAAAATAAATTGGTGTAATTATCGCTGGCTTCTAACCAAACAATATCCTTATAGTCAACTAATGTAAATCCCTTGCTATGATTGATCAGTACAAGATTTTTGTCTTGCTCTGTTTTTCCCGGAGTGGCTTTTCCTGCCGTTTCGTAATGCTGAACCACTTTTTTTATGGCGCCTTGCAATTCGCTCAGCATAAGTGGCTTTAAAAGATAATCTACTGCACCTGCCTTTACCGCAGTAATTCCGTGCTCGCTATAAGCGGTTAAAAATATCACACAAAAATCACGGTTATAAATACCTTCCAACATTTGGAAACCGTTCATTCCCGGCATATTGATATCCAAAAATACCACATGAGGTTTTAAATCCTGGATCTTAACTTTGCCATCCATACCATTGGCGGCTTCGCCAACAACTTCAATTTCGGGACAATAATTCTCGAGCATACTTTTAGTATTGCTGCGGCTATCCTCTTCATCATCTATAATTACAGCGCGATATTTTTGCATGATTCTTATTTTTCTACTAATCTAACAATTTATTTTTCTAAAAGGGTAGTAATTGTTGATATTTCTTGCAAATATTGAGTAAAACTATCAATTTTACGGGTAAATGGCTATATTCACGGGGTAAAAATAAACATCAAATACCATGTGTTTAAGGACTGTAATACTTTAACACTTTAAAAATATAACGTCAATACTATGAAAAAGCTACTCCTGATCCTTGCTCTCTTAACATCATTTAATGGTAATTCTCAGCGAATTACTTTGGAAGACGTTTGGTCGAAAAGCACTTTTGGCGCCAAAGGTATTCAAGGCTTTAACGCAATGAATGATGGTTTAACTTATACTGATGTAAATGAAAAGGATGGTTATTATGAGATCTCTAAATTCACTATTAAAAACGGTACAAAGGTAGCTGATCTTGTTAGTGCAAAAGATGTAAAATACCAAGCCAAATCAATAGAGATATCTGATTATCAATTTAGCCCTGACGAAAAAAAATTATTATTCACCGAAAATTACGAATCCATTTATCGTCGTTCAGGTAAAGCTGATTATTACGTATTTGATATCAAAGAAAAAACAACTTTCCCTGTAAGCGAATCAGGTAAGATCATGTTCCCAACGTTTTCGCCTGATGGAAGAAAGATAGCTTTTGTGCGCGACAATAATTTATTTGTAAAGGATCTTGTTACTCAAAAAGAAATTACCATTACAAAAGATGGTGCAATGAACAAGATCAAGAATGGTTGGGGTGATTGGGTTTACGAAGAGGAATTTAGCAAGGCGAATTATTTTTGCTGGAGCAACAATTCGCAATATCTAGCTTATGTAAAATTTGACGAAACAAAAGTGAAAGATTTTACCATGGATTATTACAAGGGAGAGTTATATCCGGAGAAATACAATTACAAGTATCCAAAGGCAGGCGAAGACAATTCAATTGTAACATGCCACATTTACGATGTGAATTCGTTTCAAACAAACAAAACGGTGAATGTTGATCTTGGTACAAATACTGATATTTATATTCCGCGTTTACAGTTCACTAATAATGACGAAGTTCTTTCGGTTCAGCGTTTAAATCGCTTACAAAATAAATTAGAATTGCTTTTTGTAAATGCACAAAATGGTTCGGCTAAAGTGATCTATGCTGACTCGGCAAAAACCTATGTTGATGTTACCGATGATCTAACTTTTGTTAGCGATAAAGGATTTATTATTTCAAGTGAGCGAGATGAATATAATCACTTGTATGCGTATGACCTTACCGGTAAATTGATCAAACAGTTAACAAGTGGTCCTTGGGATGTGATCGCGTTTAAAGGATACGATCCAAAAACGAACAATTTGTTTTATACCTCTACTGAGAATGGCGCTATTAACCGCGATCTTTATTCAGTAAAGTTAGATGGAAAGAATAAAAAGCGCATGAGCACCATGGTTGGCTTTAATGATGCGGAATTTATTACAGGGTTTAAATATTACATCTCATCGTGGAGCGATGCAAATACACCGCCGGTTTTTGAATTAAGAGATGTGGATGGTAAGCCGGTAAAAATGCTTGAGAATAATATTGCATTAAAAGAAAAATTAAAGGAATACAGTTTAGGTAAGAAAGAATTTTTTACCGTAAAGAATGCTGAAGGTGTTGAATTGAATGGGTTTATGATCAAGCCTTCCAATTTTGATGCAGGAAGAAAATATCCGGTGTATATGTATGCCTACAATGGACCGGGAGCAAACGAGTGTAACAATAATTGGGAAGGTTCTGAATTTATGTGGCATCAGTTGTTAGCGCAAGAAGGTTACATTGTTGTGTGCGTGGATGGACGAGGAACTTTAGGAAGAGGTAGGCAGTTTAAACATTGCACTTATTTACATCTTGGGAAATATGAAACTTCCGATCAAATTGATGTGGCTAAATGGTTGAGCGAACAAGCATACGTTGACAAAGGGCGTATAGGTTTTCAGGGTTGGAGTTACGGAGGTTATATGGCATGTTTAATGATCACCAAAGGTGCTGAATTCATTAAAGCAGCCATTGCAGTTGCTCCTGTTACAAATTGGAAATATTATGATAATATTTACACGGAGCGTTTTATGCGCAAGCCAAAGGATAATAAAAAAGGATATGAGGAAAATTCTCCTGTAAATTTTGTAGATAAGATCAAGCATCCTTTTTTGATTATTCACGGATCATTTGATGATAATGTGCATGTGCAAAATAGCATGGAAATAATAAAAGCTATGGTTGCTAAAAACATTCCATTTGATATGATGGTGTATCCAAATAAGAATCATGGTATTTATGGCGGACCAACTCGTTACCATGTGTACAATAAAATATTGAAGTTTGTAAAGGATAATTTGTAAGGTGGCTAGAAAAAAGCTGATCATATTTACCGGTGCAGGTATGAGTGCAGAAAGTGGAATAAAAACATTCCGCGACAGTGGTGGATTATGGGAAGAATACAAAATAGAAGATGTTGCTACGCTTGAGGCCTGGGAAAGGAATAAAGAATTAGTAACTCAGTTTTACAATCAACGAAGAAAGCAAGTGATGGAAGCGCAACCAAATGAAGCGCACAAAATAATTGCCGATCTTCAAAAAACATTTGATGTGACTGTCATTACTCAAAACGTTGATAATTTGCACGAACGAGCAGGGAGTAAGAATGTGATCCATTTGCATGGTGAGCTCGTTAAAGCACAAAGTTCAGTTGACCCATCTAAAATATACAACCTAAAGAATTGGGAAATAAAAATTGGAGATACCTGTGAACTAGGTTCTCAATTACGTCCTTACATTGTTTGGTTTGGCGAAATGGTTCCAATGATGGAACCTGCCATTGATATGGTAGGAAAGGCCGATCTGTTTACGGTTATTGGAACTTCGCTAAATGTTTATCCTGCTGCAGGACTAGTTAATTATACGCCGGCTTCTATTCCGAAATGGTTAGTTGATCCGGGTGATTTTAACTTAGAGCATATTCAAAACATCGATCACATTAAGGATAGGGCAGTGAACGGCGTAAAAAAGTTAAGAGATGTACTTTTAAAACTGAAGTAAGGGTTTCAAGGTGGAAGTTTTTATTGAGTGTGCTTATTATGTTCAGATATTAATTAAACAGAACTAAAACAAGCGTACCTGCTGCAAAACCCGCTAAAGCAAGCCAACTTATCTTTTTCAGATACCACATGAATGTAATGTTTTCCATTCCCATAACCGCAACTCCTGCAGCTGAACCAATAATTAAAGCACTACCGCCAGTTCCGGTTGTATAGGCTAGCAATTGCCAAAATGAATGGTCGGTTGGATATTGATCAATTGAATACATTCCCATGGCGGCCGCTACTAAAGGCACGTTGTCAACCACAGAACTGATGAGGCCTAAAACAACAGCTATTAATTTTTCATTACCTAATGTTGATGTAAGATTTTGAGCTAATTGGTTTAGCACGCCTGTGTTTTGCATAACAGAAATGGAAAGTAAAATGCCAAGAAAGAATAGAATACTTGAGGTATCTATCTTTTCTAAAGCATGAGATACACTATAAACACTTTTTTCATCATCATTTTTTTTCTTGTGTAGAATACTTGTTATGATCCACAGTAATCCAATACCAAATAAGATCCCCATAAAAGGAGGTAGGTGTGTGATTGTTTTAAAAAATGGAACAAAAAGTAAAACACCTATTCCGGAGTAGAAAATTATATTCCTTTCCTTCTTCAATCTCATAGTAGGGCCTTTTTCCGTTGTAATGTTAGGTGTAAGTTCTCCTTTTAAACTAGGACTTACTAAAAGTAACGGAACAATTAAACAAACCAGTGAAGGAATTAGTAAACTCGTAATAACACTTCCTGCCGTTAGCTGACCACCAATCCATAGCATTGTGGTGGTAACATCCCCAATAGGTGACCAAGCTCCGCCGGCATTAGCTGAAATGACGATCAAGCCAATGTACTTTAATCGAGTTTCAGATTGTGGTACGATCTTTCTTACCATAGAGGTCATTACAATGGCCGTAGTTAAATTATCTAAGGCGGCAGATAAAAAAAACGTGATGATCGAAATGGTCCAAGCAAGTTTTAATACACTTTTTGTTTTGATCAACCTTGTAACAATATCAAAACCGTCGTGAACATCTATTAATTCTACAATGGTCATAGCGCCCAATAGAAAAAACAAAATTCCTGATACTTCTCCTAGGTTTTCGGTTAATTGCTCTACAATGTGATGTTGATCGCTTGCTCCATCAACGTTTAAAATATAAACAACCCACATAACAACGGCTGTTAGTAAAGCCGCCGCCGCCTTATTGATGCCAATTGAGTGCTCAATGGCAATAAATAGGTATCCTATTATAAATATAACTATGAGGGCTGTGATCATTACTTAGCTTTAAAAAGCTAAGTTAACGATATTTGGTAGATAATAGTAGACAAGAAATCCTTAAAGAGAATTGTGATAAAGTAGAAAACTACTGTGGTCTATAATATTTCTTCGCCTCAGGCATGAATTTCTTAAGGTCAGCAATACGTCTTTCATCACTTGGGTGAGTGCTTAATAATTCAGGAGGTTTTTGTCCGCCACCTGAAGCCATGCGTTGCCAAAATGCGATTGCTGCTTCCGGATCATAACCAGCCATGGCTGCAAATATCAATCCCATTTTATCGGCCTCTGATTCGTGTTTGCGACTATATTTTAATACGGTGATACCTGTTGTAATACCATACGATTGTAAAAATAGATCATGAACAATAGCGGGTTTTTGAGATAAAGCTACCGAAAGCATAGCGCCTCCAAATTGAACCAATAATCCCTGGCTCATGCGTTGGTTACCATGGCGAGCAACAGCATGTGCAACTTCGTGGCCCATAACAACCGCTAATCCATTCTCATCTAGTGTTACCGGTAATATCCCCGTATAAAAAACCACTTTTCCGCCGGGCATACACCAAGCGTTAATGGTTGCTTCATCAACTACATTGAACTCCCATTTATAAGATGCTAATTCATTAGCTAAACCTTTTTGCTTGTAGTATTGCTCAACTGCTTTTTGAATGCGCTCTCCACAAGCTCTTACCGTTTGAACTCGACTATCTGATTCGCTGAGCGGAGGATGCTCTGATAAAAATTTACCATATTCAGCCGAACTCATTTGCATAAGATCTGCTTCCGGCACTAGATTCAATCCCACACGACCAGTTACCGCATTTTTATGACAAGCGTAAAAAATAATTCCGCTTAACAGAACGAAGATGCTTAGTATTCTTTTTAAATAAGGCATATTAATTAGCATATTCAATTTTTGCTGTTAGCCCTTTTTCTAAAAGCGCTTCGCAAATGGGTTTGAGTTGTTTGTATGAACCATTCTTAACGGCGCACTGTCCTTTGTAATGTATTAAATAAGTGCACTGTGTTGCTTGTTCCGGTTCGTGGCCACAATATTTGATCAATGATTCAATAACAAAATCAAATGTGTTGAAATCGTCGTTATATACAACAAGCGATCTTTGTTTTTGTTCTACAACTAAAACATCTTCTTGTTCTTGTATTTCTGTATCAAATAGATTCATAATGTAAATTTAAAAAATTATTTCGCCGGAAGTAAAGTGCCTGCGCACTCGCCAAAGCCTACGCGAATTCCGTCTTTTTTACAATAGCCTCTTATAGTAACTGTATCGTGATCGTTGATGAATTTACGCTCGCTGCCATCTTTTAATTTAATTGGCTTCGTTCCGCGCCAAGTCAATTCCATCATGCTTCCAAATTCTCCTGGTTGCGGACCGCTGATCGTACCACTCGCCATCATATCGCCAACATTAATGTTACAACCATTTACTGTGTGATGCGCCAATTGTTGCTCCATGGTATAATACATGTATTTGTAATTACTTCCAATGATATGAGTCTCTTCTCCGTTTTGTGGTTTGATATAAACGTCCAAATGAATATCTAAGTTTCTATCTCCTTTATATTGCAAATAGGGTAGAAGTGGAGGATCTTGAACATAACCTTTTACTCTAAATGGCTCTAACGCTTCTAGTGTTACGATCCATGGAGAAATTGTACTTGCGAAATTCTTTGATAAGAACGGACCTAATGGAATGTACTCCCAGGTTTGAATATCGCGTGCGCTCCAATCATTAAATAAAACCATTCCAAAAATGTGATCATCTGCTTTATCAGAAGAAACTGTGTCGCCCATTTGTGTTTGCTTACCAATTACAAAAGCAGTTTCTAATTCAATATCTAATAATTTACTTGGGCCGTAAACCGGAACTTCAGCATCCGCAGGTTTTTGTTGTCCTTTTGGGCGGTAAAAACTGTGACCGCTCACGCAAATGCTACTTGCTCTTCCGTGATAACCTACAGGCAAATGTTTCCAATTTGGCATCAATGCATTTTTCGGATCGCGGATCATGGTGCCAATATTTGTGGCGTGATCAATGCTGCTGTAAAAATCGGTGTAGTCGCCAACCTTTACCGGCATCAACATTTTTACATCGCTTTGCTTTTTAAATACTTTCCCAAAAAATGCTGTATCTGTTTTTAAAAACGAATTCTCAACACAAAGTATCTCTTGTAATTTTTCACGCACTTTGTTGGTGATCGGTTTTCCCAACTCAATGAAATCATTCAGATATTGTTTTTCAAATACCGAACGGTTGATGTCGAATACATCTTTGCTTTCTAATTCAAACAGATCAATGATGTATTCTCCAATAGCACTGCACACGCGGTGTTTTACGTTAGCATCGCTGTAGATCCCAAACGGGATATTGTAAATAGAGAAATCAGAATCTTCTTTAACGGGTATCCAGGTGTTTAATTTTTTCATTTTATAATCCTCTTGAGATAATGTTTGACTTTAGGTCTTCTAAAATTTGTTTTTGGCCGTTCTTACATTCTTCTATCATCAAAATAGCTTTTGTAAGGATAGCTTCATCTCTTACGTTCTCAATATTCTCTGCTACAGTGAAAGCTTCCAATGCAACACGAAAATCAGGATCGCAAGAATATTCAACAAAAAACAAGAAGTGTTCCATGAAATCTAATCCACTCTCCCAGCAAATGCTAAGTAGATTGGCGCGGTCTTCATCATTTTCTGCCTCTTGAACAGATTTAATTAATAAGTGATGTAACTTATGATCTTTAACGTATGCTAATTGCTCTTCTTTGTCTTCACGTGTTATATTTGGATCAAGAAGCCCAATGATCACATCAATATCTTTTTCTTTGTATTGCTCTTTACCATTATTAAGAGCAATAGTTAAGGTGTTGTAATTTTCCTTATCAAATAATTTTTCGGGTTTAAATGCACCCTCGTCTAATATTTCTTCAATTACCATGTTAAAGAAGTTGGTTAATAATATCTTCTATGCGAATTCCTTCTGCTTCTGCTTTGTAATTTTTTACAATACGGTGACGAAGAATTGGAGTTGCTATAGCCTTTACGTCTTCTATGTCGGGACTAAATTTTCCGTTAATGGCAGCGTGACATTTAGCGCCAATGATCAAATATTGAGAAGCACGCGGACCGGCACCCCATGATAAATATTTTTTCGCAACATCGGAGCTGAATTCAGAATTCATACGCGTTTTGTTTACAAGCTTAACGGCGTATTCAATAACATTATCGGCCACAGGAATTTTACGGATCAAGTTTTGGAAGAACAAGATCTCTTGCGCTGATAAAATATGATTGAGTTTGGTGTTTTGAGTGGTAGTAGTTTGTTTAACCACTTGCATCTCTTCTTTAAATGAAGGATAATCCAACCAGATGTTGAACATGAAACGGTCTAATTGTGCTTCCGGTAAAGGGTAAGTTCCTTCTTGTTCAATTGGGTTTTGAGTTGCAAGTACAAAAAATGGTTTATCAAGGTCATATCTTTTTCCTGCCGTAGTAACTTGTCGTTCTTGCATAGCCTCTAATAAAGCAGCTTGCGTTTTTGGAGGCGTACGATTGATCTCATCGGCCAAAATAATATTGGAAAAAATTGGCCCTTTAATGAATTTAAAATTGCGGCTCTCATCCAATATCTCGCTACCAATGATATCGCTTGGCATAAGATCGGGCGTGAATTGAATACGATTAAAGCTTAATCCAAGCGCATCTGAAATAGTGCTTACTAATAATGTTTTTGCTAATCCCGGAACTCCAACTAACAAACAATGTCCGTTACTGAAAATAGAAATGAGCACATTTTTAATTGTGTCTTCTTGACCCACAATCACCTTAGATATCTCCTTATTTAATTCGTTGTATTTTACAACAAACGCTTGAATTGCTTCGGTATCGCTTTTAAATTCCATACTCAAAAATTAGACCCCTAATTTACATAAATTAAGGGCAAAAAATGAATAAATAATGGCTAATAAATGTTATTGAACGATCACCTTTACAGGGTGGTTGATCCCCTGCGAGAGAAGGTTGCAGATATAAACTCCGGGTGCAAGTCTATCCTTTGGAGCAACTTTAATAGTGCTGTTTTGCATGGAAGACCCAATTGAGTTTCTGTAAACGATCTTCCCGTTTATATCAATAACAGTAAGTTCCACCTCGTTGTTTTGCTCGATTCCTGAAAGATCTATTGTGAATTCGCCTTTGTTTGGATTTGGATAAATTGAAATGGAAATACTTTGCACTTTATCATTATTGATACTTATGATCGGATGATATTTAAAGGTTGTGTTAATATCAGTTTGTTTTAGTCTGTAATATAGTGTTCCAGATTGAGGCGATAGATCTTTTGCTTCATAGCTCAAAGGTTTTTTACTATTACCGTTTTTTGCTTTGGTTTTCACCATCTCAACTTGCGAAAAGTTAATTCCATCTTTGCTCTTTTCTATATCAAAAAAATCATTGTTGATCTCGGTAGAAGTGGTCCAGGTTAATACAACATGGTTACCTTGCTTTTGCGCTTTGAAACTTAAGAGTTCTATTGGTAAAAAACCTCCAATGGGACTTAAAATTCCAGAACCGTTGGTTCCGCCGGCACTTCCGGCAGTGTTGTTGCAAGGAACGCTATTGTTATTACAACCCGGGATGCCATTATTTGTTTGACTGGTAACATTACTTGTAGGCTGAGCAATTGAATAAACAATCACGCCTTGTCCACCGGCACCACCACCTGCATGAGTTGAAGTATTAACAGTACCCCCATTAGCGCCATTGGCCGTTACGCTTAATTGACAAGTGCTTAATACGTTAAAGCTTGAAATTTGAAGAATGATACTACCCGCGGCACCACCTCCACCTTGGCCGTCATAACTGGCAACAAGCGGTGCCGCTCCATTTGCGCTGATTATACGTGGAGATGCACAAG
>Ga0209972_10001914_pt1 | contig 17536 bp, 15 predicted proteins | sample NOAtaG_7_FD_187302 | JGI IMG/M metagenome (GOLD analysis project Ga0209972, IMG submission 187302) | Freshwater lake microbial communities from Lake Erie, under a cyanobacterial bloom - NOAA_Erie_Diel1S_2200h metaG (SPAdes) (version 2) | ecosystem: Environmental > Aquatic > Freshwater > Lake ... | reverse complement strand
TGCACAGCGCGCGCTGACCGGTGACGCGCCGCGCATGCCGGGCGCTCCGCAGCACGATCTCCTCGGTGACCTCCTGGATCGAGCGGGCCAGATCCATCTCGCGGCGGGTGATGCGCTCCTCGGGCGCCCGCGCGGGCCCGTCGAAGAGCTCGGCGAAGCGGTGGTTCGTCATCACCACGTCGTCGAGGTAGCCGAAGAAGCTGGGGTCGAGCCGGAAGCTGCCATCCTCCTTGAGGTCGACGAGCTGCTCGAGGATGCGCTGCGTGTAGCGGCCCTCGCCGTAGGGTGCGAGGCCCATCAGCTTGTACTCGCCGCTGTTCACCTTGAAGCCGGTGAAGTAGGTGAACGCGCTGTAGAGCAGACCCAGGCTGTGGGGAAAGCGCTGCTCCTCGAGGAGGTGCAGGTCGCTCCCCTCGCCGAGACCGATGCTGCTGGTGGCCCACTCGCCGACGCCGTCGAGGGTGAGCGTTGCTGCGGCGGGGAAAGGCGAGGGGAAGAACGCGCTCGCCGCATGGGAGAAATGGTGCTCGGGAAAGCCCATCCACGGCGTGCCAGGCACGCCGAGCCGGCGGAGCGCGGCGCGGATCTCCGGCTCGATCCACAGCTTGTCCCGCAGCCAGGTGGGCATCGCCCGCGCGAAGACGCCGAGCCCGCGGGGCGCGGTCGCGAGGCTCGTCTCGAGGATGCGGTGCAGCTTGAGGATGGGCTTGTCGTAGAAGGCCACCGCGTCGATCGCGGCCGAGCCCGCCTCGGCGAGGCAGTAGCGGATCGCGTGCACCGGAAACGACTCGTCGTGCTTGATGCGGGTGAAGCGCTCCTCCTGCGCCGCCGCGACGATGCGGCCGTCCTCGAGCAGGCAGGCGGCCGCGTCGTGGTACCAGCAGCTGATCCCGAGGACGCGCATCAGCCGGCCGCTCCGGACGGGATCGCCGTCGTCGCTCCGCACGCCATCAGTAGGGCCGCTCCAGCTGCCGCTTGCGGGTCGCGCGGTCGAGCGCCGGGCGGGCCGACCAGTAGCTCCCGGCGTCGCGCTCGAAGCGCCGCGCGAGCCGGTCACCCCGGCCGCGGCGCGTCGCGAGGCCGAGCGGGGTGATGACGAGGTAGAAGACCGGCGCGAGCAGCACCCACCCGAGGAGCCGGCCGACTTGCTCGCCGAGCCAGCCCACCGCGGCCGAGAGCGCCGCGTAGCCGCGGTCCGGCGAGGCGAGCGCGAGCCCGAGCGTGAGCCCGCCGAGGCCCGCCGCGATGCCAGCCGCCACGGGGTGCGCTGCGACGTAGAACAGCGCTGCGAGCGTGAGCGGCACGAGCCCGCGCACGACGCCCTCGCGCCGCAGCGAGCGCGGCGCCGGGCGCTCGAGGCACACCGCCGCCGCCTCGGGCCGGCCGCGCACGACCGGGTCGCTCATCGGCCCTCCACCGCGGCGCGGATCGCGTCGGCGAGGATCGCCCCGAAGACCCGGGCACCGGTCCGTCCGTAGTGCAGGTTGTCGCTGCCCGAGCGCAGCTCGGCGGCGTCGTGACGGCTCCGCAGCGCCGCGAGCGGATCGATCACGGTGAAGCCCGCGTGCTCGCCCGCCTGCCGGGCGATGCGGTGCAGGCCGTCCCAGCGGTAGTCCTCCCAGCGCTCGAGCACCGGCGAGACGACGAGCAGCGGGATGGCTCCGTCGCTGGAGATGGCCGCACCGAGCCGGTCGAGCGCGCGCCCGAAGGCCGCGATGCGTGCCTCGTCTTCGGCCAGGATCAGGTACTCGTCCACGTACGCGCTCTCGAAGCGCCAACGCTCCCACAGCCCGAGCGCGCGCGAAAGCAGGCGCAGCGGCGCCTCGCGCTCCCGGCGGGCGAGGACGTCGTCGATCGTCTCGCGGCGCACCGGCGCCCGCGCCGCGAACATCGCGTCCTGCGCGTCCTTGAGCGCGCGCTCCTCCGCGTCGGCGAAGCGCCCGTAAGGCCCGCTCATGATCATCAGGTCGTTCATGCAGAAGACGAGCACCACGACGCGCGGCGAGAGCGGCCGCACCGCGCGCTCGTACCAGCGCGCCTCCTCGGCGGTCGCATAGCCGGTGACGCCGGCGTTGAGCACCTCGTAGCCCGCCCCGAGCGCCTCCCCGGTGCGCTGCGGCAGCGCGTCGTGGACCGCGAGGTACTCGCTCCACACCAGCGAGTCGCCGAGCACCGCGACCCGCACCTGCCCGGGGATCGGCGCGCTCGTGATCTCGTGATCCTCGCGGAGGCCCGCCCCGTTGAAGCCGGCGATCCCGTACTCCATGTCGATGCTGCTGCCGGGCACCGGCTCGTAGACGAACTCGGGGTCGGCCGAGGCGCGGTAGATGGTCTCGTTCATCGCGCGGTAGCGCCGGTACCAATCGTCGTCGCCCGCATCGGGCGCCTCCGAGGCCGCCATGCGCCAGCGGTACGCGCCCTCGGCGAGGCCGAGCGCGACGGTGAGCGAGCCGAGCGCGAGGAGGGCCCGTCCGAGACTGCGGGAGACCTGCGGCACGAGCGCGGCAGGGTACACGACCGTCGCCGTGCGCGTTCTCGGGCGTGGCTCAGGGGGCTTGCGCGGCGTCGTGCAGCGCTGCGGCGAGGTCCACGACGCGCATGAAGCCGCCGCAATTCGTGAGCAGCGCGACGCCGACCGGCGGCGACGTCGACCAGATCAGGTACGCCGCGTACGAGGAGGTGTTGCCGCCCTTGCGGTAGCGCACCCGGCCCGCGCTCTCCTCGATCTCGACGGCGTACCCCATCGCGCGTCCCTCCGGTCCGTCGGCCAGAGGCGTCGTCGCCCGGGCGATCGCGCCCGCGAGCGGCGTCGGCTCGAGGCCCACGAGCGCCCGCAGCACCCGCCGCATGTCGCGGCCGCTGGTCACGATCTCGCCCGCGCTCGCGAGCACGCCCATCTCGCCGGGGATCCCGGTCGCCCGCGCCGTTCCGTCGACGGCGTATCCGGTGGCCAGGCGCTCGCGCTCGGCCTCGGGGATCGCCGCGACCTCACCCCAGGTGTCCTCGAGGCCCAGGTCGTCGGCGACGACGCGCTGCAGCACCTCGTCGTGGCCTGCGAGCCCGAGGTGATCCTGAACCGCGAGCCCGGCGAGCCCGGCGCCGACGTTGGAGTAGCGGTAGGGCTCGTCGGGCAGCGGCGACCACGCCGCGAGCGCGGCCCGCAGCTCGACGCGGCCATACCCCGCCGCCGGACTGCGCGGATCGATCCCGGGATCCCTCACGCCATCTCCGTCCCGATCGACGAGGTTGCTCGGAAACGTGGGGAGCCCTGCGTGGTGCGTGACGAGCGCCGCCATCGACGGCCAGCTGCTCGCCGCCTCCCGCAGGTCCGCCGCGAGCAAGTCGCCCGCGGGCGTGTCCGCGGTGAAGGCGCCCTCCTCGACGAGCCGCGCCACGCCGAGCCCGGTGAAGACTTTGGTGAGCGAGCCGATCTGGAACAGCGTCGTCGAATCGGGTACGCGCGTGCCGCCGAGCTCGGTCGCGCCCCAGCCGCTGACGAGCTCCTCGGTCGGCGTGACGACCACCGCCACGCCGCCCACGCACTGCACCAGGCTCGCGGGCGTCGCGGCGAACGCCGGGCCGAGGATCGCGTCGGCCCGCGCCGCGAGCTCGAGCCCGCCGTCCCGCGCGGCGACATCGGCGGGCCACGGCTCCGAGGTCGGCGCGTCGAGCGGAGGCGCGTCGGGTGTTCCCTCCGGTCCCTGGCAGGAGGCCGAGGCGAGGAAGGCCAAGCCGAGCACCGACGATGTCCTCGGGACCATGGGTACAGCCTACCACCGCTCCATGTCCCTTCGCCGCGCACCGCACCGCCGCCGCGCGGCCGTAGTAGCCTGCCGCCGTGCGCGGGCCCGACGAGTGGAGCGAGCGCGGCTGGCTCGCCCTCGCGGCGGCGCTCCCGGTCGCCCTCGGCCTCGTGCACCACGGTCTCGGCCACGCCGGAGACATCGAGTTCTTCCATCGGTGGTACGAGGCCGTGCGCGCGGGCCCCTCGTTCTACCGAGACGGACCGGGCCTCAACTACCCGATCGTCGGCGTGCTCCTCGTCACCGGACCGAGCTGGCTCGTCGAGCGCATCCTCGGCCACGCCCTCTCGCTCGAGGCGTACACCCTGGTGCTCAAGGCCACGCTGATCGCCGGCGAGATCGCGCTGCTGCGCCTCGCGTCCGCGCTCGCCCGCGCGCTCGGCCATGCGCGGCCGCGCCGCCTCGCGCTGCTCCTCTATCTCTTGCCCTCGACCTGGGCCGGCGGCGCGTGGTTCGGGCAGATCGACGTGTGGGGCACCGTGTTTCTCGTCGTCGCCGCGCTCGGCCTCGCCCGCTACCACGCCGCCCCGCAGTGGGACGCGCTGGCGCTCGCGCTCTCTGGTCTCGTGCTCGCGGCGCTCACCAAGCAGCTCACCTGGTTCGCCCTGCCGCCGCTCGCCGCCGGCCTCGGTCTCGCGCTCGCGCGGCACCGGATCCGCGCCCACCAGCTCTGTGCCCTGCTCGCGCCGTTCGCCCTCGTCCTGCCCGATTTCTTCCTCATCCTGCCCGAGGGCCACGTCTCGCACCTGCTCTTCGTGCTGCGCCACGGCTCGCGTCATGGCGAGCTCGTCGTCGCGAGCGGCGCGAGCCTCTGGTCGCTGATCGCCCCGGGCGGCACGCCGTCGAGCGCGATCGTGTGGCTCGGCTTTGCGAGCGATACCTGGGGCTGGCTGGCCTTCGCCGCGGCCGCGCTCGGCATCGCCGCGCTCTCCTCACGCCGCGTCGATCCGCGCAGCGCAGTGCTCGCCGCCGCGCTCCTCGAGCTGGCGATGGCCCTCTTCCTCACCGGGGTCCACGAGCGCTACCTCGCCCACGCGATCCCCCTCGCGGTCCTCGCGCGCGGCCTCGGCGCGCCGCAGCCCGCGGGCGCGCTCACCGTCGCCGTCGGGATCCTGAGCGGCCTCTTCGTGCTCTGCAGCTTCTCCCCGTGGATGCCAGAGACCTTCGGCCATCCCGCGCCCATCGCCCTCTTCACCCTCGCGTGGGCCCTCGCGCTCGTCCACGAGCACCTCCGTGCCCCCTCCGAGGCGCGGTAGCCTCCGCGCCGATGTCCGCCGCGCACCGCCCGCGCCCCCTCGCCCAGCGCGCCGGACTCGCCGTCGCGAGCACGCTCGCCTCGCTGCTCCTCGCGGAGCTCCTGCTGCGCGCGCTGGGGATCGCGCCCGCGCGCTACCGCCAGCCGGTGCACCTCGAGACCGCGGACAAGCGCCACGGCGTCGACCTCTATCCCGATGACCCTCGCGGCTATTTCCGGCTCGATCTCCGCGACCTCTCGCTCCGGTCCGCGCTCTGCGAAGAAGGCCTCGCGGAGGTCGAGGCCCGCGTCGCGCGCACGCCCTTCGCGGTGCGCGGCCGCTACTCGGCCGAGCTCTGCCGCGGCGGCGACATCCCGCCCCGGCGCCCCGAGCGGGCCCGCGTCCTCGTGATCGGCGACTCCTTCACCGAGGGCCAGGGCGTTCACGAGGAGGACACCTTCGTGGCCCGGCTCGCCGCGGCGATGCCCGAGGCCGAGCTGCTCAACTGCGGCCGCCGGGGCTACGATTTTCCCCGCCTCCGCGAGTGGCTCGAGCTGCGCATGACCCTGCGGCCCGACCTCGTCGTCTACGCGATGGTCCTCAACGATCCCCACCAGTCCGAGGCCTTTCATGCGCGGCAGGCCTACCTCGACGACTGGATCCTCGACCGCCGGCGCATGGTGTCCGAGGGCGACGGCGCCCCGCCGCCCCTCTCACTGCGGCTCTTCGCGCTGCTCGCCGACCGCCTCGAGGGCGCGCGGGTCGGCGCCGAGACCGAGCGCTGGTACCACGGCATGGTCGGCTCGGAGAACGCCGAGGGCTGGCAGCGCACGCTCGACGATCTCGGGCGAATGCGGGACACGGCCCGCGCCGGTGGAGCGGGCTTCCTCGTCGTGCTCTGGCCGCTGATGATCGGCCTCGAGGCCAACTACCCCTTCGAGGACACGCACCGCACCATCGCCGCCGCGCTCGAGGCCCGCGGCCTCGCGGTGCACGACGCGCTGCCCGCCTTCCGCGGCGCCGAGACCGCCTCGCTCTGGGTGCACCCGGCCGACCACCACCCGAACGAGCTCGGCCACGCGCGCTTTGCGGACGCGATCGAGCCGGCCGTACGGGCAGCGCTCGAACGGCGGTCGACCCGCTGAGCGGCGCACCGTCGGTGCGGGACCCTTCCGGGCGCCGAGCGACCTGCTCCGGTGACTTCCGGCGCCCAGTTCGGCGCCGACCGAAGCTCAGCTGGCCTTGGGGGCCTGCGCGGCCTTCTCGGCCTGCTTGGCCCGCCACTTGGCGAGCTTCCGGCGGCGGCGACGCTTCTCGTGCTGGCGGGCGGTGCTGTCCTGGGGAGCGCTCATGGGCCCGGACCCTAGCAACCGATCCGCCGCGCCGCACGTCCCCGTGACGATCCGATGCCCAGCACCTTCACCGACGGAAAGCGCGCGGGGGCGATGCGCGAGGCCTGCCGCGCTCGAGCGTGACCAGCGCGCCGGTGTCCAGGGTCACCGCGCCCATGTCACGCGGTGCGCCCTGCCCGAGCCCGAGGGGCGGGTGCGCTCATCTCCGTGAGGAATGCGAAGAGGTCGGCGTCGCTCATCCGCGGCCGCGCTCAGGCCTCGACGCGCAGCTCGCCCTGCTTCTTGGCGATCGTGAGCTGGCCGCCGGTGAGCTCGACCCGGATCGTGTCCCCCGGCGCGTAGGCCCCGGCGAGCAGCTGCTCGGCGATCGGGTTCTCGAGGTGCTTCTGGATGGCCCGCTTCATCGGCCGGGCGCCGAAGGTCGGATCGAAGCCGATCTCACCGAGCCAGTCCTTGGCCGGCTCGGAGATCTCGAGCGCGATCTCCCGGGCCTTCAGGCGCGCCGCGAAGCGCGCCATCTGCAGATCCACGACCCGGCGCAGCTCGGCCGTGCCGAGCCGGTGGAAGACCACGATCTCGTCGAGCCGGTTCAAGAGCTCGGGCCGGAACGTGCCGCGCAGCTCGTTCATCACCGCCCGCTTGATGTCGTCCTCGTCCGAGAGCTCGAGCGTGAAGCGAGAGCCGACGTTGCTGGTCATCACGATCACGGTGTTCTTGAAGTCCACCGTGCGCCCCTGACCGTCGGTGAGGCGCCCGTCCTCGAGCACCTGCAGGAGCGTGTTCCACACGTCCGGGTGCGCCTTCTCGATCTCGTCGAAGAGCACGAGCGAGTAGGGCCGCCGCCGCACCGGCTCGGTGAGCTGACCGCCCTCGTCGTAGCCGACGTAGCCGGGCGGCGCGCCGATGAGCCGGCTCACCGAGTGCTTCTCCATGTACTCCGACATGTCGAGCCGCACGATGGCCCGCTCGTCGTCGAAGAGGAACTCCGCCAAGGCGCGCGCGAGCTCGGTCTTGCCCACGCCGGTCGGCCCGAGGAACAGAAAGCTCCCGATCGGCCGGTTCGGATCGCCGAGCCCGGCCCGCGAGCGGCGCACCGCGTGGCTCACCGCGACGACCGCCTCCTTCTGCCCGACCACCCGGCTGCCGAGCTTCTCCTCCATCTTGAGGAGCTTCTCCCGCTCGCCCTCGAGCATCTTCGTCACCGGCACGCCGGTCCACTTCGAGACCACCAGCGCGATGTCCTCGTCGGTGACCTCTTCCTTGAGGAAGGAGCCGTGCGTCTGCACCTCGCTCAGCTCCTCCTGGCGGCTCTTCACGCTCTTCTCGAGCGCGGGGATCTCCCCGTACTGCAGCCGCCCGACCTTCTCGAAGTCGCGCGCGCGCACCGCCTGCTCGAGCTCGAGCCGCTTCTCCTCGACCTCCTTCTTGGCGGCGCGGATCTGCTGGATGATCTCCTTCTCCCGGAGCCACTGGGCGCGCATGCCCTTGCGCTTCTCGGTGAGGTCCGCGAGCTCGGCTTCGGCGGCGACGAGGCGCTTCTGCGAGGCCGCGTCGGTCTCCTTCCTCAGCGCCTGCCGCTCGACCTCGAGGTGCACGAGCTTGCGCTCGACCTGGTCGATCTCGGTCGGCAGCGACTCGATCTCCATCTTCAGCCGCGAGGCCGCCTCGTCGACGAGATCGATCGCCTTGTCGGGCAGGAAGCGGTCGGTGATGTAGCGATCGGAGAGCGTCGCCGCCGCGACGATCGCCGCGTCCTGGATCCGGATGCCGTGGTGCACCTCGTAGCGGTCCTTCAGCCCGCGGAGGATGGCGATCGTGTCGGTGACGCTGGGCTGGCCGACGAAGGTGGGCTGAAAGCGCCGGGCGAGCGCGGCGTCCTTCTCGATGCGCTTCTTGTACTCGTCGAGGGTGGTCGCGCCGATGCAGCGCAGCTCGCCCCGGGCCAGGGCCGGCTTGAGCATGTTGCTCGCGTCCATCGCCCCCTCGGCCGCGCCCGCGCCGACGAGCGTGTGCAGCTCGTCGATGAAGAGGATGATGTCGCCCTCGGCCGCCTCGATCTCCTTGAGCACCGCCTTGAGGCGATCCTCGAACTCGCCGCGGAACTTGCTGCCCGCGACCATCGCGCCCAGATCGAGCGAGAGGACGCGCTTGTCCTTCAGCGAGTCGGGCACGTCGCCCTGCGCGATGCGGTGCGCGATCCCCTCGACGATCGCGGTCTTGCCCACGCCGGGCTCGCCGATGAGCACCGGGTTGTTCTTGGTGCGCCGGGCGAGGACCTGCATGACCCGGCGGATCTCCTCGTCCCGCCCGATCACCGGGTCGATCTTGCCCGCCTTGGCGAGCTGGGTGAGGTCCTTCGTATACTTCTCGAGGGCCTGGAATTTGGCCTCGGGCTCGGGGTCGGTGACGCGTTGCGTGCCGCGCACCTCGCGGAGCGCGCCGAGCAGCTTCTCCCGGCTCAGGCCCTGGGCCTGCATGAGCTTGGCGAGCTCCTCGTCCTTGAGCGCGGCGAGCAGCACGTGCTCGGCGGAGGTGTACTCGTCCTTGAGGCCTTCGGTCTCCTTCCACGCCTCGGTGAGCAGCGCGCTCGTGCGGCGCGAGAGCGCGGGCTCGTTGCCGCCCTTCACCTTGGGCAGCCCCCGCAGGCGCGCCTGCAGCGCGTCGGTGAGGCTGCGGGCGTTCGCTCCGGCCTTCTGCACCACCGGCACCGCGACTCCGCCCTCCTGGAGCAGCAGCGCGAGGAGCGCGTGCTCGGGCAGGAGCTCCGGGTTCCCCATCTCGGCGGCGATCTGCTGCGCGGCGGCGAGCGCCTCGCGGGTCTTCGTGGTCAGCCGGTCGGTGCGCATCGCGTCTCTCCCCTCGCGTCGTTCGATCCGGCAGCGTCGTGCCAGGCCGCGAGGTCGAGGACGGTAAACACCGACCCCCAGGCGTCAACCGCAGCGCCGCGAAGAAGTCGGCCCGAACGGGCGCGGGACCTCACGCCGCGTCGAGCCCGAAGACCCGGGCCGCGTTGCCGCCGAGGAAGAGCGCGCGTGCCTCGTCGGAGAGGCCGAGCGCGTCGAGCCCCGCGAGGCACTCGGCCGGCGTGAGCATGGGGAAGTTGCTGCCGAAGAGGACCTTCTTCTTGCCGTGGCCGCGCAGGTACGCGACGAGCTCGGCCGGATAGCGGCTCGCCTTGTAGGCCGAGGTGTCGATGTGCACCTGCGGGTACTTCGTGGCGAGCGCGATCATCTCCGCCGTCCATGGGTGGCCGATGTGGCCGGCGACGATGGTCAGCTCGGGGAACTCGAGCGCGACGTGATCGAGGTAGGGGATGGGCCGGCCCGGCTCCGACGGCGCGAGCGGCCCGGTGTGGCCGACCTGCAGGCAGAAGGGCACACCGAGCTCGCAGCACTCGGCGTAGAGCGGGTAGTAGCGGCGGTCGTCGGGCGGCAGGTTCCAGAGCCATGGCAGCATCCGGAGGCCCCGGAGGCCGAGCGTCCGCACCGCGCGGCGCAGCTCGCGCACGCCGTCCATCGGCCGCATCAGGTCGACCGACGCCACGCCGACGAAGCGTCCGGGATGCGCCCGAACCAGCGCCGCGACCTCGTCGTTGGAGAGCAGCGGCCCGCGCGGGCCCCACCACGCCGAGACGATCGCGGTGCCGACGCCGGCCGCCTCCATCGCGCCGAGGGTGAAAGACGGATCGATCGTCTCGGGCAGCGCGCTCGGCTCGACCCCGCGCCAGCGCCAGAGCGAGTGGAACATCGGCTCGCGCAGAAAGGCGCCGGTCGGGTGCTGGATCCAGGCATCGACGATCATCGAGGGCGAGCATAGACGGCCACGCGGCGCCCCGGCTCGGGTAGAGTGCGCCCGCCATGGCCGACTTCGCGTTCCAGAAGCTCTTCGAGCTCGGTGACGACCCCACTCCCTACCGCCTCCTGACGAAGGACTTCGTCACGGTCGAGCGGGCCTTCGGCGAGGACTTCCTCCGCCTCGATCCGGCAGGCCTCACGCTGCTCGCGAAGGAGGCGATGCGGGAGATCGCCCACTTCCTGCGTCCTCAGCACCTCGCGCAGCTGCGGAAGATCCTCGACGACCCCGAGGCCAGCGAGAACGACCGCTTCGTCGCGCTCGATCTCCTCAAGAACGCCGGGATCGCCGCGGGCGGTATCCTGCCCATGTGCCAGGACACCGGCACCGCGATCGTGATGGGCAAGAAGGGGGACCATGTCCTCACCGTCGGCGGCGGCGACGAAAAAGCCCTCGCCAAGGGCATCTTCACCACCTACGCCGAGACGAACCTCCGCTACTCGCAGCTCGCGCCGCTCGACCTCTTCCAGGAGAAGAACACCGGGACGAACCTCCCGGCGCAGATCGAGGTCTTCTCGACCGACGGGGACGAGTACGAGCTGATGTTCATGGCCAAGGGCGGAGGCTCGGCGAACAAGAGCTACCTCTATCAAGAGACGAAGGCGCTCCTGAACGAGAAGAGCCTCGTCGCCTTCCTCGAGAAGAACCTCCGCTCCCTCGGCACCTCGGCCTGTCCGCCCTACCACCTCGCCGTCGTGATCGGCGGCATGAGCGCCGAGCACACGCTGAAGACGGCGAAGCTCGCCTCGGCGAAGTACCTCGACCGGCTGCCGACGAGCGGCAACGCGGGCGGGCGGGCGTTCCGCGATCTCGCCTGGGAGGCGCGCGTGCTCGCGATCGCGCAGGCGACCGGCATCGGCGCGCAGTTCGGGGGCAAGTACTTCTGCCACGACGTGCGGGTCGTCCGGCTGCCGCGCCACGGCGCGAGCTGCCCGGTGGCGATCGCGGTGAGCTGCGCCGCCGATCGGCAGGCGATGGCGAAGATCACCCGCGAGGGCATCTTCCTCGAGCAGCTCGAGCACGACCCGGCGCACTACCTGCCCGAGACGCACGACGGCGAGCTCGGGGGCGAGTGCGTGCAGATCGACCTGACCCGCCCGATGGCGGAGATCCGCGCCGAGCTGTCCAAGTACCCGGTCAAGACGCGCCTCTCCCTGACTGGCCCGCTCATCGTCGCCCGCGACATCGCCCACGCCAAGCTCAAGGAGCGCATCGACGAGGGCCGGGGGCTCCCGCAGTACATGAAGGACCACGCGGTCTACTACGCCGGCCCGGCCAAGACCCCGGCGGGCTACGCCTCGGGCAGCTTCGGGCCGACGACGGCGGGGCGGATGGACGCCTACGTCGAGCTCCTGATGCAGCACGGCGGCAGCTTCGTCATGCTCGCCAAGGGCAACCGCAGCCCGCAGGTCACCGAGGCCTGCAAGGCGCACGGCGGCTTCTACCTCGGCTCGATCGGCGGCCCGGCGGCGCGCCTGGCCCAGGACTGCATCAAGAAGGTCGAGGTGCTCGAGTACCCCGAGCTCGGCATGGAGGCGGTGTGGAAGATCGAGGTCGTCGACTTCCCCGCGTTCATCGTCGTCGACGACAAGGGCAACGACTTCTTCGCCGGCCTGCGCGGCAAGCCCGAATCGAAACACCTGCCCGTGGCCGGCTGAGCCGGCCCGCCGCGGCGGCGCTCACTCCTCTTCGCCGGCCGGGTTCGCGAGCTTGCGGGTCCAGAGGATCGCGTCGCGGCGGCCGCTCGGGCCGGGCACGCCGCCGGCGAGCAGGCCGGTCTTGCGGAAGCCCGCCGAGAGGTAGATGCCGGTCAGCATGACGTCGTCGGCGGGCGCGAAGGCGAAGGCCGAGACGATGCCCCGCTCCTTCAGCGTCTCGCTCATGTTGCGGAGGCCGGCGCACACCGAGGCTGCCTCGCTGTCGCCCTCGGGGCTCCGCAGGATCTCGAGCAGCGCGTGCCCGAAGCAGTCCTGGAACTCCGCCGAGAGCACGTTCGGCTTGCCCTTGCGCGGCGTGACCTCGACGTACATCCGCTCGGCCTCGCGGCCGAAGGCGTCGAAGCCGCTCAGGCCGCGTCCCTTCTTCCACAGGTCGTCCCGCACCTTCAGCGCGTCGGGCTCGTCCATCTCCGCGACGCTCACCCCGGGGGTGCGCTCGGGGACGTTGGGTCCGTTCTTCTTGGCGAGGTTGATCGTGCGCTCGGCGTTGCGCTGGCCCTCTTCGCCGACCTCGACCGAGGCGGTGCGCTCGCCGATCACGCAGCCGACGAGGTGCCCGTCGGAGCGCTTGTAGAAGCCGGGGACCTGGCCCTCACGCACGAAGCCCACGCGGGTCCAGCTCGAGACCTCGTCCTTCTCGACGAGGAGGATCACCTTCTCGATGCCCTCGCGCTTGGCGACGTTCTGGATGAAGAGCCGCTTGGCTGGCAGGGCCCCGGCGCGGAAGTCGATCACCCGGATGAGGCCGATCCGCCGGTTGACGATCATGCAGAGGTACGCGCTCTCGCTCTTGAACGGGATCTCTTCGACCCACGGGGGCGGGGCGGACGGGGCAGCGGCAGAGGCCTTGGCCATCGAGGGGGGCTCCGAAAAAAGGAGGGGGAACGTAGGCGCACGCCGCACGCCACGCAACCGCGGGCCCCCCGAGCGCGGCGCAGCGGCGTCGAGCGGGGCCCGCAGCGGGCTCAGCCCATCTCGAAGTACATGAAATAGTCCAGGCCCGCGGCCGCGAGCAGCTCGTCGTCGATGCGGTTGAACTCGGCGGCGATGACCTCGCACTCGCTGGCGCGGGTCCACTGTTCGGCCGCGTAGGGGAGCATCGCGCCGCCCTGCCGGGCGGCCTCCTCCGCGCTCTGCGCGAGGGTCTTGCCACGCTTGCGCAGGGCCGCGACAAGAAACCCCAGCGTGTCGGGGTCGAGGCGGGTCACCTTCTTCGGGGCCGGCGGGCCGGAGGGCGGCTCCCCGCTCGCGCGTCGGGCCTCCGCCCGCGCTTTCGCCTCGGCGCGGAAGGCCTCGTACGCGTCCCGCCGCGCGCGGTACGATCCGCGCTCCGCCCTCGGCGCGTCGGGCTCGGCCGCGGGCGCCGTCGCCGCGGCCTCGGCGCGGCCTGCGCTCGCGCTGGGCTTCGCCGTCCTCTTCTTCGCCGCGGTCTTCTTCGCCGGTGCGCGCTCGGCGCCCGGGCTCTTCGTGCTCTTCTTGCCCATGCATCGCTCCTTCGATGAGGTGCTGCGTACCGCGTGTGGGGTCGAGGGCCGAGGCGCGTGCACGCCGCGTCGAGGAGCCCGTACCGCTGTCTCCCCTTTCGTGCGGAGACGCTACCATGCCGTGAGGGTCGCCGTGGAAAGCCCGCAGGGGCGCCTGCCGCGGTTCGGCTCGCTGCGATGCACGTCCACGCCACACCCGCGCTTCTTCGTCCGGTCCGCGCCGCGGCCCCGGGCGCGCTCCCGCACCCGCGGCACGCCACGTGGTTCGGATCATGAGCCGCTCGCCCATCTCGCCCGAGGATCGCGCGCGCCTGCTCGTCGCGCCCCGGCCTCGCTCGCTCCCGATCGCCCCCGAGCCGCCGCGCGCCAAGCGCCGGCTGCCGCTGCTCGACGAGGTGCGCCCGCAGGATCGGGTGCGGCCCATCTACGCGGTCTGGGAGATCACGCTCGCCTGCGATCTCGCGTGCCGTCACTGCGGCTCGCGCGCCGGGCGCGATCGACCGGACGAGCTCGACACCGACGCGTGCCTCGCGCTGATCGATCAGATGGCCGAGCTCGGGGTGAAGGAGATCTCGCTGATCGGCGGCGAGGCGTACCTGCGCTCGGACTGGACCTCGCTCATCGCGCGCATCCGGGCGCGGGGGATGGTGCCGCTCCTCACGACCGGCGGCCGCGGACTCACCCCGGCGCGGGCGGAGGCTGCGGCGAAGGCGGGTCTCGCGAGCGCGAGCGTGTCGCTCGACGGAAACGAGGCGACCCACGACCGGTTGCGCGGCGTGCAGGGCAGCCACCGCGCCGCGCTCGAGGCGCTGCGGAACCTCCGCGCTGCGGGGGTGAAGGTGTCGGTGAACACGCAGATCAACCGCCTCTCCCTGCCCGACCTCGAGGACGTGCTCGAGACGCTCATCGCGGCCGGCGCCCACAGCTGGCAGATCCAGCTGACGGTCGCGATGGGCCGCGCGGCCGACGAGCCGGAGGTGCTGCTGCAGCCCTACGATCTGCTCGAGCTCTTTCCGCTGCTGAGCCGCCTCCAGAAGCGGTGCAAAGAGGCCCAGGTGCGCCTCTGGCCGGGCAACAACGTCGGCTACTTCGGGCCCTACGAGCACGAGCTCCGCGGCACGCTCCCCTTGGGTCACATGTACTCGTGCGGGGCCGGCCGCTCGACGCTGGGCATCGAGGCCGACGGCTCCATCAAGGGCTGCCCGTCGCTGCCGACCGAGGCGTGGACGGGCGGCAACGTGCGCGATGCGCCGCTGAAGGACATCTGGGAGCGCGCCGCGCCGCTCCGCTACACCCGCGACCGCACCGTCGAGGATCTCTGGGGCTTTTGCCGCACCTGCTACTACGCCGACGAGTGCCGCGCGGGCTGCACCTGGACCTCGTTCGTGCTCTTCGGCAGGGCGGGGAACAACCCCTACTGCCACCACCGCGCGCTCGAGCACGCGCGGCGCGGGCTGCGCGAGCGGGTGGTGAAGGTGCGCGAGGCCGGCGGACTGCCCTTCGATCACGGCCTCTTCGAGCTCGTCGTGGAGAAGATCGAGGGGGCCGCGAGCGTCTGCCCCGGCACGCCCGAAGGAGCGCCCGAATGAGCCTGATCCCCTGTCCGAGCTGCGCCCGGCACGTGCGGGCCCCCGCCGCGGTCTGTCCGTTCTGCGGGGCCAGCGTCGCGCTCGAAGCGCGCCCGCGGCCCGTCCTTCCGCGGCTCGGTCGCGCCGCGGTCCTCGCGGCGGGCGCTTCGCTCGCGGCGTGCGGAGGGAGTGGCCCGCCGGCTGGCAGGCCTGCTGGCGCAGAGACCGCCGGAGCCGAGCGCGACCCGCCGAACACGAACGCCGCGCCGCCGGCTCCTGCCAGCGCCCCACCCGCGGTCCCCGCCGCCCCGGGACCGGCGGATACCGCGCCTCTCGGGCCGGAGACGAACCCGGAGGGCGACCCTGGCGCGCCGGCCGCCGCGTACGGCGGGCCCCCGACGCCGGACGGGCCGCTCTGACGTCGCCCGCGTCCGCTCACTCCGCGGGCGCGCCGCCGTACAGCGGGGCCGGGCCGCCGCCTGCGTCGAGGCCGGCATCGACCGGCGCCGGGGCATCGGCGCCGCCGTCCTCGGCACCGGCGTCGACCGACGCAGGCGCGTCATCCGGGCCGGCTCCAGTGTCCGCGACGTCCCGCGCGTCCTCGGGCACGTCGGGCGAGCCCGCGTCGGTGCCCGAGCTGCCCGGGCAGCCGGTGAGTTGCGTGCTCAGCGCGGCGCCGAACGCGAACGCGGCGCTCCGCGACAGGCGGGTGCGCGGCACCGGCCGGTCCGCTACCGCGGTGAGGTCGAGCGCAGCGTGGCAGAAGGGGCAAGACGTCTCGGTGCGCCGGACATGGCGCGCGCACCCCGGGCAAGCGATCAAGGCCATGGGCTGAACCTACCAGAGCGCTTCCGCCCTGACGAGCAAGGCCCCGAGGGCGCGCGGACTGCCTGGCGACGGCCCCGTCATCGATGGCGGGGCGCCCCGCCCACGTTTCTCTTGCCTGGACCTGCGCCCGCGCTTCACTTCCGCCCATGCGTCGCCTCCTCGCCCTGGGGTTCTCGTTGCTGGCTGCCTGCACCGCCGAGGTCGGGCCGCCCGGTCCCGCGGCCTGCGAGCCTCCGACCGGCGCGGGCACCGAGCACCGCGACACCATCACCGCGGACGAGACCTGGACCGCCGCAGCCGGCCCGCACATCGTCCCAGCCAGCCTCTCCGTGCGCGCGACCCTCACCATCGAGCCCTGCGCCGTGGTGCGCGTCGCGGCGGGCAGCACGATCACCGTGGGCGACTCGGTGACGCCGGGGCGCATCGTCGCCCGCGGCGGCAGCGGCGCCATCACCATCGAGAGCCTCTCGCCGACCGAGGCCTTCGGCGGCCTGCTCGTCCTCTCCGGCAGCCTCGACTTCGAGTACGTCACGATCGACCGCGCCGGACAGAACGGCGCCGCGATCGATCTGCGCGGGCCCGACGACGGCACCGTCGCGCCGCTCCTCCGCGCGCTGCACACCGAGATCCTCGACGCCGCCGGCTCGGGCATCCGGCTGCAGCGCGGCGCGGCCTTCTCGAGCGACTCCACCGACCTGACGATCACCGGCGCGGGCACCGCGATGCTCGCCGAGCAGGGCCACCCGATCGACATCGACCCGCCGGGCGTCGGGTCGATCCCCGCGGGCCGGTACGTCGGCAACCGCTTCGACACCATCGTCGTACGGACGGCGTGGCCTCGGGTGCGGGTCGACGAGGCCTTCCACGACCGCGGCGTGCCCTACCGCATCGCCGCGAGCTTCCTGATGTACGACCCCGAAGGCAGCGCCCTGACGCTCACGATCGACCCCGGCGTGACGATGCGCTTCGATCGCAGCGACGCCGGCGCGGTGGGTTTCGTCCTCGGGGACGTCGTCGCGGGTTCGGCGGTGCGGCTCGTCGCGGAGGGCACGGCGAGCGCCCCGATCACCTTCGACTCGGGCGCGGCGGCGCCGGCGCCCGGCGACTGGGCCGGCCTCGTGTGGTGGAACGCGCCCGCGACCGGGAACGTGCTGCGCCACGCGACCTTCGCGCACGCCGGCGGCGAGACGTTCACCCGCGGCTACAGCTGCGGCACCCCCGAGAACGTCGGCGGGCTCGTCCTCCTCGAGTGGGCACCCGCCGAGCCCTTCGTCACCGCGAGCACCTTCCGCGACACGCGCGGCGCCGGCATCGTCTCGGGCTGGCGCCTCGGCGCCGGCGAGGTCGGGGTCGATCTGCGCGCCGACAACGTCTTCGAGAACATCGTCGACTACGCCGACGAGGGCCACTGCGACGTCGCCGAGTGGCGGCCGGACGCCCCCGACTGCCGGATCCCCGCCGCCACCGGGGTCACCTGCGTCGGCGGGTGAACGCCGACCTCGCTCGGCCGCACTGCGATCAGTGCAGCGAGAAGATTCGCCGGCGCTCGGCGTCGGTGTAGCGGCGGTCGTCGTCGACGGCGGAAAAGACCGTGGTCGCGACGTCGCCCGAGGTCTCGGTGAGCTGCATCTGCACGAGGTCGTAGCCGCGGCTCAGGGTGAAGCGGATCGAGGCGAGGAACTCGGTGAGCGGCGCG
>Ga0209972_10001907_pt1 | contig 17578 bp, 13 predicted proteins | sample NOAtaG_7_FD_187302 | JGI IMG/M metagenome (GOLD analysis project Ga0209972, IMG submission 187302) | Freshwater lake microbial communities from Lake Erie, under a cyanobacterial bloom - NOAA_Erie_Diel1S_2200h metaG (SPAdes) (version 2) | ecosystem: Environmental > Aquatic > Freshwater > Lake ... | reverse complement strand
GCCGGCGCCGCCGCCGACTCCGCGCAACGCTGCCCCCGCCCCGCTCGCCCCGGCACCCACGCTCATGGCGCCGCTTCCGGAGCCTACCGAGGGCCCCCTACCCGCGTCGCAGCCTGCTACGGCGGGATCGCCCGGGACACCCTGGGCGGCGCCGCCCGCCGCGGGCTGGGTAGCTTCTGCGCCGCCGGCGCCATGGGCCGGTGCTCCCCCAGCCGCGCCATCCGCGCCCTGGGCCGCCCCGCCCGCCGCTCCATCCTCTCCATGGGCCGCCCCGCCCGCAGCGCCCACGGCGCCGGCGCCCTGGGCCGGCCCCGTGCCGGGGCCCTCCGGGCCGTCCGGGCCGTGGGGCGGCGCGGCACCGCCTGCGCCGACGCCTCAACGCGCGCTGGCGACCGTGGCCATGCGACCGAGCACGGCCGAGGCACGCCCGAGCGTCCTCGGGTGGATGGGGGCAGCGCTCGTGCTGCTCGCGCTGGTGGTGGGCGCGGCCGTGGGGGTCGCATGGCTCCTCCGGGCGCCGCCCACAGCGCCCTCGCTCGTGGTGTCGACGACGCCGCCTGGTGCGACGGTGCTGCTGGACGGCACCCCGCTGCCCGGCACCACACCGCTGCTCGTCGGTTCGGGGCTCGTCGCGGGCCAGTCGTACACCCTCGAGGTGCGCTTGACCGGCCACACTCCCCACACGACCACGTTCGTCGCGAGCGATGGCTCGGTGACCCAGGACATCACGCTGACCGCCGAGGGCGCGCGGCTCCGCGTGGAGACGGTCCCGGCCGGCGCGGCGGTGGAGATCGATGGAGTTCCGCTCGGCCCCGCTCCGCTCGACGTCGCGAGCCTCCGGGCGGGCCAGCTGGTGACGGTGCGCGCGAGCCTGGCGGGGCACGCGACCGCCGAGCAGGCGGTCGTCGTGCGCACCGACGGCGACCGCGTGGTGCTCACGCTGGTCCCGTCGCCCTGATCAGAACACCACGCTCTCGCAGCCGAAGAGCACGTTCAGACCGGTGCCCGGCTCGGTGACCTCGGCCTGCGCGAGGTCGCACGAGGCAGGACACAAGAAGATGCGCGTCGGCGCGGTGTTGTCGTCGTAGTACCAGCCGCCGCGGCTCGGATCGCACGCGCCTGCAGTGAGCACGCGGGGCAGCAGCACCTCGCCGCTCGTGCCGTCGACGAGCACGTTCACCTGCGAGGGCAAGAGGATCATCCCTGCGGGCGGCGGCGGCACCGCGAGGTCGCAGGCGATGCGCGAGGTCGCGAGCACCGTGCTCGCGACCGCGTCGAAGAAGGGTCCCCACGCCGCCGCGCCATCGCAGATGCGCGCACGTACGCCGCCGGTGCGCTCGACGAGCGCGGTGTACGTCTGGCCGGCATTGGGAGGCGAGCTCCCGTCGGGGTACGTGCACGTCGCGTTCACGTCGGTCTCGCTGCCCCAGCCGTACACGCCGTTGAACGTGTAGCCCTCGAAGAGGGCGCCGTACTCCGCGGTGCGCAGACCGGGCCCGAGCACCCGCGTGCTGAACGGGTTGCCGCCGCCCGGGAAGTCCTCGAGCGAGGTCTCGGTGAGGGGCGGGTCGCTCGGGCTGCAGGAGCCGCCCGGGTTCGGGCGCGCGCAGGTCCGCGAGTTGTCGTCGGTGACGACGACGATGGTCTTCGTCGCGCCGTCCCGCAGCAGGCTGCGCCAAGGCGGGCCGCCGTTCGCCTCGTCCATCGTGTAGCCCGCGGTCTGCGCCAGCGTGCCGAGGATCTGCTCGATCGGCTGCGTGCTGCGGATGTCGACGTCGATCTGGAAGAAGCGCTCGCCATCGGCGCAGCCCGCACCCGCGAGCGGCGGCTCGACGCAGATGGCGTAGCGCCCCGTCGTCGGCGTGCGCAGCGAGAGCAGGATGAGCCGGTAGTCGAGTCCGCTCGCGAAGAGCTGGTCGGCGAACGCGTTCATCCCGCGGCGCACCTCCTCGATCGCCGGCGCCATGCTCGTCGAGTTGTCCACCACCCAGATGATGTCGACCGGCAGGCGCTCCACGACCGCGGGCGAAGACGCCGACGCGCAGGCGGCGTCGGGGTCGATGATGGTGGGCGCGTCGAACGACGTGTCGCGGGGCGTGTCGAGGCTCGGGACATCCTCCGCCACGCGGACGTCGGGGCTGCCCGTGTCGCGGCGCACGGCCGCGTCCACCGGCGGCGTACGCACGGAACAGGCGACGAAGGACAACGAGAGAGCCAGCAAGAGCGGCAAACGCCGAAAGCGCATGTCGGACCGTAGCAGTACCCATCGGAGCTTCCACGGACCGGCCGAGGAACGCTCCGAAATTCACCGGGTCGTAGCGCGGGTCGCAGCCCGTCCCCTGCTTGACGCGCCAGGCAAACCCTCGATACTTCCGAGGCTGTCCCGAGTCGGGAGGGGAACCATCCCTGGCCCGCCTGCTTTCTCTTTCCGGCCCGTGCTCGCCGAGGTGCTTCGATGAATGTCCGTCTCGCCCCTTCGTCGTTCGGACCCGCTGCGCTGCTCGCCATGCTCCTGCTCGCGGGCTGCCGCGACCAGGCCACCGCTGGCTACGACGGCGGTGAGCCGCCGCTCCCCGACGTGCCGGCCGCGCCCGACACCCCGAGCTTCGGCGACTCGGGCATCGGGCGCAGCGCGCTCGCGATCGACCGCGTCGTGCCCGACCACGGCTCGTTCGTGGGCGGCAACACCGTCATCCTCCGCGGCGCCGGCTTCACCGCCGAGTCGAACGTCTCCTTCGGCCCCCACGCCGTGCAGCCCGCCGACCACGTCCTCATCGACTCGCGGCGGCTCTCGGTGGTCGTGCCCGCGGGCGAGGTCGGCCCGGTCGACGTCTCCATCGAGGTCCGCGGCGAGACCTTTACCCTCCCGAACGGGTACACCTACGACGCGATCTCGGTCGATCCCTCCTCGGGCTCGATCTCGGGCAACACCTTCGTGACCATCCTCGGCAGCGGCACCTCGTTCGCCGCCGGCGACCGCGTCCTCTTCGGACGCACCGAGTGCCTCGACGTCGAGGTCCTGTCGAGCAACCGCATCACCTGCCGCACCCCGCCCGGCTCGACCGGCACCGTCGACGTGACGGTCGTGAGCGGCTCGGGCGGCGCGGACACCGTCGCGGTCGACGCGTACAGCTACTTCGACTCGAGCGATCCCTTCGGCGGCGGGCTCGGCGGCGGGACCATCCGCGGCGCGATCAACGTGAGCGTGGTGAACTGGACGACCGGCGCGCCGGTGCCCGACGCCTTCGCGATCGTCGGCGAGGACCTCTCCACGGTGCACCAGGGCTTCACCGACAGCACCGGCCAGATCACCTTCTCCGGCGCGGATCTCGCCGGCCCGGTCACCATCCACGTCAGCAAGGACTGCTTCGAGCGGACCTCGGTGGTCGCGTTCGACGCGCAGGACGTGACGCTGTTCCTGCTCCCGCTCACGGACCCGCGCTGCGGCATGGGCATGCCCCCGGGCGGCGGCCGCGGGCGCAACGGCGCCTTCATCGAGGGCGAGCTCATCTGGCTCGGCCCCGAGGAGTACGCGCCGAACCCCTGGGGCAACCTCCCCGCGCCGCGTGCGGGCTGGGAGCGCGTGGCGTACGTCTACACGACGCAGGCCGAGGTCGACGCGCCGAACCCCGACCCCGCGGCCGGCGGCGGCGTGCAGCGCATCACCGAGGTCTCCCCGGAGCTCGCCGGCACGCTGGGCTATCCGTACCGGATCTTCGCCCGGCCGGCGGGCCTCGCGGTGTACGCGCTCGCGGGTCTCGAGAACGCGACCACCGGTGAGTTCATCCCCTACGTGATGGGCGTCGCCCGCAGCGTGCTCGCCGGCCCCGGCGAGACGATCACCGGCGTCGACATCCTCATGAACATCCCCCTCGACCACGAGGTGACGGTGAGCCCGGGCGCGCTGCCGCCGGCGCTCGCCGATGGGCCGGACCGGTTCCGCTACCAGGCGTTCCTCGACCTCGGCGGCGAGGGCATCCTCGTGCGGAACGTGAACGGCACGGACTTCGACTCCGTCCGCCGCCGGGACGCGCCGCCGACCGTGCGCTTCGTGGGCGAGCCGGCCCTGCTCGGCACGCTCGAGGACGCGCGCTACCGCTTCACCGCGGGCTGGTTCACCTACGCCGACGACGTGCCGCCCTACACCATCGCGGTGATGAACGGCGTCACCGCGGTCGACGGCGTGGTCGAGCTGCCCGACTTCCTCGGCCTTCCCGACGCGACCGCGCCGGTGAACGGCCAGCGCATCCCCGACGACCGCGTCCTTCGCTGGGAGTCGGAGGGCGGCCCGACGCCCGACCTGCACGTCGTGCTCGTCGTGGGTGGCGATGGCCAGCCCGCCTGGCGCAGCTTCGTGCGTGGCGACGTCTTCGAGGCGCCCATCCCCGACCTCTCGTCCATCCCCGGGCTGCCCGATGTGGCGGGCGGGACGCTCTACTGGGTCGTCTACGCCATCCGCATCCCCGGCTTCTCGTTCGACGAGTTCCGCTACACGTACCTGAACGACCGGTACTGGTCGCAGGCCTCGTACAACTTCTTCACCGCGACCCTCTGAACCGAGGCCGCTCGGGCGGCTGAATCGGCATTCAGTTTTCGGTGGACCGGCTCCCATGCCGCCGATAGCTTCGACGGCATGGAGCACAGGTACGGCGTGATCCGCTCGCGCGCAGACCTCCGGGGCGCGCTCTTCCGCCAGAACCGCGAGGCGAACCTCGCGACCCTCGCGCAGGTCGAGGAGGCGCTCGGCAAGAGCCGCGAGGGCGGCGGCGACAAGTACAACCGGCGCCACGTCGAGGCGGGCAAGCTCCTGCCCCGGGAGCGCATCGAGGCGCTGCTCGATCCGGGGAGCTACTTCCTCGAGCTCTGTCCCCTCGCCGGCCACGACGTGCCCGGCCATACCCCCGGCGCGAGCGTCGTCGGCGGTCTTGGCGTCGTCTCGGGCGTCGAGTGCGTCATCACCGCGAGCGAGGCCACGGTGAAGGGCGGCGCGATGAGCGAGCTCTCCGTGATCAAGAGCGGCCGGCTCTCCGACGTGGCCGATCAGAACGGCCTGCCCTCCATCTCGCTCATCGAGTCGGCCGGCGCGGACCTGCCGAACCAGAGCAAGATCTTCGTCCCCGGCGGCCGCGGCTTCCGCGACCTCACCCGGCGGAGCGAGGCCCGCACGCCCACCGTCTGCCTCGTCTTCGGCAGCTCGACCGCGGGCGGGGCCTACATCCCCGGCATGAGCGACTACGTCGTCATGGTGAAGAAGCAGGCCCAAGTGTACCTGGGCGGCCCGCCGCTGGTGAAGATGGCGACCGGCGAGGAGACGACGCACGAGGAGCTCGGCGGCGCGGAGATGCACAGCCGCGTCTCGGGCGTCAGCGACTACCTCGCCGAGGACGAGCTCGACGCGATCCGCCTCGGCCGCGAGATCATGGCGCACCTCGAGTGGAAGAAGCGCGGGCCCGCGCCCCGGCGCGAGGTCGAGCCGCCACGCTACGACGCCGAGGAGCTGCTCGGCATCGCCTCCGCCGACGTGCGCGTGCCCTTCGATGCCCGCGAGGTGATCGCGCGCGTCGTCGACGGCTCGCGCTTCTCCGAGTTCAAGCCGCTCTATGGGCCCGAGCTGGTCTGCGGCTGGGCACACGTGCACGGCCACCCGGTCGGCATCCTCGCCAACAACGGCATCCTCTTCACCGCGTGCGCGAACAAGGGCGCGCAGTTCATCCAGCTCTGCAACCAGAGCGGGATCCCGCTCCTCTATCTGCAGAACATCGTCGGCTTCATGGTCGGCAAGAAGTACGAGGAGGAGGGGATCATCAAGGCCGGGGCCAAGATGATCAACGCGGTCTCGAACAGCACCGTCCCCTCGATCACCATCATGATGGGCGCGAGCTACGGCGCAGGGAACTACGCGATGGCGGGCCGCGCGTACAAGCCCAACTTCCTCTTCACCTGGCCCAATCACCGCATCGCGGTGATGGGCGGCAAGCAGCTCGCGGGCGTGCTCGACATCATCAAGCGCGACGCGGCGGCCAAGAAGGGCGAGTCCGTCGACGAGGCCCACCTCTCGATGGCCAAGCAGATGATCGAGGCCCAGATCGAGTCCGAGGCCGGGCCCTTCTTCTCCACCGCGCGGGTCTGGGACGACGGCATCATCGATCCGCGCCACACCCGCCACGTCGTCGGCATCTGCCTGAGCGTCTGCCACACCCGGCCCGTCGAGGGGACCACCTCGTGGGGCGTCTTCCGCCACTGAGAGCAGCCCGATGAAGAAGCTCACGACCCTCCTCGTCGCCAACCGCGGCGAGATCGCGCTGCGGATCCAGCGCACCGCCCGCAAGCTGGGCCTGCGCACCGTCGCGGTCTTCTCGGGCGCCGACGAGGGCGCGCCCTTCGTGCGGCAGGCCGACGTCGGCTTCCGCCTCGGCGGCCCCGAGTCGAAGGACAGCTACCTCCGGATCGACCGCATCCTCGAGGCGGCGCAGCGCACCGGCGCCGACGCCGTGCACCCCGGCTTCGGCTTCCTCGCCGAGAACGACGCCTTCGCGCAGGCGGTGCTCGACGCGGGGCTCATCTTCGTCGGGCCCTCCCCGGCCGCGATCCGCGGGATGGGCAAGAAGCGCGAAGCGAAGGCGAACGCGCGGGCGCTCGGCGTGCCGGTCGTGCCGGGCGGCGGCGGCGAGGACCAGAGCGACGCGGGCCTCGCGAAGGCGGCGCTCGAGCTCGGCTTCCCGGTGCTGCTCAAGGCGAGCGCCGGCGGCGGCGGCAAGGGCATGCGGGTGGTGCGGAGCGAGGGCGGGCTCGAGGCCGCCATCGAGGGCGCGCGCCGCGAGGGCCTCGCCAGCTTCGGCGACGGAACGCTCATCGTGGAGAAGTACGTGGAGCGGCCGCGCCACGTGGAGATCCAGGTGCTCGGCGACGAGCACGGCAACGTGGTGCACCTCTTCGAGCGCGAGTGCTCGATCCAGCGGCGCCACCAGAAGATCGTCGAGGAGAGCCCCTCGGTCGCCCTCGACCCCGCGCTGCGCGCCCGCATGGGCGCCGACGCGGTGAAGCTCTGCCAGTCGATCGGCTACGCGAGCGCGGGCACCGTGGAGTTCGTGCTCGGCACCGAGCAGGGCCGGCCGGTGCACTACTTCCTCGAGGTGAACACCCGGCTGCAGGTCGAGCACCCGGTCACCGAGGGCGTCGTGCCGGGGCTCGACCTCGTCGAGGAGCAGCTCCGAATCGCCCGGGGCGAGCGGCTGCGCTTCACCCAGGAGGAGCTCGACCGGCGCTTTACCGGGGCGGCGATCGAGTGCCGGCTCTGCGCCGAGGATCCGGCCGCCGGCTACCTGCCGCAGAGCGGGCGCATCGCCGACTTCTTCGTGCCGCCCGAGCTCGCCGCGCAGCCCTGGCTGCGGATCGAGAGCGGCATCGAGAGCGGCTCCGAGGTCCCGCCCTACTACGACTCGATGATCGCCAAGGTGATCGTCACCGGCGACGACCGCGCCGACGCGATCACCCGGATGCAGACCGCGCTCGCCGGCATCTCCGTGGCGGGCATCCCTACGAACCAGGCCCTGCTCCAGGCGGTGATGGCCCACCCGGGCTACGCCGCCGGCGCGATCGACACGCACTTCCTCGAGCGCGAGCACGCGCTGCTCACCGACCGGTCGGCGGAGCGCGCGGCCGCGGGCAAGCTCGCGGTGGCCGCGGTGCTCTTCGACGTCGCTCGACGCGCGGCCGCGCGCACGCTCCTGCCCGAGCTGCCGAGCGGCTTTCGCAACAGCCGCTTCGCCCCCGAGCGCACCCGACTCGCGCTCCCTGGCGAGGAGGGCGAGCTCGAGGTCGGCCACGTCGACGAGGGCGGCGGGCGCTTCCTCGTGACGGTCACCGGCGCGGCGATGCACTTCGACCGGGTGCGCCTCAGCGACCTCGGCCCGAGCGGCGTGGTGATCGAGGGCTCGGACGGCCTCCGCGAGCGCTTCCGCGTCGTGCCCGACGGCGAGCGGGTGCACGTGCGGTCGGGCGGGCGCTCGCTGACCTTCGCCTGGGTGCCGCGCTTCCGCGATCTCGCCGCCGAGGCCGCCGCGGACGGGTGCCTCGCTCCGATGCCGGGGAAGATCATCAAGGTGCTGGTGAAGAACGGCGACGCGGTGAAGGCCGGCCAGCCGCTCGTGGTGATGGAGGCGATGAAGATGGAGCACACGCTCTCGGCGCCCCACGACGGCACCATCGGCGCGCTTTCCGTCGAGCCCGGCCAGCAGGTCGAGGGCGGCACGGTCATCGCCGTCGTCGACGAAGGCTGAGCCGGCGGCCAAGGCCGCGTGGAAGCGGGCCGAGGAGGGGGCCCGCGCCGCCCCTCTGCGGCGGGCTCGACCTCCCCTCCGGCGGCCTCGGCAAGGAGACGGAACCATGGCGAAGAAGGCGAAGGCGAAGGGGAACGGGCTCGACGTGCGGACGCTGGTGCACGTGCTCGAGCTGGTGCGCAAGGAGCGGGCCGGCCTCGAGCGGAGCGCCAAGCGCGCCGGCCGGGAGGGCGGCGTGCTGCTCTCGCACGCCGCCGACGAGTGGGCGCGGGCGACCGAGTGCGCGCGCATCATCAACAAGCTGCACGGGCTGATCGAGGGCGCGGTGCAGACGAACGACGGTAACCCCGCCGAGGACGATGACGCCTGAAGCTCGACGCGATGGCACGCGCAGCGCGAACGAGCAGCCTTGCCGTCGAACTCAGGGCCGAGCGCGCTCACGCAGGTCCAGCGCACCGACCGGGGCGCAAGCTCCGACGCCCGGCGCACGCCGTGTTGCCGGTCGCGGGGCGCGGCGCTCAGCCGGTCTCGGGCAGCGGGGTGCCGCAGGGGGGCGGCGGGTTCTCGCCGGGGGCCGGGAGGATCTCCCGCTCGGCGACCAGGCGCTCGCCCGCCGCGGTGGTGAGCGTGACCCGGACCCGGTGCAGCCGGCCCACCGAGCAGGTCGGGTCGGCGAAGATCACCGGCCAGCCCAGCGAGACCCGGCGGCCCTCGGCGTCGGGCGGGTCGAAGACCGCGCCCACCCGGGTCTCGATCGAGTCCGCGCTCTCGTCGGCGGGCTGCTGGGCGAAGGTGAGCGAGCCGGTCGCCACGTCCATCCCGTCCACCCGCACCGCGATCCACACGTGCCAGCCGCCCTGCGCGCCGCGGATCATCGGCAGCGCCTCGCCGTCGGCGACCGGCACGAACCGGGCAGTGCCGGTGCCGAGCTCCATCGTCGCCCCGCTCGGCGACGGAGCGCTCGCCGCGCAGCCGAGCGCGAGCAGCGCGAGCGCCGGAGCGAGGGACCGCACCGGCTCAGCTCCGCCGCCGAAGGAAGAGAGCGAGCCCCGCGAGGCCGAGCAGCACGGCCATCGCCGGCGCGCGGCCGTTGCCGACGGCGCAGAAGCCGCCGCCGCCCGGGAGGCCGGTCGGGCGCGGGACGGAGGCGTTGTGGGCGCCGATCGCCGCGGCGATCGCCGACACGTTGTCGGTCACGACGACCCCGTCGCCGTCGGTCTCGAGCCGCGAGATGCGCGCGTTCGCCGGCATCGATCCATCGGTCGCGGTGAAGGGCCAGCCCGTTCCGCTGCCGCGCACGGTCTCGCCGCTCGGCAGCACGATGCGCCAGGGCGCCTCGTTGATCGTGAGGCTCGGCGAGCACTCGATGATGCGGCTCGCCTGGTGCACGTTCGAGACGTCGCGGAGGTTCGCGTTGAAGTCGAACGCCGGATCGCGGGTCATCTCGTCGGCCGACATCGTGGTGTAGAAGCGCGTCACGGTGGGCCGCGCGCGGAACATGGCCGCGGTCTCCTCCATCGGCACGATGGCGCCCGCCTCGACCGCGGCGAGGAAGGCCGCGGGCTCGAAGCCGGCGAGGTCCATCGTGTCCCAGCCGAAGACGCAGCCGGCGCAGGCCAGCACGTCGTCGAGGGTCACCCCCTCGGGCAGGGTCAGGTTCGCCGCGAGCGCGTCGCGCATCCCGTCGTAGCCGCCGTAGCTGTTCAGCACGCTGATGAGCAGCTCACCCTCGCGCCCGGTCCAGTCCGTCGCGGCGAGCGTCTCCCAGTTCGCGCGCTCCCAGTCGGCGAAGATCGCGTCGGCGAGCGGCGGGGCGTCGCCCGCCATCTCGGTGACGAAGCCCTGGCCGCCCGCCTGGTTCGCCGCCTCGTTCACCACGTCGTCGTAGGTGCTGCCCGGGCTGAGCCAGTTGATGAGCGCCTCGTTCAGCTCGAGCGAGAAATAGTTCACCGGGATCGCCCGGTCCCGGCCGAGCACCCACACCAGCACGCCCATGTCGGCCACCGCGGCCACCGCCGTCGGGCGGATCGGGATGGTCGCAAGGCCCGCGCCGAAGGTGAGCCGCACCGGGCGGATCGAGCCGGTCGAGCGGCCCGACGTGAGCCGGAACGCGAGCAGGTTCATGCCGCCTTCGAGGTAGGGCGCGAGGCGCTCGGCGCCGGCGGGGTCGATCTGGTAGCCGTTGTCGCGGAGCCAGGTGACGGCGACGTCGGAGATGACCGGCGCCGCGGGGTCGACCGAGATGACGACGTAGTCGTAGGGGCCGACGGTCCCTTCGTCGACGACCGAGACCGAGGAGCCGGCATCGGCCGCGGCGGCGTCGATGCTCCCACCCGTGCTGTCGAGCCCCGGGACGCCGCCGCGGAAGCCGTCGGCGCACGTGCCCTCGACCGTCGTGGTGAGGAGGTACTGCGGGTTCGTCGCGGCCTGCAGGCGGGCGAACGCGAGGTCGGAGGAGACGGAGATGGCGGGGCTGCCCTCGACGGGCAGCACCCACGCGAAGGCGTCGGCGTCACCCGCGTACTGGATCTGGATGGTCGCCGTGACCGAGCCGTCGTCCTCGACGGCGAAGATGATCCGCTCGGCGGCCTGGTTCACGGGCTGGCTGTTGTCGCAGAAGAAGCCGCCGCAGGCGGCGGCGGGGTGCGCGACGAGGGACGAGCCGAGCGCAGCGGCGGCGGCGAACGAGGCGGGGAGGCGCGGGAAGGACGTGGGCATGACGTTCGCGCCAAGCAGGTTCCAAGCCAGGGTCTCATGGCCCAGAGCGGCACGCGGGCGTGAGGCACATCGCTTGCTGTGCGCGGCGCATGCATCGCCCGTTGCTCCTCGCGGCCGCGCTCGTCGGCTGCGCGGCCCCCTCCGAGGCCCTCGTCGCCCGCCTCGACGCGTGCGGCCTCCTCTCGGAGGGGGCGTTTGGACCGCGGGCCCTCGCGGGCCTCTACGCGCCGACCGACTGCTACGAGGACTGCCTCGGCGCGGCTTCCTGCGAGGCGCTCGAAGCCGCGGTGTGCCGCAGCGACGTGTCGTTGCTCCGCGCGTGCGACGAGCGCTGCGCGCACCGGTGCGGCGACGGCGCGCTGATCGGGGTCGAGCGGATCTGCGACGCTGTCGCGAACTGCGCCGACGCGAGCGACGAGATCGACTGCCCGGGCTGGACGGTCCTCACCTGCCGCGACGGAAGCCGCGCGATGGGCCGGCGCTGTGACGTCGTCTACCAGTGTCCAGACGGATCGGACGAAGACGGCTGCGCACGCACGTCCTGCAGCGACAGGTTCCTTCCTCCGTACTGGCGCTGCAACGGCAACCCCGAGTGCAGCGACGGCTCCGACGAGGCGTGGTGCGGGACCTACCGCTGCGAGGACGGCCGCTCGGTGATCTACCGGCCCGAGGGGCCGACGCCCCGGTGCGACGGCGTCTGGCAGTGCAGCGACGGCTCGGACGAGCGCGGCTGCGCCGAGCTGCAGCGCTGCTGCGGCTGCTGACGGGTCACCGCCGCGCGGACGTCAGCGCCACGGCGGCGGCCACGGGTCGGAGCGCGAGATGGACCACTCCACGAGCCGGGTCAGCAGGCGGGAGTCCGCTTCCGGGCGGCCGCCTCCGAGGCACGCGCAAGCGTGCTGCACGGCGGCGGGGAGGTCGGCGACCACGGTCGTCCGCGAGCGCGTGCGCTGCAGCAAGAGGAGCGAACTGAGAAACGCGCGGGTGGCAGCGCCTCGGAAACCGCCCACGAGCACCACGTGGCAGGTGCCGCGGGCGTTCACGGCCTCGGCGGTGAGCCGCGCTGCCTCGTCCCGCACCCGGGCATCGAAGCGGGGCGTGCCATCGATCGCGACGTTGAGGAGGTAGGTGCCCTGGTGCAGGGCGGAGAGCCGGCGGGCCGTCGCCGCGTAGCTCTGCATCTGCTCGTGGGTCGGCGCGTCCAGCCAGACGTTCACGATCACGCAGCCGAGGTGCACCATCCGGAAGGTGTCTTCGACATGCAGGACGACGGGCGCGAGCACGCGCGGAGGATGCCAGAGACCGCCCGCTGCGGCGACGAATCGACCGTTGGGTCTCTGCGGTCGTTCTGCTATGAGGCGGCCCGCGCCATGGCACGAACGAAGCTGACCGCGCGGACCGCGGACCGTCACACGCTCTACCAGGACTGCGTGCAGAACCCCGAGTTCGAACTCGCGCTCCTCGACCGCCTCTATCGCCGGCACGCAGGCCGCTCCCCTCGCTCTTTGCGGGAGGACTTCTGCGGCACGGGCCTGCTCTGCGCGACCTGGGCGAAGAGCCGCAGAGAGCGCACCGCGATCGGCCTCGACATCGACCGAGAGGTCCTCGCGTGGGGCCACGAGCGCAACGTCGCCCCCCTCGGCGAGGCCCAGGAGCGCGTGTCGCTGCGCGCGCAGGACGTGATGGTCCCGACCCGCGAGCGCGCGGACGTGATCGTCGCGTTCAACTACTCGTACCAGACGTTTCGCGATCGCCCGACGCTGCTCCGCTACTTCCGCGCGGTGCATCGCTCGCTCGACCGCGAAGGCATCTTCGTCCTCGACCTGCTCGGCGGCTGGGAGTCGCAGCAGGTGCTCGTGGAGAAGCGCCGTCGTCAGGGCTTCACCTATGTCTGGGAGCAGGCCGACTACGACCCGGTTTCGGCGCGCTTTCTCTGCCACATCCACTTCCACTTCCCGGACGGGAGCAAGCTTCGCAAGGCCTTCACCTACGATTGGCGGCTCTGGCAGCTCGTCGAGCTCCGCGAGCTGCTCGCCGAGGCGGGCTTCGTCGACGTGGACGTGCTCTGGGAAGGTGATGGCGACGACGGGACGGGCGACGGGGTATTCCGTCGCGTGACGCGCGCCCGCAACGACCCGGGCTGGAACACCTATCTCGTGGCCAAGAAGCGTCCGTCCGCGCCGCGGCGGGCACTTGCGAGGAAGACCCCGTGAGCGACGCGCGCGCCGCGTGCGGCGGGCGCCTGCCATGAAGGCCAGCGCGGCGCTCGCCATCGCAGCGCTCGTCGTGTTCGGGGCCGCGAACGCGCGCGCGTGGCCCATCGGCACGCGCCTGCCTGCGGCGCAGGCATGGTCGCTGCCGGACGTCGAGGCCCGGAGCGGCCGATACCGCGTCGTGACCTTCGATGGGCACGTGCATACCGACGACTCGCACGACGCCCGGCACCCGACACGCGACGTGCTCGAGCTCGCCGAGCGGGCCGACCTCGACGCCGTCGTCATCACCGACCACGGGGGCGTGGGCGCGCAGCGCGACTTCGCCGCGTACCCAGGTCCTGTCGTGCCGCTGATCGGGGAGGAGGTGGGCGGCTCGTTCGGTCACGCGGTCATCTGGGACGTGCCCGAGCGGCGGGGCATCCACGAGGCCGCACGCAGCTCGATGGAAGCGCTCGCCGGTCTCGTCCACGAGCGCGGCGGCGTGGTCGTGCTCGCGCACCCCGGCTGGTGGATCGGGGGCAACGTCTTCGATCCGCTGCGATGGATGGAGTACGACGCGCTGCGGCGCGGAGGGATCGCCGAGGGCGTCGATGCGCTCGAGCTGTGGAACCAGCAGTTCTACGTTCCGAGCCGGGACCTGGTCGATGCGTGGGATTCCCTGCTCGGCCGCGGCCTCTTCGTACCGCTCGTCGGCAACAGCGACTTCCACATCCTCGACGCCGATCGGCTCGGCGAGCCGCGCAATGCGCTGCTCTGCCCGCTCGCCGGCACCGAGCTCGCGCAGCCGCTCGCGACCTGCCTCGTCGACGGGGTGCGACGCGGACGTCTCTACGTCACGGACGGGCCGTCGCTCGTGCTGACCGTCGCGGGACGCACCCTCGGCGAGATCGTGCCCGCCTTCGCGCACACGCTGCTCGCGGTCTTCGTCACGGCCGAGGCGCCGCGTGGCGGGACGCTCCTCGTGCGTGTGGGCTCCGAGGTCGTCGAGCGCATCGCGCTGCCGGCCGGCGAACGCTCCGAGCGGCGGCTCGCGATCCGGGTCCCCGACTCCGACTCCTACGTGCGCGTGGAAATCGAGCGGCCGGAGCCCGAGCTCGGCGTGCCTCCGTTCTCGCTCCTCTCGAATCCGGTGCGTATCGATGTGCTGCCGCTCCGCGACGACGGCTGGCGCGGCCCCGACGAGGGGCGCGTCCCCGCGCCCTTCGGCTTTCGCATGCGCGACGAGGCCACGCTGCGTCGCGGCCGGCGGCCCCGCGGCGAACGCCACGCGAACGACGCCGCGCCAATCGGGCGCTAGAGCGCCTCGGACAAGACGACTTGGTAGGTGTCCATCGCGCGCTGCTCGGTGAAGGCGCCGAGGCGGAAGACGCCATCGGTGTCGGCGACGAAGCGCCGTCCGCCGAGTTCTGCCGTGTCGATCCGCCGACATCCGGGCAGCCCGAGCGCGTGTTCGATCTCGGCGTTCGCGAACGAGCACACCGCCACGGCGATGCGTCCGCCGGGGCGCACCAGGCGGGCGGCGCGCTCGAGGATCGCCCGCTGGAGCGCGGCGAGCCGCGGCGGGTCGGACGGATCGAGACGAAGCGCGATCTCCGGCCGCCGACCGAGCGTCCCGAGGCCGCTGCACGGCGCATCGACGAGTACGCGGTCGAAGGAGCGCTCCGCGAGACCGCCGAGTCCGACCGAGAGATCGACCGCGTGGCGCTCGACACGGTCCGCGAGTCCGAGTCTTCGCGCCTCGCGGGCGAGTTGGTCGAGCTTGGGCGCCGACACGTCGACCGCGACGACCGAGCCGTCGGGCCCGACGGCTTCGGCGAGCGCGAGCGTCTTGCCGCCACGGCCTGCGCACGCATCGAGGATCCGCTCGCCGGGCTGCGCGAGGAGCACGTCGGCGATCCACTGCGAGCCTTCGTCCTGCACGGCGAAGCGGCCCTCCGCGTAGCCCGGCAGCCGGCGGGGATCGCCGAGCCCGCGCGCGAGCACGGCCCGCGGCCCCGCGCCTCCGAGCTCGACCTGCGCGCCGGGCCGGAGCGCACGGAGGTCGTCGGCGAAGGCCTCGCGGTGGCCGCGCACCCGCAGCGCGAGCCACGCCGGCTCGGCCGCGAACGCGAAGAATCGCTCGGCCCGCTCTGGCCCCAGCGAACGAAGGGCCTCGTCGTGGATCCACGCGGGGAAGCTCGCGAACACCGGAAGCGGTGCCGGGGGTCGGGCGGTGGAAAGGCGGCGCAGCACCGCGTTGGCGAAGCGCGAGAGCCCGATCCCCCGCTCCGCCTTCACGGCGCCGACCCACGCGTCGAGCACCGCGTGGCTCTCGGCGCGGGTGTGGACGAGCTCGTAGGTCGCGCCGCGCAGGCACGCGAGCACGACCGGCTCGGAGGGCAGACCCCGGTCGCAGTGGGCCGCAATGCGCGCATCGAGCGCCCCAGCGCTGCGGAGCGCTCCGTACACGAGGTCGGTCGCCCGGGCCGCCTCGGCCGGATGCAGCGAGGCGTGCGAGAGTTCGGCGTCGAGCGCGCGGCTCGCCCAGGCGGCATCGGTCGCGACCCTGGCGAGGACGCGGGCCGCGACCTCGCGGCCGCTGCGCGCGGCGCGTTCGCTCCTCGTGTTCCGGTTCATTCCCATCCGAGCTCACCCGCGACTTCGGGCCACACGTGGCGCTCGACGTCGTTCTTGAACGCGAGGACGACCAGCATCAGGACGAGCACCAAGCCGACGAGCGAGGCCGCCTCGCGCAGGCGCGGCGTGACGGGCCGGCGGGCCACCGCCTCGACGAGGAGGAAGAGCAGCCCGCCCCCATCGAGGAGAGGCACCGGCAGCAAGTTCAGGATGCCCAGGTTGATCGAGATGAAGGCCATGAACCACAGGAACTCGAGCGCGCCGGAGCGCGCGGCCGAGCCAGCGCCCTCGGCGATCGAGACCGGACCGCCGATGGAGCGGGCCGTCAGGCTGCCCTCGAAGAGCAGGACGACCGAGAGGACCGTGGACTCGACGGCGGCCCAGGTCGTCTCGAGCGCAGCCTCGGCGGCGTGCGCGTAGGGCGATGGATGCTCCAGCGGCGCGGCGATGGTGACGGGCGCCCAGTGTTCGATGCCCGAGGCCCACTCGTCGTACACGAGGCCGTACTCGGTCTCGCCGCGCGCGTGCCCGAGCGTGAGGCGGCGGGTGAGGAGCTGATCGCCGCGGCGGAAGGTGAGCTCGTGCGTGGTCTCGCCCGCCGCTGCGAGGTCCTCGAGGAACCCGTCGAAGTCGCGGAGCTCGCGGCCATCGAGCGCGAGCAGCCGGTCCCCGGTGGTGAGCCCCGCCGCGGCCTCCGGGGAGCCTGCCCGAACCCGGTGCACGTAGAGGTCGGAGGGCTCGAGCCCGACCCGCGCTGCGCCGTCGCCGGGACCGGGCTCGGGCGTGATGGTGGTGATGCGCGCCGCGTGAAGCGCGAACTCGAGGAGCGGACCCAGCGGCGCCGGCGCGGTCTCTGGTCGCAGGTACGTGACGAGCACGGTGGAGCCGCCGTTGTCGCGGAGGATGTGCGCGAGGTCGATCCACCGATCCACCGGCCGGCCCGCGCACGCCACGATGCGGTCGAAGGTACGGAGGCCCGATGCGGCGGCGGGACTCGAGGGAGACGTGACGCCGACGACCGCGAGCGGATGGGCCGGAGAGATCCCGAGGCGGACGGCGTCGCGGCGATGATCGGCGACGAGCCGCTCGCTCACCCGCTCCGGCGTGATGCGGGTCTCGACCCGCTCGCCCCAGCGCTCGACCACCACCTCGATCTCCCGCCCCGCGTTCGCCTCGACGAGATCGGTGAGTTCATCCCAGACGTGGACGTCGTGTCCGTCGAAGGCGACGATGCGGTCGCCAGCCTCGAGCACGCCCTCGGCCGGATACCCGGGCAGGACCCGGCCCACGACCGCTGGAAGGGAGCTGGACTCGCCGAGAAACACCACGAAGTAGAGCAGCGGCGCGAGCACGAGGTTCATCGCCGGCCCGGCGAGCAGGATGATCGCCCGCTTGAAGAGGGCTTGCTCGTGAAACGCGCGACCCTCGTCGTCCGGGTCCTGCGCCGTGACGGTCTCGGAGCGCGTGTCGCCGAGCATCTGCACGTACCCGCCAAGTGGGATGGCGGCGATCTGGTAGTCGGTCTCACCGCTCTTGAGGCCCGCGATGCGCGGCCCGAAGCCGAGCGAGAAGCGCAGCACCTTCACCCCGAAGAGCTTGGCGAAGACGAAATGCCCGAGCTCGTGCACGAAGATCAGCGCGCCGACGAGGACGATGAACCAGAACAGCGTCACGGGAAGGCCGGGGAGTCTGACAGACGCGGCGACGGTGGTCCCGCGCCGGGCGCAGTCATTCGCCGCCCGCGAGGCG
>Ga0209972_10001902_pt1 | contig 17600 bp, 16 predicted proteins | sample NOAtaG_7_FD_187302 | JGI IMG/M metagenome (GOLD analysis project Ga0209972, IMG submission 187302) | Freshwater lake microbial communities from Lake Erie, under a cyanobacterial bloom - NOAA_Erie_Diel1S_2200h metaG (SPAdes) (version 2) | ecosystem: Environmental > Aquatic > Freshwater > Lake ... | reverse complement strand
TTTGCGTTAACTTTATTCATGGCGTTTAGGGGGTTATAGTTTCAACTAATTATTTGTAGCCAACACTAAGTTAGTGAAGGACTACTTTTCTCCCTAGACGCCTCACTTTTTATAGCATAGAAGCTTTCTTCAATGGTGCGGTGAGGTGTAATCCAAAGTTTATATCTTCGTTCAACGTTTTGTGTCGGGGACAGGACGCGGCTTCGAAAGCGCACCACTGAAGAAACACAAACGTTGGGCGCAAGGCTAGACGAGTTTCAAAATGAGTGACGTCTAAGCGAAGAAGTAGATTTCAAATTACGACTGACTTGAAAAACAAAAAATAAAACCGGACATTTAACAAATCAAAGACTGGCTTATGGGAAATTTCAAAGACGAAATACATGAATTTTACAAAAAGGAAAATTCTTTTCGGTTTTCTAAAAACATGTGGCTTGACCTGCTTGGACATGGACTCACTGGACTAACCCTCGGGATAGTAATTATTTTAATTCGTGGGACTAATCCCATGCCGACACTTTTACTCCTACCGACAGTAACGACTTTATGGGGTCTGAGGAATCATTTAAGGAAAAATAAAGTAAGAGATAGTGAACATTGAGTTTTAATTGTTGACACTAGATGGCCAGTTCGACCTGAGCTTCAACTGCGACAAAGACTCGTTAACCGACAACGGCTTTATAGCTACTGGACTTGAGAAATAAATTTCGGTCGACTAACCGCCCAGCGCCCAACAATGTATTTGCGTCAAGCGGGGTTGACGCGTAATCCAACGTTTTCGTATCTTTAATGCGTTCGGTGTCGGGGACAAGGCGTGGCTTCGGAAGCCCCGCTCGAACGCAAATACTCACGTTGTGTGCTATTCCCCCCATTTTCGAGATGAAAATCAATTTCGAAGCTAAGGTTCAGGACAAATCGAAGTCTAAAAGGAGGTTAGTGCGACCGAATAGGCACTGATGACTAACACTTTACAACGTGTTAGTCCGAATTTTGAAAAAAATTTGTTTCCAACTTAAACTTTTTTGTGAAAAGCATATCTAACGAAAATAACTTTTACAAATTTTAAAAAATGAAAAAAGCTTTATTTCTTTTAATCGTAATTTCTGCTTTTGGTTGTGGAAAAGATAACGATAATGTAAATCCGACAGTAATTCCTTATCAAGAGGGTTTGACAACTAATTACATAACAGTCAGCAACATTACACGGAAATATTTAGTGTACAGACCAACTGGAATGACAACAATAAATGCAGTTGTAACTGTTTTGCACGGTGGTGGTGGACTTGGACTTGATGTAGCCGAACTCGGAACTCACCCACTTTCTGTTTTTAGAACGATTGCAGACAGTGAGAGGTTCTTAGTTATTTATCCAGAAGGATCTCTTGATATTCAAGGAAATCCCGGTTGGAATGATTGTAGAAGTGATGATATTTCAGGTAGTCAAGGCGATGATATTACGTTTTTGAAACAATTAAACGCTAAATTAATATCTGACTTGAATATTAACTCATCTAAAATGTACTTGACAGGAACGAGTAATGGAGCATTAATGACTTATTCTTACGCATTTCAATTTCCCGAGACTATTAAGGCTATTGCGGTTTCAAGCGGTAACTTACCTGAGTTTCCTGAAAATGGAGTTTGCACAAATGGTTCATCAATCCCATTGCCAATTTTGCTGACACACGGAACGAGCGACCCAGCAATGCCTGCAAGTGGTGGATGTGTTGCTAACTTGGGAGGTGGTTGCAATCGTGGAAAAGTAGTATCCCAAACTTCAACGATAAACTATTGGCTCCAAAGGAATGGTTTGCAAAATGTTACGCCTACAATATCCACCTTTGATGTAAATACAACAGACGCAGGAAACGTAGAAAAAAGAGTTTATAATGGAGCAAAACCATTAGTTTATTATGTATTAAATAATGCAGGACATTCTGTTGCTAGCAAAACTGTGTATCTAAATTCATCACCAGCAAATGGTGTTCAAAATAGAGATATTGAATATGCAGAAGAAGTTTGGAATTTTTTCAAAGGACTTAAATGAAAACAGCACACAACACTGTATTTGCGTCAAGCGGGGTTGACGCGTAATCCAACGTTTTCGTATCTTTAGTGCGTTCGCTGTCGGGGACAGGACGCGGCTTCGGAAGCCCCGCTCGAACGCAAATACTCACGTTGCCGGCAAGTGCCAGACCGGGTACCAAGAGACAGTAATTTTGACTAAATTGGGGATAAAATTTAGACAATATGAGAAAGACCACCGTAATTGAATCAATAAATAAATTGCCTGACGAATTTTCAATTGACGAAATTGTTGAAAGGCTAATAATAATTGAAAAAATTGAGAAAGGACGTCAAGACGTGAGGGACGGAAAAGTAAATACACAGGATCAAGCCAAAGCAAAGTTGAGCAAATGGTTAAATTGATTTGGACTGACCAAGCAATTACTGACATTGGCGACTACATTGGGGAGAATTCGGAAAAATACGCTAAGCTGACTGTCAAAAAATTATTTGAGAGACCTGAAATATTAAAGACCTTTCCACAAACAGGGCGAATCGTTCCTGAAAAAAATGAAGAGAACCTTAGAGAACTGATTGAAGGAAATTATAGAATCATTTACGAGATAGTTTCGGCAGACCAAATAAACATTCTGACTGTTTATCATAGCGCTAGAGACTTGAAATTATAGGCACCAGCCGCCAACAATCTATTTGCGTAGCGGGGTTGACGCGTAATCCAACGTTTTCGTATCTTTATTGCGTTCGCTGTCGGGGACAAGGCGTGGCTTCGGAAGCCCCGCTCGAACGCAAATACTCACGTTGTGTGCCAGGCGCTAAAAAGACCTGCGGACAGTGACGACTTAAAGGACAACGTTTTGATTTGCGTTGACAACTTAGACGATTTTAAATTAAACTGATAAAATACAACTTGACTACTCGCTTATGTATCTTAAAGAATGGGATAGGTTACCAAAGTGGTTTAAAATAGTAATCTGGTCTATTGAAGGACTCACCTTGGTGGGTACAATAATTTATGCATTTCAATAGAGACCAATTTTGTACGACCGTGTGAGTCAACGCACGGACCACGTGGAGACAGGAATTTCGCGCGACAGCGCGAATTTTTTTGCGGTTTGACAAAGGAAAATTAAGAAAATCGGGGACGACAATTTTTTTAACGTCTACGCGGACGTTTGGTGTAGCTGGACAAATTTTCGTCACGCAGAGCACGCAGAGAGATTGGACGACTTTGACCGACTCAAAAACGTGGACTCCTAACCTATTTCAAAATCAAAACTCATATTCGTGGACTCGAACGCGTCAACAAAACATATCGGTCGACTTGAGACAAGTCGTAAACAAAAAGTAACGGTTGACGCGCCAGAGCATGCAACAAAATGTTTCTTCAATGGTGCGGTGAGGTGTAATCCAAAGTCTATATCTTCGTTCAACGTCTAGTGTCGGGGACAGGGCGCGGCTTCGGAAGCGCACCACCTTGCTTCTCCATAATTTGCCAAGGTAAGCAAACAAAAGGTTTTGTATCAGGCAAGCAAAAAATCGCAAACTGATTCTTATTTTTGGTGAATTTGTATTTCTATGACGAATAATCCCCTTCTTAATCAGCCGCGACCACATGTAAATTCTTTCGCGTTATTCATTCTCAATCTTTTGATATGGGGCTCCTGTTCAGCCAATGCTATTTTAGTGGTAAATAGCTGGATTTCCCGAACAGAAAATACACCCGATCATCATAATATGACGTATGTAATATTTTTCATTGCGGTCTTTTTCTTGAGTTTCGGAATTGCTAGAAAACTAACGGCTAAGCGCGATTCCTGGGACGCACTTCACCGAACAGGTGATCAAAAAAGAAAGGCCCTCATGGTCGTAGATGATCTCTTTTATCTCGCCTATGTTTGGGGCGATCGACACATACCCATTACCTATACTTATGTGTGTGCCAGTGGCAAACCTTACCAAGTTCATCCAACTGCCGAAGCCATTATAAAAGCAGCGGATAATACTATTGGCGCATCATCGGAAGCGACACTTTTAGAAAGGGGGGAGCAAGTCCAGATTATTGACTGGAAGGTTATGCAGCCTTCACAAGCCACTTTGAAGGAGAGGGTAGCCTTAGTAAATAGAAATCGGAATGCGCCTTCGGATGAAGGGATTGTAAGAGCTAAATACACAGGAGAGTTTCCTGCCATATTGGATGAGCAAAAATATTTTCTGCGTGACGCCCGGCAAAGTGTTTCACTGAAGGAGATGGCTGCCAATGATTTTACTCTAAATATCTCAGGAGATACCTGGGAGATGATAGCTGGCAAGCGGTTAAGAAAGCTAACCTTTTATCTTGAGGTTAATGAGGTTCGTATACCGGTGACAAATCAGCAATTCAAACAGGTGCGCGCGGGAGATTGGATTCGCTATCATGCAAATTTCTTTTCAGGCGCTAGTGACGTAGAGTTGCTCTAAAAAATCAACTTTACACTTTTCGTTCAGTGGTCACAAAAAGCGGAGAATAGAGGTGTTATCCCAATTGAATAACTGGAGCCAAAGATTTGGAATTATTTCAAAAAACCATATCGACAAGGGGACAAAACGCCAGCTCAATAGACATTAAAGGCTAGACACCAGCACTCATTACTGGTGCTGCTGTTCGTTAGTTCTGACCATAATGTGAACTACGACAACTTAACGATTGCCTAAGAAGATTTAACTAACCGACAACGACTCGTGAAATTTAAACGGTCGACTGAACGGTCAGCGCCCAACAAAATGTTTCTTCAATGGTGCGTTGACGTGTAATCCAAAGTTTATATCTTCGTTCAACGCTTTGTGTCGGGGACAGGACGCGGCTTCGGAAGCGCACCATTGAAGAAACACAAACGTTGTGGCTTATTGCCAGATCCTATAAGAAAGATTGGAAAAATTTAATAAATTCGGGATAGAATAAAAGAATTATGACGACAAACGAGATCAAATCTGAAATCCAGAAATCCTTGGACAACGTTCCTGAAAGCGTTCTTCAGGACATCTTAGACTTTTTGAAACAGGCTGAGAATCAACCTGCGGACAGATTAAATCTAATGAAGGATTTAAGAGATATTTTGACCGAAGACAAAGAACTTCTCGAACGACTCGCTAAATGATAGAAGTTAGTGAAGTCGAAAAGATTCATGACATTCTTATTGACCGATTTGGTGGAGCAAAAGGAATTAGAGATAAAGGGATTTTAGAATAAGCTATCGGACGACCATTTCAGACTTTTGACGGGAAAGACTTATATCCCAAACCCGTTGACAAAGCCGCAGCTATTTTTGAGAGTATTGTTTTCAAACCATCCATTTGTGGACGGAAACAAAAGAACTGCATATGTTGTATTACGACTTATCCCCAAGAGGAATCAACTTGATCTTAAGGTTGACCAAGACGTTAAATATGACTTTGTAATTAAAGCAGCAAAAGGAGAATTAACATTCGACAAAATTAGAGCGTGGATTACAGGTAATTTGGAGTAGGCAGCGAAGCCACAACAATATATTTGCGTCAAGCAGGGTTGACGCGTAATCCAACGTTTTCGTATCTTTATTCCGTTCGGTGTCGGGGACAGGACTCGGCTTTGAAAACACACCACATCAGAGTCCAAAACGCCTTACGATCTTTCAAACCCAATTAATTTAAATCATTAACAAATATTTTATTTAAATTACTTCATTAAAAACCCAACTATGAAACCTCCAAAATCTTCTGACGGTTCTGAGAAAACAAAGAATCCTGAACAATCTAACAGGCGTGATTTTTTGAAATCGGCAGGATTAGCAGGTTTAGGTTTGTCCGCCACTCCTTTCTTTCTCTCCTCCTGCAACACTAAAACTGAGGCCGATCAAAAACAGTCACCGATTTTATCGGAAAGAGATACGCTGCAATTCCCACAAGGGTTCCTTTGGGGGACGGCTACCGCATCCTACCAGATTGAAGGGGCAGCCAATGAAGACGGCCGAGGCAAATCCATTTGGGATACTTTTTCTCATACACCCGGAAAAATAGTAAACAACGACAATGGTGATATTGCCTGCGACTTTTATCATAAGTACAAAGAGGATATTCAATTGATAAAATCGTTAAACGCAAAGGCTTACCGGTTTTCCATATCCTGGTCACGCATTTTTCCGGATGGTGCAGGTACGCCCAACCAAAAGGGTATCGATTTTTATAACCGAATGGTAGACGAATTACTGGCAAATGGTATTCAACCCTTTGCAACACTATTCCATTGGGATCTGCCACAGACATTACAGGACAAGTATAAAGGTTGGCAATCAAAAGAAACGTCCAAGGCATTTGCAGATTACGCAGGCTTTATGGCAGAAAAATTAAGCGATCGGGTAAACCATTTTTTTACACTCAATGAAATGTGGACGTTTATAGAATTGGGGCATGGCAATGGACTTCATGCGCCCGGTTTAAAATTGTCCCCGGCAGAGTTGTACCAGGCACGCCATCATGCCGTATTAGCTCATGGCCTTGCTGTGCAGGCAATACGGGCACAGAGTAAAACCGGCACAAAAGTAGGTATTGCGGAAAATGTAAAGGTGGCGGTACCTCTTATTGAAACACCGGAAAATTGTAAAGCAGCAGAAATAGCAACCCGAGAAATCAATGCCGGATACTTGACGGTTGTTATGGAAGGAAAATATGCCGAAGCTTATCTAAAAAAGGCAGGTGCAGACGCTCCTATTTTTACAGAAGATGAACTTAAGATCATCAGCGCACCAACTGATTTTTGCGGAATCAATATCTATAATCCTGAATGTTATGTAAAAGCGTCTTCCAATGAAGCAGGCTATCAAATAATCCCATTCGCGAAATCACATCCTACCAGCACTTCTCCGTGGGAACTATTAGCGCCCGAAACACTTTATTGGGGAGCCAAACATGTTCAAAACCTTTGGAATGTAAAAGAAATTTACGTTACCGAAAACGGATACAGTAGCACCGATGAGGTAACACCAGACAATCAAATTAATGATACTGACAGGATCATGTTTTTGCGGGGCTACCTTTCCCAATTGCAAAGAGCAACGGCTGAAGGGGTTCCTGTAAAAGGCTATTTCTACTGGAGCCTGGTTGACAATTTTGAATGGGCCATGGGCTTCAATACTCGTTTTGGATTGTATTATATGGACTACAAAAGTCTCAAGCGAATTCCCAAACTGAGCGTAGAGTATTTTAAAGCCATGGCTTTAAAAAATTCGGTGTTATAAATGAAAGCAAAATGGAGCTCGCACAAAAGTTCTTTACTAGGAGAGCCAAGAGTGCGACAAGTTTATTTCATTGCTATTGGTCCACTATATTCTTCGCCATTTTCGGAAAAATCAATCCATGAAACGGCAATACCGAATACCAATACAAACGACCCCATAGGCCAAGTGGCCGATAGGTGGCCGTTTGAAATAATGTCTTTCTTCCGTCACTTTCCTTTACTCTGAATTCCAGCCATGCCTCACCAGGTAATTTCATTTCAGCGTAGAGTAGCAGTCTGCCATTTGGTTTATCTGCCACCAACACACGCCAGAAATCAAGGGCATCACCTGCTTTTAAATCAGTTTCGCTTCTTCGTCCCCTTCGCAAACCGACTCCACCTACCATTTTATCCATGACTCCGCGAATGCGCCACATCCAATTGCCAAAATACCAACCGCGATTACCGCCAATGCGCCAAATATTTTCGATGACCTCTTCCCTATTTCTAACAAATTCAATTTGTCTTTTGTCAGTGAATACTCCATGTTCAGGCACTTGAACATTGTTGAGAAAATTCTTATCCATTGTGGAAAGTGAAATCGCATCCTTCCAGCTAGAGATCACGCTTTTCTGACTAATCTTGTCAAAGGCTAACTGCAACGACTCTTCGTAGGAAAGAATTTTCGTTGGTACGATTTGCTGTATCCGCGTATCGTTGCAGATCACTTCATTGCGCATACTATTTACGAGGCTTCGCGCCAGTGAATACGTAGTTGAAGTAACGAATACCAACCATAAGGAAGAAAGTTTAGGTGTAAGAACAGGAATGGTGATAATCAATCTCTTCAATCCTCGCATTTTGGCAAAGCCATAAAGCATCTGCTTGTAGGTAAGTATTTCTGTTCCCCCAATATCAAATGTCTGATGAAAACTTTCCTGTTTTAATAGCACGCCCTGCAAATACTCAATCACATTTCGAATCCCAATCGGTTGGCAGCGTGTCTTCAGCCATTTGGGAGCAATCATGACTGGAAGTTTCTCCACCAGATCTCGGATGATTTCAAACGAGGCACTACCCGAACCAATAATTATCGCAGCACGTAACACCGTTAGCGGAGCGTTCGCGCGCATCAGAATATCTTCTACATTTTTGCGAGATAGTAAATGAGCTGACAAGTCTGCATCATTCACAATTCCACTCAAGTAGATAATTTGTTTCGCAGTGGTAGCATTGATGAGTGAAACAAAATTCGCTGCCGCTATCGCCTCCATCTCTGTAAAATTGGGATTGGAAGAACTCATGGAGTGTACCAAATAGTAGGCAGCGTCTATATCGGTAGGAACGGAGATAAACGTGCTTGGATCACTTAGATCCACTTCTATGACGGAAACTTGTTTTAGGAAATCTTCTGAAAAATCATCCCAATCAAACCTGCGCCTATCGCGTACCAAACAAACCACGTGATGCCCTGCCTCGACTAAAACAGGAAGAAGTCTTCGGCCGATGTACCCGGTAGAACCAGTGAGGAGTATTTTCATAGACTTTGTTTTATCATTTTCTCACACTTTTTCCAATATGAAAAAAAAGAATTGTAATACCCACTTATTTCTGGGTATAGCCAATCCCGTGCGTCTCTTTGTCCGGTATAATAACTAAAAGCCGGGTGTTCTTTCGAAATTAGCCACTTGGTTCTCACCTCGGAAGCTACGTAAAGTTGTTCTAACTCAGAAACCTCGCCTATCATCAATTGAATATTCGGGATATTTTTGGATAGATTTAAAATAAATTTAATCACCTTTTCACTCACCGGAAATTTCTGAAAGTGTGACGGCTCTAGTAATAGAATACGATTTACTTTTTCATCCTTTCTCCAAAGTGGATCGAGATTGTAGGAATTATAGATTAACGTTGGCTTGGTCGTGTCAACAGAAGGCGTTTTGGAATCAGGAAGCAACGTTTTTAAACTCAGAGGTCTAGTCGACTTCAGTGTATCAGGTAATGTGGCTTTGTATAGGTCCTCTACAGGCAAATCCAAAAATGTGTCATGTTGGTGGCCGTTGGTAAAACGATTGATATTTTCCTGATTACAATAATACTTTTTAGAAGAGAATGCCCCGGCAACCCATTGCCAACTGCAGGTGTTGCTGGCCAAGTCGCCATCCAACAAATTATAATACATCCATTGCGCGGGTGCCAACCAATGTGCCTTACCCATGTTGCACGCGATGCTGGCCACATACATACGAACATGGTTATGCAGATAGCCTGTATTGTAAAACTCACGTATTGATTTGTCGATAGCGTCAATGCCGGTTGTTGCTTCTACCAATGCCTGAACCATTTGATGATGCAAAACATCGGTCTGGGGCTGTTTCAAATCCTGAAAAAGTAAATCTCCTTTTGCTTGCCACACGCGCTGAAAATACTCGCGCCAGGCAAGTTCTTGCAAAAACTTGTCCATCGTGCCACGAGGATATCCTTTTGATAACACGGACTCTTGCACTTGCTTAACGCTGACTACCCCGCGGGAGATATAGGGCGATAGATAAGTTACTGCTCCATCGATAAAATTTCTGGTGTTGCCGTATCTAAGCGGGTCAACGCTATTGACTCGTTCAATGATCGCGCTGTAGTCTTTGGGAAATGAAATCTTATTTTCATTACGCGGAAACAACTCAATCATCGTTTACTGATTTTGTTTCCTGAGATCGACTTTTGTAATGTAGACTTAAACCTTCCTTTATCCAGTTGACTGAGAGATTGGTGCTTCGTTCCTCTGCCGTTGGTGCGCTTGCGCCACATTCTAAAACTGCTTGCCTTCATCTGCGCACGCATGAGCGCAATCACTTCCTTTTCAAGCAAACCAAATTGTAGTTCGATGGCCTCAAATGGAGTTCTATCCTCCCAAGCCATTTCAATGATACGGTCAATGTCTGCGATAGTAAGTTCTTCCCTTTTCATTTTAGTATGGCGATCAACATCTTGTTAACGCACTAATTTCCATCCGAGTTTAACTCGATGCCTTTTGCTCACTTGTTTTATGGTATAACCGATGCATCACAAGTACGTGTGGGAGTGTGATCATCGACAATAAGATAAATGCCTCTGCGATTTGAAAACCTCTAAAGTAGACATAAACACCAAATGAAAGTAAAGCCAATAAACTAAATGGCAGCATCGCTTTAAGAAATTCCAGTAAAGTGCCTCCTGCTGATTGCTTAAAGTAAATGGCTTGATGCCTCATCGACTGTAATGCATGCCACAAACAAAAGAAAATAATAAAGCCGAATAAGAGCGGAGTAATAAGATACCATACTGTGATCAAGACAAACTGAATAATATAGTGAATGCTATTCTGACGCTCATAAACAACAAGGCTCAATAAATAAAGGACACCCAACGCAATCATTGCCGACAATGGCCAATTGAAACCGGCTATCGCGCTCTGGTCAACAAAGGAACTTGGTGTAAACAAACTATTCGATGAAAGCATCTGTCGAAAAATAGCGACTGCCTCATTCCAATGAAGCAGCACAGGAAAAACTAATACCCATATTCCCCAAAGCCACGAAGGCAAATATCGTAGAGATTCATTTTCAAAATTTGATTGGCCGAAATGATGAAAGGAGATAACAAAGAAGAGTATCAATGCCAGTAAGGGCGCTATCCACCAAAGCCCAAGATAAAGAAACATGGTTCCCAAATAGATGCCCAAAAATTTAAGCATTCCAAAATTCGACTTATCAGGTCGATACAAATGATCGTTTGAGCCGTGTGGAATTCCAACCGTACACAATAGTATTCCGCAAAAAATGGCTTGTACGTCTACCGCAAACGAGAACAAATAAACAATCACTATCAAAATTAATTGCAGTGCTATTTGCGTTTGAAATAGTTTGGATTGGTGATACATCAACGTCCCGACAAATGATCTAATAGTGATTTCAAAAATAGTCGAATAGGCAATTTGGAAAAAATAGCAATTTCCTCCACAAATGTGGTTTCTTCATCTAGAAATCGAAGAATGCGGTGAATCGGCTGGGTTAGAAACAATTGCTCGAAAATTTCCTTTCCACGATGGGGCTGATTTTGCAAAATCCGCAATAACAACGCATCGTACAGCCGAAATCGATATGGCCGGTGCATCGTGGGGAGAGTGCTATCTTCTTTCAACGCCTTGGCTAGTTTTTCACTATAAGCATGCATACGCTTAAAGCCAAAACCGGTAGTTGGTTTGATAGCTCCGCCCAATGTGCCGATATAAATGATTCTTTCTTTTGGTGATAGGTACTTTCGATGCATATCAAATTGAGGGGTCATTGGAATCGCCCCGATTTCGACCTCATTGATTTTATAACTGCACCCTTTCCGATCCATGTAATTCCTGAGTTCTTCTTCTGCCTCCGGAATGGATAACTTTTTCTCTCCAAATCTTGTCATTTCAACAAGCGCCTCGGTAGACGAATAAGGTAACTCGTACATGAATTGAGTATAGTTCCCTTGTGCAACGTTAAAATCCATCATCGACATGCTAGATTCATCAAACACCTTTTGTGCGGTTTCAACTCGCCATCCGACAAATGACTGCCAGAGAAACAAATCAGATTTTGTAGAAAGTGGTTTTTTAAAATAGCGTTCCTGTGCAAGTTTGTAATCAGCCTGATTAGAAGATGATGGAGGAAGTGCGGATAAAAAAATACGATCCGATTGCCAGGTTTCCTTTGTTGTTCTTACTTCTACCTGCGCTGTTAGATCATTAACTTCGATGACTTCTTCATCATGCCAATAAATGGCAGGGCACTCACTTAATTTACTTTTTAATTGCGAATAAAAATCTGCACTGCGCACATGATAATAACTATACGGAGTCAAGCTTTTTGCATTGCTGGATATATTGAGCTGTAAAATCGACTGCCATGCTTTGCTAACCGTTTCATCAGGTGCAATCGCCTTTGTTGCCCAGTAACACCAGGTTCGATCATTCGCCTTGTGCGAATCAGATTCTACGATACACAGCGTATTGAATTCGAGAAGACCTTGTTCCAACAAAGCATTCGCTAGCCAGAGCCCCGAAGCGCCTGCGCCAACAATGGTATAGTTATATGAAGATTGTTTTTCCATTGAAAGACCAAAAAAAACGGAGCTCGTTTACGAGCTCCGCCTTTCTAATTTGATACCGTGAATTCGGTTTATTTTCCTTTGCTAGTAACAGCAATGTTGTAAACTACTAAACCAAAGCCAATCTTGTTTATCGCATCTGCAATGTTGTAGAACAAATCTACATTTGATGCACTCCATCCTAGACCTGTATTAAGCCATCCTCCAGGCATACACATATACCCAATCGGATAGACAGCCCATCCTACTAATACGAACCAAGCCAATGTTTGAATACCTCTTATCACTACTGGATCACCAGAATTCTTAGCCAATTGAGCCACTTCACCAAACCATGCGGTGTACAAAATGTAGATATATCCAATAGTTGATATAACACCCCACATTACACTATGACCAGTAGATCCGTCAGTAAATGCCTCGCCTATGTAACCAGCAACCAACATCAAAACTGAAGCAGCGATCAACTTCCATAGCAAACTTTTCTTTGCACCGGCAGCTTTCGTCAACAAATAAAACTCAACGCACATCAAGGGAACAGTCAATGTCCAGTCGATGTAACGAAGGGCAGTTGGTGTTTGACCAGTTGCCAAATAGTAATCGCGCATGTAGTAATAGTGTACTGCTGCGATACCGGTGATAAGACCGGAAACTAAAAGAGAAAGTTTCCACTTGCCTTCTACGCTGCTTCTTTCCATGAAGAAGAAAACAGCAGAAGCGAGCATGGCCATGTAGCCGGTGAAGAATGTGAATGCGATCGGATCATCCACTGGGATTTTCACGATGTCGGTTAGTAATGTGTTCATATAGTTTGTGTTTAAGGATTTATGTTACAAATTAAACACAGCTTACTATCGCTTGTTTCAATCGTTTGAAAAAATTGTTAAATATTTTTATTCCTGTTTAATTTATTTGACATTTATACATATAATTGATAAACAAAAAGAATAAAATATGAAAAGAGTCAGCTAAAAGGGTCAAAAAAATGAGACCCGCTTCAATTGGAGTGTTTAGTATTGTCTACTTTTATGTCTTAATTATTAAACAAAACCAAAGTTGTGAATCTCCATTTTCGGCTTTTTGACAGTCGTCAGATGACTTAGAACATTAAAGAAATTGGTTTGTTGAAAGGACATCACTCTTCAACAAAAATAGTCTATGGTCACTTCGAGTAAATTTTTAGACAGTCAACGCTTGCACGGAGATCCTGAAGCAGATGCTCTCATCGAGGCGACTTTTGCAGCCAATCAACAGATCGTATTGTATGGCCTATTCAAATTGGACGAAAAGTCAATTGAATCTCAGCCTGATTCTGAGCTGAAGAAATTCTTGATAAATCAAAAGCCGAAACCAGCTTGGTTTAATCAAAAACGATTGCAAAAAGGGCAACAAATTTTCAAACAGTATGCTTTGGAGATGATGGCTTTGCTTGGCGCAATGTCACTACCCTATTGCTATGCGGCATCCCCGGGAAATAAAGCACTTTATTTATCAGACAAGATGCGCAATTCGCCCGGGAAGCGATTGCTAGATACCGCATCGTTCGTTATTTCAGTCTTAACTCCAGGAACTCTAGAACATGGACAGACGGGTCACATCCACATTAACAAAGTGCGGCTGATTCATGCACTGTCAAGGTACTATTTAAGAAAGCAACCGACTTGGAATATGGAGTGGGGCTTGCCCATTAATCAAGAAGACATGGCGGGTACGAATTTGGCTTTCTCTTATGTGATTCTGCTGGGCATGCAGCAATCGGGTTATATTCTCTCCGACAAAGAGAAAGAAGATTTTCTTTTTACCTGGCGCTACATTGGCTATCAGATGAATATCAATGAGGCATTACTACCATCGTCTTTTCTAGAGGCACGGCAATTGGCGACTACCATTAAGATCAGGAATTTCAAAAAGACAGAAGAGGGGATCATCCTAACCAAAGAATTATTGAGTTACTATAAAGTGAGTGTTCCCCGTGACCAGTCAGACTTGGTGTCTTCTCAAATTCGATTTTATCTGGGGAATGAAGTGGCAGAATACATTGGAATTGTAAGCGATCCTATTCGAGACAAGTTAGCTGCAACGGTAAGTACATTTATGTCCTTGCAAAGCCTGCTATCTGTGAAACCTGATAGTTATCAAAAAATGCTTTCGCAGCACTCACTACTGAAGAAGAAGTTTATCGCGTAAACCTACAGCGGCTTTGGCTTCAGCCTATCAAATTGATTATGAATCGCCAAAATAATCACCCCAAATAATACTGCCACCACAATCAAGATAATGTTTAACAAGCCTTCAATTCCAAAGGAAAGTTTTATAAGAATAGTGGAAATAATAAAGCCTGAATTTCGAATGACTCTATTGAATTTATCGGTGTGCAAAAAGGAGATCAATAGTAGTAGTACATCTGTTAAAATCAAGATGGTGAAACAGTTATCAAAAAATATTTTATTCACATCCTGAATAGATGTCATATGGTGGTTTGGCGAGAAAAAACTATCATAGATCCACTCGCCCAGACTAAAGATGGCTAGTAGCACAAAGATGGGTACCAGGCACTTAGCGATAATCGTTTTCATCTTGATGAACTGGGCTATTTCCGATGAAAGTTCGCCTGGCTCCGAATCGACTGCACTTTTTCGATTAAGCCGATAGAACAAAAGAATTAACAAAAAGAGAACCATAGTTGCTATTAAATCATAAGTCAGTAGCAGATCGCTGGGTACTTTAAACCAATCGGGTGTCAGCTGCAATTGAGATAAGTCTTTAAAAATTCTTCTGATCACAATTAGCGTCATGATCTCGTATTGTTTCCCGATGTAGGTAGTGGTTGATTTGGGGAGATAGTAAATGAGCAGATAAACTTCATAAATCAAAATGAAAGAAAATGGCGTATAGATTGCTGCAATGGGATTATTAAAAAGTTCTTTGTATCCATCGAAGGCGACCACTTTTAAATCAACTAGAAAGATCAGTAAAAGATGAAGCAAGAAGCTTGCAATAGCGATAATCACAATGACGACTTCACTCTTTTTGCGAGCTTCTTCGGATAGTATTTTTGAATACACTGAGTTGAATACGGTAGAAATTGTTGTCATGGCAAACTTTTACACCCTGCTGTATAAACACAATAACTGCGTTTTTGTCTTTTAAGCAAGCAAAAGCAATTCAAAAGCGATAGAATCGCACTTTTTTGCTGGCTAACAAAAGATGGGTGAGGGCTCTATTTCGTTAACTTCTCTGGTTTTACCCCCGGCTTAGCATACTCATAGCGATCAATCAATTGAGTTGAATAATAAGCGTCTATTCCGTTGCTGCATATTGATGACGCCTTATCAAGCTCGAGAAAACCATCCGATAAAAGAATATTCTCTTCTAATGCTACGCTTTGTAGTTTTCCAATTACCAAAAACGTGTTGTTGACTTTTATGGGAATGATTTGTTCCAACGTTAAGGCATACTTTACTTTACTCTCTTTTACAAAAGGTGCCGCTGTAGCTTCAAAAAATTCGGGGGTAAGCCCTAGTTCGTCAAACTCGCTTACCTCTTCGGGATATTTAGCGCTTGTTTGATGAGCCAATTCTAAAAAGGATGGATGAACGTGATTAATCGTATAAGTCCCAGTTGATTGAATATTGGCAAGTGTATGCGGAGCTGCTTTGATGGGCCGATTGATAAACCCAATAAGTGCAGGATCTGAACCCAAATGTACCACGCTACTAAAGATGGCAAGATTAGTTTGCCCACTTTGACTAATTGTACCAATCAAGCTAACTGATTTGAAACCGGTAAGGCTATTGATAAAATTAGCGCGATAAAAACGTTCCCAGGTTTGGATCGAGGAAATCGAAAAATGTTGCATTACTTGTTGTTTGTATTGAGAATATGAATTGAAATGTTTGTAAACGCTAATTCTCGTCTAGTCCAGCTAAAAAAGCGTTTGCATTTTGTGTATGCGTTTCCTGCTTTGCCGATGGCATCTTATCAAATGTTTTCACCAACATACCCAATCGTGGGTTCTTCAAAAAGAACACCCTATGCACGTGCATAAATCGCCAAAACAAACCATCCCATATTTCTTGCCAGTCGCCTTTGGGGTAGTCGCTCATTTTCATCAGGTAGTTGCTTCCGCTGATGTAGGGTTTGGTGGCCAACAAGCCGCCATCGGCAAACTGACTCATGCCATACACATTGGGAACCATCACCCAATCGTATGAATCAATAAAGAGTTCCATAAACCATTTGTACACTTCATCGGGGTCAAACTCGCAGAGCAACATAAAATTACCAAGCACCATCAAGCGCTCGATATGGTGACAATAGCCTGTGGCTAAAATTTTTTTGATGGTGTTGTCAATCGGAAGGATGCCCGTGGTGCCATCCCAAAATGAGTTGGGAATCTTCCGTTTGAATTTCCAATAGTTGGTGGTTCGCTCTTGGCCGCCTTTTATTTGGTATACGCCACGTATAAATTCACGCCAACCCAAAATTTGCCGGACGAATCCTTCGCAGGAGTTGAGCGGGATACTGTTTTCAGTAGCGTATTGGACAGCTTGATCTAGTATCTCATCTGGCGTTAGTAATCCTACATTCAGCATAGGTGTCAACAGGCTGTGGTGTAAGACACTTTCATTGTTGACCAGAGCGTCTTCATAGTCGCCAAATTCGGCAAATCGCTTTTGCAAAAACTGCTTTAGCCAGGCACGACTTTCTGAAAAAGTGGTAGGATATATAAATGAGTTATTGATTTCGCCATAATTGGAAGAAAAATTCCTATTTACATAGGTGACTGCTTCGTTCCAATATTCATTTGGTTTTGGAAACCTTATTTGCGGTGGCCTTTTTCCTTTTGGATATTTTAACCGGTTTTCTGTGTCAAACGTCCACTTTCCCCCCACCGGTTGCTGCTGGTCATCCAGTAAGATATTGAAATGCTTTCGCTGCTGGGTGTAGAAATCAGTTTGGTAGAAACGCTTTTTACTGCCGAAGTAATCTTCCACTTGTTGGGCAGAGAGCAAGAACAGAGGCGAATCTTGTTTGGTTAGGCGGAGGTTAAGTTTTCGCGCTTGTTCAGAAATTCGTTTCTCCAGTAAATAGTCGGTCACTTCTGCGTAACAAATTTCAGAAACACCTTTTTCGTTGAGATATGGCAACAATTTACGGATGTCCGAAATTTTTTCACTCGCCTCTACATACGTTACCTGATATCCTTTACTTTCCAAAAAAT
>Ga0209972_10001900_pt1 | contig 17614 bp, 15 predicted proteins | sample NOAtaG_7_FD_187302 | JGI IMG/M metagenome (GOLD analysis project Ga0209972, IMG submission 187302) | Freshwater lake microbial communities from Lake Erie, under a cyanobacterial bloom - NOAA_Erie_Diel1S_2200h metaG (SPAdes) (version 2) | ecosystem: Environmental > Aquatic > Freshwater > Lake ... | reverse complement strand
GTCCGTTTTCCAGGTAGAAATAGTAAACTGTTACCCGTGATCTAACGTTACCGCCATTGAAGCCCATTACCAGATTGCTGTTGGTTGGAACAACACCAAGGCCTCTGAACACCTGTTGAAATTTATCAACGGCAATGATATCCAGTGTATCCTTAATGGTTTTTAGGGAGTCGAGTAATTCCTGGCCAAATGCACGATCCAGCTCAAAATAGAGACTGTCTAAAACGTTATTATTTGTATTGTTATCGTTGTTCAGTTTGACATGTTTTCGGATGGTATCCGGGTTGAAAATCCAGGTTGCTTCTCCTAAAGGATTTTCAAAAACACTTACCTCAGATTTGGTGTAAAAATTTCGATCTCTATCCAGGCCCTGACGGAAAATTTTTTTAACCTGGAACGTATGGCTCGATTCAACAGTTGTGTCACCGTAAAAGTAGTAATCGTGCATTAAGGTTAACGTCACCTTATCCAGGGTCACGTTTTGTCTGACAAGCCGCGCCTTAATTAGGGGTGGCATGAATTGCGTATAGAGTTCTGTATTGATTTGCCCGAAAATCGGATCGTTGGTGTTCCCGGTCATTAACCGATCCAGATTTACTTCGATAGGTTCATCAATAAAAATACGGACGTTATCACTTCGCAGTGAATCACCCTGTATGGTTCTTACCGGGATGTCGAATTCTTTATAGAAAAGACCAATGCGTTGGACATCTTTTTTAAATCCGAGTAATGCCGTATCCTCCGTGCAAGAAATAAAGGATACAGCAGACAGAAATAAAAAAAGGCCGGTCTTAACCCACCAAGTCGGTATACAGGTTGTAAAAGGACTCCGTGTAGTTATCGTCTTTCTCGATGGTTTCAACTTTCTTCTCTTTTATCTTTTTAACTAAACCTTCCAGTTTTTTATTGTCGCCAGCTACCGATACTACATCGGCAAATTGCGCCGCTAATTTCACAAAACCTTCGTAATCTGCCGTCTTCAGGGCGCCCAACATTCCGTCTTCAATATCCAGCATTTTAACTTTTTGCAGAATATCGATCTTGAATTTGTGACTGAATCCGTTGTTGTAAATGGTAAAAACGGTTTTGGTATTCTTGAATAGCGGGTCATTCTTGTACGTCGTTTTCAGGTACAACGGAATGAAGCTGGTAATCCAGTCGTTACAATGGACAATATCAGGAGACCAACCTAATTTCCTTACTGTTTCAATGACACCTTTACAGAAGAAAATGGCGCGTTCATCATTATCTTCATAAAACTTGTTTTCCTTATCATGGAAAACGGACTTACGATGGAAATAGTCTTCGTTGTCAATAAAATAGACCTGAAGTTTCGCATTTGGAATGGAGGCAACTTTGATGATCAAAGGCTTCTCCTCCTCGCCAACAGAGATGTTTATACCGGATAACCGGACAACCTCATGGAGACGATTTTTGCGTTCATTTATAAGTCCAAATCTGGGTACCAGAATTCGGATTTCCATGCCTTTTTCTTGCATGGCCTGAGGAAGTTTGCGGACAAATTCTGAAACCTCGGTGGTCTGCAGAAAGGGAACAATCTCACTGGCTACGTACAGAATTCTCAATTTCCCCATATTAAAGATCTAGACAATTTAGTTTTGGAAAACAGGGCACAAAGGTACTAATAAAACGACATATATCATTTATTTACAGGCAGATAAAGTCCTTCTGTAAACCTCATTTTTAAGTAAATCGGGCTCCATACCTGCTTATTTCCTAGTTTTAATGCCGTTAGTAAATCCCAACATTTTGAAGGGCCTTAAATCCACATTCCAGTATCTGGTTATTCTTTCCGTCACGGCCGGTTTGCTTTGGATTTCCCTGCGGTCTATCGAAACGGATCCCGGGCAATCCACCTCCGAATTTCTTTGGATGACCTGGTCCTCGTCAAACAAATTTTATCTGCTGATCATGTTTTTGGTCAGCATGTTCAGTCACCTGCTCAGAGCACTTCGATGGAAAATGTTACTTGCGCCTGCCGGTTATAGTACTTCAACCTCTTCATCATTTCTTTCCTTGATGATTGGCTATCTGGTTAATCTGGTCATCCCCAGGGGTGGAGAAGTTTCCCGAAGTCTTAACCTATGGAAACTGGAAAAAGTTCCTGCTGAGGTTTCCTTCGGCACAGTAGTTACTGAACGACTAGTGGATGTGATTTGCCTACTCTCCTTGGTAGCCTTTTCATTTTGGATGGAATGGGATAAGCTCAAAGAATTTCTGAACCATAAATTTACCGGATGGGATCTTATGGAAAAGGCCAGCTGGGCCTGGTTGGTGATTCCTGCAGTGGGTATTCTGCTGCTTGTAGTTATCTGGAAAGCTTTACGCAGAAATCAAAAGTTTCAATCCCTGGTGCGCGGATTCCAATCCGGCCTATTCACGATTTTCAAAATGAACAATTATGGCTTGTTTCTTTTTTATTCACTGGCCATCTGGTTTTTGTATTTCTTAACCACCTATTGGGTAATCAAGGCCTTTGACCAAACGGCTCATTTAGGAATGGATGCTGTTTTTACTGTTTTTGCTTTAGGATCTGTGGCCATGGCTGTTCCGCTTCCAGGTGGAACAGGTTCGTACCACACCCTGGTACCCTTAGGCTTGGTTTCCCTTTATGGCCTGGCTCAATCCGATGCAGTGGCCCTTGTTTTCATTTTTCATGCCCTTCAGACATTGATTTTGATCGCTGCAGGGGTTATTTCGATGATTATTTCCCTTTGGTTGATTCGTTCAAGAATGACGAAATGACAGAGTTGTGACCTGGTACTTATCTTGCTAAATTCGGGCTGATTTGAACCAAAATCTGAGTAAATCCGTTTATTCATTAAACTTTAAAAAAAACTATGGCATTAATCATCGGTTTGTTCTTTATGGCAGTGGGCTGGATGGTCAGCTCCAAGCTGAAGAGAAAATTCAGAGAATACTCAATGACACACCTTACTCGCGACTTAACCGGAAGTGAGATTGCACGATTGATGCTTGCTGATCATGGTATTCGTGATGTACAGGTAGTAAGTGTGGAAGGTGAACTTACCGATCACTACAATCCGGCTACTCGCACAGTTAATTTGAGTCCGGATGTCTATCATGGACGAAATGCTGCTGCTGCTGCGGTTGCTGCTCACGAGTGCGGTCATGCTGTTCAACACGCTACTGCTTACAGTATGTTGCAATTTCGCTCTGCAATGGTGCCGATTCAAAATATCAGCGCCAGCATTTTGAATATGATCTTTATGGCGATGCTGTTTGGATCTTTCTTTATGAGAGGTGTCCTTCCGATGCAGACTGCTTTACTCATCATTATTATCTGCTACGCAGTATTTGCCCTTTTTGCTGTAATAACTCTTCCTGTTGAATTCGATGCCAGCAAACGTGCATTGGCATGGGTTCAGTCCAGAGGAATCGTTACGACCGGTGAATACGATATGGCAAAAGATGCTTTAAAATGGGCGGCTATGACTTACATAGTTGCGGCTATAGGTGCAGTTACAACACTTATCTATTACGTTTTGCAATATCTGGGAATGAATAACGAAGATTAATCCGAACAACTGTTCGGAATATCCTTTTGGTACTATAACTTGGGCCTGGTTTTAATCAGGCCCATTTTATTTCTATGAACTTTAAGTTAACAGAGGAACAGGAGGCAGTCCGCCAGGCGGCTCGCGATTTTGCACAGCAGGAGTTGTTACCCGGAGTGATCGATCGGGATGCCAAAGAGCATTTTCCGGATGGACTTCGGAGAAAAATGGCAGATCTTGGATTCATGGGTATGATGGTGAGCCCGGAATTCGGCGGCGGAGGTATGGATACCATCAGCTATGCTTTGGCAATTGAAGAAATTTCTAAGGTTGACGCTTCTGCTGCAGTAATCATGTCGGTAAACAATTCCTTGGTTTGTTGGGGTTTGGAGAAATATGGCTCTCTCGAGCAGAAATCTAATTACCTCACCAAGGTTGCAACGGGCGTTTATTCGGGCGCGTTTTGTTTATCAGAACCTGAGGCAGGCTCCGACGCCACTAGTCAGCACACCAAAGCTGAGGACCGAGGTGATCATTATGTATTGAATGGAACTAAAAACTGGATCACAAATGGAGGATCTTCTGGTGTTTACCTGGTAATGGCTCAAACGCATCCCGAGAAAAAACATAAAGGCATCAATTGTTTAATTGTAGAAAAAGATCAAGAGGGTTTTGTTATCGGGAAAAAGGAGGAAAAAATGGGGATACGTGGCTCCGACACCCATTCGCTAATGTTCAATGATGTAAAGGTTCCGAAAGCCAATCGGATAGGAGAGGAAGGTTTTGGATTCAATTTCGCGATGTCTACATTAAATGGTGGACGAATTGGAATTGCTGCTCAGGCATTGGGTATAGCTTCCGGTGCCTACGAGCGCGCATTGGCTTATTCGAAGGAGCGTAAGGCTTTTGGAAAGGCTATTGCCGAACACCAGGCCATACAATTTAAGTTGGCCGACATGGCTATGAAGATCGATGCAGCTCGTTTTATGATTCTACACGCTGCGTGGCTGAAAGATAACGGACATCATTTTGTAAAAGAGGCTGCCATGGCAAAGCTATTTGCCTCTCGAATAGCACAAGAGGTGACTTCAGAGGCCGTACAGATCCACGGCGGATATGGTTATGTTCGTGAATTTCATGTCGAGCGTATGATGCGCGATGCGAAGATTACCGAAATCTATGAGGGAACCTCAGAGATTCAACACATGGTTATTGCCCGCGAGTTACTGCGCTGAATTTTCCGGACGTTTGTGTTTCCATCGTCGGTGGGTCCATAGCCACCAATGTGGCGCTTTTTCTATGTCGGCCTCCAATAAGTGCATCACGTTTTCAATAATGGAAGCATGTGGTAGGGATTCCGGGTTATCGGTTACCAATTCGAAATGAGTTCGGTAGTACCCTCGTTTTACTTTTAATATCCTTCCAAAAATCACAGGTTGCTGGTAGGTGCGCGCATATTTTTCAGTTCCAAAAATTACAGCCGTGTCCTGACCTAAAAATTTCATCCAATGTGAGGATTTAACTTTAGAGGGGGATTGATCCATTCCGAAAATGGTGGCCGTAGGTTGTGGCTGTGGTTGATCGAAAAATTCTTTTGTCTGTTGAATGGGAACCATTTTCAATCCGAATTGTCCTCGTGTTTGGCGCATGACTTGCTCAAACCAGGGATTGGCCAGGGGTTTGTAAAGAGCAACACCCTGGTGTTTCCAGTATAGCTGACTGGCTACCGCAAACATTTCCCAATTGCCATAATGTCCACCTGCAACGATTACAGACTTGCCCATTTTTACGAAGTCGTTCATGACTTCCGGATTATCGAAAATCATACGCTCCCTGATTTCCTTCTCAGAGATGCTGAATAGTTTGAAGCTTTCAAGAACTAAGTCGCAAAAATGACGGTAGAATTTTTTTTCTATGGAGATAATTTCAGCGTTACTTTTTTCGGGGAAGCACTTTGTTAAATTATGGCGTACAACTTTTCTCCTGTAACCCACCAAGTGGTACATGATCTGGTACAGAAAATCTGAAAAGCGATACAGAATAGGGAAGGGTAGCTTGGAAAGCGGTAAAATGAAAAGGGTATAAAGTACTCTGGATAAAAACGCGTTCATGGGTGGGTTCGCTTAATCGGGGATAACCTGGCTACGGGTGTTCCAGTCGTAAACTTTTTCAGCGATATCGTTGAGTAGAGCAGGATCTTTTTCCAAAGCGTTGCCAATAATCAACACATCTGCACCGGCCTGTAATGCTGCTTCTGCTTTCTCTGCAGTATTGATTCCGCCGCCAACCATCAAGGGAACCGAAACAGCTTTACGAACGGTATTAATCATTCGAGGACTAATTTCTTTTTCTGCTCCACTTCCTGCATCCAGGTAGAGGAGTTTCAAACCCAACATTTCGCCCGCCATTGCCGTGCAGGCCGCCAGGGTATATTTATCGTCAGGGATTGGGGTGGTATTGCTGACATAGGCTACTGAAGTAATTTTTCCGGAATTAATCAGCATGTAACCAGTCGGCAGAATCTCCATTCCAAGATTTTTCAAAAGAGGTGCGGCCTGTACATGATGGCCTATGAGTAAATCCGGATTCCGCCCTGAAATGAGTGAGAGCAACAGCACCCCGTCGGCCCCAGGTGCAATTTGCAGAGGACTGCCTGGAAACAACACAACCGGAATTCGGACTTCTTCCTTTATCTGGCGAATGATTTCCGCTAAGTTGTTGGTGAGGACCAAGCTGCCACCAACGAGGATGAGGTCAATGCAATTTTCGTTTGTTAAACGAATGAGGTGACGAAGGGTATTGAAGTCTTCAACTTTATCAGGATCAATCAGGACAGCGAGGGTGCGCTTTCCATTTTTTCGCCTGATTTCAAGATTACCGAGTATGCTCATTTCCCTTTTCCCTGGAATTCAGGTATTCGGATAGTTTGTCTTTAGCCAGACCAAGTAAAAACAACACGGCGCCCTCAGCCAATCTGCTTCCGATTTCAGAAATAACCGACGATTGATTTTCCTTTTGCTGGTTGATGAAATCCTTGGATTCGATATCCTCTTGTTTTTCTTTTTTGGAACTGCCTTTAGAAAGATTTCTAACGATAAAAAAAGTCAGGGCGAGTGTTCCTCCAATAACCAGGGCATTAAGAAGAATCTTATCCGTTCGTTTAGCAAGTGTTGAGGCTTCCTCTTCGAGTTCGCTCTTTTTTTGATTGACCCTATTGATCAATGAAATTTTTTGAGGGTCATTGGATTCCAGCAGTTCCATCGTTTCAGGACTTTTGTTCCATTTTCTTTTTAATGTTTTCAGCGATGGCATTCGATGCGCCATCTCTTCCAAGCCATAGGATGATGCTGAATAACAGGTACAATCCGGCTACACATAAAAATCCATAGGTGGTACTGCCGAGCCACTCGCTTAGTAAAAAACCTGCTGCAATGCTGAGGAAGGCCAACGTGAGTAAACCAATCAGCATGAGCATTATCATAACAATAATTTTAGAAACCTGAGTGGCTATTTCGTCTCTGATTTCCTTTTTAATGAGTTCAACCCGTGCTTCTACGTATTCGGTAAAGGCCCGTACCAAAGTGTCTACACCAAGGAATTTTAGCAGTTCGTCCTTTATGGAATTAAAATTAAACATGGTGCTAATATACGCTACAATTCGGCCAAAAACAGCCATATCGGGCATATGGCGGTATAATTGAGGCTGCCTGTTAAATTTGCATCGAATGGAGGCCTACGGAAAAATACTGCTCATTGCGATGCCGGCCTTTTTGGTCTTGGTACTCTTCGAAAAGTTTTATGGCTGGTTTCGGGGTGAGGACACCGTTCGTGTCAACGATATGATCTCAAGCCTAAGCTCCGGAATTACCAATGTGACTAAAGACGTTCTGGGGTTGAGTGTAGCCATCATCAGCTACTCGTGGCTCGTAAAGCAAATTGCTGTGGTGGAACTTCAGACCACCTGGATAAGTTTCGTGGTTGCCTTTATCGCACTTGACTTTTCGGGTTACTGGATTCACCGGATCACGCATACGTATAATGTTTTCTGGAACAGTCACATTGTTCATCACAGCAGCGAGGAATTTAATCTCGCTTGTGCCTTACGCCAGTCGATTTCTTCTATCGTCAAACTTTTTACCATCTTTTTATTACCGGCAGCGCTTCTTGGCATTTCTCCGCAGGTCATTGGCATTGTAGCCCCATTGCACTTGTTTGCGCAGTTCTGGTATCATACCCGCCATATTGAAAGACTGGGATTTCTTGAAAAAATTATCGTTACACCATCGCATCACCGGGTACACCATGCGATTAATCCACAGTATCTGGATAAAAACTTTGGTCAGATTTTTATCATTTGGGATAAATGGTTTGGGACTTATCAGGAAGAGTTACCAGATGTGCCGTGTGTTTATGGTGTTACCAGACCCGTGCGCACGTGGAATCCGATCCGAATCAATTTCATGCACCTCTGGCTTCTTATTTGTGATGCGTGGCGCGCGGCCAACTGGATGGACAAGTTAAAAATCTGGTTCATGCCGCTGGGCTGGCGACCAGCTGACGTAGCCGAACGCTATCCGGTTTATAAAATTGATGATGTGGCTCGTTACGATAAGTTTGACATCCCGAATTCTACAGCTTTACTCGTTTGGGTTTTTACTCAGATGTTTCTGCTTCTAGCTCTCATTAGCTACTTATTTTTTAACATAACCACGATTGGCTCTCCCGGTATATTTCTTTACGGGGGGTTGGTATTTTTAACTATTTACGCCTACACCGAATTGCTCGGTCATAACCGATGGGCTTTTGTCTGGGAATTGTTGGCCGGAGCCTATGGATTGTTTCTGGTTTACCTCAGTCCGGATTGGTTTGGGGCGGCTGCCTGGATACCGTTGCTACCCAAATTATTAATGGGTTACTTCTTTGCTGCACCACTCATTTCTGCTCTTTTTTGTTCTGGATTTTCTATTCGTTCTACCGTTCAGGTTTAGGCCTCTTTTTCCCAGTATAACGGGCTAATTTCCTTACCTTTGCGTGTTTTAACGGATTTCGCCCATGTGGCTTAAGATCGCTGATTCCATCATTAAATTCCGAGCATCTCTGATGGTGCTCATTTTAGGCATTACAGCCTTGATGGGCTGGTATGCCTCTAAGGTGGAAATGAGTTACGACCTGAACAGGACGGTCCCCTCGGATGATCCCGATATGGTCTATCTGACTCAGTTTCGGGAGAAATTTGGCGAGGATGGAAATATGATCGCCGTCGGGCTTCAGGATAGTGCCGTTTATACCCTCGACAATTTCAAACGATTTGATGCTTTCTGCCGGGAAATCAGGAAGATTTCTGGTGTCAATGAAGTCCTATCCCTTTCCAGGGTCCGGATTTTATCAAAAGACACAGTTGAAAATAAATTTAAACTGTTGCCACTATTTGAAACAGATAGCCTTTCCTCCCAACAGCAACTGGATAGCCTGCTGCATTTTTTCCAAGGACAGGGATTTTATAGCGGACAATTGGTCAATAATGGTAACGGAGCCACCATGCTCCTTATTTCTGTTGACAAAGAGACCATCCAATCGGTAAAACGGGTACAGGTTACCAATTCCTTACTTGAGCTGGGAACAGCATTTTCAGCAGAGACTGGAATTAAGCTGCATTATGCCGGTCTTCCCTTCATCCGAGCCCAAATTGCAGAACAAGTCCGTAAGGAACTTTCCTTCTTCCTTTATCTGTCGGCTCTTGTGACCGGCATTATTATGCTGATTTTTTTCCGCTCCTTCAGGGCGGTGCTGTTTTCCATTTTTATGATCAGCATTCTGGTGGTCTGGACTTTGGGAACAATTGCCTTGTTAGGGTATAAGATCACCATGTTGTCCGGTCTTATTCCACCGGTTATTGTTACCATCGGCATAACCAATGCGATTTATCTTCTCAACAAGTATCACGTAGAATTCAACCGCCGGAAGAATAAAGTGGAGGCCATTCGGGTTGTTGTTCAGAAGATGGGTCTTGCAACCTTTCTGACCAATCTTACTGTAGCTATCGGATTTTTGACTCTTTTGGCAACAGATATTCCAATTCTTAGAGAGTTTGGAATTGTTGCGGGATTGAACATCATTGCTCTCTTCATCGTGAGTTTGGTTATGATTCCAGGTATTCTGACCTGGATGCCGGAGCCGTCTCAAAAACATTTGAAGCATCTCAACTTCCGGATACTTGGCGGTTTTGTGCGCTACACAGACCGACTGGTCACAACAGAGCGAAAACTTATTTACACGGTATCGATTGTTTTGGCTGTTCTTTCATTAGCCGGCATGATGCGACTGAGAAGCGTGTCTTATATGGTTGATGATCTCCCAGAGGACAGCTCTATAAAAAGAGATTTGGCCTTTTTCGAGCGAAATTTCAGTGGTGTTATGCCACTTGAGTTAGTGGTGAAGCTGGAAACCAAGCGTCGTAGGCCACTACTGGATGTAAAAAATTTACAGGCCATTGAGGATTTTGAAAACTCACTGGACAGTATTGCTGTGCTATCCAGACCATTGTCGATGGTGAGTTTTGTAAAAGCGGCCAAACAAGGTTTCTATAACAACAATCCGGATCGCTTCAATTTGCCCACCAAACAGGAGGCTGGATTTATCATGCGGTACATGCGTGGACAGAATGATCAGTCCGGATTAATGAAGTCTTTTGTTGATACGACATTCACCACCATGCGCATTTCAATGCAAATGGCTGACATAGGATCAGAGCGCATGGATTCTCTGATTCGCGAAGTAATTGAGCCAAAGGCTACTCTATTGGTTGCGGATTTAAAAGAGAACCTTCGTTCAAAGAGCGACAGTGTTTCTATTGGAGTGACAGGCTCCTCCAAAATTTTTATTAAGGGAAATAGTTTTCTGATTAACAACCTGACGGAAAGCCTCATATTGGCCTGCGTACTGATTACGCTTTCTATGGCGTTTCTTTTCGCCAATTTCCGAATGATCTTGATCTCCTTAATTCCCAATCTGCTGGCGTTGATGATCACAGCCGGATTGATGGGTTATTTTGACATTCCGCTTAAAGCGAGCACAGCTTTGATCTTCAGTATTACGTTTGGTATTTCTGTGGACAACTCCATTCGGTTCCTGGCTAAATACCGTCAGGAGTTGCAGATTAACGGCTATTTCGTTCCTCGTTCGGTTTCTGAAAGCTTACTGGAAACAGGAAAGAGCATCATCTACACCTCTGTTGTACTTTTTGCGGGCTTTATCATTTTTGCGTTTTCTGATTTTGGAGGAACCATTGCCTTAGGTCTTCTTACCTCCACCACGCTCATCATCTCCATGTTCACCAACATGATTTTATTGCCTGCACTTATTCTTACGTACGATAAGCCTAAAGGAACCAAAGAGGAAGAGGGGATGGTCAGTGACTTTGATTCAAGTTTTTACGGAGAAGAAAAATCTCAGGATTCATAATAGTTTAATCGGGCGCGACGCTTTCAAATACGTTTCAAGTTGACTTAACGATGACAGAGAAATACAAAGAATATAAGGCTCTAGATTTTCCTACAATGGCTTCTGATATTCTTTCCTTTTGGAAGCAGGAAAGAATTTTTGAAAAATCTGTAGAATCCAGAGCTCAGGGCCCTGTTTTTACCTTTTACGAAGGGCCGCCGTCTGCAAATGGCACTCCCGGAATTCATCACGTAATGGCCCGCACGGTCAAAGATATTTTTTGCCGTTACAAAACGTTGCGTGGATATCAGGTGGAGCGTAAGGGTGGTTGGGACACCCATGGACTTCCTGTTGAGCTTCAGGTAGAAAAATTACTTGGTATCACTAAAGATGATATCGGAAAGACCATCTCCATTGAGGAGTATAACCGAAAGTGTAAGGAGACGGTCATGATGTACAAAGATCAGTGGGACGACCTCACTGAGAAAATGGGTTATTGGGTTGATCTCAAAAATCCATACATCACATACGACAGCAAATACATTGAATCTATTTGGTGGCTGCTGAAAATGCTGTACAACCGTAATCTTCTGTACAAAGGTTACACGATTCAGCCGTACTCTCCTGCAGCCGGCACGGGGCTGAGCTCACATGAACTTAATTTGCCCGGATGCTATAAAGATGTTCGTGACACTTCCATTGTTGCGCAATTTGCCGTGCGAAGAAATGAACAATCTGAATGGCTGTATTCAAAAAATAGTGGCGATGTTTATCTCCTCGCCTGGACGACTACGCCCTGGACCTTACCTTCCAATACCTCTTTGGTCGTTGGTGAAAAGATCACGTATGTTCAGATCAATACCTACAACCCATATACCTTTAAGCCAATCAGCGTAATTCTGGCTAAGGAATTAGTGGGAAAATACTTTCCAGAAAAAAATGCCGCTCTATCATTGGTTGATTATAAGCCAGGTGATAAGGCTATCCCATTTGAAGTTGTTGCCACGTTTACCGGAAAACAACTTATAGGCATTCGTTACGAGCAGTTAATGCCCTATTTAACACCACTGTACGACGCTGATAAAGCCTTTCAGGTTTTATCAGGTGATTTTGTTACCACTGAGGATGGAACGGGTATTGTACATTCCTCGCCAACTTTTGGTTCAGACGACTTCCGTGTTTCTAAGCAATACGGTGTTCCTCCGATGACAGTACGTGATGTCTCTGGTAACGAATGTCCAACGGTAGATCGTCAAGGAAAATTTATTGATCAGATTGGCTCCCGATTGGTTGAGGGTATTGATCGGTATAAGATCAAAACACATCGAATTTTAAGTGCGTCTGATTTTTATGTGAAGAATTATTCAGGTGACGATGAGAGTCATGCGGATTATAAATCCACTGATGTTATCATTTCCATCATTCTGAAGGAAGAAAACAAAGCTTTTAAGGTTGAAAAGTACGAGCACAGCTACCCGCATTGCTGGCGTACGGATAAACCCGTTTTATATTATCCGCTTGATAGCTGGTTCATTCGGACAACAGCCTGTAAGGACCGGATGGTTGAATTGAATAAGACCATCAACTGGAAACCTGAATCAACCGGAACTGGTCGATTTGGCAACTGGTTAGAAAATTTAGTGGACTGGAATCTTTCCCGTTCGCGCTATTGGGGTACGCCGTTGCCCATCTGGAGAACAGAGGATGGAAAGGAAGAGGTGTGCATAGGTTCTGTTCAGGAGCTTAAAGAGGGAATTGCGAAAGCTGAAGCAGCAGGCATTACGCAAAAGCTCAGTACAACTTCCTGGCCCGAGCAACTGGACTTGCATCGCCCCTTCGTCGATGAAATCATCCTGGTAAGTCCCACCGGGAAGCCGATGTACCGTGAGCCTGATCTCATTGATGTTTGGTTTGACAGTGGTGCGATGCCTTATGCGCAGCATCATTGGCCATTTGAGGGTAATGTTGATCAAACAAATCCCTCGGCCTCCGTATCGTTCCCTGCCGACTACATCTCTGAAGGAGTTGATCAAACACGCGGTTGGTTCTTCACGCTTCATGCGATCGCTTCGATGTTGTTCGATAGTGTTGCCTTTAAGAATGTTATTTCTACCGGGTTGGTACTCGACAAAAACGGCAACAAAATGTCGAAGCGTTTAGGCAATGTGATCAATCCTTTTGAGGCACTCTCCAAATACGGAGCCGACCCGGTTCGATGGTACATGATCGAAAATGCGCCGCCGTGGGATAACCTTAAGTTCAATATGGATGGGGTGGTTGAGTCGCAACGCAGATTTTTTGGAACCTTATACAATACCTATTCATTTTTTGCGCTTTACGCTAATATCGACGGATTCAGTAAGGATGAGCAGAACCTGGTTTCTTACGATGAATTATCTGTGCTGGACAGATGGATTCTTTCAAAGCTTCAATCACTTATAAATGAGGTAACGACTGCATACGATGATTATGACCCCACCCGAGCAGCTCGGGCCATTCAGGAATTTGTTAACGATCATCTGAGCAATTGGTATGTTCGTCTGAACCGAAAGCGTTTCTGGCAACCTGCTAACCGGGGTGAATTATCTGCAGATAAAAAAGCAGCTTACGAAACTTTATTCGAATGTCTTGCTGTGACGGCACAGCTCATGTCACCTATTGCCCCATTTTTTGCGGATTGGCTCTATAAAAACCTAACGGAAAACATCCGGAATAATGCTAAAAACAACGATACTCCGTTGGCTGTTGAATCGGTCCATTTGACCAAATGGAGAATGCCGGATACGCAGTGGATTGATCGTGAACTGGAGCTTACTATGGATTATGCGCAACGGATCTGCTCCCTGGTGCACTCCATTCGGAAAAATAACAAGATCAAGGTAAGAACACCATTGAGTCGAATCCTGTTGCCTGTATTGGATGAGCGTTTTGCGGCCCGCGTCCGTGTTTCAGAGGAAATCATTCGATCGGAAGTAAATGTTAAAAAGATTGAATACATCGATGACGCATCTGGTTTATTGGTGAAAAAGGTAAAGCCTAATTTTCCGCGACTTGGAAAACAATATGGTCCGAAGATGAAAGATGTTGCTGCGGTTATCACAGAATTTACGCAGGATGAGATTTCTATTTTGGAGAAGATTGGTCGATTGAGCAAATCTGGATTTGAATTTGTGCCGGATGATGTTTTGATCAGTTCGGAAGATATTCCAGGTTGGTCTGTAGCGAATGATGGCTCGGTAACAGTTGCTTTGGATATTGCTGTAACGGAAGAATTGAAACGTGAAGGCATTGCACGGGATCTGGTCAATCGAATTCAAAATTTGAGGAAGGATACCGGCCTTGAGGTTTTGGATAAGATTACGATAACTTTGGTTCAACCCGAACCGGAGATAGCTTTGGCCATCGATACTTTTCAAAAGTACATTTGCAATGAAACCCAGGCATTATCCATTGGGTTTGTTACCGCATTGCCGTCGGGAGCACCCTTAGATATGGATGATTTTACCTTAGTGGCCGAAATAAAGAAATCAATTTAACGTGGAGCGCAATAACGAACTAAAACCACCTGGAAAAGCACTGACTTATTTCCTGATTGCATTGGCTGTAATAGCCATCGATCAGACAAGTAAAATTCTTGTTCACAGGTTCATGTACATCCATCAGGAAATTACCCTTTTTGGCTATGGAGATGGACAGTATGGGTTTAAACTTCACTACCTGCTTAACCCAGGTATGGCTTTTGGTATCCGGTGGAAAAGTGAATTTGGAAAATTGTTTTTGACCGGTTTCCGTATTGTAGCCATGTTTGGTATAAGCTGGTATTTAATTAAATCAGTACGGGAAGGTGCGCATCGGGGATTTTTGATTGCCTTGGCGCTCATACTTGGTGGAGCGGTTGGAAATGTGATTGATAGTACATTCTATGGCGTGCTTTTAAACAATCAACTGCCAGGGTCTGTAACACCATGGTTTCACGGACAGGTAATTGATATGTTGTTCTTTCCTTTGTTTGAAATCAACTGGCCAGTCTGGTTGCCTTATGTTGGTGGTGATAATTTTCTTTTTTTTAGCCCAGTTTTTAACATTGCCGACACGTCAATCTTTGCAGGTGTGGCATCCATTCTAATTTTTCAAAAAAGATTCTTTGGTGACCCGGAAACAGAGGAGCAGTCCTCAACAACGCCTGGTGAGTCTACTGATCTGTTGAAGGAGTCTGATCAAAATGGCTGAGCATCTTTTTATCGATCAAACAGCCGGCAAGGCAACCCGGTATCAGCAGGTGTTGCCACAGATTGAGGCGCTGCTTTCAGCAGAAGATGATCTTACAGCCAATCTGGCAAATGTTGCCGCAGCACTAAAGCAGACTTTTGATTTTTTTTGGGTTGGATTTTATCTCGTTAAAAATGATGTGCTTGTACTTGGTCCGTTTCAGGGTCCAATTGCCTGCACCCGAATCAATTTTGGAAAAGGCGTTTGCGGGGCCGCCTGGGAACGTCAGGAAACTATCATCGTGCCCGACGTAGATCAATTTCCGGGTCACATTGCCTGTAGTTCAGAATCCCGATCAGAGATTGTTGTACCGGGTTTTTTGAATGGCGCGGTAACCCTGATTCTGGATGTGGATAGTCAATATTTGGGACACTTTGATCAAACCGATGCCGTGGCGTTGGAGCATCTTATGCGTATGATTGAGCGCAAGCTCTGAATCCCCCTGACGGAGGTTATTTTAAGCTCCAAATCAAATTCTTACATTTAAAAGTCTTCCGTATCTGCGGAAGGCTCCACCAACCTACATAGAGATGAAAACAATGATGCAAAGAAGGCAATGGCTGCGTTCAGCTTTTGCACTAACCTCAGGCGCTACTTTGGCCGGAAGCTTTACCGGGCAGCTGGCGGCCATGCCATTGAGTCAGGCCGAGCGTATGGTAAAAATTTCAGGTACTCCGGCAGTAAAACTTAACGCGAATGAAAATCCTTTTGGTCCTTCGGAGCGTGCTCGCAAGGCCATCTTAGAGGCCATTGTTGATGGCAACCGTTATCCTTTTGATTTGATTACTGAACTAAAGGCCTTATTGGCGAAGCATGAGGGTGTAACTCCGGATCACATTCATTTAGGTGCAGGCTCCGGTGATCTCCTTTCTCAATGCGGAAAAGCTTTCGGTGCCATGGGTGGTGCTGTTCTTTCTCCTTTTCCTACGTTTCCGATGCTGATGAATCATGCTGAAACTTTTTCTGCACGTTGGGATAAAGTGAACTTGAATGACAAACTCGAGTGCGATTACGCCGCAATGACAGCGGCGATTAAGCAGGACACCAAATTGATTTTTGTGTGTAATCCTAACAATCCTACCGGGACGTTGGTTGACCCTCAAGTGGTTCGGTCGTTTTGTATAGCGGCTTCGGAGAAGGCGACGGTATTTTCAGATGAGGCTTACCTGGAGTTTTTACCTCTTGAGCAGCAGGTTTCCATGTTGGAGCTGGTAAAAAAAGATATGAATGTTATTGTCAGCCGGACCTTTTCCAAAGTTTATGGATTGGCGGGTTTACGTATTGGCTACCTGATTGCCCGACCTGATCTGATCAAGAAGGTTGCTAAATACGGAGGAGATATTCCTTTTGCCAGCACCTCTTTGGCTGCTGCCAAAGCATCGTTGGGTGATCTGGAGTTTATGGAAATGACGCGTCGTAAAAATTCCGAGGCACGTCTGATTCTAACCGATTACCTGGATAAAAAGGGTATTTCATACGGTAAGTCGCATACCAATTTTGTTTTCTTTCCTGCTCCGGCCGAAGGGAAGGTGATTCTCTCTAGGATGCAGGATAAAGGTTATCTGATGCGAATATGGGATTACAAACAGAAAGAATGGTGCCGTGTTTCGATTGGCACGGCTGATCAAATGAGGGGATTTGTGAAGGCGTTTGATAGTATCTTAACTTAAGTCATCTGATGCGGTTGGTTATACATTTTTTTCAGATAGCCGTTATTCTTTTGTTGGCAACTGCTTGCGATCAGACCGTTCAGTTTGAGCAACCACAACCCAGTGGTGTGCCGGACATTAATCAGTTACCTGACCGACTTCTAGGGTCTTATTTTTCTCAGGAGGATAGTTCTACGCTCGAAGTGTCGAATGATTTAGTAACCATTTGCAATCGGGCACTCATAAAAATTTCAGTTGCTGATATTGGAGCGGGCGTCACTCTTTCCGGTGATACTATAATAGACGAGTCGAGTGGTTATAAGGAGCCAGTGAAACGGCTGGGCGACAGCATTCAGGTGCGTTGGCCTTTATGGACCGATACTCTTTTTCGACACGGTGATCGTTATGTACTTAGAAAATTTAAGTCCAGGTATTTCCTAAATTTTCGAACGGCTGATGGATTTTGGAGGGTTTATCTTCTTCACCAGCAAGGAAAAGGTGAGTTAGCTGTCCAGGAGCTTCTGGCGCCGGAGGATATTGATTTATTGGAAGCCATTACTCCTGTACGCAAAATTGAAACCGATACGGTCCTAGGTCCGCGCTATGAAATCAATCCTGATCGTAAGGCATTAAAAAAATTAATGCGTCGGGGATTTACAACCCGGGGCGTTTATCTACGCGTACGTTAGGCCCTGTTTTATCCCTCAGGCTACAGAA